>JGI12316J15310_10000041_pt137 | contig 28793 bp, 23 predicted proteins | sample MarCyaLeptolynsp_FD_15310 | JGI IMG/M metagenome (IMG submission 15310)
CTACGGGGATCGACACGCACGCGTTGCCGACCTCCGCAATGCACTGGCGATCGTACGGGACAAACAAGAGCGCCCAGAGCACGCCGAATCGCTGTACCGGGCGTCGATCGAGAGTCTGTCGAGAGACGAGATCATGCACCCGAAGTTGCTCGGCGCGGCGCTGCGCAACCTCGCGATTCTGTTCATCAGCCGTGGGCGGCCGGGTGAGGCGCTGGAGCCCCTCAACCAGGCCCTCGCGGTCCTCGAGCGAACCCTCGGCCCCGCCCACCTCGACGTCGCGGAGGCCCGCGGGCTGCTCGGAGACGCGCTGGTCGGGCTACGCCGTTCGGCCGAGGCCGAGTCGCATCTGTTGCGATCGCTGGACGACCTCCAGAGCCAGCTTCCGTCCACCGATCCGCGAGTCATAGCGGCGTTCTCCGCTCTCGCGACGTTCGAGCGCTACCGGAGAGACTTCCGGCGCGCGGCGGCGTACGCAAAGACCACGATGGAGCTGCAGGCAAAACGCGACGGGGCGCGAAGCCTGGCCGTTGCCGGGTCGCTGATGGAGCTCGGCAATGTCGTTCGCGAGCTCGACGAGTTCGACGAGGCGGTGGATTACCTCGAAACGGGCCTGGCGATCCTCGACGAACACGAGGGGGTTCGCGCCGACGACCTGCGAAGTGGAACCCTGCACAACCTCGCGTTGACGCTACGAGACAGGGGAAGCCTCGACGAAGCGCTGGGGCGGGTCGACGAGTCCGCCATGGTCGCCCGCCGCCTCGCGGGCGAGACGAGCCGGCGGGTGTACTTGCTGCTGATCACCCGATCGACGATCCAGCTCCGCGCGGACGATCCTGCCGGTGCGGAAGCAACGCTCGTCGAAGCCGAGGAGATCGTGAACGCGCTCGATGACGAGGTCGAGCGCATCTTCGTGCAGCGTTTGCTCGCCGGGGCCCAAGAGCGCCAGGGGCACAGAGGACGCGCCGCGAAGACCCTTGCGGCATGCGAAGCGCTCGCCGCTGACAATCCGCTCGGCGAACGCTCGCTGGCCGACGCAGAGCTGTGGCTCTCGGAAGCGTGACCCGAGCTTCGTGATCACCGAGTCGCGACCTCTTTGGCGAGCTCGATGATCGTCGCTGGTGCGCAGCCTTCGGCCATGTCGTCGACGAGGACCAGCGTCGGTGTGTGAGCGGTCGTTGTTCGGTCGATGACGTTCGCGAGCGCCTGTCGAGCCTCGTGGTCGCGGTCGACGATCGCGTCGAAGGGGGCGTAGTTACGAGCCGCGGCCCGATAGTCGAAGTGCGGACACATCGACCACCGCAGAACGACGGTGTCGGCATCCAGAGGACGAACGATCTCGAGCTGCTCGTCGAGGGCGCTCATCCGTGGATGCACGCTGAGGCAGTGGATCGCGCCTGTGTCGGCAAGTGCCTGCGCATACTCGTTGGTGAGCAGCTTGTGATCGCGAAGCTCGACGGCGTAGCGCGGCCCCTTAGGGAGCGCCTCGAGGAACTTGTGCAGCCGCTCCGGAAAGGCCCGCCGGGTACCGAGGGCCCGTGGATCCTGTCCCGGGACCCGAAGCAGCAACACAGCGCCGCGCTCTGCGAGTCCTTCCATGAATGGAACGATGCTCCGCTCGAGCACCGCCTGCGGATCGAAGAACAGCGGGTTGGGCTTGCCGGCGTCGGGGCCAAAGCGGGGGTGGTCGGGGATGCGACCCCAGAACGGGCCGTCGTTTGCCTCGAGCACGAATCGGAAGCTTGGCGGCACGGCCTTCGCAAGCTGAGCCAGCACCTCGGTCGCCAGAGGCATGCGAGCCGCGCGATCGATGAGCACCGTGTCCAAGAGCGGGTGCTCCGCGTAGGCGCCAATGCCTTCGCGCGCGAGGACGAGCTCGGGCAGGCGCCGCTGCCAGACCCACCCATCCCAACCGGGCGTGGTCCAGCTCGTTGCGCCGAATCGAAGCGTGCTTGGGAGTCGTTTGGCGAGAGCAACGACGTCTTCGACCGGCTCGACGGCGCGAACGCGCGAGCGAAGCTTGATCTCCGGCGTCGCGAACAGGCCGAGCTGCCGTTTGCCGCTCACCGGCCCTACGCCTGCGGGCGACAGATCCCGATCTGCGAGTCGTCGGTCGGGTTGTCGGAGTCGAACACCCGGTAGACGCCGTCGGAACCGGTGCGCCGGCACTCGTAGCCCTCGCGGCACTCCCCGTCGTTCTTGCACTTGCGACGGCAGCTCGTACGCGAGGTGATCTCGTCCGCGCACAAACCCTCGGGCAAGCAGACCTCGTTGGGTTGGCAGTCGTTGCGTGGCGGGCAGGTCAGCAAGCCGCCCGACGACGCCTGGATGCAGTCGGCGGGGCAGCTTTCCTCTTCGGGGTCGCACGCCGTGGCGATGTCTTCGCGCGTGGGCTCGCAGCTCGTGCTGAGGAAGTCGCTGCCGTAAACCCGCACGCATGCGGCCTCGTCGGGGCACGTCCCTCGGCCGCAGCCCTCGATGGTGCACTCGCCTTGCCCGTTGTCGGAGCGTGCGCCCGCGCTGTTGACCCGGTTGGACAGGTCGCAGATGCGCTCACCCCGGAGGCTGCAGTCGGTCGAGCGTTCGCAGTCGTCCCCGATCATGGCCTGGCACGCTGAGACCAGCGCGAGTAGCGCTACGGCGGCGAATTGGCGAATGGGAAGGCTCGGCATGCGAGAGGCCGAACGATAACGGGTTTGTCGCGGTGGGCAAGTCCGCTGACACGGGCCCGCTTTGCGGAGTTCTGTGCGACGCTTCAGTTGGCGTGGACGGCGGCCTCGACGACATCCTGGAGGCGTTCAGCGGCCTGATGGAGGCTCGCGACGACGAGGAGGAGGCGCCCGCCGAAGGCACCGGCAACTTCCGGTGCGAGCACTGCGTCGCGTGTCACGACTGCCGGTTCTGCACCGAGTGCGACAACTGCCGCGAGTGCACCTACTGCTACGGGTGCCGCGACAGCCTGTCGTTGACCCAGTGCCGTAGCTGCGACGCCAGCGAAAAACTCACCCACAGCGACCTCTGCGCCGAGAGCATCAACAGCTCGTACCTGACGCTGTGCCTGGACTGCGAGGACTGCGTGCAGTGCTTCGGCTGCGTGGGGCTGCGCGGCGAGGAGTTCTGCATTCTCAACGAGAAGCACGAGCGCAAGGTCTACTTCGCGAAGGTCAAAGAGCTGCGGGCGGAGCTCGATCGCAGGGTGCGCGAGGGGTGGCAACCGCCGTGGCGTGATCCCGTTGATGAGGCGGAGCCGGAACAGACCGAGCCGGAACAGACCGAGCCGGAAGAACCCGCGCCGCGGTCCGAGCCGGTCGTAGAGCCGCCACCAGTGCCGACGCAACGCGACCAGCCGGTCCAGATCGAAACGATGCCGGTGGAACCGACCGCGCGAGACAAGATCACTCGCGAGCTCCCGCGCATCGATGCGCTGCCCGATGACGACTCGGGGATCTGGGCGCGGCAGCTCTTCGAGGACATTCCGCCGCCGCCGCCGTACTCACCACGCGAGTCTTCGCGTCCCGAGCCGCGCCGCGAGCCCGACGAAAGCCCGACGCGCCTTTACGCCCCGCTCGACGAGCAACCGACGCTCACCCGCGGTACGCGTCCATTCCCGCGGGCGAAGTCCAAGCCCGGAACGTCAAAGCCGGCGCGCGTCTCGCTGCGTCGCGCCAAGCGCCCGACTCGCGATTGATCCGCTACTCGGCGGAGTCGATGCAGTGCTGGGCGTTGGCGGCGGCGCTGTCAGCTCCGGCGGCCGCGAGGTGGCCTCGCGCAAGGGTGCACAGCCTGATGCCCTCGGCGGACTCGTTGCGGTTGAGCGCTTGAGCGCCGAGCTCGTAGAGCAGCAGTCCGCGGAGGTGTTCGGGCACGCCGTCGCCTTGGGCCTGAGTCTCGGCGTGGGTGAGCAGAGCCTCGGCGTCCTGCCAGCGCTCGAAGTTTCGGTAGGCCATCGCGAGTTGGTAGCGCGCCTCCAGCACGGCAGGATGCTCCGCGGGGTGTCGGGCAGCCCGGCCTTCGTATGCGGCTTGCAGGTGGGGGAGGGCCTCCGGAGTCTTGCGGTCGAAGTACAGCGCCTGACCGAGGGTTCCATGAATCGTGGCGAGCCGGCTGTCGTCGGACGCAAACGCTGGTTCGAGTCGCTCGAGTGCTTGCCGAGCGAGGTCGGCCGCCGCGGGCATGTTGCCGAACGCGAACTCGAGTGCGGCCGCATTGCCGAGCATCTCGCCGAGCTTCGCCGCGTCGTCGCCCAGTCGCGCCGCGACGATCCGCCGCGCCTCGGCGAAGCGCTTTCGCGTTGCCTCGAGCTCCCCCATGCGAGCCTCGTTGATGCCGAGATCGGTCAGTGCATCCGCGACCAGCAGCGAGTCGTCTCCATGTGCCCTGCGAAGCTGGACGACGGCTTCTTCGAGGTAGGGTTGAGCCTGTTGGTGGTCGCCGCGGCGGCTGTAGATGACGCCGAGTGTCTCGGCGCGATAGCCCATCAGCGACGCGGGCTCGCCGATCCGCTGCAGCAGCGAATCCGCGAAGCGCAGGGCGTCCAGCGCCCCCTCGAGATCCATCGCCTCGTGCCCGGCCACGAAAACCAGACCCAGCCAGGCGCGGGCCGCAATCTCATCCAACCCCGACGATGATGCGCGATGGGCCGCGTCGGCGAAGGTGGCTCGGGCGGCGTCTGTTTCCCCCGCTTGGCGCTGGGCGTGGCCGCGCAGGAACATGATCTCCGCGGTCAGTGGGTCGTAGCCGAGGGCTTTGGCATCGGCCTCCAGCGCGTCGAGCCGCTGGCGTGCCTCTTGGCTCTGAGAGAAGCGGTAGTCCACCGATGCGGCTGCCATCTCTGCCGACAGCCACTCGACGTCGGCGCGCAGGGCATCCGGTGGCACGGCGACGGATCGCTCGAGCCGCTCGTCGTCCTCGCACCGACTGGGGTCGCCGAGGGCCTCGAGCGCCTCCAAGTGCACGGCGACCCTCGAGACGTCGATGTGGTGCGCTTGCGCTTCGATGCGGTCTCGATACTTGCGCAGGCACTCCCATCGGCGATCGAAGCGCTCGGCGCCCAGGTCCTCGGCGCACAGTCGTTTCTGAACCGCGACCCACGAGTCGACCCGCGTGCGTGCGTCGTCGTCGAAAACGGTCGAGCCGGTGGAGACCTCCGGCGCGGGAGCGTCGACGCAGGGGGCACGGGTCCGAGACTCGGACCACCATGCGTACGCCCCGATCGCCAGAGCCGCCGCCCCCACCGCAACCCAGGGTTTGCGTGTCGCCGGTCTTGCTGCCTGCTCGAGGGCGGTCGCAAGTGCCTCCATCGAAGCGAAGCGTTGCTCGGGGTCCTCGGCGCGTGCCTTCGCCAGCACGCGCGCGACCGATGGGGAGGCGTCGCTCAACGTCTCGCTTCCGACGACGCCGAGTCCGAACTGATCGGCGGCAGGACCGATTTCCTTGCCCGCGAGAACTTCCGGTGCGATGTACCCCGGCGTTCCGCCGACGGCCGTGCGGGAGCCCGCGCCTTCAAGCTCGCCGGTTTCGCTGACCTCGGCGCTCTCCTCCATTGGATCGGGGCGCAGTCCACCCAGCCCGAAATCGGCGACCCGAGCCCGACCGTCGCCGCCCACGAGAATGTTGTTGGGCGTGACGTCCCGATGCACGACTCCGCGGTCGTGGGCCGCGGCCAGACCTCGCGCGGCGTCCACGAGCACGCGAACGATCTCTGCCGTGGAGCGATGAGCATCGGCAAGCCAGGCGCGGAGCGACCCGCCATCGACCAGCTCGGTGATCAGGAACGCGTGCCCCGATCGCATTTCGAGGTCGAAGACGTCGACGATGTTGGGGTGCGACAGTCTTGCGAGCGCGCGCGCCTCCTTTGCGAGGCGGTCGGCCGCAGCGGCCGGCGCGTCGAGCATCACCTTGATCGCAACGGAGCGTCGAAGCGTGGTGTCGAAGCCCTCGTAGACCAGGCTCATGCCGCCCGCTCCGACGACGTGTAGTGGGACATAACGACCGTCGGCCAGCCCGTCGTGCATCCACTCCGGTTCTTCGGGCTCGGTGCCGGTGTCCGGCTCGAGTGGGAGCGTGCAGCGTGCAAGCGCGGCCAGCGTCTCGCGGCAGGCCTCGCATGCGTCGATGTGTGCCTCGAGACGAGCGATCGAAGCGTCGCCCAGCACACCGGCCACGAACTCGGTCAGCTCGTTGTCGTCAGGGCATGTCACAATGGGCTCCCGCGTGTCGACCCAGGGTGATCATGAAGGCCTCGTGCAGGCCTGGAAAGAGGGGCTTGGCGCGGATGCTGCCGAGGGTGTCGCCGCCCGCCTCGCCACGGTGCTGAGCGAGGCTCGCAGTGGGCGCCCGGAGATCGACATCGTCGATTCAGACTTCGCAAGACACCTCGGACAGGTGCTCGCATCCAACCCCGAGCCCGAAGCCGCGCTCGACGGGTTGCGCGCCGACGAGCTGCTCGTCGCTTGTGGGTGCACGCTCGGCAACCCGGTGGCGCACCGCGTGTTCGAGCAGGAGTACCTTCCGGAAGCCAAGAAGATTCTGGCCCGCGCCGGCAAGCCGACGGACGAGCAGGAGTTCCTACAGCGGTTGCGCGATCGCTTGCTGGTCCCGGACGGTGACAAGCCTCCGCGAATTGCCGCGTTTTCTGGCCGTGGGGAGCTCAAGAACTGGGTTCGGATTGCGGCGCACCGTCTGGTGGTCGATGGGTATCGAAAGGGCCGCGACCCGACGGTCTCCAACGAGGCCGATGCGACCGAGGCCATCGCGTCGGCGGCCCCCGACCCCGAGCTCGTGGCGCTCAAGAGCACGTACCGGGAGGGCTTTCGTGCCGCGTTCGAGGCAGCATTCGCCCAGCTGACCCCGGGGGACCGAACGCTGCTTCGGTATCGGTACATCGATGGGCTCGAGGTCCAGCAGATCGCCGCGATCGACGGGCGCCATCGCGTGAGCATCTCTCGCGCGCTGTCCCGGGCTCGCGACTCGCTGCTCGAGAACCTTCGCCGTGATCTGGCCGAACGCCTCCACGTCGGCATGTCCGAGGCGGAGAGCATGGTTCGACTGATGCGAAGCCAGATCGACGTCAGCATCAGCCGCCTGTTGCGCGCGGATTGACCCATCCCTGCGCCAGAGGACGACGCACGTTCCAGCGTGCGTAGCGTTCGCGCGTGGAATCGAGCGTGTGAGGTTGGTCCGGGCTCGGGAATTCGACTTTCGACGTTACGCGCATCGGAGCGACCCGTCGTCCCGCGCCGACATGACCTCCAAGATCTCCATTTCGCTCACCGTCCTCGCTCTCGTCGCTCCCCTGACGGGCTGCAGCCTCCTCAAGGTCAACGGTAAGCCTCTGTTCGGGGGCAAGAACGCGGCGTCCGCGGACGGAAGCAAGGGCAGCGGCGGAGCGCCAGCGGCAGGCGAGGGGGGTGGTGCTGGCGAAGGTGGCGGTCAGACCAGCGTTGCCGACACGAACGCGCTCAAGCAGGTGATCGACGAGGGCAACGCCGCCAACGAGACGTTGTTCGAGGCGTTCAAGAACGACGAGGTCCCGGCGGACGCGCTCGCGTCCCTCGAGACGGCGGCCCAACGCAGCGCCGAGCTCGGCGATGCGAAGTCCGCCGCGTTCTACGACCTGCGGGCGCACACCTACCAGTTCATCACGGCAATGCACGCGCTCGACGGCGGCGACGAAGGTCCGCTCGCCGAGCTCATGCAAGGCAAGGTCGAAAAGAAAGGTGTCTCCGGCAAGAACCTCGAAGTGTCGGTCAAGCTCAAGGCGGACCACTGTTACAAGGTGGCCCTCAAGTGGAAGGCACCGACGGGGGCCGAAGACCTACGTGACTACGACTGGAAGGCATCCAAGCCCCAGGCGATCCAGCGTTTCCGTCTCAGCGTCGTCCACCCGTATCTGCCGTGGTCGTTCGGCATGTGTGCGACCGAGGACACCCAAGCGACGTTCTCGGCGGAGTTCAACGCGTCGGGTTCGAAGCCGCGGCTGCAGTACGCGGTGGTGAGCTGGCCGCGCGACGAAGTGCCGGGGCGGGAGATGTTGTTCGCGTCCGTCGTGCCGCCCGACAAGTGCAGTGCCAAGGCGTGGAAGAGCCTGTGGCTCGACCCGATCCCGGGGTCGATCGTGTACAGCAAGAACGAACCACTGCTGCTCTCGGGGGTTTCGACGAAGGGCGGCAGCACCACGTTGCTCAACGCCACCGGTACCCAGGGCGCGCGACCGATCTCGAACCTGAAAGGGTCGCCGGACGGCTCGGCGCAGGTGGGTGTGAACTTCTCGATGCCACGATGCTCCGACTCGGAGCTCGCTGCATCGAGTCTGTCCAAGAAGGCGGCCAAGTGTCACGAGGCGATCGACCGCAAGTACGACCGCAAGTTCGACGATGCGGAGGCCGTGCGCGACAACGCGGTCACAATCGGTGCGCTGCGAGCGGCCGAATCCAAGCTCAACCGCCTCCGTGAGGCGGAGGGCAACGAGCGGCGCAGCAAGTGTGGCGGCGTGGACGGCAAGCTCGAGGCCGACGTCGAGAAGGCGTTCAACGAGATCGTCGATGCATTCGCCGATGGAGCGAACCCCAAGTCCGACGCGCGGATGCAGGAGCTTCACCGGCTGTAGCGATCAGCCCGGATACACCGCCGAGAACTGGTGCTCCCAGTCCAGGCGGCAGCCCGACACGAGCGCGCCGGCGTCCCAGCGGATCCGGCACAGATACGGATACTGGCCGCCGGTGTCGCCGTCATCGCCCTCAGCGAAGGTCCACAGTTCGCGTCCGTCCCCGCGGAGGATCGGGCCGCTGGACAGCTCCCACGATCCGCCGACGAGATGGGTGCCCGGGCCACGGTCAATCAGAGAGTCGATCGTCGCGCCCTTCCACGTACCGTCGACCTCGATGGCGATCGTCACGGTGCGGGCGGTGACGGGGCTGCGGCGCACGGTGTGTGGGATCACGAGCACGACCCGGTCATCGGTCGGCCACCAGTAAAATGGCCGATAGAACGGACAGTCGTCGTCGAAGACCTCGGGCAGACGCTGCGGTGCCTCGCACTTGTCCGGGTCGAGACCGAAGGCACCACGCACCCCGACTGTCTTCCCGATCGCCTTGATCTCGAGCTTGGCTTTGACTCGACGCATTCGAGACTTGGGCATCGGGCCCGGATCGGGAAGCTCCGGCAGCGGAATCGCCGTGTCGAAGGCCAGCGGCTTCATGTCGTAGTCGCCGACGAGAAACTCGTCCCAGCAGCGCTGATTGTTGGTGTTCCGATCGAGATCAGCGCAGTTCTTCCCGTACCAGCTGGCCTCGAGCTTCGCGACGGGGTCGTCGGGATCGACCGCTTCCTCGGGCTCATCCGGAGCTTCGGGCATCTCAAGCGGAGCGGGTGCGGCCGGCTTCTCCAGCAGCTCCGAAAACCACGGTTTGCTGCGAATCGAGGCAAGATCGCTGTCCTTGCTCGCCTTTGCGGACACGGTGGCGCGGTCGCGTGTGAGCGCCTCGGCCAGCGCGAGGCGGCTACTCTCTTCGTCACCGGCAAGCGCGGCGGCACAGGCCATGTTGAAGGCGGGCTTGTACTGCGTGGGCTTGGCGAGGGCGGCCGCGCCGAACAGCGGGATGGCCTTGGCGTGGCGCTTGGCCTTGTAGTGCACCCAGGCTTCTTTGCCGGGATCTGGCCCGGGCTTGGTGCCGGCCTCGGCGAGGAGCTTGGTGACGTGGGCCTCGAATGGGTCGGCTTCGGGTGCCTTGGGCTCGGGTTTGGGTTTGGGTTTGGGCTCGGGCTTGGGCGGCGGATCTGCCTTCGTAGTTGCCACGGGTTCGCCCATCGGAGCCCCTGACTTCGCTTCCGGCTTGGCTTTCGACTTCGCCTCCGCTTTGTCCTCGACCTTCTCGCCTGGGTCGTCGCAGGCGAGGGTCGTCAGCGAGATCACCAGTCCGATTCGCAAGTACGTCGTCATCATCGCGTTCCATCCGTGGCCGGCGATTCGTAGAAGTCACCCTCGCAGATCGTCTCGAAACCCACCTTGCCGCAGATCACCCCAGAGCCATCGGCGCGCGCCCAAACCACGGCCGTCGTCAGGCCGAGCTCCCGCAGCACCTCGAACCGGTGCTGGATCAGGGCGCGATAGATGCCGCGACTTCGATGGGCGGGCAGCACCGCACCGCCCTGAAAGTAGCCGAGCCCCGGCAGGATCCGCAGATGCGAGCTCGCGACCGGCTCGCCCTCGAGGTCGGCGATATAGGAGCGCGTGGGGATCTCGGGCGCAAACGACTGCTTGGCGATGTGTCGAACCGCCTCGGCAAAGGCTTCGGTCTGCTCCCAGCCACGCATGGTCACGTCGACGAAGTCCTCGACGTTGTGCGGAGTCATCTGCCGGATCGTCAGCCCTGGCACGCCGTACCCGTCCGCTGCGGTCGGACCGGACTCCGGAACGGATTTCGTCATGGCCAGCGTCGCTCCAAGGAGCTCGAGGCCGGCGTCGGCGAGTCGTCGCGACAAGTCGGCGGGGCGGGACGAGGGTCCGGCGACCCAACGCATTCGAGCGCCGCGCCCGTGATGTTCGGCAACGACCTCACGGACTCGAGCGTCGGTCTCGGCTTCGGGCATTCGCGCAACGATCACGGCATTGTGATTCGGTCGCTTGCTCGACGGCGTTCGGACTTGCAGCCAGTCGGGCTCATCGATCCGCTCCGAATCGGGCTCGAGAGCGACGGATTCGAAGAGCACACGCTCGAGCGCTTCGGGGGTGACGCGTGGGGGCACGACGCGTCGAGTGTGCCTCAACTGTTGCTCAGCAGCCCACGGCCATACACGCGCAGCCGGATTCGTCGTTCTGCACGGAGACGGCGCGCGGTGACTCGCAGGTCAAGATGCTGTCGGCCTGGCCGCAGACCAGTGTTGCGTCCTCGCAAGCGTCCGATCCGCTGGTGCAGTCGACGTTGCACAAGCCCGCGCCGCACTCGAAGCGCGCCGTCTTGCAGGCGGCGGTGCCGTCACACGAGATCGTGCAGTCGCTGTCGGGCGGGCAGATGATTCGAGCGTCCTGACACGCGTCGGTTCCCTCGCAGGTGACGACGCACGGGCTGCCCGGCGGGCACTCGACCGTCCGGGCTTTGCAGGCGTCGGTGCCGTCGCACTGGATCTGGCAGGCTTCGGCACAGGCGGCACCCCCGAGTGCTTCACCGCAGACGGGCGGCCCGCCCTCACCGGTGGTGGAAGCGGGTTCAGTCGTGTCGGCGCTCGACGATGTGGTGTCGTCCTCTCCGGACGAGTCGGCATCGTCATCGTCGTCGTCAGTCTCCATGCCGCCATCGTCGGTAGCCTCGCGCATGGTCGTGCTTCCCGCACCGGACTCCTGACCGGCCTCCCCGAGCCAGTCCGGGTTGGCCCGTCGACAGCTCGATCCGGCGAGGCCGAGGAGCATTGCGAGCACGGCCCTACGCACGGCCGAAATCGTACCGCAATGCTCTGAAGCCCGGGCGCGGATCCGGCCGGGGATCCCCTAGTCCTCGATGCAGTTGGCGTCGAAGGCGAACTTGGCCATGCCGCTGCAGTTGAAGTCCCATCGCGTATTGCAGCAAAACGAATCGTTCGCGCAGACGCTCGCTTCGATCCCCGGCACATCACACCCGGCGCTGTAGCGAGGGCTGCAGCATGTGCCGCCCGCGGTCGCGTTGAGCTCGATGTTGAGCTCGAAGTCGGCGCCCGTATCGCCGATCTCCAGGGCGATGGTCTGACCGGTCACGAGCTCGAGCGCATGGAAGGCGCTCGGTGGGCCCGGGACAGGACCGGTGAGTGAACCGCCGGCGATGAGCACCGGCGAGAGCGTCGCGCAGCCCGGGCGGAAGATGTCGATGGCGTTGGGACCCGACTGCGTCCAGAACGAGTACGTTCCGGTGCTCGGCGCCGTCCACAGGAAGATCGTGGGTCCGGTTCCAGACGCCGCCGCGAGTCCGGTGACACTACCGATGTCTTGGTCGATGCACGTCTCGTCGGGCGACAGCTCCTCGCCTTCAATCACGACGTCGATCTGGGCGCCGTCGGGGGCGGTTGCGGCAACGAGTACCTCCTCGCCGTCCTCGAGGGCGACGGTGACTTCGGAAGGTTCTCCGCCAGCGCCGAATCCAAAGGGCACTTCATTGCACGCGAGAACCGTGCCGTTGCAGTCGCTCTGGATCACCGCGATCGCGCTGTCGATCACGTTGTCCATCACCCGGAAGCGAAAGACGCCGGTGTAGGGCGCGACCCAGCTCGCGATCAGGTCTTCGCCGGAGAGACCGGAGCATTCGTGGTGGAAGTCGTCGCCGAGGCCGCCGACGGTGCCCGAGATCGCGATCCCCAGGGCGCTCCCTGCGTCCACGTCGACACACGAGAGATCGCTGCCGGTCGTCGACGTGCTGTCGTCGGAGCTGCCCGAATCCGTGCTGCCGGTCGAGCCGTCGTCCGTGTCCCCGCCGCTCGAGCTATCGGTGGACCCGGTCGAGTCGGTGGAGCCCGCCGAGTCAGTCGCGCTCGTCGAGCCGGCGTCCGTCGAGTCGGCGCCCGCCGTCGAGCCGGACGAGTCAGTCGCGGCCTCGCCCGTGGAATCCCCCGGGCCCATGGTGCTCGTCACAACGGGCCCGGTGGAGCTGCTCTCGCCCGTGGAACCGCCACCATCGTCGTCCGAGGCGCCAGACTCACAGGCGCACACGAGCAGGCCGATCAAGAGACATTGCGACTTGGGCATCAAGGCTAGAGTGGCCGAGCACCCCGATCCCGTTCGCCTGACCTTCAGAATTCCCAGAAGCCCTCGTGACTACTGGGCAATTGCCAAGTAGACCCGTGCATCGTTGGTCGGCTGAACCCAGGCGAGGTCCTTCTTGGACGACCCGCCGAAGTCGCCGACGACGAGCTCGAACTGACTCCAAGCCTCGTTCGCAATGATGTCCTGCGGGACCGTGACGAAGTCGAAGGTGCCGTCGAGATTCGACAGACCGACGAAAACGCGGTTGATGGTGTCCTGACGGTAGTTGAGCACCAAGTCGAGACCATCGCTACCGCCGACGTCGGCCAGTCGAACGTCGAGGTTCGACGGGCCCTCTTCGGCGACGAGCTCGTGCGTCGAGCTGTGCTGACCATCGACCGCGAAGCCCACTGAGCTGCCGAGCGCGACCTCGATGTGGACGTGCCCGTCGATTGTGCGCACCCAGACGAGGTCGTCGATGCCGTCGACGTCGATGTCGCCGGCGACCGCCTGATACTCGTCCCAGGTTCCGATCTCCGGCGAGTGAATACCCCAGCCGAAATAGGAGAACACGTCCGAGAGGTCCATGGTCGCCGGGTCGGCGCCATGCAGAGAGGGATCGCCGGACGCCATGTTGTAGTGATTGTGAAGGCCCGCGGGCCCGTCCACTTGCCGGTTCCACAGGATGTCGGGCGCGCCGTCTCCGTTGAAGTCGCCGACGAAGTCACCGAAGAAGTCACCGAAGTTGTCGTCGCTCGCAAACGACTCGAAGAGACTGACGCTGCGGAGCTCGCCGTTGCCCAGCGAAACGGTCGCGCGGGTCAAGAACGACGACGAGCCCTCGAGTGCGAGCACGGGCTCGAGCATGCCGTCACCGTTGAGGTCCAGCAGGTGGAACGGACCGCTGGGGTCGGTCGGCGCGCCGCCGATGAGATTGATGTGAGGCTCGAGAAACTCGAGGCCTTCTTCGCGGGCCAACGCCACGTAGAAGTAGTTCCTCCGGCAGGCTCCACCCTCTGGGCACGGCGCCGCGTTGAAGTTCCATACCAGGTCCGCGTCGCCGTCTCCGTCGACGTCACCAGCGCGCAGTCGATAGCCAATCCAGCTCGCGGGCCCATCCGTGCCGTCGAACGTTTGGTGATCGCCCGCTTCGAGCATTCCGTCCTCGGTGGACAACAGCACTGCGATCTGGTTGTCCTCGTCCCGCTCGTTGAATACGAAGTCATCGGTGCCGTCGCCGTCGTGGTCCGCGACGATCACTTCCGCGACCGTACCGAGACCGAGGTCGAACGTCTGCACATCCACCAGCTCGAACAGGCCATCGCCGCCCTCCTTGGCCGTACACGTCTTGAGCGAGAACTCCGTGGTCTCGGAGACCGCCGCGATGCTGTTGTCGCCGAGGTTCTTGAAGGTGTACGAGAGCGGGACTGCGGTCGAGAGCGCGGCCTCGTTCGTGAAATACGCGGACCAGTCGCCGGATCGAATGACCGCGAGTGCGTCCTCGGCCGCGCCCCCGAGCGTGTTGAGGACGATCGTCGACTCCGCGAGGATCGACTTGTGCTTGGTGGACAGCGAAGCAGACGCTCCACCGGCAATCGTGTTGTACGACGCCTGCAGAGCCGCTCGGATCTCGCTCTCGCTCGCGGTCGAAGTCATCGTGAACGTCATCATGCGGCCGTAGACCACGTTGGAAACGTAGACGGGCAGGTTGTCGGGTCCGATGCGCCCGGCCGCCTCGAGGGCTTCGAGATCCTCGGACGAAAACTCCTCCGAGAAGAACGACTCCGGGCCTGACCCCGGAGGCTCCACGACGACCGTGAACATGCGTTGCACGAAGTGCACGGCGACGGTGTTCGTCGACGCGTTCTGCTCGGTCGATCCGGACGCGGAGCCCTTGAAGCCGAGGTATCGACCCGACATCCCGGCCGAGAGCGCAAATTGCCGCTCGGACTGGTAGCTCTCCATCTCGAAGCTGATTGAAGACGGCGTGTCGAGATCGTTGCGCGTGGCGTTGCCGATCATGTTGCCGATCGCGGCGGCGACTTCGGCCTGGTTGGGTTGAACTTCACGAAAGTTGTCGCCTACCGTTGTCGCAATGTCGGGGATGGACACCCGGATCGGGGCACGCTCGTCGACGGTGATCGGTAGGACGTCGCCAATGCTGATGCCGTCGCGATGGGTCCGCCCCTGAATGAACGCGCCCGGATAGATCACGTCGCGGTTGGGGTCGAGCATGACCATCTGCTCGGGATTTCCCGCCATGGAGAACGGCTGCTCGGTGCACTCGTAGGTGACAGACTCGAGGATCTGGGTCTCGCCGTCTTCGTCGATCACGACGACGTCTTCGACGGTCTCTTCGAACTCGACCGGCACGCTGCCGGGGAGCGCCATGGCGGGTTGGCTCGGCAGCGGCGGCGCGAACTCCGTCCAGGTGGGGAGCGACTGAAGGTAATCGCCGACCTCTGAGGCTGGTTCGTCTGGTCCGTCCGATGTGCCGGGCTCGTCGGGCGCATCGGTGTCCGATGCCGGCAGGGGTTGCTCGCCGCGACACGCCGACGTCAAAAGGCCAAGGCAAGCGAGCAGCCCTACCGCGGACTTGGAGGTTTGGGTCATGTCTGCGGTAGCGACAACCACCGCGCTGGACCCTCACTTCGCGGCGAAAAAATCAGTCGGCGTAGTCGGCGGCCTTTTCGCTCAGGCCACGCCGCTCGTAGTGGTCGTGCACGATCGCCCGAAGGTTGGCCAAACTCTCTGGATCCTTGGCGTAGTGGGTCGAGAGCACCTCGTACGCCGCGAGCAAGTGCCGCTCGGCCTCGCCGCTTCGGCCGAGCGCATCGAGCGCCTGGCCGAGGTCTCGTTCTGCGACCCCAATGCGCCAGTCGTCGTGGGGCAGGCTCTCTCGGCGGAGGCGCAGCGCCTGTCGCAGCAGCGGCTCGGCATCGTCAGGGCGCGTCTGCTTCATGAAGGCTCGGCCGAGAAGGAGGGGGGCGGTTGCGTGATTCGGGTGGCCTTCGGGCAGCGCCTTGCTCGACACGCTCATCGCCTCGCGCAGCACGCCCTCGGCGTCCTGCCATTGCTCCCGTTTTGTGAGCAGCTCTCCCAGGCTGCTCAGCGTTTGTGCGACGTAGATGTGCTCGTTGCCCACCGCGCCCCGAAACTCGAGGAGCGATTCCCGTCGCTTGCTCTCGGCTTCCTCGTATCGTTCGAGCCCAGCAAAGATGAACGAGACGCTCCCGAGGCTTGCTCCGATCTCGACGTGCGGTGAGTCGAGGATTGCGCGCCGGATCTCGAGCGACTCGAGGGCGTCCTCGAGCGCTTCGTCATTGCGGCCCCGGCGGTAGAGCACCTGCGATCGGTGGTTGAGCGCATGCGCAAGGTCGAGGTGGCGGCCACCGTGCAGGGCACGAAGATCGGCGACGGCCTCGGTGATCCAGTGCTCGGCTTCGTCCCATTCGCCTCGGTCGCGTAGCACGTCCGCGAGACCGACCATCGACTCGGCGAGCTCGGGGTGTGGCCGGCCGTGGAGTTTCTCGCCCTTTTCGAGCGCGTCCAGATGCAGCTGCTTCGAACGGTCGAGGTTTCCGAGCCCGGCGTAGACCACTGCGAGCCACGCGGTCAGGTCCAGATCCAGCGCCTCGTCCATCGTCGGCGCGGCGGCGTTCCGGGCGATGGCGCGCTCCACCAGCACTCTCGCGTCGTCGTACTTGCCGAGATCGTAGGCCAGCGCAGCCCGCTCGACCTCCGCGCGCGATGCAGCGCCGGGGTCCGACTCTGCCCGTTGCAGGCGGAATTCGAGTGCGCGGTCGAGAAACGGCTCTGCGGCGCCGTACTCACCCCACTGGCGATAAACCTGACCGATCACGAGCTCGAGGGCGGCACGGATCTCAGGCTCGTCGTCGAGCTCGGTCGCCAAGCGGGCCGCGCTTCGGTCGAGCACATCGCGAATGGACGCTCTCGGATCTGCCCCGATGTTGGGGTCGGCCTCGACGAGCAGCGACTGGAGGAACTTGCTGACCCGATGGGCGGTCGCCCGTTGTCGCTCCGCCTCGTCACGTTGCTCGGCCAGCGCGTTCGACTGGACCTGAGCGTATCTCGCAAAGCCCAGCGACCCGAACACGATGGTGGCGACAGCAAGCGACGCAAGCCAGTTGCGTCGAACGAATCGGGTCGCGCGATACATCGGGCTGCGGCCGCGCGCTTGCACGGCAAGGCCATCGAGGTGTCGGCGCACGTCGTCGATCAGCGCCTGGACGGAGGGGTAGCGCCTTTCCGGGAGCTTCTGCAGCGCTTTGCAGGTGATCGCGTCGAGGTCGCCGCGGAGCTTCGCAGCATTCTGTCCGATCTTGCTCGGGGCCGCGGGAACCTCGTCGGCCACCAGACGCACGACGTCGGCGAGCGGGAGGTCAGCAACCTCCAGCGGGACGCGTCCGGTCAGGATTTCGTAGAGAAGCGCTCCGAGTGAGTACACGTCGGCCGCGACGCCCGTGGGCTCGCCGCGGAGCTGCTCTGGGCTCGCGTACGCAGGGGTCATCGCACGTGCCGACCACCCGTCACCATGGTCCGCCCCGATGAGCTTGGCCAGACCGAAGTCGAGTAGCTTGACCGCGCCTCCTTCGTCGACAAATACGTTCGATGGCTTGAGATCGAGGTGCGCAATGAGGCTGCGATGCGCTGAAGCCACGGCCTCGCAAACCTGGACGAACAACTCGAGCTTGGTGCGCACAGCAAGCCCTTGCTCCTCGCACCACGCCGTGATCGCTCGACCTTCGACATATTCCATCACCAGGTACGGCGTGCCGTCGTCGGTGGTGCCGCCGTCCAGCAGCCTGGCGATGCCCGGATGGGTCAGGCGAGCAAGAATCTGGCGCTCGGCACGAAAGCGCCGGTGTCGCTCGGAGTCGGGCAGTCCCGCATCGACCAGCTTGATCGCCGCCTTGGACTCGAACTCTCCGTCCGCGCGCTCGGCCAGGTACACGGTCCCCATGCCGCCCTCGCCGAGCACCCGCTCGACACGCCACGAGCCGAGCATCGTCCCTTGCCGCGGAGTCTGAACGAGTGCCTCGGCAGCGTGGGCGATGAGCGCCCCGACTTCATCGGGCTCTGCCGCGGTCTCGGGATCGTGGGCGAGCATCTGTTCGAGCTCGCGGGCAAGCTCGCGGTCCTCGCCGCACTCCTCGGCGATGAGCGCTCGACGAGCATCGCCCTCGAGGGCCGACGCCCGCTCGAACAGCGACACGAGGCGCTGGAATCGATCAGGCGTCGACATTCGCGTCGAGCTCCTTGCGCAGCCAAGCACGAGCGGCCCGGAGCTCCCGGTGCGTGGTCGCCTCCGAGATCTCGAGCAGTTTGGCGATCTCGCCGTAGGACAGCCCGCCGAAGTAGTACAGCTCGATCGCACGCCCCTTCCGCTGGTCTAGCGTCAGCAGCTGCTCGATCGCCTCATCGAGGCGCACAAAATCTTCGGGGCGCTGCATGTCGGCCACGCGTTCGTCCCCGTGCGCGAGGGTGACCATGCGCAGACCGTCGCCCCGTTTGGCGCGGTTTCGGTGCCGTGCAGCGTCCACGAGCACGCGTCTCATCGCGCGGGACGCCAGGGCCAGAAAGTGGGCGGTGTTGGACCAGTCGACATCGGCGCCGACCAGCCGCAGGTAGGCCTCGTTCACCAGCGCGGTGGTGTTGAGGGCGCCTTGTCCCTCACCGCGCCGAGCGCGTCGAGCGAGCCGTCGGAGTCGCTCGTACAACAGCTCGAGCAGCTCGTGCTGGGCATCGTCACTGCCCGACCGCCACGCTTGCAGCAGCTGGGTGACGTGCCCACTGGCGCTGTCCAGGGGCGGATTGTCGGGCGGGGGGCTCACGAGGGGCCGGGGAACTCTACTCGATTCCCTGGCTCGACAAGCTCAGCAACTGACCAGGACGTTGCCGTCTTCTTCGACGCACCAGTCGCGAAAGTTCGAACAGACCTCGACGCAGTCGCAGCTCGGCACGCCATCACACTCGGCTGCAAGCTCGCGGCACGTGTAGTAGTGGGGGTCGAGGCTGAGGTCGCTGGAATCGAGGTGGCAGTAGGTCGTCCCGATCGGGCAGAAGTGGTCGCCACACTGGAACGTATCCGGGGGAGCCTCGCAGCCGCCGAGGTAGTCGAGATCGACGCCGACCGAATACGCCTCGCACGGGTTGCCGTAGACCTCGCCGTCGCAGCCACAGACGGGTTCGTAGACGGCATCGCAGCCCTCGGGAATGTCGAGGCAATAGCCGTGATCGTCGAACCCCATCCAGTCGCCAGTACACGAGTTCTTGGCCCAGTCGCACATCTGCCCGCCGACGCAGGTGTTGAAGCCACACTGGAAGGAGACGAGGCCCGAGCTTTCGGAGCCGTCTGAGCTGTCAGCGCTGGTTGTGAGGGCGGCCGAGGTTGCTTCGCCGGTGACCTCGCTTGCTCCGCCATCGTCGGTCGAGCCTGCGGACGTCGACGCGGCCTCAGTCGGATCGCCGCCCTCGTCGCTGCTCGGGGTTGGTCCGCACGCGGCGATCCCCAGCGCGAGCACGCACCATCTCGCCTGAATTGCGAATCCGGCCATCTCGCGCATTGTGAAGCACGAGAGGGCCGGACCGGCTCAAAAAACCTCGATTTAGAGCGTCTGCAGAACTGCGCGGATCTCGGCCAGCTCCGGGTCCTCGGGGTTGGCGGCCTCGGCCTTGGCCAGGGCGTCGAGGGCCGGCGTCAGGTCGAGATCGCCGGTTTTCTTGGCCTGCAGTGCTTCGGCGTAGGCGAAGACGGCGGCACCCTTGAGGTGGCGAGCGTCGGCCTCGTTCAGCAACTTGCCGAAGGTGGTCTCGACCTCGATCTCCCTGCTCTGGAACGTGCGGGCATCGTCGTAGACAACGGCGACGACGATCGGCGTCTCGTCGGTGACGCGATCCGGAGCGCAGGTTTCGATCTGCTGGTGAAAGATCATCGAGTCGTTCATCGACAGGTGCTGCGGCTCGACTTCGTCCGGATCCGTGCTGATCTCTTCGCCCGAAAAGCGCGTGACCGAAAAGCCCGCCGGCAGATCCATTCGCACCTGCACGTCGCGTGCGGCAACCGTGAACGTGTTGATGAAGTCGCGGCCGAAGATCTTCTGCGCCTCTGCCTCGTCGTTGATGAATACCGAGGCGCCCTTGCCGGCGTCGGTGACTTGGTCCATGAGGTCGTCGTTGTAGGTCGTGGCATCGCCGACGCCCACGCCGACCATGTAGATGCCCTCTTCGCCGTTCTTGTCCGAGTGCAGCGCGATCGTGTCGATGTCGGTCACGCCTGCGTTCGCGCCACCGTCGCTGACGAGCACGATGCGGTTGATCCGGCCGACCTCGTAGGTCTGCTGGGCGAGCTCGTATCCCGCGGTCAGACCACCGTGCAGGTCGGTACCGCCGCCGGCTTCGAGTGACTCGATCGCGGAGAGCAGCGTCGCGTCGTTGGGCCCTTGGACTTCGTGGGCCGCGAGCACGGTCTGATTCTCGGTATCCCAGGTGACGATCGAGACCTTGTCGCCTTCCTGCAGGCTGCTCGCGATCGCACGACACGAGGCCTTCTGCATGTCCATTGCGCGCCCACCCATCGAGCCGGACTCGTCGAGCACCAAAGTGATGCTCATGGGCTGGCGAGTGGCCTCGTTGACCTGCTCGCTCGTCACCGCGATCTGCATCGTGTAGACGCCGGGAAGCTCGGCGTCGGCGACCAGCGTCGGCGTCACGACGACCTCGCCCTCGGGTGCGGGCGGATAGTCGAAGGAGTAGTAGTTCATGAACTCCCACGGCCGAATCGGAACCGCGCTGAGGGACGAGAAGCCCTCGAGCGCGGCCTCGCGTGCCTGGACGGGTGACGACATCGAGTTCGAATCGTCCGGCGACAAGAAGAGGCTGACGTCCTCGCTGGTGTCACATTCGTTCGGGGGCTCGACGGCTTCGGGGTCCTCCTCCGGATCGGGTGGCGTGGCGTCGTCGTCATCGTCGTCGCCAACGGCACCATCGCCGCCGTCCCCGAGGCCCTGTCCACCGTTGCCGCCCTCGAAGCCGGCCCCGTCGTCACCGCCGGCGGCCGAGTCGAAGTCAGCCCCGAAGCAGCCAGTGGCCAGCACCGCGGCGACCGCGAACACCGCTCCGTCCAACATCCACCTGTTTTTCACCAGCGAGCAGTCCATCTACCGCGGGAGTGCCCCGCGTCACCCCAACGATCAGGTCGCGGCGAGTTTTTTTGATTCAAGCAGGCATGCGGGAACCCCGAATCATCCTGGGCAACGACGCTCTCGCCCGCCGTTCGCCGTTTGGCGCCAAAATGCGAACCTTTGTGCTCAGGGGTCGTGTCAAAGGGGGCGCGGTGGGATGCTGCCCCCGGGTCTGGGGACCCGGGTTCGAGGGAGGTCAAGAGGATGAAGGTTCGGTCTATCTGTTCGCTGCTTGCGCTGTCGCTGCCCGTCGGAGCTGGTTGTGCCAGTTCGCCCACAAAAGACACTGCGGTTCCCGAGGCCACTGTCGCTTCCTCGGATGCCACAGCTGCCGACGATGCCGAAGTCCCGGCCGCCGCGGAGCTCAACGACGCGCCGCCGATGTCCCTGGATGCGTGGCGCAAGATCAAGGACGAGGGCAAGACCGCGGCCAAGGCCAAGGACCTCAAGGACCGGATCGCGCAGTGCAAGGCCTTCGTGGCCAAGCACGGCGAGCATCAAGAGACGAGCGCCGTGCTGGCGGCGCTCGCCGACGCGATGATCGAAGAGGGCGGCTACGACGATAAGGAGCTCTCGAAGTTCATCGAGCAGCGCTGCGCTTCGGACGAGGACGCCCGCGACCTGCCGATGGAGCTGCTTCGCGAGTACCACGTCAAGCACAAGCTTCCGCTCGACAGCGCGATGCGTCTGCTCGGGGAGGCGCGCAGCCGGATCGACCAGGAGTGGACCGACGACGTCACCAACGAGAAGGACGAGAAGGCCAAGAAGCGCGCTGCGCTGTACCTGAGCTACCGCAAGATCCAGACGTACATCCTGGAGGGGCGCGTGCTGATGCAGCACGGCGAGGCCAACAAAGCGCTCGCGGCGCTGGAGAAGGCCCACGGTGCGAGCGTCTCGTTCCCGAGCGACATCGTGATGACCGACAGCGAGGGCAGGGAGCTGCGCACGATGGGGTCCGGGCTGCTGGACGACCTGCACGTGCTCACGGCGGCGGCATTGCTCGAGCTCGGCCGTACCAGTGAGGCCAAGGAAGCGTTCTCGCGCGCGGTGGGCTTCGTCAACGACGTCGAGATGCGCAAGCTCTACGCGGACACCCGCGCCGCGCTCGGTCTCAAGGGAAGCGGCGAAAAGGACATCACCGCGGAGGCTCTTCCTGCGCAAGAGTTCGCGCTCAAGGACCTCGACGGCAAGACCGTCAAGCTCTCGGACTATCGCGGCAAGGTCGTGCTCGTCACCTTCTGGGCGACGTGGTGTGGGCCCTGCAAGAAGGAGATGCCCGAGCTGCAGAAGTTCCTCGAGTCCAACAAGGACAAGGGCGTTGCCGTGCTCGCGATCAACGTGGACGACTTCACGGCGCGCTCGAAGGTCAAGCCGTTCCTCGAGAAGGCCGGCCTGGAGAAGATCGACGTGGTCTACGAGGACGCCGAGCAGCTCGGCTCGTACAACTACAGCGGCATTCCGGCGCTGTATGTGATCGACCGCGAGGGCCGAGTTGCGCACGCACGGACCGGCTACGACCCGGACCTCAAGAACAAGTTGAGCAACGAGATCACCGCGCTCGTCGAGGGCAAAGAAGATCCGTCACGCGACCTGTTCACGATCGAGACGGCGCCCAAGGGCTTCGACGTTCTGTGGAAGCAGGCGGTCAACGGCGACGTCAATGCGATGGCGATTGCGCCTTCGCGTGGCGGCAAGCCGGGCCAGATCGGTGCGATCGGGCGTAAGGGCCTGATGCGCTGGGGGGCCGGCGGCGAGGAACAAGGCTCGGAGCCGCTGTCTGGTTTCTCCCGCAGCCTCAATGCTGCCGATCTGGACGGCGACAACAAGCGCGAGTGGATCGTGGGCGGCTGGCGGTCGCTCAAGGTGCTCGACTCGGAGGGCAAGCTCTACTGGGATGCACCGCTCGATGGGATGGCCCAGGTTGCCGACGTCATCGACCTCAACAAGGATGGCTTCTCGGAGATCGTGCTGCAGGACGACGACAAGGTCGTGGCAATGAAGGCGATCCCCGAGGCGCTGTGGAAGACCGATACGATCGACGAGCTCGAGTCGGTGGTGGTCGGAGCGGACGGTACGGTGCTCGTGCAGTCCGCCGGTGTCGAGACGGCCTACGGTGGCGACGGTCGGGTCAAGAAGCACGGCGACAAGGCTCCCGAAGGGCGCTACCGGCGGGCGACGATCCCGGGCAAGAACGGCGACCTCGTGCTTTGGGGCGGTCGCTGGGACTCTGCCCCGGATACGACGCACGACATCGACGGTGATGGTCGCAACGACATCGTGATCAGCGGTCGTTCGGGCCTCGTGGCCTACGATGCCGATGGCAAGCCGCTGCTGCGGATCCGCGGCAAGGACACGGGGCTGTCGGCGGCGGTCGGCGACCTGGACGGCAAGCCGGGCGACGAGGTCGCGATCTACGTCGACCACTATGGCCTGGTCGTACTCGGCACCCAGCAATAGCTCGTCGCGCCGACGGGATCACTTCGCGAACCCAAGACGTCTACCACGCCATGCGACGCGTAAGTCTGTTGCTGGGGGCCCTCGTGGCGGCTTGCGGGGGGCAAGAAGCGTCCATGGGCGACACCGGAGGCTCGACCGGTGCGTCCAGCCGAGGTGATGAAGACTCCGACGGTGGCACCGACGCGGGGATGGACTCGGCGACGGACTCGGCCATGGATTCGACCGGGCCGGGGGCGGGAAGTACGACGAACCCAGGCGGCGAGACCGGCGACGCGTCCACAGGAGACAGTGGTGCGGCAGACGAAGGTGATACCGCACCGGTCGTCTCCTCGCTGACTTGGCGCGTCGACACCGTCGAGTGTCCGGCGGGCGAACAAGGGCTGATCGAGGTCCTCGACGATGGACCGCTGATGCTCGGAGCGGCGTCGCTCGTATTCGGGGACGCGTCCCGTTTCGTGAACGGAGCCGCGGGCGCGAGTACGCAGGCCTCGGATGCGGGCACGCTCGAGCTCGACTGCGGGTCGGGCAACTCGTTCGAGAGCGGTACGGAGATCGTGACCGCGCGGGCGGTCGTACCGGGCTCGGGTGCTGATGGCGTTCCACTGCGTTGGGAGACGTACGACGTCGAGTGCCCCGACGTCGACGGGTTCTGGGCAGCGGCAGAGGGCGTCGACCCTGGCTTTGTTGCGGCCCTCTACGCCGCGGGCAGTGAGGCCAGCGGCTGGGCGATCAACACCAGCCAAGGTTGGGGCGCTTACGTGGACGCAGGGGCACAAACGCTTCAGATCCCATGCGGCTCCGGCAATGGCCATGCCCCGGGCACCCGCATTCGCGTTGCCCTCGGCTACGACGACGCACCGGTCGTCGAGTCGCTCGAGTGGGAGGTCCATGAGGGCGCATGCGGCGACGGACCCACCGAGATTGCGACGGGCATCGACGTGGACTTCGCGGCCGTCTCGTTTCTGTTCGGGTCGGATTCTCGGTGGAGCATCGTGCCGCTGTTTGGACTCGGCTCGAGGCTCACCGCCGACGGGCGCATCGAGATCGCGTGCGGCATGGCCAACGATCTGCCGCCGGGTACGGACGTGCGCGTCGCGCTGGGCTACGCGCGCTGAGCCGATTTTTTTGACGAGGGCACGAGGCCCGGTACCAGGGTTGTGATGCCCCACAGCCCGACCGTGCTCTCGTCCCGCAGGCCCGACCGTCGCGTGCGTCGCTCCGACGTGCCTACGGAAGCACTCGAGCTGGCGCTCTCCGCGGCTGCGGCCCTCAACGACGTGCAGGCGATCGTGCTGGCCGATGCGGATGGATGGCTGATGGCCGGAAGCGACAAGGGGCCGGACCTGGCGGGCTGGGCCGCTGCGGCACCGTTTTTGGCGGCCGCGGGCAGTGACCTCTCGCCGTCCGACATGCCCGAGGGCGTGGCGGTCTACTCGCTCGAGGTCGGCGAAGAGACCCTGCACGTCGGCGCAGTCGGAGGCTCGCTCACCGGCCGAGGCCAGGCACTGACGGCGTGCGGCCAAGCCGTGCAGCGAATTTTGGCTTGAGCGAGCAGTACCAGACGGTTGTCCTGATCCCCGCGTCACTCGACGAAGTGACGGCGGCGTTGGAGACGATGCCAGGCACGCGCGGGCGTGCTGGCCCGGACATTCAGATCGACGAGTTCGAGCTCGGCGGCACGAAGGCCGTGCGATTGTGGGCCGCAGACCGCGACCTGCGATGGATGGCCCCGCTGATGGAGTTGGCCGCAAGTCGTACTGCATTCGTACACAGCGTCGACACCGGCGGCATCGATGGCACTCAGCTATCCGTTGCTGGACGCCCGCTCTTCACCGACGGACTCGTCCATCTGCCCGGGGACGGAGGGTCCGCCGAGCCAGCGCAAGCCGTACGCTCAGCCGACTGGGGCGTTGCCGGCGAGGTCACCCCCGTCGAGCCTCGAAAGCCCGAACCGGCTGACTACGATTTCGAACCCGGCGAAGACGACATCGAGTTCTGAATCGACCGACTGAATCCGGCGAGCTACCAGTCGGTCGCCCAGCGGCCGATGACGACGCCCTCCATGTCGAGGTGCGCGAGGGCTTCGCGTTCGTGATGGACGGCGAGCCAGTGTTCGGCGCGCCGGGCCCAGCGTTCGTTGCCTAGGCGCGCCCACTGGTTGAGGTCGAGGGCGCCGAACCAGCGTCCCGGTCGCAGAAGTGTCACTGGGTGGGGCCCGATGGCGAGGCACCAGTTGGCGAACACGTCGAGCCAGCGGTCGTACCAGCTCAGGTGCGTCTCTCGCGGCTCGATGTCGACTCGACTCCAGCGCTGCATGAAGTACGTGAATTCGTACATCTCGTCGGCGGGGATCCGCTCCTGGAGGGCGTCTGGGAACGGGCGCATCGAGTAGCGCTTCGAAGGAGGCGGATGGGCGGGCGGTTCGAGCTCGCTGATTCCGCAGTCGTCTTCACCCTCGTTGAGGTCGACGTATTCTTCGGCGTCGTTGTCGTACCACTCTGTGTTGACTTCCGTGATGCCTTCGCGGCAGCCGAATGCAGGACACGCCATCCAGCGCAGGGCCTCGTCGATGTACGGCAGACCTGGCTCGGGGCGGTCGCGATCTCGACGCGGGCGTTCGGGGCGCCAGCCGCTGGCGAAGCTGCCCATGTCTGCCAGTGCTCGCAACACATCTTTGGCGACGGAATCGATGACGTCGCTTGGCGCCTCGAGCTCGATCAGCCTGGCCATTCGAAACACATTCGAGGCGAGCGCGCTTGCTCCGCGCTTGGGGACCCGAACGGGTGCGGCTCGCTCGAGCTCCGCGATCGCTGCGTCGATCTCATCGGCCACGCCCAAGGATCGCCAGGGCGCGAGCTTCGTGAGCGCGCCGAAAGCATCGCGGTCGAACGCGACGCCTTCTGGCTTGATGCGAAGGGCGGGGTGGGGGCCGCGTTCAACGATGTTCCAGAACTCGTCCGCAGTCGTGGCGCTTGCGATGGCCAGAACATCGTCCGCATGAATTGCGACCATCTCGACCTGATGGCGCTGATCGTCGGTGACTGAGCCAAGGAGCGGGAGCATCCGGATGGACGACGCTCAGCCCAGCGCGCGGTTGCATGGTGATCAGAACCGGCCGCGAGCCGTGCGTCGGTGCTCCCGCCCGGTGCGCAGGGAATTCGATCGCGCGCTCAGCCTTCGAAGACGGCTTCGAGTGACGGCGCCGTTGCTGCGCGACCGAGCCACGCCTCGAGCTGATCGGCGTCACGCTGCGCGAGGATTCGGCCCTCGAGCGCAGCATCGACGACGAACTCGCGCGAGCGCAGTACGACCAGCAGAGCACGCGCTGCGCCGAGCGCTTCGCCCTGCTCTCGGCCTTCTTCTCGGCCTTCTTCTCGGCCGCGCGCGAAGTACTTCCGCGCGAACTCGCTCTGGTATTCGTAGTTTCCCGCTCGCATGAGTGCCTCCATCCGCTCGCGTATCGCGTCGGTGAGACCAGCTTCGAGTATATCAGCCAGCCTTCCCTCCGCATCCTCCATCGATCCCGCGAGCGCCTCGAACGTCCAGAGCGCCTGCTCCGCACTTCTTGGGTCATCGAGGTGGCTCAAGGTCGACAACACCGCCAGGGCGGGCGCTCGCTTGGCCTCCTCCTCGGTCACCCAGGGCACCGAGGAGGGCCCGATCACGCGCGGCACGATCACGTTGCCATGCCCGAACCAAATCGGCTTCGCTGCCCAGCGCGCAACCTCGGCAAATGGTGTGATCACGATCAGCTCGACCCCGCAGTCATAGCGATCGTGGGCCGACCCGAGATAGTGCACCCAGACCCGACGCTTCGCCTCGCTGATCCAGAGCTGGACCTCGATGACGAAGACCCCCCGCGGCGCTTTCGCGCTGGGCGTGGCGAAGACCGCGTCCGGCAGGAGCCGCTTCATCTTTGGAGCGGTCTGCTCGGTGGACAGCGGAACGAACGGTCCCGCCGCTGGTCCCGCCACGGGCGAGATGAGTCGCGCAACGAGATCGGGGCGAGTCGCAAAGAGCTCGCGAAGTGCCTCGTGCAGAGCGCCGGCGGTCATCGGTGCGTTGGGACTGCAGTGAGCGTGCCACCGAGCGCGTGTGTTGGATTTCAAGCCAATGCTGGGATTCCGGCCAGGCGGATGGCCAGCGTGCGGGCCACGGGTGGCCAGCATGCGGGACACTTGGGCCGGCCGGCTGGGTTGGCCGGAGATCACCAACGACGGCGTCTGCGAGTCGTGCAAGTCGCTTGCGCCCGTGCGTTTGCAGTTGTCCTGCCGCAGCGGTGGGTGGCCGTGCAGGCCGTCATCGTCGTGGTCGACGTTGCCGTCAACCCCCAACGCTTTCGAGGGAACAGGAAAGCGTCCACCCCTACGCAACGAAGCACCCAGGCCGGTCGTCGCCTCTTGGCGAACCCGGACTCCTGGGTGCTTCGATGTGATGCGCTACCGAGGCTCAGGCGCCGCAGTGGCCGTCGATCTGCAGGTGCAGCGTGCCGAAGGACTCCTCGAGGGTGCCCCAGGCGGTGAAGCTCTCGCCGCTGCTGTAGTCGCAGTTGCTCATGACGGTGCACTCGTTGCCGCCGCAGCCGATGCCGGACATCTCGATGTCGACGTCCTCGAGGTCCATGCTGATGCCGGCGCCGCAGGAGTTGCAGCAGGGGTTTTCCGGGAAGCAGGCGAGCTGGGTGCAGATCGGGAAGCCGAGGTTGGCTTCGCCGGTCAGCCAGATGCGCTCGCCGACGAAGGCCTGCGGGTCGGCGGCCAGCTCGGCCCCGGTGACGGCGGCGTAGCTGTCGTCGGGCTCGCAGTCGGCCGCGTCGTCGTCATCGTCATCATCGTCATCGTCGCCGATACCGACACAGGCGCACTCTTCCTTGCTCCAAAAGGTATCCGGAGCGCAGAGGACCTGCGTGGGATCGATGTCGCATTCCTCAACCTCGACGCACATCGAGATCGGACCGGGGAAGCCGGGGAAGGTGTTCCACTCGCAGGCGTCGTTGTCGTCGCACTCGTCCTCGGTGAGCGTGTTGCAGTCCTGCGGCTTGTCGTCGTCGGGGACGCACTCGCCGAAGCAGACCGCCGGGCAGATGCCGCCGTCGGGGCAGCCGCTCAGGCACTCGGTGTGGTCGCAGACTTCGCCGGCGCCGCACGAGTCGTCACCGAGGCAGAGCTTCGGGGTGGGGTCGATGTTGCCGTCGCCGCCGCAGACGTCGGTCTTGTCGGAACAACAGTCGCCGTAGTCGACGCAGAGCTCGTCGCACCAGCAGTTGCCCTCGACCGCCGGGCCGCCGCACGCGTTGTTGTCATCGGTGCCGCAGGAGCCGAACACGCCGTCGGCCTTGCCGAGCCCACGCTCGGGAGCCTCACCAGCGCCTTCACGACCGGTGGTCTCGACGGAGCACGCGGCGGCGAGGGAGGAGATGAGAGCAAGGG
>JGI12316J15310_10000006_pt21 | contig 28772 bp, 36 predicted proteins | sample MarCyaLeptolynsp_FD_15310 | JGI IMG/M metagenome (IMG submission 15310)
GTCAGGCCCGGCGGCCCGAGCCTGACATAGAACTGCGCGTCCATGGCTTACGGCGCCGGCGGCTCGGTGACGCCCGGGACGACGCGCACCGTGTTCGACAACAGATGCTCGATCTCGCCGCCAGGCCCCAGCAGCAGCGCATCCCAGCGATAGAGGTTGACCGGAATGGCGGCGGTCTGCGTCCCGGCCATTGTCAGCACGAACTCACCGGTCGCGGCGCCCGTGCTGTCCACGGCCCAAGGATAGGCCGTCGGCCCGCGCTCGGTCGCGCCCGCCGTCTGTTCGCGGATCTCCGCTTTCATGGTGTAGCCTGTCAGATCCTGCGGGTTGCTGGCGGCGTCGAGCATCGTCAGGGTCACCTTGGCATCGGCACCACGGCGAATGGCGTGCTCGTCGACCAGCGCCGGCACCCGGCGCACGAGGTCCGTCATGGCGCGGGACTCAGGATCGCGTCAAAGGCGGCCGGGATATCGGCGGCGTTGGCCAGCGTGCCGGACGCAATATCCGCCTTCACGGCCCAAGACGCCTGGTAGATGGCGTCGATCCCGTCGACGATCGCCTTGCCCAGCCCGATCATCTGATCGACCGTGATCAGATGCTCCTGGTCGCCGGCGTCCCGGACCCGGATCTGGCGGCTCGTCTCGCCCTCGACCCTCGCCGTCAAGGCCCGCGAGTAGAGCGCCTGGATGTTGCGAAAGTCCTGTTCGTTGCGCAGGTCCAACGTCAGCGTTTTGCCACCGCCGATGTCGACCGGCGCCCCGCCGGCCACGAGCCGGTCGCGATAGGCGTTGACCGCCTCGGCCGTTGCAGGGATCGGCGTGGCCGTCCAAGTCTGCCATGCCGTTTGCGGATCACCACGCCATTCGCGCGGGCCGGGTTCGACCTTCACGAGGCCCTCGGGGCGGTCGTCGAAGTTCAGTCGATACCAACCGAGCTTGGCCAGGTCGGCGTCGCTGAAGTTGCGCGCAATGGAGCGCGGGTATTGCGTACCATCGGCCGCAACGTACGGCGGCTTCAAGTCGTTGAGGTTCGTATCTACGAGCATCAGTGGCCCGCTGATCGGCTGCTCGAAACGATCGTTGGCAAACGCCCAACCGATATGCGGCTCGTTACCCTCGGCGTCCGGGATATCGGCCAGCGACGCACCATCAGGCAGAGGCCATTCCGCGTCCGGGTCATAGGCGATGATGTTCGTCACGACCCCGTTTTCGATCAGCGCTTGTCTCATCCGTAGAACTCCAAAATGAATGCAATCCCAGGGAAGCCGTCGCCTCCCGCCGCGCCGGTCGCGCTGTTCGTGTTTTGGCTGATAGCCCCGCCACCGCCGGCACCCGGCCCAGTGCCCGCTTGGCCGGAAGCAGAGGCATCGAGCGCTTCGTCTATTCGCCCGCCCCCACCACCTGACCCAAAAAACGAGCCGCCGCCGTCGCCGCCCGAAATGTAGCCGTCCAAGTCGGCGCCAATGCTGTTGGCCTGTCGTCCGTTCTGTCCGGCAATCCTGATGTTTCCACCGGCGCCTCCGCTGCCGCCGCTGCCACCAAGCAGCCCACGTCGGTTGGATGATATCGAGATGCCCGCGCCGCCTGTGCCACCGCCGCAGGTGATTCCAGCCCCAAACGACGAGCTGCCGCCTGCCGATCCAGAGCGGTCGGCCCCACCTGTGGCTGGGCCACCGGCGCCCCCTGCGCCAATAGTGACGACTTGAGAGGCTATGCCCGTGACATCGATCAGCCCTATCCCTGTCTCGGCGGCACCACCGCCGCCCGCCAAAATGATGGCGCTGCTGTCGAAGGCAGCCGCCCCGCCCCCGCCTCCACCGCCGCCAGCGACAAAGACCAGGATGCTCGTGCAGCCCACCGGGCGGTTCCAGGTGCCGCTGGAATAGAACGTCTGTTGTGTCACGCCGCCGCCGGTCGCAGCGGCCGCCCATACCGGCAGCCCGGCCGCTAGCGTCAGCACGTGACCATTGGTCCCCGCCGCCAAGCGTGCGAGCGTGTTGGCTGCGGAGCCGTAGATCACATCGCCGGTTGCGACGGACAGGCCACCCAGGCTGCGCAGGACCAGGTCGGCGAGTTTGCCGCTTGCTAGCGTCTGATTGGCGACTTTCTCATTGGTGATCGCCTCATTCAGGACATTGCCCGTATTAACCGCGTTGGCCTGCATCGCGGCATTGCCGACGCTGTCGTTGGGCAGGCTGAAAGCGCCGGTCGACGGGTTGATCGCGGCGATGACGACGTCGGTGGTGCCGTCGAAGATGTTCAGCTCCCAGAGGGTGCCCGACACCTCCTTCACCCAGGCCATGCCCGCTTGCGCGTAGGCTGGCCGCGTGGCGCCACGGTGGAGCGTGTTCTGCGCGTCCTCGAAGCTATCGAGGTTCAGCCTCAGCTCGACACCAGTGTCTGAACCGTCAATCGGCTTGATGTTATGTTGCGTCATGGCCTAGCTCACATATCCGTAGCCCTTGGCGACGTAATCAAACGTGCGCTGGATGGCTGTGGCGGTGTTGTCGAAGAACTGAATGGTGAAGCCGCTCGCGCTCTTCGCCGTGATGGTCCAGTAGTCGCCCGTCGCCAGATCCTGCGCGGCGATCCCAATCCCCGTGAGCGCATTGAAGGCGGGGGCAAACGTGATCGTCCGGCCGGCTGGCGTCACCACCAAGTCATTGCCGGCTTCGATCCGGTCCGGCATGTCCACCGACACCGACAGCGCCTGGATGACCGGGCTGATGTTGCTGTTGATCCCGGTCAGGATGACGCGAAACTCAAAAGCTCGGGCCGTATAGTCCCCGACGATCAGGTTGGCCCAATCGGTCCACACCGGCGACCCGGCCGGATCGTCCGATGTGAACCGAAGCTCGAACCGAACGTCCCATTCCTCCGCCAGCGTCCCGTCGATCGTCTCGATGCTGTCGATCGTCACCCAGCTATCGATCGTGTTGTTCAGGTTTTCGCCGCCAGCCGTGATGCTGCCGGAAACGCGACTGGTGAAGACGGCCCCCAAGTCCACCTGGTTAGCGAATGCGTAAGTGCCGGACGCATAGAAGGCGCCTGGCGTCTGTTCCGCGAGCTTCAGCGTGCCTCCGTCGACCGCGACGTTGGTCTTTGTCCCGGTGAACCCGGGGTCTTCTGTCGCCGTCTCAACAACGTTCAGGCCCTCGACGCTGGCAATCGTCGACACGATCGAGGTTGCGTTGACGCTTTCTGTCCCTTGCTCCGTCACTGCCTTGATCAGGAACGTGCCGCCGTTGGCTGCAAGTTGGACCGACGTGCCCTCGACGCGCGGCTGAACGTCGATCGCCTCACCCCAGCCCGGCCCATTCGTACGCGGCGACCGCTTGATGCGATAATGGGACAGGTTCAGGTCCGGCACCGGGTCCCAGGTCAGGGTCGCGATGGAGCCGACGACGGAGATGGTGAAGTTCTGGACGTCCGATGGCGGGCCATCCAGCACACCCAGCGTGGCGCCATAAGTCGTCCACGGCGACACCCGCCCCAGATTGTCCAGCGATCGCGCCCGAAATTCCCACGGCCCATCCTCGGTGGGCGCGATATCGATCGACAGGGACGACGTCGTCCCCGCCGGCTGAAACGCCCGCCCGTCGGTCGGCTTGACCTCGACCTCGAACAGGGTCACCCGGGCGTCGTCCGGCGCTTCCCACGAGAAGGTCACGGCTGTCAGAATCGTGGCGGCCGGCTTGTAGAGATACTCGCTGTGGCTCGGGTTGATCGGCTTTTTCAGCGCCCCGGACGGCAACGCCGTGAAGGTCGGTGCGTCCAGCACCAGCCCTTGTTCGATGCGCACATATTTGTTCGGGTCGTGCAGCAGGGCCGTGATCTCGAAGGTGTTGGCCTCCGCCTCCACCACGCTCAGGATGCGGAACTGGCGCGGCGCCACCGGCGAGACGATCCAGACCGCGCCCGGCACCGGTGCGGCCGGCAGCGCCGTCGTCCAGGTCAAGGTCGTATGGTCACCGGCCCCGTTGGCCAGCGTGCGGTCCTCGATCGAACCGTCCGGCATGACCACCGAAAGCGTGTAGGTCGACACCCCGTCGATCGTCACCGCAGCGTCGATCACCAGGCTGGTTGCACCCGGTGTCACCACCCGTCCGCCCTGCCGCGTGCCGGCATAGGCCGGGTCGGCGATCGAGACGATATCCCCCGGCCCCACATCCGCATGGTCCCAGGACGCGCGATAGGTCACCGTCTCGGTCTGGTTCCAGGCCGTATCCAGCGCCCACAGGCCGGTGCGATAGGCCTGGCCGCGCCGCGTGCAGCCGACCGCTTTGATCTCCGCCGGCCGCCAGCCATATTCCGCGATCCGCGCCGGGTCCTCGACCACCTCGATCGCCGCCTTGTAGCCGTCATCCGGGTCGTGCCAGGAGACCAGCGCCACCGTCGGCCGCGTCTTCAGGCCGGTACCGGAATAAGTGAACAGTCCGTCGATCACATTGGCCGGCGTCACCAGCTTCACCGGGTCGGATGGCTTGTCCTGGCTGACCGTGACCGCGCCGGAGGCCCAATGGGTGATGCCCCGGAACGAGCCGGCGACGAGCTGCACCGCCCGGATCGCGTCCTCGCGCCCCTCGACCACGCCGTTGAACGTGTAGCGCGGCTCCTGACCGCCCAGCCCGTCATCGACCAGTTCGTCGTTGTATTGGGCGATGTCATAGAAGGCGAACTTGTCGACCTGGGCGCCGTCGATGAAGTCGCCCAGGCCCCAGCGCTTGTTGGTCAACAGCGCGTACAGCACCCAGGCCGGGTTGTCGGTCCAGGCGTTCTGGAACGTGCCGTCCCACAGGCCGGTATAGACCCGCGTCTCGGAGTTGTAATTCGACGGCACACCGACCAGCAGGCCGAAGATCTCATAGTTCCGCGTCGGCACCCGGCCGCCGAACGCCTCGGCATCGGCCGACACGGCCGCAAACGCCGTATCCGGGTATTGCAGCTTGGCGTCGATCAGCTCGGTGTAAGAGGCCCAGAACAGGCTATCGACCTCCTTTACCGAGGTGCGGTCGCCGGTCACCCGCCGCATGCGCACCTGCCAGGGCGCGCCGCCTTCGGGCAACGCGACCCGATAGGCCCGCTCGTAAGGGCTGGTGGTCTTGCCGCGCACCCGGTCGGCCAGCACTTCGGTCCAGACCCCACCGTTCGGCATCACGTCGATCGCCAGGTCGACGAACGACCGGACGATGTCGCCATTGTCCCGCACCCACGACAGGCCGTTCGGAAAGCGCGCCTTCACGCGCACGGCGTCGACGGTCGGGTCGGTCACCTGCCGCGTTACCGAGCCGTCGCCGCTGCCCGAGCCCTCGGGCGAGTCCTTGGTCACCTCAACGCCGACCGGGATCTCACGCTCGACCTCGGTAAAGCCCTCCACATGGGGCTGGTCTGGCAGCCCCGTCCGGCCCCAGACCACGACGCCCTCGACGGAGAAGCTGTCGTCCTCATGCTGCAGCGGCGTGTCGTCCAGATAGACACTCTTCAGGTTGTCCTTCAGCCCGCCGATCGGCCCTTCGCTGACGACATCGATGATGCGGGCGGTCGCGGTCGAGCGCAGCGTGTTCGGCGCCTCGCGCCCGCCACCACCACCGCCCGACTTTCCGCCGCCCCCAGCGCCCTCGATACGCCTCATGGCGTGCCCGTCAGGAACTTGTTGGAACTCGTGCCGTCGCGACCCGCATACGGCAGCTCTTCGACCGCAATGCCGGCTGACCCGACCACCGAGCCGACCCGGTGCAGCCCGAAGACCAGCGGCACCGGGTTGCCCGCCTCGATCCGGTTGATACCGCTGTTGAACAAGAACGACGGGCGCTTGTCGGGGCTCTCGTTGCTGTCGATGGTTGGTGTCGGGGACAGAAGCTGCCCGATGCCGGCCAGGCCAGTGCTGACGCCTAGGCTGAACGCAAGGCTTCCCACGACCTGAGCGGCAGTCAACTGGCCCGCAAAAGCTGCTGCAGCGCCGCCGGCCGGCCCTCCCAGCGCAAACGAAACGCCGATCAGTGCCGCAGCAACGATGATCTTGGTAAAGCCGTTGTCGCCCCCGGCGCCCTCAATCGCCGGCACGAAGTGAATGTCGCCGTCGTCCGCCAGCAGCGTCAGCGTTTCGGCCTCATGCTCGAAGCCGTCACCCAGGTCGCCACTGATCACGTGAAAGCTGCCCTCCGACAGCCGCCGTCGGAATCCCGGCACCTGCCGAGACAGCCCCCGCACGGCCTCCGCCGGCGACGCCACATCCCAACAAAAAGGCCCACCGAAGCGGGCCAGATCACCGTGCAGGTGGATCGTTCTCATGGATCGTAGCGCAAGAAGTGCGTCATGAATTTGCGCCATCGTCCCAGGGGCTCGCGCCGGCTGTAGCGGCCGGGCAGATGGTGCAGGATCAGGTTGCTCTCCAACACTATGCCGCCGTGGTGCGGGACGCCCGGCCGCCCACCACCCGCCGGCAGTGACGCCAGAAAGACATCCCCCGGTTCAGCTTCATCCGGCGCCACTTGTCGAAACCCCGCTTCGCCGAAGCCCTGTTGATAGAGATCCTGGCCATTGCTCCACCACTCATTGTCGCGCGGGAAGTCCTTGAGCGTGATGCCACGAACCAACCGGTAGTAGTCGCGGATGAGAGCGTAGCAATCGCCCCGCCCATCCGTGCCGCTTGGCCCATGGCGAAACTGCCGGCCGATGAGTGGCGGTGGTTCGAGGCTGTCGCCCCAGGCCCACGGCTCGCCGGCCACCTCACCATCGGTCAGCACGATCACCCAGGGCACGCCGCTGTCGATCTGCCCCCCGATATCGACGGCCGACGGGTCGGCGCTGCCATTCACATGAGAATGCACCACCGCCTGGATCTCACCCCGCTTGGATGCCGCCAGCCATGCTTGCGGTGAAATCCTGAACGCCGTCTCCGGCTCCGGGTGCAGGTTGCGATACGGGCGGTACACGCTGTCGACAATGAAGCCGCACGCCTCGTGCGGATGGCGTTTGATCGCGTCGGCTTTGATGGCGTTGGCAGCCGATGGAAGAAGCATCACCACCCCCTGCGCAGCAAAAACCCCGCCGAAGCGGGGTCCCACAACAAACAGTCTCTTGGCCGCCGTTTCATTTGACCCACCGACGGCTCTTGCCTGGGTTAAGCCAAGAAGTAGAGATTGCGTGTTCGCGCCTTGGCCTTGTCCTGGCTCCCCTCTGCTGGGCAAACTCGGAGATATTGCGACCTCCAACGATTTCAGACAGCATCTGGCCGAACAGTTCAACATCGACGAAGTAATTTGGGAATGCGCGCTTGAGCTCTTCTACATTATTGGCTTCCACCAAGACGCTGATCGTTCGCTGGTCACTGTCTGACAACTCCCTTCTCTCCGAAGTATTATAAGCAGCTATTCCTTCAGTCACGTTGTAGAATGGCCTCAGCTTGACAATACGATCTACGTTGTCGAATTCCAAACCATAGAATGTCGGCCTTCTCTGTATCGGCTTCTTTCTGGGCTCGATTTCCCGAACAACGTAACGAGTGTTTTCTAGAAACTCTATTGCTTTTAGTTGATTGTTCAAGTCTCTGATCTCTGAAACGCACTCACGCGATGTAGGCAAATCGGCCGGCGGCGGGCAGCCTTCTGCCAATGCAAGCTGCCCCGACATTAGCTTGAAGAGTCGGAGCCACTTTTCGCTACCGACCCCGCCCTTCAAGTTCTCATTTCGGACCAGACCCACAGCCTCAACGGCGGTTGCCCACGAGTGCTGTAGCCTTGAACGAACCTGGACCTCGATACGGCGCCCGTCAAACGCAGACGCACGCGGGTTTTCGAACTTGATGATAAGGTGAAAGCAACGGTAACCGTCACTTTTTGGTCTAGCAACGTAATCCTTTTGACCAACAACGTTCTCGTCTCGGCGCTTTTCTATGTCACTTTTCAATAACACCGCATCATGAATGGTCTCGCAGATAACACGGCAGCCGCCGATATCCTGCATTCGACTCAACTTCATTTCCGGCTCGCGGCTCAGCTTTTCCCTAATTGACGGGAGTCTCTTCAACCGAGAGCCGGTTGTTCCTTCAATGCCAAGGCGCCTGAGAGACTGTATCGCCGAAGTGCGAACACTCTTCATCGGATAGGAATGCGATTCACGCCACGCGTGAGCTATTCGGAACAGTCGTATTGCCTCGCCGTGAGATCCGGATGAATCCGTGACCAAGCGCTTAAGCCGATCGCCAACACGATTGACCTCATTGCGGCTATGATTGAATGGCCTAAATCTCGACACGTCTAGCTCGCTGTTCGCGGCAGTCTGACCGAACTCTAGTACCATTGTATCTGATTCGACTGTCGGCGCGCCACGCGGGTCCGTCTGAAGCCAGCTGTGTTCAGTGTCCAAGAAACATTCTCCCTGCACCGTTTTCAGTTGAAGGCACAACAGCATCACACCCTCGCCCTGGCCACGCCAGGAAAGCCGCGAAACGGCAGGATCGCGTTGTCACCGAACCGCACTTTGCACCCGCTCGTCAGCTGCTTGTTGCAAACATCGTCGGCGCCGCTCGCCACCGGGTTGCCGAACCGGTCGAAGCTGGCGGCTCCGACATAGGGGCAGGTCGCCTGGCTATAGTCGAACGTCTGCGTGTCCGGGTCCCAGACCCGATAGCGCTGATCGCACAGCCGGGTCACCTGCCGCCCGGGCACCAGGCGCCCCTCCTGGTCCATGGCCGCGGCCAACCCCCACTCGACATAGACCTTGTTCTGCGCCGATTTTCGCTCTACCCGATACACATCCAGCGGCCAATGCGCCGTCGGGTCGGCCCCCGGCTGCCCATCGAGAAAACGCGTCAATGTCCGCAGCCGCGTGACCGTCGCGCCGACCAGGTCGTTGAACTGCTGCAACAGCCCCGTGATCACCAGATTGACGTTGGCGATACGCAAGCGCGGCGTCGGCAACGGCCCGCTGCCGGACCATTCGAACCCGTCCGCCTCGATCGGCGTCGGCGGGTAGGTATTGCCGGCGAACACCACCGGCTGATCGTTCACCGTGCCGCTGGTCCACCGCAGGATGCCGGCGCCGTGGCTGGTGCCGTCCAGCGTCCACAGCTCGACCTTGGCGTCCAGCGCGGCTGCCTGTTGAGCTTCCGTGAGGGCTGACATTTAGGCTCCACCAAGTTGACTCTTTTTCGCGCAATAGTACCCTCACCCCCAGCTAACTGATTGGGGGATCAGCGTGTCAGCGGAACGGGTTCGCGTAACTTTCACGTGCAAGAACTGCGGGGCGCCGATTGCCATCCCCCAAAAGAACCGCGACGATAGCCAGATTGGGTGCAAGGGTTGTGGTCGGCGCGTCGGATCACTCAGTTGTCTTCGCGATCAGGCGGAACGCGCGGTCAGCAACAGCAGAGGAAAGGCCCAAAACATGGCGACCAAGAAATCAGGCAACAAAGCGTCCTCGCTGGCAGGCAAGGCGCTCGCAGGGAAGAAACTCACCCAAAAAGAGATCAAGACCTTGGCCGGTTCGGTCCTGTCTCAAGACGAGCAAAAGGGGCCACGCAAAACTAAGAAGAAGTGAGCCTCGGCTCCTTCAGTCTGGCCACGCCGATGACACATCGTGACGGAATCTGGATGATCCCAGACGCCTGAACATCTGCGTCCAAATCCCCGAGATTAGGCGCGAGGGCTTTCAAGTCGTCACCGTCGTGGATCAACCAGCCGACAGACGTACAGCGCACAACGGAGCCGGGCTCGAAGCCAGATAAGTAGCCCCACCCCGGAGACGGCTGTCTGCTGTCCTCCCACTCAATAACGACCAACGGGCAGCGGGGCTTCATTCATCCTCCGGGCAAAGAAAAACCCCGCCGGAGCGGGGTTGTGGTTCCCATAGAGCCTCTATGACGACGATCGCCCTATCCAGGCACACCAATAAACCCAAACGCAGCGGCCAAAGCTGCCAACACGCTACCGAAACCGGCAATCGTCCAGAGGAAGTTGTGCCAGATGCGGCCCCTCAGGCTCTCGAACTTGGGCTCGATCTCATTTCGCAATCCATCGACTTTGGAGCCGACATCCTGCCTGACGCTCTCGATAGCGCGTCGAACGGATTCGTTCCCGGACTTGACGTCGCCCTTCAACTCCGCCACGCCACTTTCGACGTGCTCGAGCTTGGCCTCGAGGGTTGCTAACTTGGCTTCCATAGCTTTGTAATATAGAGGATCTTGATCCTCAGCACCATTGTTTCCTTGCGTTGCTTGCTCTGCGTGCGACTCGGATTGGTCAGCACTAGATTTGAAGATTGGACGATCAGAATCGCTTTCAGAGATCAGTGATGTTATCAAATCGTCGAAGAGCGCTCTAAGACCATCAAAATCGACATTCTCTTCGTCGAGTACCTTTTCATAGTACAAGAAAGAAACAAAACTATCAAAAAGAGCTACCACCCGCTCGTCTTCGACGCCTAACTCGCGTGCAATCAGACTGATTCCGCTAATCAGGTTTTCATGCGCTGACGATTCGTCTGCTCGGTTCGAAGACTCCGACCTATCGCCATCACGTTTGGACGATTGCTTTTCGATCGTTTTGTCGGCTTGCGACGATCGAGTGCGTTTTCTGGCGGGAGACATCGCGAGTCAGAGGCGCTCATTATCTTGAATTCTCAAGATAGTTTTACACAACCGGCAGTAATCGCAATAACGATTTTTCAAGAAGTCCAACTCACGGCCGCGGCAAGAAGCGGCCAGAACGCTCTGTCTCACACCATCTTGCTGAAAAACTTTTCACTCCACCCCCACATACTCGCAGAAGTGCAGCGCGATGAATGGGGGCATGTTGTTGTGGGGGAGGTTGCCGCCCAGGCTAACCACATCAGAGTCCTCCCCGTTTGTTTGGAAGTACCCTATCCATTGATCGATCCCGTCCGGAAGCGAATGCTCTCGATAGAGGGCCAGTCCCTGCTGGTCGAGCTCGCCATCGTCTTCCACCGCAGCCTGCCTCATCATTAGTGGGTGCATTGTATCGTTTGGGAGGTTTTCCCACTCAAGGTCGGTAGCTTCCTGGCCTCCAAGATCTCCGGCTCGATAGACAGTCAGGGCGGCCCCGCTCTCGTCGAGGTGGATATCAGGTGCGTCCTGGCGAAGAGGAGGCCGAGGCCCAGCACCCACAATCATACGACCAACCGCCGCCTCGAAGGTCGCCCAGCCTGGGCCAAGCAGCCTGCATTCTCTCTCAAAGGCCACGACGGAGTTGAAAGGAAGTGGCTGAACCGCCGACGTCACAAGCTCTTGAATGGTGGGGTCGCCAGCCAAATTTTCGATTGCGACCGTCAAATTGAGCGCGTCATACTGCTCATTGAGTTCATCAACGCGCGCCTCAAAATCCCGCACGGCATCATCTGCATCGCTCGCCGCGCCGTTGGCCGCCGAAATCGCACCGTCTACCCGTCCATAGGCGGCCAAAAGAAGACCAGTGAAGGTGTCGGCATCGTTGAGCGACTCAACGCCGGCTGTCACCACCTCCATCTGCCTTTCCAGCTCATCTAGCCTTCCGCTGAGTTCGCCAATGCATTCCAACAACTCTTCGCGATCCATTCCAGGCGCGTTGTTACAGCCCTGAGCGCCTGACGGCCCCGCTAGCGCGACATAACCGAGAATTGCACCGGCTACCAAGGGCAATAGTCGCATCAATCACCAACCCGCCATAAGGCATGAAACTGAGTTGTTTTCCCAAAGACCGAACCCAGAAACGACGGCACACCATGCTTTGATCGGAGTCCCCCAGAGGTTGTTCTCCGGATCAGCGATCGCGAGCGTGAGGATGGATATGATTGCCCCTGTGGCCAGGGCAACAATGACATCACGTGACGCGACTATCTCGATTACCCTTTTCACCATTCCCCGCAGGCATAGCGACGTTGTTGACTTCGGTTCAAAGAGGCCACTGAGCAACCAAAAGTATCACATTGTTAGACAATGCTCAATGAAAAAGGGCGGCCCGAAGACCGCCCCGACCCTGCGACATCGTCTTCATCGGCGAGACGGGCGTGAAGCTGCGGGGCGGCCAAGAGACCGGCAATGGTTAACATCTCGTATCCATTCTATCGAACGGCCCCATTGGGTCTTCGCTTGATAAGTCAGTTCTAGAGACACCCCTCGGACATCTCCTTTTTGGCTTCATGGTACCTCAGGTATTCGCCAACTCTTAGTGCTGTCAACTAGGGTTATTGCTAAGCTTCCATGCTGAGTATCGCTTAGGAGGCGACTGCAAATGCGCGGGGTCGGTTCAGCTTCAAGAAGCTTGATTAGGTTACTACTGATTACTGCAATTTGGGGCTATCTATTCGCGAGTAATGCTAGTTGGGGGCAGCAAGTCGGTACTTCTATATGCGTCAACGAAGCTCGCTGGACTCCGACATGGGAATGGCTTGATGGAGCACTAAGGCATCACTTGGTCTGGTTGGATCTACAAGGTTGGCAAGACGAGACACTGCCGGGCCGGTTGGTCTTGTGTAATGCGGACCTTACTGCCTGGCCTGGCCTGGATCTCAGCAATCTCACCCGCGCAGACCTTAGAGGCGCCAACCTTTCCGGGGTGTTTTCTTACGGTAGCGATTTCGCTGGGGCGGAGCTTGCGGGGGCGGATCTCTCACATGCCATACTTTTTGTTGGCGACTTCTCAAGAGCAAACCTTGCTGGGGCCAACCTGTCCAGGACGCAAGTCGTCAGTGCCAACTTCACTGGCGCAATCCTCGTAAATGCCAACCTTTCCAGAGCGCAAGTATCCACTGCCAACTTCTCTGGCGCAAACCTCGCAAATGCCAACCTTTCCGAGGCGAACCTTCGACATGCCAACTTTGCCGAGGCGAACCTCATATCTGCCGACATGTCGGGCGCAGCCCTGGCGTTTGCTGACCTCTCCGGCGCGAACCTTCAATCTGCGGACCTATCAAATGCTGACTTGAGCGACGCCAACCTGTCGCGGGCTGAACTCGCTGCTACGACTCTATCCAACACGCGTATTGCGGGCACTAACATCACGGATGCCAGGTTACAGACTTTTGGCTCTCCTGAACGCGATACGCTTTACGATATCCATGGCCTCGATCAGGTCGTCTTCGCAGAAGGCCGAGGATCGGCGCTTGTAGCGCTTCGCAACCAACTTCGAGAGATTGGCCAGCGAGACTTGGAGCGCGCCGCAACATACGCGATCGAGCGCAATAGAATGCGCCACGGTTTTGCGAGCAGTGATCCATTGGATTGGCTGTCAGCAACCATATCGGCGGTATTCTTCTGGCTTCCAGCTGCGTTCGGTTTCGATCACGGGCGACCGCTGGTCATCATTTTGGCTGGAACCATGGTAATGGCATTCCCCTACGCATGGTTCGCCTGGCGACCATCGAGTGTGCGACCGCAATCTGGGGGCAGCGCGGTCTATCGGGTGTTTCCGCAGGGCCGCATAATAGAAGACTCCTACGTGACACTTTCAACGGGGTCTGAACTCGTCGAACGCGTGAGATCTCCATCTTACGCCGCCGCTTTGCCGCTAGGCCTTTACATCAGCTTTCTCTCTTCGTTTCGCATCGGCACTCGCAACGTCAACATAGGCGCTTGGGCGTCGCGTCTTCAAAAACGAGAATACGAGTATCGTGTGGTCGGGTGGCCGCGGGTGCTTGCGGGCCTTCAATCGGTTTTCAGCCTGTACATGCTAATAGCCTGGCTTCTCTTTACTTTCGGCCGGCCCCTCCAATAAGCCCGCTCGCCTGCATGTGGCCGCAACCAAAGCAGCCGCTTCCGATCACTCGACGCATCGTCAACCCGGCTAGGCGGCGTGAAGCTGGCTACCAGGCGCCATCAACGCTACCCTCGCCCCATGCCCGACCCCCAGCGCCTCACCGTCCTAATGGCCTTCGACCGCGATCCTGACACGGGCGAGCTAGGCCCGGCGTTCGAGCCCAAACAGATGCCCACCGAAGAGCGCGCCAGGTCCGAAGCTGCCAAACTGGCCGACAAGCACGACGCCGTCATCGCATTCTCGCGGACCGCAGAGCCGGATATCGGCGAGTACGGCGAGGCCGTTGAGCTGGCGCGGTTTGGCGAGGTGCCGGAGTTGGAATGAATCATGCGCCAGATGTCGTCCGCCGCCTCGGAGCCTAGTCCGTTTCTCCTATCGTGAAGGTCGTCAGCACGGTAGCCCTTCCGCCCCCACCGGGGTTGAACCTGCCGACACAGATCATGATCTCGCCGTCGAAGTTGAGGTAGTTCAAGACGTCGTCTGCATCGTCATCATGCTCGACAACCACCGTCCGGTACATCCCGGCCATTCCGTGATAGAGGCCCTGAATCTGGCTAACAACCTGCATTGAACTCGCCCCCTCTCGCTGCAACAGTGTAGCAAAACAGTGTCCGAAATACCCGGTGGGTTGCAACACCCAAACAGGCGTGGGTCTAGTTGTTCTCCCGTCTCCAGTCCCACGGCGCATCGCAGCCCATCACCCACACGCCATTACCGGACTGCTCCGCAACCGCCTGCTCGGTCGCGTAGTGGCCATCACTGAACTGCTCGTAGTCCCAGGCCCAGCCGGCCGCGACCATCGCGGCGTTGATCGATGTGCCGTTGTCCATGAAGCAGCGCGAAACGGAGCGCCCGTGCTGATCGGTCGTCACCCTTTCACAGTAGTCGAACTGCTCCATGAAGGTTGCAAGGGCCTCTCTCGCGTCGGGCCCGGGCATGAACGTCTCGCCGGTGCCGTCGCAGGACTGCCGAGTTTCCGGGGCGTCGATACCCCAGAATCGAATACGCTCATCGCCGATTCGGATCGTATCGCCATCGGTGACGCGAATGTCCTGGGCTGCTGCTGAAGCAGCGAGCAGGCAGGCGGCCAAGGCTATCGAGTATCGCATATCGCACCTCGCAGGTTATCGAAGGTGCGTGTTTCCTATCAGCTCGGCTCATGTCGAAAAGTGGCTTATGCCACACGAACGTGGCGCCAGAGCCTCACCAAAGCCGCTTGGTCAGGAGCGTCAGGGCCGCCGATCAGTCCACCATCCGCTATCGATAGTGATCGTCCCGACCGATGGATCAACGAGCTTGTCAATGTTGGGAATCAAGCCCTGAGTCCTGAAGACCGCGAAAGCCCGAATCTCGGCCTCAGGAAATGCCTCCCTGAGGCGCATCGCGCAAGCAAACATCGTGCGCCCCATCGTCAATACGTCATCGACCAGGGTTATCCGTTCCGGCGCTATCAGATCGGCATTGACTTTAAGGCTATCGAAATGTTCCCGCACCGTTGGACGTTGGTTCGACGGCGACGATGATGACTTGCGCAGGTGCGAGATTCTGTCGATGCACTCGAAGACTTCCAGCCCATGACCTGCGTCTAGGAGGGCGTCGGCAATGATCTTTGACGGCCACAGGCTCCCACGTGCGAGCTTCGCGCTCCTCGGGACAGGAACCAGAGTTGATTCCTTGCTCAGGAACGGCCTCAACACCTCGCATCTCGGCTTTTTCAGCTGTTCGACCGCATGGGCAATTGTCTCAGAGCGGCCGGCCTTCACTTGACCGCAGGCTCTTTGAGACCTACGCGACAGATCTGACCCTCCGCGCGGTGAGTAGTTTGCAAACGTCCCGTAGCGAATCCTAGAAAGCAACGGAGCTGCCGGCAGTGAAGCTCGGAATGTCGTACAGCACCTCGGGCATATCCTCCCGAGTCAGCACCTGGGCGCCGTAGGCGATCATCTCTTCGGGCCACGTCAGGTCCGGGTTGCTCGCCACATTCTCCATGATGAACACGAGCCGCCCGAGCCGAAGCGCTTCCCACCCCTGATGCCTCGTGCCGCTCTTCTCGCTCGCCTCGACGATGACCGTGGCGTCCGACACCAGCGCCATAGTCCGGTTGCGCCGCGGGAAGTTGTCCTTCTTGGACGGATAACCAACAGGGAACTGCGAAACCGCCAAGTGGTCACGCTTGATCGTATCCAACAGGTCCGCATTCTTCGCCGGGAAGGCCTTGTCGAGCGGCGTGCCCAGCACCGCGATCGTCTTTCCGCCCTCGCGAATGGCCGTCTCATGCGCCACCGTATCGATGCCTTCAGCGAGGCCGCTCACCACCACGATCTCGTGACGCACCAGCGCTGAGGTGAACATCTTTGCCCGCTTGATGCCCGCTTCTGTCGGCTTGCGCGATCCAACCACCGATACTCGGATACCTGTGTTGAGCAGAGAGCGGTCGCCCTCGACGAATAGCTCCTTCGGCGCGTGCTTCTGCTCGAACTCGTTCAGATCGCCCAGGATTTCGGTAACTTCGACGCGCTGCATCACATTGATTCTCAACGGTTTTGGCTGGCGTGTTGACGAATCATCTGGTGGCTACATTACTGAATTTGCACCCATTGTTCCAGCCGAGCGGGATGTTGAGTCTCGCGCTCACCCACGTCCCACGCCCCAGCCAACACCGCCGCGGGCTAGTTCCGGAAGATCACAAACGGTGGGTCCTCTCCGCAGCCGACCCGATACGACCAACTCGAAAGCGTCACTTGCACATCTTGAGAAGCGACGCCACGGGCAATAAGGCCGTCTCTCACAAGCCGCGCGCGCTCAGTCAATAGACTGTCAAGATACAGCGCGGTGTACCAGCTTCCGTACGGAGAGTTGAACGTTATGCGAATTCTCGGTTCAATCTGAATCGTCACAAACTCGACGCCGTCCAGAGTTACGGCCTCGTCAAGGATGCGATTTGCCTCCGGCGAGAGCTCGGTCTGTCGAGATCCATGGACGAGCGTAAAGTGCGGCCGGAAATCACGCCCTAGAGACGGCAAGTGCGCACAGGGATCGACTGTTGGACTGCCGGAAGCGATTTGTACCGACGGCGCCAGCGTGAAAAACGCCAGGAACCCAACAGCAATCGCGACGACAGTTTTCATCGGTCTTGGCTCCCTTCCCGCCACTCCCAAGCCGGGATGCACTGTCCTCGATACAGCGGCGTGCCGGCCTGGTCTTCAGCGTTCCGGGTCATGTCGGCATAGGCGCCGTTGGTGTAGCGAACGTCTTCCCACGCCCAGCCGACGCCGACCATAATCGCGCCGATGTCCCATCCCTGCGCGGTCGCGCAAATGGCAACCGTCCTACCGTAGCGGTCAATGTCGACAGGGTCGCAAGCGGCTAGCGTCATTAGGACTGAGTTGAGCACTGTCCACGCGCCTGTCCCGACGTCAACGTCCCGTCTGCCGTTCCAACACGTTTGCCCCATCTCCGGCGCATCAATCCCCCAAAGCCGGATGACCTCGCCATCTAGTTCGAATGTGTCACCGTCGATTGTCCGGATCTCTTGAGCGACGGCAGGGCCGGCCAGCAGGCAGGCGGTGAGCGTGATCGTAAACATCCTCATCTTGGGTTTTGCCCTCGCCACTCCCAAGGTGGATCGCAATCGAGGACGCTAACCGCGTCACGTTGCATTGCCGCGATTTCCGTTTCGCGAGCGTAGTATCCGTCGCTAATTCGCGTGTCTTCCCAGGCGTAGCCGCGCTCGACCATCAGCGAGCCAATGTCCCGGTCGGCCATGTCAAAGCATCTGGCAGTCGTTCTGCCATCCGGTCCCGTGTCAATTGGTTCACATCGATCAATGGCCGCAGTGAACCCGAAAAGCCGGCGGCGAGCATCCTCGCCTGCTGACCAACCGTAACATCTCTGATCGATCTCCGGCGCGTCGATACCCCAAAGCCGAATTTCCTCGCCGTCCAGTTCGAACGTATCGCCGTCGATGACGCGCACACGCGCCCGGCAGTTGGCAATCTCGCCGCTATCCATGTTCCAGTCGCACTGCCAGCCAGTGTGGTACTCGCCCGCGTTGTTTTCCTGGGCGAAGGCGGGGGCGGCCAGCAGGCAGGCAACGAGGGCAATAGCAGCCCACCTCATCAATTCAATTCCCCACCCGGCTCATCCCTCAGCAGATCAAACACCGCCGTCATGACCCGCCGCCACGCATGCGGCCTGCTCGCGTCGCCCTTGCCCTCCATCCGCGTCCGCCGCCGTTCGACATATACGATCGCACCGCTGCATTCACCGCCTCACCTAGAGCTCCGAAACAGATCTGCACCCGACCATTGGAGAGCCGTCGGGCTCATCGCAGGTCATGACGGTTTCCCCCGTCCGGCTGTCGACGATGATCAAATGCCAGCCTGCCGTTGGGTCTCCGGCTCTGCACTCAAGTCGGACCTCCTGCGTGTCATCCCAACCTGCCCAGCCCTCCATAGGGATGGTGGCCCCGACTTCATGCTCGACGCCATCGGCAACGCATGTGGACGCCGTCGAAACGGGCGCGGCCTCGCTTGGCGGTTGGTCGCCATTGCCTAACGAGACTGGATCGGACGAAACACAGGCGGCGAGCGCTAGCGCCGCAAGACCTGGTATGAGCTTTGCGATCATGCCTTCCCCTACCCCCGCACCGCGTCCAGCACGAGGCCGTTGGCGGTCATTGCGGCCGCAGCTCAGCCAGTTGGCGGATGAGTTCTTGGAAGTTGGCCCCGATTGCTCTCTCGGCCCCATAGAGCATTCTGTCGGAGGCGGCGTAAGCTTCGTCAGAAGTGCCTGACGTGGCGATAGTCTCGTCAAGCAGGACATCGCCAGTCCGTAGATCAGTTAACCGATAGTCAATCACCACACCAACTGCCAACTCCAAAAAGCCGGACTGGCCTTGCAGGAACTGGAGGTCCCGAGGGATCGCCTCCAAGCCGTACTGGCCATTAGAGGTTGCCAGAAGGCCGGCATTGGCCAGGCTGATCGAAAGAGCCTCCTCGAACTCCGCCCTGCCAACTACAACGCGGTCTCCTGACGCCAGAATGTTGAAGGTTACGTTCCCCGGCTCCAGCACCACTTGCGAGGCTAATGGAGCTGACAACACACCCCGACCGGGCGCCACCATTCTCTCAACGGCGGCCGGACCTGCGCAGCCCGTCAACACGATTATCAGACCAATGACCAGCCACCGCTTCATCGATTCCCCCCGGTTTCGTTCACCGGCAAGCTACCACGAGAAAGCGAGAATCCACGCAACAAATAGATGTCCTGATGGACTTGGCCCGTTTTGAAATGGCAGGCCAGCTGTCACTCTAGAACAAATCGCGCGGGTTGAAGCCGAGCTCGTAAACCTCACCGTCACTAAAGCCGCGCGATGGTGAGGGCAGGGGTTGGCAATTCGGATTCAACACCGCTCGTCTCGCCGCTTCCGCCCATGAGCGCACTTGGGCGTCAGTGGCTTGGCCGCTGAAGCTAACGATCTCCGCATCCTGAACAAATCCCGTCGACTGCATCCGCGCGCGGATCGTAACGCGAAGCGTCTCGATAAAGGGCGCGCCACGATCCACGTTCCAGCAATTGCGCAAGGCCTGGGCGATCGCCTGCTGTTCGCTTGCGGACAACCTCATCGGTTCAGAAGGCCCGGTCGGATCGCTTACCGCGATCTCATCGGACGGATCAATTGGCTGCGGCGATGGCCTCTGATCGTTGCCTGTCGCTGCTGCCGACGGGACGGTCCAACTGCAACGCTCCGAAACCGTTTGAATAACGTCTCGAATTCCATCGGTTTCAAATGTAGCCAGTACCGCATTGTCTCCGTGCGGAACGGTTGAGACAAGGAGTCTCTGTGCATTGACACTGTGTAGTTGGCGCAGCAGCGATATTCCTTGCCCGCGCCACAACCCAGTCGACTCATAATTGGTTGACACGTTCCACTGCGCGTCGACCGGCGGCTGATCGTCTATGCGGTACCGAACCGGTGTAGAGCTATAGATCCCGCCAGTCGTGATGAAGTGATGCCAGCCCACATAAATCGCGGTGCGATCGTCCAGACATCTGATGGTTAACGTAGGTCTGGAACTGCCAAAATCGAAATACACAGTCTCGGTAGCATCAAGTTGGAAAGCGACATTCTCAAAGTCCGACATTGGGTCAGACCACTCTCGCATCCTCCAATCGTCCGCCCAACTTGGCAGTAGTGGAAGCAGCGCAAGACCGACCGCCAAAGCTACTGACCATCTCATGGTTCTTCCCCCCGTCGCTCAGGCGACGCTACCACGAGAAAGCGAGAAAGGGTCAATCAGTTGGTGTTAGACGAAGCCTCATCCTTAGCTGACTGCTGCTTGGCTTTCTCCACCACGCCGTGCACCGTCTCGTGCAGATCCCGAACCTGGTCGGCGACCTTGTGGATGGCGGATAGGATTAGGCCGAGGACGATCAGGGAGACGCCGGCCCCCATTCCGATATTGCCATAGAACGTGAGCGTCAGACGTCGACTTACCTCGGCAGCCGTCTCGCGCCCAAATGACGGCTCTTGAGCGCTCACAAACGCGATAATACCGCCAAGCAAGGCGAGTATCCCAACAGCGATGCAGAAGCCGCCTGCTGGGCTCCGCTCGTATTGACGCAATGCCACTGTGATCTTCCCCCAAGACCCCCACACTCGCTGAGGACAGTCTCATTGAGCGAATGAGGTTGTCAATTAGCGGCTTCCGGTTGATCGCTGGTCAACCCACATCAAACACCTCCTCAAACCGCGCTGTCACCGAAAACACATCATCGCCCATCTCCGGCCTCGGAGGCGACCATTGTGGGCACCGGAACTGTATTGCGGCTCCATACCCAGGCGGCTGCCAATCGAACAGCTCGTTGCCACCCCTAGCATCCAGGAAGCCAACGATGGCATCAGCGTCCACCCGCGTCAGCGTATCCCAGGTGAGCGACCAGACCGTCCGCTTGTGGTTCAGTCCGTCCTTGGCTACCTGCCGATACCCATCGCCGAACCGGGCCTCTAGCAGCCGAACTTTGTTGTCCGGCGCCGAACCAACGGAGGGCGGTGAAGGTGGCAAGAAGATCGGATTGGCCATGGTCACACTCTGTTCAGCATGCCGCCAACGCGCGATTGTTGGGCGATCTCGCTACGAACCGCGTCTCTGATGAACACTCGAACCTGACGCCCCCCATCCGCGCCAATGGTCTCCTGAACCGACAGCGCATCGTCCGCAACGCCGGTCCGTTGATCGATGATATTGACCGTGACGCCAGGCGCGCTCCCACCCATGCGCTGCTGCTGCCCCAGCGTTAGGACGCGTTCGTTAGTCCGGATGACGGTCAGGCGTTCATCCCCGGCAAGGCTCGCCCGGGTGAAGCGCTGGAAATCGTCCCCGCGCCCGCCAGCGTGCTTGACTCCAACCTTGGGTGTGCCGCCGAAACCGAGCAGCGCCCCGATGCCGCCGATCAGGTCGCCAAAGAAGTTCCCTCCGCCCCCACCACCGCCAAAGGCCGCCAGCGTCGCTTGCTGGATCGCCAGACGCGCCAGATCCTCCGCAATGCCAGCCAGGACCGCGCGGAAATCCTCACCGTTGAGAATGGCTCCTTGCAGGGCAGACGAGAACGCGCCGCCGACTTGGCGCCATTCATCGGCCACTTCATCAGCGCCGTCGGCCACCTTCTTGACGGTTTCCTCGAACTCATCGCCCGGACCCTTGACGCGGCCTAGGCTTTCGCCGAACGCGTCCATTGCGCTAGTAGCCGACTCTATAGCCTGCATGTAGCGGTCTTCGATCTGCTGGATCTGCTCCGCTTGACTGAGGCGAAGTCGCTCCATCTGCTCAGCAATCTCACGCGACCTCTCAATGTCGCCGGCAAAGAACGCCTCATTCTGAGCCTCAGCCAACTGGCCCTGAATGTCGGTGTACTCGGCCAGCACAGCGTTGATCTCTTGCTGCATGCGGAACGCGTCGTTGCCAGCAGCGACGAAATCCGTGTAGCGGCCAGTCAGGTCTTCGGTGATCTCGCTCAGGCTGCTCGTGGGCGCCGCGACCGCATCCAAGCCGGCAGCGAGGTTGTTGGTCTGTCTTGTCGCCTCCGCCATCTGTCCGTGGAGATCAGAGATATCCCCTTCCATCGACACGATGTTCTGGTTGGCGGCCACGATCTCACCACTGAGCCGGCGCAAGTCGTGCTCATCCTCAGCGAAGGTAGCCCGCGTTGGTGTGATCCCCGCCAACTCGCGCTGAAGCGCTTCAACCCGGTCCTGTTCGGCTTGGATATCTACCCGCAGCGAGGCGATCCCGCGCTGACCCTGCGCGCCGATCAAGCGAAGCTCGGCAGCCGCTGCTTCGTTGGCGCCCTGCGCCATCAACTCATATGCCTCAGCCAGCCGCCGAGCCACCTGCTCGCTCTCCGCGCCGACGCTGTTCGCGGTGCGCTGATTAACGATCAGCCCGGCAAGGGCGCCAGTCACGGCGCCGATACCTGCGCCCCAAGGCCCGAACGCCGCGCCAAGGCGCAAACCAATCAACGTCGTTCCGACAATGACCACGGCGTCCATGTTTTCCGCCATCAGCGCCAGGCCCTCGACGACAACTGAGATGCCATTCACAAAGTCCGGGCTGACGACCACTGCGCGCACACGGTCAATTGCCTCAACAAACCGGTCGCTGGCGCCGGAACCGTCATCCAACGTCCCAACCACCCGCAGCATGTCGTTTTGAAGCTGCGTGACCGCCTGCGCGATCGTGCGCGGCATCAGGCCGTAGGTTGCCTCAACATCGTCAGCGACCGCCAGCAACGCTTCGGAAATCACGTCAGTCGTCAACTGACCTTCGGCGGACAGTTCGCGCAACTCTCGGATCGTGACGTCACCAAATGTTCCGACCTCGTTCAGGCCGTCGATGAGAGCGTTCCGAAGCCCCTGCAGGTTTTCACTGAGGCTTCTGAACTCGTCTCCGCGCAACTCGCCGGATGCCAGGGCCTGCGAGAACTGAACTACACCAGCCGCCGCCTCTTGGGCCGTGGCGCCGCCGATCTGAATCGATTGCTGGACAGTCTCTGTCAATTCAAGAAGGTTCTGCTGCGACAATCCAAGCTGGTCGGCGCTTCGGGCGACACGCGCATACAGCTCAACCGTCGCGCCAAATTCTGTCCTCGTGTCCTGCGCCAACTCAAAGAGCGCCTCTTGGACGTTGATCAGCTCGCCCGTCGAATCCGTGACCAGCCGCAGCCGCGTTTCATACTGCGTCCAGGCGTCCAGGGTGCGCGTCAGCTCCCGAAACGCAAATGCCCCCGCCAGCCCCGTTAGAGCCCCCCGAAGACTGAAGATCGACCGCTGCATGCGATCAAAGGCGCCGTGGACACGCCCGGCCTGCCCTTCAAGATTGCGGAGGGCCCGAACCGATACATTCGAGCCCTGAACGGCACCGCGGCCGTCGATCTGAACCTCTAACCGAGCATCGGTCATTTCTTCTCCCCTCGCGCCTCTAGGTAGGCCGCATCACAGGCCCGGATAATCATCAGGAACTCGCGCGCGTCGTCGCAGCCGGGATGGCCGAACAAGCGCAGGTAAGCCTCGATCTCGGTTAATGGGATTGCCCCTTCGCCAAACCCCACGGGGCGCGATGGCGACAAATCCAGGAACGCCGCGTATAGGGACTCGGTCGCCTCATTGAGTGCCGGCTCGACCGCCCAATCCGGGACCGGCCGGCCGTGCTCAGCAAGAATGGCTACTAGTTTGCTTGCCTTGTCGCCGACCCGGACCGACCAGACGATCCGCTTTTGGAGTTTTTTGCCGCCGTCTCCAATGCCGAGGCACGGTAGCTTTCGACCTCCATCGCTAAGGCTGCGATTTGATTGCGGAAGTCCTTGAGCTCGGTCAGAAACCAGACAGCCATTTCACGACTGTAGGCAACCTCGCTGCCGTCGTCGTTTTCGAAACCGCGCCAGTCGAGCAGCAGCGCGTCGGCCATAGCTTCGATGGCGATTTCGGTGTGCCTATCGGCAGGAATTTCGCCGCCGGCGCGCAGAATGTTGCGATACGGCTTGCGCAAACGATCAAGGGCCGCCTGATGCCGGTCGTTGCCGAACCGGGCCACTTTGACGGCCGCCCCCTCGCCAATCTCTACCCACACGCCCCCTTCCTCCGCCGCCTTGTCGGTGGCGAAGCGCTGATTGATCTTCATGGTTGCTCCTAGGTTACGACCGGACGATCTGCATGTCCGTCTGCGACGCGCTGTCATAGAGGGCCTGGAAGCCCATCTCGGCCATCACGTCCTGGTTGTTCCCGCTGGCCACGACCTGGCCGGTGGTGAACTTCGTCCGCGGGAAGGTTACGGTGTAGCTGTTGGTGCCGTCCGACAGGGCGAACTCCAGGCTGCCAGCGGCGCCGGACACGAACTCCTCGTAGAGGTCCGCGTCTTCGAAGTAGGCGCTCATCTGTCCGGTGATCTCGCGCCGGCCGTAGCCGATCCCGGCCGCGCCCAGCTGCCCGATAGCGTTCTGGGCTCGCAGGTTGTTGGTCAGCGTGAACGACAGGTCGGTGAAGTAGATCGTGCCGACTGTGTTCGCGACCGTGATCGAGGCTACCTCCGGAGAGGCCATGACCTCGTTCGTGTTGGCGCCGACATAGGTGGCACCGGTGATGATCGTCGTCGCCATCGCGGAGGCGTTGAGGCCCAGCATGTCGAAGCGGCCCGTGACCAGTTCCTGCGCCCGCACGTTCATCTGCAGCGTGTTCATCCGCAGGCCCAGGAAGCGCTGATAATGCGTGGCGCCACCACCCTGAAGCGCCTTCTCGACCGTCAGCGACTTCTTCTCGGTCCCGGCCTTCAGGGTGTTGACCGCGAAGTCGCCGCGCAGCGCATGTTCAAACAGCGTGTCGAATTCGGAGCCGTAGGTCAGCTCGAAGTCGAACCCGCCGGTGGCGGAAGCGCCGCGCTGGATCAGATCCTTCACCGAGGCGGTCGGGTCGATCTCGTTGGAGGTCTGGTTGTCGATGGCATAGACCATGTTCTCGCCGGTCAGGCGCACGCGCTGAAACGCGGGTGTGGCCGGCGTGGCGCCGAACGTGGTCTCGGGGATGAACGCCAGCGTGGCGTCCGAGGCGTCGGAAAAGTCAGGCATAGCGCCCTCCAGTGATTTGCAGGATCAGCGCGTCACCGACGCGGTATCAGAGCAGCTCGTCTCTGCGGAACGGGCAGGACATGTTCACCTGGAACCAGATGCCGTCCGGCCCCACCTCGCGCACCGACGGGACATCACACCGGATGCCGTCGAAGCGCTGATTGCGAAAGATCGCGGCGGCGTCATCGGCCAGGTCGCGGGCCGTATGGGTACCGCTGTCGATCGGCACGAACACCTGCACGGTGATCACGCCGTTGTGCCGGTGCACGTTGGCGCCTGGGTTGCCGATCGACCGCTGTGTCGCGTCACCGTTGATGATCGTCAGACGCACCCAGGCCCCGCGGTCCGGTACGTCGAACCCAACATTCGGCCAGGCGATCGGCGTCCGCGCATGCCAGTGGCTGTTGAACCGGCCAGCGATGGCGTTGCGTTCGGCTGCGTAGCTCACAGGACGCTTGTGATGTTGGTGAATGTGACCTGGACCACGCCGGCCGGCGCCTGTTGCGAGTACCCCTCTTCGAGCCGACGCGCGTACGGCACGTTGTTGGTCAGATAGATCGCGCTGAACTGGGGAAGCTGCGCGATCTCTTGAGCGCCGCGACTTATGGCTTTGGCGCCGCTCGGATCGACCTCGTCGGTGACCTCGTCAGACGGCGTGCCGATCTGCGTCATCCAATTGTTGCGGAACCGTCCGTCGTCGACCGGGCTCATGAGCACGACGCCGCGCAGGAAATCCAGCGACAGCTTCTGCATGAACTGCGTGTGCAGGCGCCCGATGTCGCCCTCGAACTTGCGTAGGGCTAGCCGGAACTGCCGGAAATTGGTCGCTGTCATCGCTTGATCGTCACCGTGTGGATGATCGGCGTGCCGTCGGGCGCAAGCGGCACCGATCCGATGACCGTCCAGTCGTCACCTTCCAGCCCGGTCACCCGGTCCCCCGCGGCCGGCGGCATCGCCAGCCCATCAGCCGCGACCAGCAGCAAACGCATGTTGGTGGCCGACAGAACCGGCCCAGGGAAACGCACATCGAACATCTCCGCCGTCCCCTGGCCTGCTGGCAGGACGACGGCCGATCCGGCGAACACAGTGTCAGACGCACCAATCTGCGTATCCGTAGCCGGGTCATAGGTCAGTTCGCCCGCGCGGCTGAAACTCACCGCCTGGCCCTTGCTCGCAATCAGCCGCTTCGCCGTCGCGATCTGAGCCGCAAAGACGGTCACACCCGCACCAATCGTCCGCGACGCATCAGGAACGGCGCCAGGATGCCGTCGACGGCCGGATAGCGTGTCCTACCCGAGGCGCCATCGGCGTATTCGGTCTCGCTCTCGATCGGCCCGACCTTCTCACGCTCACGCTTGACCTGGCCGCCTCGCTCCATTGGCGCGTTCAGGTCGGTGGTGAGCGCGGCCAAGGCCATCTCAGCCGTCGCGTGGCGTACCTCTGGCGGCACCTCGTCCGTGCCGACGTCGTTAATGCCGGACCGCGGCCAATCCAGCGACTGGCTCGAACTGAAGCGGTGCCCGTACCAGCTCAGCCGATAGCGTTGCGTCAGGTAGTCGGTGGCGGTCCGTAGCGCCGCCTCTTTCGCCGCCACGTCCCCTGTCCATCCGTCATTGCCGCGAGCTGCGTGATACGTGTCGGCATCGGCCACGGACAGGTAGGATTCGGCGCCGGAGACGATGGTGCCATCTTCGACGATCAGTGCCATGTCACTCCAAAAGCGCTGTTTGCTGGTAGCTGGTCAGGATTCCGCGCTGCCAGGCTCGCAGGCGGCGCAGATAGGGACGGTCCATGTCGACTGGCACGCCCCATCCGGCCCCTGACGAGGCCGTGACATCGACAAAGGCCTTGGTGACCGCGCCATCAAGGTCGGCCCGTTCGACCAACACGTCGTAGTGGCCGTCCTCCAGACTGACTGTCAGCGTATCGGCGGCGCGTGCGACCTGAGTGCCGGCAGTGACAATCGGCGACGATGCTACTGCTGCACGCTCGTGCTGTATCGCGCCGACCCGAATAGTGAAATCCACCGCGGCGGCGGTGTCCGCAGCGCGCACATAGAGCCCTCGATTGACGATTTTTGCCGTTGTAGCCGGCGCCGTCGCGAGCATCGAATACCGCCGCAGCGACCCATCCGGCGAAATCAGCGCGTCGCCAGTAGCGACCAGCGCGTTCGCGGCGTCCCTATAATGCCGATACAGCCTGAGATTGATGTCGGCCGGGATGATGCCTGAGACCAGTTTGATCCACGCAGTGACCACATCCTGATCGTTATGAGCCACTCCGGCGACCTCAGCCTCATCGATGACGTCGTAAAACCGGTTGCCGGTCCCGGTCCGCGAGCCCGAGACACGATAGTCGATGTACGGCACGCCGTCTTCGGTGCCGACCGCCGCCACCTCGACCGTCAGGCCATCACCCGACCCGTCGATGAGCACCGACGTCCCGAGAGTCTGCGGCGTCGATTGGACCACCGCATCGCTTAGCCTGCTATACGAGACCGTGTTGGTGCGGGCTTCCTCGTACAGCAGCCCGCTGGCCGTCAGCCTCGGAACGTCATTGGCGTAGGCGTTGAAGCCGTAGTCCCAGGCCTGAGAGCCTCGGCTGAAGCTCAGCCCCGCGCCGAGCGCCGCGGCGCCAGCGAAGAAGTGATCGACAACCGGCGTCTCACGACGCTGTCGCCGTCGCTGACGAGAGCGCCACAAGGCCCATCGCGGGCTGATGGTCCAGCGGCTAGGCCGAGGAAGCGTTACCATCCAGATGCGCCTTGATTGCCGTTAGCGCGTCGTCCTTGGTCTTGATCGGGCTGTCAGAGATCTTCGAAGCCAGCGACTTCATTTGCGGCCAACCCAGATCCTCCCAATCGTCGGGGATCGCGACTGCCTCCGAAGGGCCGGCCAACACCGGCTCCCGCCCCTCAAGGTGAGCGCGGCGAATCGCCCGAATGTTCTGGCGGTCCAGCTTCTTCTGCTGCCTGGCCTTGAACGCCTCTTCTTTGGCCTTCCAACCTCGCATGGCATTCCTCCACAAGTAGGAACGGCGGCCCGAAGGCCGCCGCTCACCTGGTTCCTATCTCCTGTCGGGCTCAGCCGAGCTTGTGCTTGAAGGCCACGATGCGGACATTCTTGGGCTCGTAGACGCGCACCCAGTTGGTGCCCGTGGCCAGCTCCGCGTTGGTTGCCGACGACCCTGCAGGCGATCCAACCCACTTCACACCGCGCGGGTGCAGCACGAACCGGCGCCGGTTCACGATGTACTCCGTGCCGCCGCCGGCCAACTCGTCACGATCAACCGCCGCGGGTACCTTTGGAGTGCCCTCCGCGTAGCCGATCGCACCGTTCGCGAAAAGGTAGCTCGTGTAGACGTCGGTCGCCAAAGGCATTCCATCGTCCACGATCAGCCGCTTGCCCATATAGGTCGCGATCGGCGTGCCGTTCTCACTGTCCTCGACGAAGTCAATGAGATCCTGCTTCTTCATCACGGTGTAGGTCGCCGAGTGAACTGCCGCGGCGACCAGGTTGTCCTGGTGGTCACCAAGCCTCGCGCCAGCATCCACGAACGCCTCGCCGTCGAAGTTCTCGGCGCCGGCTGTGAGGCCTGAGATGTCCAGCACGTTGGCGGCCATGCTGGCCGCGCCCATCGCGCCACCGAGGACGGAGATCAAAACGTCCTGGAACCGCCTTGCCCAATAGCCGGCGAACAGATCGCCGATCGCGGTCATGGGATCGTTGCCGGCCATGTCGCCCGACAGGTCGGAGGCGCCGAACACCTTGCCGCGCTGCAGAACAGCGGCGACATCCTTCTCGGAGTCGATCTTGTTGATGGTCAACGCACCGGTGTCGTCGATCACCTCATCCGCGCCGGTCAGATCCTGCCAGAACGGCATGTTGACCGTCGCGCCGCCCAT
>JGI12316J15310_10000484_pt2 | contig 28710 bp, 31 predicted proteins | sample MarCyaLeptolynsp_FD_15310 | JGI IMG/M metagenome (IMG submission 15310)
TATCCGTCCAGCGCATAACGCTGCATGGTCTCGAAGCTGGACGTGAAGGCCGGGCGGCAATCCGGATAGATGAAGTGATCACCGCCATGGACGGCCGTTGCCACCGAATTGGCGCCGCGCGAGGCTGCGATGCCATAGGCAATGGCGAGCATGATCGCGTTGCGGTTCGGCACAACGGTGATCTTCATGGTGTCTTCGGCATAGTGTCCGTCCGGAACATCGACGTCGTCGGTCAGCGCCGAGCCGGTGAGCTGGCGGCCGATATTGGAGATGTCCATCAGTATATGTTCGGTGCCGAGCTCCTCGGCGCACAGGCCGGCAAACTCCAGCTCTTTCCTGTGGCGCTGGCCATAGTCGAAGGAGATGAGGCCGGCAAGCTCGTGGTCTTGCGCGATCCTGTGCGCAAGGGTGACGGAATCCATTCCGCCGGAACAGATGACAAGTGTTTTCAACGATAAGGTCCCTTGTTTTCGCTGGCACCGGGTAGGCTGCGACCGGTGGCCTGCTCGTGGCAGGCGGCGCGCCTTTTAACAGGTTCTGACGAAAAGGGAAGGGGGAAGCCGATCCAACCCCGAAAGCCGGGCGCTTGACTTTTCTCTGCACTCGTATAGAAATAGTTTCTATTCAGTCGTAGAGAAACAGTCAAATGGCACGCCCGAAGAGCTACAACAGGGAAGAGGTTGTCGAACGCGTCGTGCATGCGTTCTGGCAACATGGCTACCAGGCCCTCGGCCTCAGGGAGCTTGAACGTCTGACCGGCCTCAACCAGTTCGCAATCCGGACGGAGTTCGGCGGCAAGGAAGGGCTCTACCTGGAAGCGCTGGATGTCTACAGCGAGCAGGCCATCGTCCACGCCATGCAGCCGATGAAAGACGGCACCATGCAGGACATCATCGATTTCCTCGAAGCGCTTGTGACTGACGGGTCCATGACGTCCAGCAAGTATGGCTGTCTCGTGGTGAACACCGGCATCGAAAACGCAAGGGTTGGGAGTCCGCGCCTTGACGCCGCGGCCCGGCGCTACTGGCAGGCGCTTGAAGCCTGTTTCCGGACCTGTCTTGAAAACGCAGCTTCTGAAAACCGCATCGATCCGTCCACGGACTGTACCTCGCTCGCCAAGGGACTGATTTCCGGGGTCATGGGCGTTCATGTCCAGAACCGCCTGGACGGGTCCAATCGGGGCGGGCGTTTTCTGGTTGGCGTTCTGTGCGATCAGTTGCGCAACATGGAGCTGAAGGCATGACGAAAAGGATCTCAAAACCGGAGAGTGTTGCTGGTGTTCCGGGTCTTCGGACCATCCGGCGCGGCAATCTCAGATGCATGATCGTGGATCTTCAAGAGGGCGGGGTCTGTCTTTACAGCCCGGTCGAGAAGACAAGCATGGCGGTCGCCACAAATCATGACGTCCGTTTTCTGTTCGCCCCAAATCACTATCACAACAAGGGCATCGCGGAGCACGTTGCAGCCTTTGAGAGCGCGAAGCTGGTCAGCTCGGATGCGGCAAGGCCCAGGCTTGAAAAGTTGACAGGACACCGTTTCGGAGACCTCTCCAAGCTTCGCAAGTCACTTCCCGATGCCGTGTCGCTTGTCGAGCCTGAGGGGCTCAAGACAGGTGAAGTCTGGATGGTTGTCCGCGCGGGCAATGAGCTTGTCTGGGTCGTCACCGATGCTTTTTGCGGATTTCAGGAAAAGAGCGATGAACGGGCGCGTGCCGGATTTCTGAAGACGTTTCCAACTTACGGGCTTCAGGACAAACAGCGATTTTCCAGCTGGGTGCGCCAGCGGCTGACGGAAGAGGTGCCGACCATGATCATTCCATGTCACGGGGAGATCGTGCAAGGTGCGGCGCTGGACAAGGAAATCAGAGCGCTGCTCGAAACGCTTTAGGGTGAGAACGCGGGAAGCAGCAGTCTCCGTACCCTACGCCCAGATCGCCATGCGCAATCCGCGCTCGTCCCGTGAGAACGGGTCAGGGAACGGTTTCGCGATACCCTCGAGGCAACGCTCAGCGATCAGGCTGTTGGCGGCCGCGTCGAGGAGATCGTCCCGGCCGCAACCTTTTGGCGGTGTCTGATCGAGGAAGGGTGCGGCCAGCCCTTTCGAGACAAGCAGATCCCGGCGCTGGTCGAGACCGGCGGTATTGGCCCGGCTCTTGACCTTTTTCGGCAAGCTCATCTCCTTGCAGCCGTTCAGCCGCCAGAATGCGAGTTCCGGATGCACCTCGAAGACACGGTCTTCAAGCTCCGGCGTCATCAGGGCATCGATCTCCCTGATTTTCGGGAAGAGATAGAAGCACTGCTTGGACACCTTTCTCGGCGGTTCCGATGTCCGTTGTGCCGTTGCGCACGCTTCCCGGTAGTCTGTCTCGTAGACGGCGGCGCGTGAAGGAACGGAGAAGACGGAGGATTGCCGTTCGCCCAGATGCCTGCGTGCTGCCTTTTCCGGGCCTCTCCCCGACGGGCTGATCCTTTCGGGCAGCCCAATGGGCATGTCGACAGCAATGATCGTGAGAAAAGGATCGCATGCCAATAGGCTGGCAAAGACCGGGAACGTCGCAAGGCGCAGCTCCGCCGGATCCTCAAGATTGCGCAACACGGCAACCCATCCGGACTTGCACCCATCGACGCCTGCGACCCAGGTGCCGGCGCTGTCAGACACGGGCTCGCGATTCCACAACGCGGCGCGAGGTGACCAGCGCCATTGCGCGAACGACCGATTGCTGCTCCTCGGCAAAGAGCAGTTCGTCGGCGCCTTTCTTGACGCTTCTTGCCACCAGTTCGAAGACCGAGGCGGAGGCCCGCTTCAGGGCTTCTTCGTCGTCAAACCCAGCCAGCACGTTCGACAGGAACAGACCGGCAATGAGATCTCCGGTGCCATGGGGCGGATTGTCTATGGCTGCATGTTCGGCCGCGACCGCGCCCCGCGGGCCGGCCAGCACGTTGGCAATCGAATTGCGCCGGAGCGCCGGTGACGAGGTGATCAGAACGCGTTCTGCACCGAGCGAACGTGCGGCGGAAAGGTTCTGGAGTTCGGTTTCGACATCGCGCTGTGTCAGCCAGCCAAGCTCGAAGGAGTTGGGCGTCACGATATCGGCGAGCGGTACCAGTTCGTCCCGGATCGCTTCCGCCGTCGCCTTGGGAACGTAAAGACCGCCCCCGCTCGCACTGTGATGGTCACCGATCACCGGATCGCACAGATAAACCGCGTCCGGGTTTGCTTTCTTCACGGCCTTGATCAGCCCGGCAATCGGGGACGCCTGTTCGGCGGTACCGAGATAGCCTGTCATGATGCCGCCGAGTTCAGAGAGTTTCGGCGAAGCCGCAAGATCGCGGGCGAGCGCTGCGAAGTCTTCGGATGGGGCGGTGATGCGCGTGCCCTTGCCCTGTCCGGGGTGCCAGGGCAGCAAAACCGTCGGCAGAAACCAGACGTCGTGTCCGATCCGTTCCAGCGAAAAGGTGAGACCACGGCCGCTGATGCCACCCCGGACGACTTGCGACGTGATCACCAGAAGCGGCGCTTTCGGTGGTTCCGGTTGCATCATTTGACATGCCTTTCGGCCAGATCAGGCAGCATCGGACGACGATTTCGCGCCGGTGCCATAGCGCTTCTCGATATAGTCCAGAACCATCTTCTTGAATTCATCGGCAATCCCTTCGCCCCGTAGCGTCGTCACCTTTTCGCCGTCCACGAAAACGGGGGCCGAGGGCGTTTCACCGGTGCCTGGCAGCGATATGCCGATGTCGGCGTGTTTCGATTCTCCCGGACCGTTGACGATGCAGCCCATCACCGCAACATTCAGACTTTCAACTCCGGGATACTGCTCCCGCCATGTGGGCATCGACTCGCGGATATGATCCTGGATGTCGCTGGCCAGTTCCTGGAAGACCGTGGAGGTGGTGCGGCCGCAGCCGGGGCAGGCCGCCACGACCGGCACGAATGCCCTGAACCCCATGACTTGCAGGAGTTCCTGCGCCACCTGCACTTCACGGGTGCGGTCGCCGCCCGGTTCCGGCGTCAATGAGACGCGGATGGTGTCACCGATGCCCTGCTGCAGGAGAATGCCCATGGAGGCGGCTGACGAGACGATGCCCTTGGTTCCCATGCCGGCCTCGGTCAGGCCGAGATGGAGCGCATAGTCACAGCGGCGGGCAAGGTCTGCGTACACTGCGATCAGGTCCTGAACCTGGCTTACCTTCGCCGACAGGATGATTTTGTCGCGTCCCATGCCGAGGTTTTCGGCGCGTTCCGCCGACAGGAGACCGGACTGGATGATCGCCTCGCGCATGACCGCGGAAGCGGAAACCGGATTGGCGCTCTCGGCGTTTTCGTCCATCAGCTTGGTGAGCAGTTCCTGGTCAAGTGACCCCCAGTTGACGCCAATGCGTACTGGTTTGTCCTGCTTCAGGGCAATGTCGATGATCTGCGAGAACTGCGTGTCGCGCTTGGCCTTGAAGCCGACATTGCCCGGATTGATGCGGTACTTGTCGAGCGCGGCGGCACAATCGGGATAGTCGGTCAGAAGCTTGTGGCCGATATAGTGAAAGTCACCGACCAGCGGAACATCGATGCCAATGCGCTGCAGCCGTTCCTTGATGCGCGGGACCTGTGCAGCGGCCTCTGCGCGGTCAACCGTTATGCGCACGACTTCCGACCCGGATCGGGCAAGAGCCGCGACCTGGGCAACCGTCGAGTCCGCGTCGGCCGTATCCGTGTTGGTCATGGACTGAACAACAATCGGCGCATCACCACCAACCTGGACATTGCCGACCATGACGCCCACGGACTTTCGGCGGGGCAGAGGTTTTGCGAAATCATCGATCATGACTGAAGCCAACCGGTTGAGGATGTTTGCCCACCATATGAGGGAATTTGGTCCAACTTTCCAGCGTTGGATCGATATCTGCGGCGAAAAGCGTGCGGATTTGGGCGTTGTCGGGTGCGGCGCTAGCGATTTCCTAAAGAATTTCTACCTATAGTGAAGCGTGTCGGTCATCCTTGGGGGCAATTCATGTTCATTACCGTGCTGGAACGATCATTGTCCCTGGCGCAACACAATGTCGGTACGGTTTTCAGAACCGGCTGGGCCTATATCCTGCTTCTGCTCGCACTCAATTTTGCCATCGGGTCCGCGCTTATGCCAGAGAGCGGGTTCTCGACCGTGTCCTACATGACGGAGCCGGTTGCCAAGGCGGACGAGGGAGCGCTGCGGACTCTGGCGGCCCTTGCCAACATGCTGGTCGGGTTTTCCATTGCGATTGCCTATGTGCGGCGCATCCTGATTGACGCGCGCGACTTTCCGGTCGTGGTCGGCAGGCGGACCATACGGGTGATTTTCTTCCAGATCGTCCTTGGCCTGATCGGATTCCTGTCGCTCATCCCTCTCATCATCGCGGCTTCGATTGCCGCTGCCCTCACGGGTGGCCTTGGCGCGCTCCTGATGGTGTTCGCGCCGTTCATTGCGCTGATGGTGGTTCAGCGTCTCTCCGTTGTCCTGCCCGCGGCGGCCGTCGACGATCCGCTAACGCTGAAGGAAAGCTGGCATGCGACGTCGGGAATGGGCTGGGCAATGGCTTTTGCGGCACTCATCATGAGCCTTCTGGCGGGGTTCCTGATTTTTGTCTGGGGCTTCCTCCTGAGCGTCAGCGACGGGGTGGTGCCGTCAAGCGACCTTTGGCAGCAGGTCCGGTCGGCGATCTTTCCGATGGGGACAATGCTGATCCTGGTCTGGGTCTTTTCCAGTCTGCATGCAACGTTTTACGGGCTGATCCGTGAACGTTTCGCCGAGCAACTCGGCCTGCGGGAAGAGGACTACGTGCAGGCCGATGCACAAAGGCAGGTTGCCCGGGAGCGCGCGCACAAGGCGCTTGCCGGCGCGCAGCGTGTCAAGCGGGACTGAAGACACCCTCCTATCTTCGGTATGCGGCTCGGGTGTCGCATCACTTTTCATCATTGTGATGTTGCAGTGCGGCGATAACTGGTGAAATGTGGCTCCAGATTTTTTCTTTCCTGGGAGATCCCGCATGCTTTCCAACAAAACCGCCGTCGTCACCGGATCGACCTCGGGGATCGGCCTTGGCTGTGCCCGTGCCTTTGCCGCGCAGGGTGCCAACGTGGTCATCAACGGTCTTGGCGACGGCGACGAAATCGAAAAGACACGGGCGTCAATCGAAGCCGAGTTCGGCGTCCGCTGTGCCTATTCGCCAGCCAACATGCTCAAGGCGGATGAAATCGCGGGTATGGTGGCCGATGCGGAAAGGGACTTCGGGTCTGTCGACATTCTTGTCAATAATGCCGGCATCCAGTTCGTTTCACCGGTGGACGAATTTCCGGTCGACAAGTGGGATGCGATCATCGCGATCAACCTGTCCTCGGCCTTTCACGCGATCCGCGCTGCCCTGCCGGGCATGAAACGGCGCGGATGGGGCCGGGTGATCAACACGGCCTCCGCGCATGCTCTGGTGGCGTCGCCTTACAAATCCGCCTATGTCGCCGCGAAACACGGGATTGCCGGCCTGACAAAAACCGTCGCCCTTGAAGTGGCGGAGCAAGGCATCACGGTGAATGCGATCTGCCCGGGTTATGTCTGGACGCCGCTTGTCGAGGCGCAGATCCCCGATACCATGAAGGCCCGCAACATGACCGAAGAGCAGGTCAAGAAAGAGGTGATGCTCAAGGCGCAGCCAACCAAGGAATTCGTGACTGTCGACCAAGTCGCCGGTTACGCGGTCTTCCTGTGCAGCGATACGGCGGCGTCGATCACCGGTTCGGTTTTGCCGATCGACGGTGGCTGGACCGCGCAATAAGTCTCTCAAGGTCAACCTTCCGGAAAGGCGTCAGACGTGACTGCTGCCAAGAAGATCAATCTCGCGTTACAAGGTGGCGGCGCGCATGGCGCCTTTACCTGGGGTGTTCTCGACTGGTTTCTGGAGGACAGCCGCTTTTCCATCGAGGCGATAACCGGCACGTCCGCCGGGGCCATGAATGCGGTGGTGCTGGCAAGCGGCATGGAAGCGGGTGGCGAGGATGGTGCCCGCGCCAGCCTCGAAGCCTTCTGGCGCGAGGTCAGCGATGAAGCCCGCTTCAGTCCCATCCAACGCTCGCCGCTGGACGTGATGCTCGGTAACTGGAGTCTCGATCACTCGCCGAGCTATCTCTATTTCGACGTGTTGTCGCGCTTTGCCTCGCCCTATGAATTCAATCCGCTCAACGTCAATCCGCTCCGCGACGTTGTGGAGAAAATGGTCGATTTCGAGAAGGTTCATTGCTGTTCCGGGGTCAAGCTGTTCATCGCGGCCACAAATGTCTTTTCCGGCAAGATCCGGGTCTTCAGCGAAAAGGAAGTCACGCTGGATGCGGTCATGGCGTCCGCTTGCCTGCCGCAGCTCTATCAGGCTGTGGAGATTGACGGCGAACCCTACTGGGATGGCGGCTATATGGGGAACCCGCCGCTTTATCCGCTGTTCTACAATACCGATACGCCGGATGTCGTCCTCATCCAGATCAACCCGCTTGAGCGGCGCGAACTACCCAGGACGGCGCGGGAAATCGTCAATCGCCTGAACGAGATCACGTTCAATTCCACGCTCCTGCGGGAACTACGGGCCATCGATTTTGTCACGCGACTGATCGAGGAGGGTAAGCTCTCGAAAGACGAGTACATGAAGGTTCACATGCACAGGATCTTTGCACGCGAACTCAAACCGCTGCAGGCTTCGTCCAAAATGAACGCTGAATGGGCCTTTCTTACCGAATTGCGGGATCTTGGCCGTGAGACCGCGAAGGAATGGCTGGACACCCATTTCGACGATATCGGCAAGCGTTCGACGATCGATCTGCGGGATGAGTTTGCCTGAGTTGCTGCAGCCGCACTCCCAAGGGCGGTTAACGCTTTGTTAGCCACGTTTGCAACCAGCGTTGCAAAATGCAATGCAGGAGATGTGAAGACTTCCTGAACAAAATCAGCATTTTGTGGTCGCTCCCGTGTGGCCGACTAAATCTGGGTGTTTTGTCCGGGCAACAAACTGGCAAGCCTTTTGCGATGTAATTGGCACGCTGATTGTCAGGTTGTGCGTCGTCAGCGCCTTATGTGGTCGAAAGAAGCGGGCATCTGCGACCCCGCCCGCTTCTTTCTTCCCGCATCACTTCCCCGCTCCAAGCCAGACGAAATATGTGTTGAGCCCACGCGGCACACAATTTGGATGCTATTTCGACCGCAATTTCATAGCATTTTTGTCAGCGGGCGTTTTCTCGACAGAAACTCTCCTTAAACTGTTGCTGTTGGATACCTATCTTTAGGTCAGGTTGAGAAAAAAGGTTTTGGAATGAAGAACCGGTTTGCGAATTTTCTGGCAGGGGGTTTTGGGGCTGTGGCTTTTCTGTCGTTTGCGTGTGCCGCTCAGGCCGGCAGCGACGAAGAGAAAATGGCCGAGATCAAGGAGAACGGCGGCTGCCCCAAATGTGATCTGCGACTGACCGAGTTCAGGTTTCTCAACGTCGAAAACGCTGATTTCAACCGCACCAATCTGCGCGAAACGGATTTGAAGGAAGCCGTTCTCACCGGAGGCGATTTCCGCAATTCCGATCTGCGGCGCGCCGAGGCGGAGCGGGCAAATTTCGCCGGAAGCAATTTCACCGGCTCGAACATGCGTTCAGCCGATCTTGAAAAAGCGGATTTCACCGACGCCAACCTGACCGGGGTCGATCTGCGTGATGCGGATCTCAACGCCAGCATTGCCAACGGCGCCGTTTTCGACAACGCCGATTTGCGCAACGCCGCCTTTATCCGCTCGGTCGCTGTCGGCGCTTCGTTCGAAGGTGCCAAGATGGATGGCGTCAATCTGGAACGGGTGGATCTGAGCGGGGCGAATTTCAAGAATGCGCGCATCCGTCAGGGCAAGCTCGACCGGATCAAGGCGGACGGCGCCGATTTCTCCGGGGCGGATTTTACAGGTGTCCGACTGGTCAGCGCAGACTTGTCGAATGCCAATCTGACAAATGTCGACTTTGACGGAGCGCTGCTGCGCCGTACGCGCCTTGTCGGCGCTGACCTGACCGGAGCGGACAATCTCGATCCGAGCCGGATCCTGGGTGCCTGCGGCGACGAGACGACCAAGCTGCCGAAAGGCATCGAGCTGATCGAGTGTTCCTACTAGGGTCCTTGAAACTCAGATACGTCTGACCAAAGAAAAAGGAGGCTGGAGGGCCTCCTTTTTGCTATCGCGTTCAGGATTACGGTCGGCTCAGAAGATGTCGAATGCGAAGCGGTAGCTGACACCGAGGCCGATGCTGAACTGGTCCTTGCTGCCTGCTTCCGCGATCGGGCTGTCGGCTGCATCGCCAATCAGACGGTCATAGCCACCGCGAATGTGCAGGCGCACGTCGTCATTCCAGTCATAGCTGCCGCGAGCCGCAACGCCGATGCTCTTAAAGCCGGCACTCGGGTCATACTGTGTCAGCCGGCCGCCACTGTTGGCAGCTTCCGTTGCGGTGACGCCGAAATAGGTGTCCATGTATTCGCCTGATGCAAAGCTGGCGCGCGGACCGAAGCTGAACTCCCACTTCTCTCCCGGGTAAAGAATGCCGTCGATGCCGAGCTGGCCAACCTGTCCGGTGTGGCCGTTGATGCCCTGGCGAAGTTCAGCGAAAGCGCGGAAATGCTCTGTACGGAAACCACCGCCGAGGCCGAGTTCAAGCGCCCAGTCGACCGTATCAGTGCCGGTCAGGTCGGAGCTGTCGCTCGCCTTGCGCTCACCGACAAAGTTGAAGGACGGGAAGAAGAAGACGCCGGCCCTGCGGCGTCCGTCGACCACCTGGCCGAGGCCGGGGAGGTAGAAGCGGCCAACCGAAATGATCGGCATCGGATAGATCAGGTAAGAATCCGCCGACTCGTAACGCGGTTGAACAATTGCGCCGATACCGAGATCGACCACGAATTGCTTCGTTGCATCCTGGGCAGAAATATCACCGCTTTGCGCGAAAGCGGTTCCGGACACGGCGCCCAGAGAAAGAGCGAGGGCTGCGCGCGACAACATCTTGAACATTAAGGCCACATCCATATGGAGATCGATTGAGCGCAAGATAGCACGAAGCAGCCTTACTCAAAGACTAAGGAATCCTTGTTTTGGCGAAGTGTTGCATTTCCGCATCGGATTCGCCTCTTCGCCTGTCAAAGATGGTCTTGAAACAATCTCCGGATCTTGAAAGTCCGTCTTGCAGCGGCGCGGCAGGGGGGCTACATGAAAAGAAATGCATTTCGGCAGTAGGAAATCACATGAACGCTTTGGTCGGATCGCTCCTGGACGTCATCAGCACGGCACTCTACCTCTACTCGATGGTCATTATCGCGAGCGCCATTTTCTCATGGCTCTATGCGTTCAACATCGTGAATTCGAATAACCAGGTCATCAACACAATCGGCCGCGTTCTCTACAATCTGACAGAGCCCGCGCTCAGGCCGATCAGGCGCTTGATGCCGGACCTTGGCGGCATCGATATCTCGCCCGTCATACTGCTGCTGATCATCATGTTCCTGCAGAGTTTCATCGCCCGGCTTGCCTTCTCCATGTAACGACAAAAGCCCGGAAATCGCTCCGGGCTTTCTTTTTTCAAAGGGCAAGGGCCAGATCGCCCGATACTCTAGTCTTCCAGCTGCCGGGCTTCATCAGGCAGCATGATCGGTATGCCGTTCCGGATCGGATAGGCGAGCCTGGCTGACCTTGAAATCAGCTCCCTGGCGTCGGCATCATATTCAAGCGTTGTCTTGGTCACGGGACAGACGAGAAGTTCTAGCAACTTCCGGTCGACCGGACGTTCGGGCGTGTCGTTCATTGGAATTCCTCTTGGGACGGTCCGGACAGTCTATTGCAGCGTCGAGCCGCCGTCATTCTGTGACCTTGCCAGATCCATCTCGGTGATTGCAATGAGCGTTTCGGCGCGCGTCTTCAGGTCGCGAGCTTCCAGCAGTGCCTGCTTTTCCTGCGGGCCGTAGGGGCACATCATGCAAAGCGCGTTGACGAGCACCTCGGTTTCCGCTTCTGAGACGCTTTGCCAGTCCGCTTCCAGATTGTTGGCATCAAGGTAGTCGCGCAAGGTCTTGAGAAGACCGTTGCGGTCGACGTCCTCTTCGCCGTCACCGCAGGTCAGGTCGGTCGCGAAAGGCGCGAAGTCGCATTCGACTTCCCGGTATGCGCTGTAGGGTCCAAGCTCCTTGCCAAGAGCAAAGCGGGTGACGCCCTGAAGGGTGATCAGATAGCGGCCATCGCCGGTTTCCTGAAAACTGGTCAGGCGGCCGACGCATCCGACACTGGCCAGAACAGGGCTGTCCGTGTCGTAGGATGCGGTTTCGGACGCCGGCTGCACCATGCCGATCAGGCGGTTTCCGGAAAGCGCCGCATCCACCATGTCGAGATAGCGCTGCTCGAAAATGTTCAGCGGCAGCTGCGTTCTGGGCAGAAGCAGTGCCCCGGACAACGGGAAGACGGGCAAGACAGGTGGCAGATCCGCAATCGTTTCGTAAATGGCATTTCCCGCCTGCATCTCCTGGCCCTTTTTATTGTGTTCGTTCAGGCACCGGCGCTTGAAACCGGTCTTCCCGGTTAATGTGTGTCACTGCGCGCGATCGTCAAGAAAACAGAACTGCGGAGAGCTTGCGGCGGCCGTAATTGCTGGCCGGGTCCTTGAAACCCCAGGCTTCGAAGAACTGCAGCAGCTGCTTGCGGGCGGCGTCCTCGTTCCACTCGCGGTCCCGGCGCACAATCTCGATCAACTGATCAACCGCACCTTCCTTGTCGCCCTTGCCGTTGAGGCCGAGGGCAAGGTCGAAACGGGCCTGGTGATCCAGCGGATCCTTGGCGATACGGTCGTGGAAATCGGCGAGATCCCCGAGAGATGCGGCCTGTTCGGCAAGGTCCAGGGCTGCCTTCGCCGCCGTGTAGGCCTCGTCGGAGCGCTTGTCCTCCGGAACGAGTTCCAGCGCCTGTTTTGCGCGGTCCAGCTCTTCCGCACCGAGATAACACTGTGCGAGGCCGGAAATGGCCTTCACATTGTCCGGTTCCATCTGCATGACGGCACCGAACATCTGGGCCGCCTGCGGAAAGTCATTTTCGGCCAGAAGAGCCGCACCCTGTTCCAGATAGGCATCGGTCTGGTTCACCGGAGCCGGTCCGGCGAGCTTTTCGATGAATTCCTTCACCTGGCTTTCCTGCTGCGCGCCCATGAAGCCATCGACCGGCTGACCGTCCTTGAAGGCGACCACGGCCGGAATGGACTGGATGCCCATCTGCCCGGCGATTTCCGGATGGTCGTCAATGTTCATCTTCGCAAGCCTGACCGTGCCGCCGGCTGCCTTGACGGCCGCTTCGATGATCGGCGTCAACTGCTTGCAGGGGCCGCACCAGGGCGCCCAGAAATCGACGAGCACGGGCTGATGCCGAGACGCCTCCAGAACATCCGCCATGAAGGTCTGCGTGGTGACGTCGAAAATCAGGTCGCCGCCGGATGCGCCGTTGTCACCGCCGTCGCCGCCGCCGAAACCGCCACCCTGGCCGCCGTATCCACCACCCATGCTGGCACCGAATCCGCCGCCAACCTGGCCGCCGACGCTGTAGTTGCCGTTGCTCATATGCCCGCCTCGTGTTTCCGGCCGTTGATTTCAAACCGGCCAATCTTGCATCTTGATACTTCGAATCTGCTCCTAACATGGAGCCGCCGTGCTTGAAATACAAACTCCCGCATCGGGAGGATCAGGTTACGGCCTCATTTTCGAGCCCGTATCCTAAAGCCCGGCTTCTCTGGCCTGTTCGCTGACCGCAAGAACGCGTGGCTCGTGACCGCAAGCTTCTGCGAATTTCAGGAGATCGGCTGCGCTGATTGCCGTTGTCGCGTCGTTCTTGAGCGGATGGTAGTTGAGGATGTCATGCTGCATCATCGCGGCGTCGAAAACCGGGGTGACCCGAAGGTTGCCACGGTCGTTGATCAGTGAGAACGGTGTCACCGATCCCGGCTCGACGCCCAGAACCTCCATCAGAAGATCCGCATTTCCGAAGGACACCCGGCCCTGGGCGCCGACGATCTGGTGGACCTTCTTCAGGTCAATCTCTGCATCGTGAAGCGCGACGATCAGAAACAGACGGCCCTTCTTGTCCTTCACGAACAGGTTTTTCGTGTGTCCCCCCGGGATCCGGTCATGCAGGTCGCCGGATTCGGCAACGGTGAAAACCGGCTGGTGATCGACGGTGGAAACCGCGATGCCGAGTTCGGCCAAAAAGGACAGGAGGTCGTCGCGTGTCGCAGGCATGTTTTTTCCCGAGGTAGTGTTGGTCCGGGCTGTTTAACGCGAATGCAGGTCATGCGACAAGCGGAAATCAGTCAGAAAAACGCCTGTTTTCTGCCGATTTTCACGCAGTGCCCCGCGGGTCGGCTACAAAAGACGCCTAAAAAATTTTCTTCAATTTCCTTGTTGCAATCCGTCCCGGCTTGGTCCATATACTGCGCCACCGATGCGGAGGCCGAACGGCTGAAGCGCAGGTCACTATGCGGGTGTAGCTCAGGGGTAGAGCACAACCTTGCCAAGGTTGGGGTCGTGGGTTCGAATCCCATCGCCCGCTCCAGATTTAAAAAAGGCTTACGAGAAATCGTAGGCCTTTTTTGCATTCATAAAAAAACCCCTCTCTTCACAGTTTCATTCACACTTCTGGATTTCCACCCAAGGTGGCAAGGTGCACAGAGCTGTGCTCTGGCATATGTGCTCTACCCCTGAGTTACACCCGCTTTTCTGTTCCCGCAAACGCCAAGCGAGTCCACGAGTGTCATTGTCGACCGGTTGGGGGATCTGGAAGATTGAAAGTCAGGTTGCTCCAAAACTCTTTCGCGTTGCGTGTCTGGATCTCTTCAAGGCCTTCCCAATCAAAACCTACTCCGTTCAGCGCCTGATGCAAAAGGTCAACGGCACACTTCGCATGCTCGATGGCACGCTGTTCCATGCCAAGCACGAACTTGAGGGTTTTTCCATCCCGTGCCTCACTTGAGAGATTGTGTGCGATGTGGTGGTTGCGGAAGGGGCGCAAGTGTTTCGCGATAAACTTTCGCTCGGCTCGAACGATGATCTTCTTTGCTATACGGACCTGCTTGTATGTAAGTTTCTCAGCAAGCTCGCCACGTCGCTCACGATCCATTTTCCAATGCCGACGAAGCATATCTAGGATCTCTTCATCATCTTCATCCGTCCACATGCGTGGCTCACTTTGATTGACGTGACTGAGCTTCCGTTCCCTTGCAACTTCTTTTACCGCTCGATTGTTCGGGAACGCATCAATTACCGTGTGTAGGCTGACCCGATCTTTTGCCGAACGATCGAAAAGCGCACACGCTCGCACTACGGAATAAAAGAGCAAAGTGCGTTGAAGCTCATTGAATGCGTTAGCAGCATGTGAGAGCGGAATTTGATCGGCAAGATGCGGGGAGTAGAAAACCCACTTGGTGTTTTCGTTTGCCGCTTTAGCCGCAATTACGAGATCGACCAATTCATTTGTATACCTCTTTGCCCGCTCAATTGGATCAGCCTTATCCACGGTGGAGCGACTCATGCTTTTACCATTTCCGATTCGCGTTGCTGCCATCGCAACTCTACACGCATAGGAAATCGGAATCATTGAGTGCAAACTTAGCGTGTTGAAAAGTGTTCCGGCAGCATTGCGCTAGTGGTAGTACAGAAGGAGCGGTCGCCGTCATTTCTGTTAGAAAACTTCGAGTGGCAATGCATAAAACCGGAACCCCCCAGTCCCCAGAGCACCCCTGAGCTACACCCGAATCGTGGCTGAGTGCACTTGGACAGGTGTAAAAAAGTGCCGCCTACTCACTGTCCACTTTGTGCGAGAAGCGGAATTTCTCTCCGCCCGAAACAAAGGTCCACAAAGCGGACTTTTGCTGCCGTTGCGCCAATGGCAGCTGCGCAGAATGGCGACCTCACTTATGTACTTCGCTTTCTATTGGAAAGAATGAAGAAGGTTTCCGCCCTGTCTCAAGAAAACTATTCTTTTCGCGTCGTCGCCAAGGCAATAATCCCGGGAATGAGTAACCCAAGCACGATCCAAACTGCCATACCAATCCGAAAACTGCCAAGGAAAACCCACCATATAAAGAAAGGTAACGCTGCCAAGATCATCCAAGGGAAAACCTTGATTGCAACCCTTGCACTATAACTTGTCCTTTCTTTGATTGGCTCGTTCATAGGTCGATCTCCTCACGGCTTTTGTCCAGGAAGCCAATACACCTAACTTCGTCCACACCTAAGGAGCGACCGATGCAAGCATATCATGTCGTATTTGTCACATGAGGCAACTAACGACGAAACCGCCTGAGAGTTCGGAACAAATGGGCTCGAAGCGGACGTTTGTTGCTAGCGGCACGAATGTCCGCATCGGGCCGAAAGCGGAAAGTGTTACCTATGTGCCCGGAACATTCATTCACCAATGTCTCAGGTTGGGCTCACGATACCTCAGTGAGTTGAAAAAGCCGCCCTTCGGGCGGCTTTTTTCGTTTCTTTCTCAATTGTCTAACTGCCTTGGCAGGCCCTGCAGCAACCATTACGCGGCGGGCCTGTTTTCACGGATGATGCGGAAGCCCGGGCCTTCAATATCTTCTTCCGGCTTCGGCATGAACGGGGCGGCAATCAGTGCCAGCCCGGTTGCTGCCAACGCAAACATCGCCAGGAGGGCCATGACCACGAGGCCCAGTCCGGCCAGCGCACAGCCGACAAAAAGAGCAACGGCGGCTGCGGCGGCTGACGTGACTTTGGTCATAATGCTTTTCATAAGTGAGGTCTCCATATTCAGGACTGTTTCAATAAGCCTGATATGGCGTTCCGGGTTTTCGACCGCCTGACCGCAAGTTTACATTTCTGTAAACTTGAGCGCGACGCGCAGGCCGCTCGGCGTTTCTTCAGTAAGCAGCAGCCTGGCTGCGTGCCGGTCCGCAACGGCGCGGACCAGCGCCAGGCCCAGTCCCGTTCCGTCGCTTTCGCGGGCCGCATCCAGACGCACCATCGGTTTGATGATCTCTTCAAATGCCGCCGGGTCGACGCCATCCCCGTTGTCGGCCACGCCGATCTCGGTTCCGTGGGCAAACAGCGTCATCCTCGTGCCGCCGTGGACCAGCGCATTCTGAATGAGATTCGCCAGCGCCTGAACCAGCATCTGACGGTCTGCGAGGACTGTTTCGGGTGATTTGACAGACACATCGAGTTGCTTGCCACCGTCTTCGATCACGGCCTCATAGATGCTGGCGACCTCTTCCAGAAGTTCGCCCAGCGCAACCGGCTTGAATCCGTCCGTGCCAACACCGGCCTCGATCCTGGCAATCCGCATGATGGTGTCGAAAATGCCCGACAGCCGTTCGGCCTCTTCCAGGGCCGCGCCCCGTTCTTCCCCGTCCGGCATCATTTCCAACCGGGCGCGGAGGCGGGCGAGCGGCGTCCTGAGATCATGGGCGATGCTTGCGCTGAGATGGCGGGTCTGGCTCACCAGCCGCTCCAGTTCGTCCGCCGTCCTGTCGAGGCGGCGCGCCAGATCATCAAGGTCGTCGGAAGACCGGCGGTTGCCCGTGCGCGCCTTCAAGTCGCCATCGGCCAGCCGGCTCAGCGTTTCGTTGATCCGTTTCAAGCGCCGCTGGGCGAGGTATCCCGCACCGAGGCCGATGGCAAGCGCCACACCCAACACCACGCCCGCCGTGGTCCACAAGATGTTTCCAAGCAGCTCAAGTGCGTCGAGGCTGTCATCCAGCGGAACAGCGATCAGCACAGGCCTGTCTTCGCTGTCTTCGGTAATCAGAACGCGCCAGTTTTCCGAACGCCGGAAATCCTTGTCCAGGCTGACGGTGCCGCCACCCCGCTCCGCGACGCGGGCGAAGGCTTTCGGCAAACCACCAAGCCCGGAAACGGGCCGGATGATCACGGAAAACGTATCGCGTTCCATGTCGTCGGCCTCAACGGCGGCGGCGAGCCCGGCAAGAGACGTATCCACCCGCTGCAGCACCGCATCCCGGCCGAGGGTCAGCGCGACGACAATCGCAACGGCCATGCCGATGGCAAAAAGGCCGGAAAGAAGCAACGTCAGCCGCAGGGCCGACGAGCGCAAGAGCCAGCGGACGGGTGCTGCCAGCTTAGCGGCCAAAGACATAACCTTCGCCCCGTCTGGTGCGGATCAACTCGTCGCCAAAAGGTTTGTCGATCTTGGCGCGCAGGCGGCTGATATGGGTCTCGACCACGCTGGTTGTGGGGTCGAAGCTCATGTCCCAGACCTGTTCCAGCAGCATGGTGCGGGTCACAAGGCGTCCGGGCCGGCGCATGAAATACTCCAGCAGCTTGAATTCCTTGGCCATCAACTCGATGGTCTGGCCCTGGCGCTCGCAGTGCCGGGCAAGAAGGTCGAGGCTGAGATCTGCGAACCTGAGCACGGTCGGCTCATTCGTCTCAGCGGCTGCACCTTCGCGCCTGCGTCCGAGCGCATTGACGCGTGCCGACAGTTCGACAAATGCAAACGGCTTGGTGAGATAGTCGTCACCACCCGCCTCGAATCCTTCGACACGGGCATCCACCTCCCCGAGTGCGGTCAGGAACAGCGCCGGCGTGGTGTCTTTCGAGGCTCGAAGCGATTTCAAAACGGCAAGACCATCAAGACCCGGCACCATGCGGTCGAGGATCAGAACATCGTAGTCCTGGCCCATAGAGGCGATAAGAGCCTCCTTGCCGTCTGTGAAATGATCAACGACGTGGCCCTCTTCGCGCAGTCCTCCGGCGACCCATGGTCCAAGTTCCCGGTCGTCTTCAAGAAGCAAAATTCGCATGTCTTTCCATAGACCGTTTTTGTCCGGTGAAAAAGGCCGCCGTTTCCGGCAGCCTTTTACGGGATACTTGTTTTAGCCTGCCGACTTGTCGTCGTCATCATGGTCGTCGTCGCCGTCTGCCTCGACCTCCAGGACCGCGCCGGTCTCAGCGTCGATTTCAACTTCCATCTCCTGTCCATCGGCGGTCAGGATTTCAATCTCGTAGACCTGCTTGCCGTCCTCCTTCTCCAGCTCGGTTTCCTGAACCGTGCCCGGTACTTCCTTCAAGGCGATCTCAATGGCTTTGGTCATATCGAGGTTTGCCGCCGCAGGCACAGACTGTGCCGAATGGGCCCCAATCGCGCTTGTCGCCAGAAGCATGCCAGCTGCAATCGTTCCGCAGATCAGTTTCTTGTCCATGTTTCTTCTCCATCTCCAGGTTTCAGAAAGGCACCGCGCCTTTCGATGATCTGAAGATGGGGGATGCAGTTTACGCTCATCTGCGTCCGACCTTACAAATGTGTAAAGAACGCAATTATCGGTCTGGCTGGGTTCAAAGGGCATGACACCAGGACGGCGAGATACAGGCGATGCCGCTTGTAGCTACCTGGGCTGCTGCTTCACAAGACGCTCGCGCCACATCATGTAAAGACCCGAGAATACGATCAGGGCGGTTCCGGCCAGCATCGCTACCCCGGGGCGTTCGCCAAACACCACCATGCCGAGGATCACCATGAAGAGGAGCCGCGCATAGCGGAAGGGGGCGACGACGGAAAGGCTGGTCGATCGGATGGATGCGGTCAGGAGCAGATATCCAAGGGACCCCAACAGGATGATAGAGATGAGGAACACCCAGTCGGCCTCCGGAGGCAGAAAGGTGTCTCCATCCATTACGATCCATGCCATGGCAAAGGGGAGGGCGGCGATAGCCGAATAGGCCGCCAGACTGGCGGAGGCCATGTCGGGCGGGGTCATGCGTGTCGTCAGATCGCGCACGGACAGTCCAATCATTGACAAGACCGCCCAGAGGGAGAGGGCATCAAAACCGGCAGCACCCGGCTGAACGATGAGGAGAACGCCGGCAAATCCGAGCACGATCGTGCTCCAGCGCCGCCAGCTTACCTTTTCTCCAAGAAACACGACGGCGCCCAGTGCCACCAGAAGAGGGGTGGCCTGGATGATGGCGCCGACCGTTGAAAGCGGCACGAGTGTCAGCGCCATGACCATGCCGACCATCGCGACGACCTCGGCCAGATAGCGGACCAGAAAGACGGGCGCGAACACACGGCGATCCACCAGCCGCGCGCCCTGCAGTTTGGCGATCACGCAAAACATGACCGACCCGCCGGCCATCATCAGAAACATGATCTGTGCCGGTGCGACCGCTCCCGAAACCAGCTTGATCAGAGTATCAGCCAGCGCGAAAGCGCCCATGGAAAGGACCATCAGAATGATGCCGCGTAAATTCGACTCGATGGTCTGGTCCATGATGCCCCGGTGATTGTGTTTCGAGTTTTGTTCCTTAAGCGCATATGTTCCTAATTTCCCAGAGCCCGCAATGGTTGGGCGGCGGTCAATTTGCGAGGTCGCGAAAGACAGACGCTCTCATGGGCGCTACCGCTAGCTCGCGCACCGCAGCGGCAATCGATGCGCCCACGCTTTGCCAGGCAAGAGGACTCGGATGCCGTGACGACAAGCGAGTCTCACGCGATATCATTGGTGACTGAATTAGAAGCTTGTCCTCTGACCTTCATTGGTGCCAGTAATCTAGTCACCTGAATCTGAAGTCCGCCTCGTTTTACAGCTTGCTCCGACCGAACTTCAGATTCAAAAAGGTGACTGGCAAGTCTATGTCCCTAGTGCGGTTAATGAATTTCGCATTGGAAATCGCTGAAACAGTGAGGCGAATTTCAGATTCACCGCACCAGGAACAGATTCAGGAGGGTATGTCTGTGTTTCATGGCAAGGTACTGGTCGCTCAGGGTGGCGGTCCGACGGCGGTTATCAACCAGTCCATGGTTGGGGCTGTTCTGGAATCACGCAAGTTCCGCTCTGTCGAGCTGATCTACGGTGCCGTTCACGGCGTGCGCGGGATCCTCGACGAGGACTTTTACGATCTGACGCAGGAAACCACCCACAATCTGGAGATGGTCGCCAATACGCCGTCATCGGCGCTTGGCTCGACGCGTGACAAACCGGATCTGAAATACTGTCAGGAACTTTTCAAGGTCCTGCGCGCGCATCAGATCGGCTATTTCTTCTACACCGGCGGCAACGATTCCTCGGACACCGTGCGTATCGTGAATGAAGAAGCACGCAAGGCCGACTACAACATGCGCTGCATCCACATTCCGAAAACCATCGATAACGATCTCGTGGAGAATGATCACACGCCCGGCTTTCCCTCCGCCGCGCGCTATGTGGCGCAGGCGTTCATGGGGATCAATTTGGACAACGCGGCGCTGCCCGGCATCTATATCGGTGTCGTGATGGGACGGCATGCCGGTTTCCTCACCGCCGCCTCGGCGCTGGGCAAGAAATTCTCCGATGATGGCCCGCATCTGATCTACATGCCCGAGCGCACCTTCGAGATCGACGCGTTCATCAGGGATGTCAAGGAGGTCTATGAGCGGCACGGGCGCTGCGTTGTCGCCGTCAGCGAAGGCATCCATGACGGCTCTGGCACGCCGATCATCGCCAAGCTTGCCAGCGAGATCGAACGTGATGCGCATGGCAATGTGCAATTGTCCGGTACCGGCGCCCTGGCCGATCTATTGACGCAGAAGGTCAAGCAGGAACTGAAGATCACGCGAGTACGCGGCGATACGCTCGGCTACATCCAGCGCAGTTTTGTCGGATGTGTATCCGACGTCGACCAGAACGAGGCCCGCGAGGTCGGCGAAAAGGCCGTGCAATACGGAATGTTCGGTGATCGCGACGGATCAGTGACGATCAAACGGACCGGCCACTATTCCGTCGATTACGAACTGGTGCCGCTGGAACTGGTTGCCGGAAAGACGCGCACGATGCCCGACGAATTCATCACCGCCTCCGGTCATGACGTCACCGACGAATTCCGACTTTATCTGCGCCCACTCCTGGGCAAGGGCATGCCCGACGCCCATCGTCTCAGGCCGAACAAGGTGCCGAAGATCCTCGCCGGATCGTCCTAGCATCGGCGCTTGAGCGTTTTCGAGACGAGTTCGTTCCGCTTTCTTGAGGCGCAACAACGGACACCCCGAAGCGAATTTTGACACACAGTACCGCAAGCGCCTGCTGTGGGATGGATTACGGCCCGTCAGTTTGTTAGCCTGCCCGCCTACCACGGACACGCCAGCGCGTCAGTCCGGAGGTTGAGGCAAAAAAGAGCCGATCCATTTCGGCCAGACAAAAACAAAATGCCGGGGGGCATACAAGGTGGAGGCAATCACTCTAACCTACCCGATGATGGTGGTTCTGGGCCTGCTCGTTTTCACGGTCATACTATTCGTCTCGGAGGTCGTTCGTATCGACTTTGCGGCCATTCTTGTCATGGTCCTGCTCGGCCTGCTCAGCCAGATGCCCGGTCTGCATTCGCTGGCGGATGTCAGCAAGTTGTTCAACGGGCTCGCATCCAACGCCGTTGTCTCGATCATCGCCGTCATGATCATTGGTGCAGGGCTCGACAAGACCGGCCTGATGAGCAAGGTCGCGGCGCTGATATTGAAACACGGCGGCAGTTCCGAAGCCCGTGTTGTTCCGATTGTCTCGGGCACGGTCGGTGTCATTTCCTCCTTCATGCAAAATGTCGGTGCCGCGGCGCTGTTCCTGCCCGTTGTCAGCCGTATCTCCGTGCGTACGGAATTGCCGCTCAGCCGCTTGCTGATGCCGATGGGTTTCTGCGCAATCCTGGGCGGAACGCTGACGATGGTCGGATCCTCGCCGCTGATCCTGCTGAACGATCTGATCGTCACAGCCAACCGGTCGCTTCCGGAAACGGCGCAAATGGGCACCTTCAGCCTGTTTTCGGTGACACCGGTCGGTGTCGCCCTCGTTGCCTCGGGCATTTTGTATTTCATGATCTTCGGCCGCTGGATCCTGCCGGGGGAGCAGGAAGCGGGCGATGCCACGAGCGCGCAGCCGATGAAGGAGTATCTCAAAAAGATCTACGGTCTGAAGACCGACATCTTCGAGATCACGATCCCGGCGGGACATCCGGTTGAGGGACAAACCTTCGATGACGTCATCGAGCGCTACCATGTCTACATCATCGGAAGCGCCTTCCACGGCAAAACCTGGTTCGCGCCGGTCATAACAACCAAGATCACGACGCCTTGCAGGCTTGCCGTGCTCGGCCGCGCAAAGGAAGTCCGGCACATGGTCGAGGATGCAAATTTCATCCTCCACGACAAGCTGGATGTCTTTGCCGAGGACTATGCTCCGACCAAGTCCGGCGTCGCCGAAATCGTCGTGACACCCGGTTCATCGATCATCGGCAAGTGCGCCCATGATGTCGTCTTCCGGAAGACCTATGGCGCGAGCATGCTTGCGATCCATCGGGGCGAGGAAACGCTGAGCCTGGTGTCCACTGAAGACCATGAACCGACTCAAATTGCCGAAGTTCCGTTTCGTGCCGGGGACACGATTGTGATTCTGACGACCTGGGAGGCGCTGACGAGACTGACTCAAAATCGCGACTTCGTGGTCGTCACGACCGATTTTCCTCACGAGGAACTCCGCCCGAAAAAGGTGGTTTGGGCTCTGTTTTTCTTCCTTGTTTCCCTGTCCCTTATCCTGCTCACGGATCTGCGCCTGTCCCTGTGTCTTCTCACCGGGGCGGCCGGGATGATCCTCACCGGGGTTCTCGATATCGATGACGCCTACGAGGCCGTGAGCTGGAGCACGGTCTTTCTCCTGGCCAGCCTCATACCGCTCGGCCAGGCGGTGCAGACCTCTGGTACCGCCGAGTGGATCGCACAGCAGATCCTGCTGCTCTTGCATGGCTGGCCGGTGTGGCTGCTGCAGGCGGGGCTCGCCGTTCTGGCCACCGTGTTCACGCTGATCATGTCCAATGTGGGGGCGACTGTCCTTCTTGTGCCGCTCGCTGTCTCGATTGCCGTGGCTGCCGGTGGCGATCCGGCCATCTTTGCCCTCACCGTCGCAATATCGACGTCAAATTCCTTCCTGATTCCCACGCACCAGGTCAACGCGCTGATCATGGGGCCAGCCGGTTACAAGGTGACGGATTTCATCAAGAGCGGCGGCATCATGACCATCCTCTTTCTTGTCGTGTCGCTGGTGGTCATGAACCTCGTGTTTTAGGGAACGGGTCCTGTCGGCCACAGCTGCCACGCCTATGATCACGGTGAAACGAGCTCGGACGCAAGCGCGTCCCATTGCCGCCCGCCGATCGCGTTGCGCGAGGCCAGCAACCAGTAGGTTTCGTTGTGCTCGTAGACATCATTGCCGAGCTGGATCAGCGTGCCGTTGCGCAGGTCGTCCGCGCAAAGCGCCAGCGATCCGAGTGCAACACCCTGCCCTGCGCGCGCTGCCGAAATTGCGCCATGCAACGTGTCGACCCTGATCCGGGGTATCGGCGTGGAGGCAACGGCAAACCTCTCTGAAAAGTGGCCCCAGTCGGGGCGCGGGCCAGTGCAGGCGATGCGCGGAAGGGTCGTCCAGTCTTCTGATACCAGCCCCGGTGCGCAAAGAGGAACTATTCTTTCCTTATAAAGCGGCAGCTGGAAATGATGCGGCCAGTTCCCGGCCCCATACCTGATCTGGATGGTCGTGTCTGTCGTCGCCGTCTGTCCGCCCAGAATGTAGGACTGCACCGAAATCTGTGCGCCGGTCGCTGCGCAGGCGCGGGCCAGCCTCGGTGCCAGCCACATTGAAATTACGGATTGGCTGGCCGAGATCGTCAGGCGCAGCCGCCGGCTGGCAAACAGCATTTCCGCGCTCTCACTCAGGGTGCGCAAGGCCGCCTGCACGTGAGGCAACCAGGTTTCTCCATCGACCGTCAATGAAATCGTACGGGCCTGGCGGAGAAACAACTGTGTGCCGAGATGTTTCTCCAGTTGTCCGATCCGCTGGCTGATGGCCGGCTGTGTCAGGCCGGTTTCCTTGGATGCCGCAGTGAAGCTGCCCAGGCGGGCGGCGGCCTCGAAAGCACGGACCCATTCCAGGGGTGGAAGTTTGTAGAATGAATCATCCATAAGGTAAAACGCTACTCAGCCAGATTTTTTGTGATTTGAATTTATACATCTTTTTGGTTCAGATGGGAGTGCCATTTCGTGCCGTTGGCCAGGAGGGAAACGCCATGCAGACGACACTCAGCCAGGACGGTAGTGTCCTGACGCTTCATTCCGATGAGCGGACTTCCCGCTTTCATGCCATCTGGCTCCGGGATAATGCACAGGATCCGGGAACGCGTGCTGCGGGAAACGGCCAGCGTCTGATTGCCTTGCGTGACATTCCGGCTGAAACAAGGATTGTCGCCGCCGTCGTCGATGGCGACGTCCTGAATGTGACATTTGCGCCGGAAGAAAAAACCATCAGCTTCAGTCTAGCCTGGCTTGAGGCCCATTCCTATGACAGGCCGGACCGGGCGGTGCGCGGGTGGCTCCCGGACGATCTCCTGACCTGGGATTCAACGTTGCAGCAAGATGTTCCGACAGGTCGGTTTTCGATGCTCGCCCAGCGCGGCGCGGCGTTTCAGGACTGGATCGAACAGGTTGCCCGGTATGGCTTCGGCAAGGTCGAAGGCGGACCGGTTGAGGAGGGAGCCCTGTTCAAGGTGGTCGATTTCTTCGGCTATGTGCGGGAAACCAATTACGGCAAGTTGTTCGAAGTGCGCACAGAGGTGAATCCGACCAACCTGGCCTATACGGGCCTTGGCCTGCAGGCGCATACCGACAATCCCTACCGGGATCCGGTCCCGACGGTCCAGGTGCTTTACTGCCTTGAAAGCTCTGCAGCTGGTGGAGAAAACATGGTGGTCGACGGCTTTGCCTGTGCGCGCCGTCTCCAGGAAGAAAACCCGGACTATTTCGATGTGCTCGCCAGCCATTGCGCGCGGTTTGAGTATGCAGGCGAGGATGGCGTTTGCCTGACGTCCCGCCGGCCGCTCATCGAGCTGGCGCCCGATGGCGAATTGATCAGTGTGCGGTTCAACAATCGCTCGCTTGCGGCCGTGACCGATGTCCCTTTTGAGCAGATGGATCTCTGGTATGCCGCCTATCGCCGTTTCGGTGAAATCATCGACGACCCGGCGATGGAGGTGGTCTTCCGCCTCGACCCGGGTGAAGCTTTCGTGGTGGACAACACGCGCGTCCTGCATGCCCGAAAGGCTTATTCGGGCGCTGGAAAACGTTGGCTCCAGGGATGTTACGCTGACAAGGACGGGCTCCGCTCGACCCGCGACGCGCTGCGCCGCAGATCGCTGGAGGCGGCAGAGTGACTTCACGAATACAGGATCTCACCGCCGACACCATCGTGGAGTTTCTCGCCTCGATTTTCGAACGCCGGGGATCAGAAGAATATCTCGGCGAACCCGTGACCATGGGCGAACACATGCTGCAGGGCGCGACGATCGCCGAACGGAACGGGCAGCCCGACGAGATCATCGTCGGCGCACTGCTGCACGATATCGGGCATTTCACCTCGGAATTCGGCACCTTCACGATGGAAGATACCGAAGACCGGCACCATGAGGATGCCGGCGCCGAGATCCTCGAACGATTCTTTCCAAGCGTCGTGACCGATTGCTGCCGCTATCATGTTGCGGCAAAACGGTATTTGTGTGCGACCAGGCCGTCCTATTTCGAACGGTTGTCTGAAGCGTCCGTTCATTCGCTGAACCTGCAAGGCGGGCCAATGAGTCCCGAGGAAACCGCAGACTTCGAGAAGAATCCCAATCTCAAGGAGATCATCGCGGTGCGGTATCTGGATGAGGCGGGCAAGGTGGCCGGCATGGAAACGCCGGATTTCCAGCATTTCGCACCAAGGGTTCAGCGCCTTGTCGACCTCCATGTGGGGCGTTAGCCCGGTAAAGGCGCTCTCTGCTGAAAGTCGGAGGTGCGCGTCATGAACAAGGTTTGCCTGATCATTGTCGACGGGTTGCGCGATGACACTGCGCGAGCGGCGTGCCACTACCTGATCTCCGCCGTTGCCGACCACAAGGCCCAGATCCGGACGATGCGCGCCTGCCTGCCGACGATTTCCGCGCCGCTCTATGAGACGCTCCACACGGGCCGTGCACCAACTGCGCACGGGCTGCTGGACAACGAGGGCCTGCGCCCTTCATCCGACCCGAGTGTGTTTTCGCAAGTCAGAGGGGCCGGTGGCCGGTGCGGCGTCGTTGGCCACTGCTATTTTCATGCGCTTTTCGGTGGCTCGCCGTTCGACCCGTTCTCGCACGTTGAAATCAATGACCCGGACGCCGCCATAGCCTATGCGCGCTACTACAGCATGGACGGATACGATGCCGACAACAGTGTTCAGCCGGCGGAGATCGATCTGTGCGCGCAGGCATGGACGATCGCTGACCGGTATGCGCCTGAATACCTGCTTCTGCATTCCTCGAGCTGCGACACGCTCGGACATGCGCATACCGGTCTCGGCCAGGCCTATTTTCGTCAGGCCGAGAAGGTGGATGCAGCATTGGCGCGCCTTGTCCCGCGGCTGATCGCCCGGGGATATCATGTGCTGGTGACAGCAGACCACGGCATGGACGCGGCCGGAGAGCATGGCGGCGACACAGAGTGCGAGCGTCATGTGCCGTTCTTCTCCTTCACCACCGGGCTGCGTGCCGGGCCCACCGAGGTCCTGGACCAGCGTAGCGTCGCCCCGACGATCCTGGCGCTTCTGGACATTTCCTGCCCTGAAACGATGGACTATCCGGCCCTTTTCTGAGTGTCTTAACGGGTGCGGTATGAAGGCAGCCCGCAGGAGGCGTTTGCTGCAATCCGGTTCCGTTTCCAAGCGTTGGCCTCGTTCACTGGTCCGCTGTTTTACTTTGCAACTGCACGTACATACACTGACTTTACGTAATGCGTTCTGCGTGTGCGTGGATGATCCTTGTTTCAACAGACTGATTTCGATTGGACATTGACGTGACCGACTTTTCTGTAACGCCGGAGACCTTTCAGGCGACCCTCGACAAGGCGTGCGCCGGAGACAGGGTGCAGCTGACGCCGGGAACCTATGACGGTGTCTATACGATCAGTCGGCGGTGCGGCGCCGAAGGCCGGCCAATCGTGATTGAACCCGCACCGGGCGTGGATCGGCAGCGTTGCGTGATCAGCCGGGGGGTCAGTGCAGAGGCATTTCGTCAGAAATCCAACCGCATGGCGGAGTATTCGCTTGAGATCGGATACGATTTTCCGGGCCTTTATCCCTGGATCGATGATGCAAGCCTGCGTATCTACCGGTGTCAGCATGTGACTGTGCGCGGCCTGGCCTTCTCGAAGTCGTGGCCGACCCACATCTTTATCGAGTCGGCTGCCGATGTCGCCATACAGGACTGTGTCTTTGAGGATTCGACCTTTTGCATCGGAGCGCTCGGCGCGGTGACGCGGGATATCCTGATCGAGACTTGCACGTGGACACAAGACACCGTTCCCGACCGGCTCTGGCACCGGATCCCCTGGTTCCGTGTGCATGGTGAAAAGGTTGACGTGGAAAACGACTACCGCCTGTTCGATGGAGATTTCTTCAGGTCCAACGAAATTTCCGGTGGTGTCACCATCCGGCACTGCTTTGTCAAGGCCGCGTTTAATGGGGTCCATGGGTTCAACACCTCTGCGCAGGCCGCGCTCAACCGTGATTTTCACATACACCACAACCGGTTCGAGCAGATCCGGGACAATGTATTCGAGCCGGAAGATGGCGCGTCGAACTGGTGGTTTCACAACAACGATATGATCGATGTTCACAAGTGGTTTTCGATCGAGTGTGAGACGCGCGGGCCGATGTACATCTTCTCGAACACGGGGTCGTTCCGCACGCAACAGGGATCGGATCCGTTTCCGGGTGACGAGGACGAAAATAACGGCGGTGCAGTCTTCAAGCCCATCAAGAAGGTCGAGCGTGCAAAGGGGCCTTTTGCCGGTCTTTACGTGTTTCACAACAGCTTCATCACCCGGTCCAGCTACATCAAGAAAGGCCTGCTGCCGGGGCTCAGCCACAGAAACAACGCCATTGCCTATGCGCCTGCAAAAAGTGACGAACCCAGGACAAACGGTTTTTTCGGCAAGGTGCGCGATGCCGAATACGAAAAGCGTTTCACCTCCAGCTGGGACCGATGGAACATCGATTTCGATGGGGACGTGGTTGAATTTCCGGCGTTTGCGGACGAGGTTCTTGCCGCAAGGTACCCGCTTGGAAAGCACACCAGTGACAAAGGTCCGGGTTTCATAGGCGCGGGACACGACCTTCAGGAATTCGCACTTGGTCCCAAAAGCCCGGGAAGAGATGCTTCCGTTGCTTTCAGCGTCTTGCTTCCCTCCGGCACATGGTCGTCGCCCGGCGGCCTGAACGTCGGGGCTTTGCAAGGTGCGCAGTGGTCTCCTGCAAGCAATCGATTTGAAGGCCCCGATTTCCAGCCGACCCTCGGGGAAAGGCACTACGATACGTTTGTGGGGGTCTAGGGTCAGGACCCATTAATTTGGATGAATTGGTAGAGGTGAATTTGTTCGGATACGAGGTGCAAAGCTGCGGGAAACCTTCTGGTTTCCAAAGATTTGCAACGACGTTGCCGGGCAAATTCACCCTATCCCTCCGGGACGCAAAAACGGCTTCGGTCTGCTTCGTCAAACCGCTCAACCGGGCAGGAAGCCCGCTTGTCGCGCTTTTCCTTGCAGCTCATCGCCGTTTGCTGCGCCAATTCAACCAAATTAATGAGTCCTGACCCTA
>JGI12316J15310_10000041_pt138 | contig 28707 bp, 23 predicted proteins | sample MarCyaLeptolynsp_FD_15310 | JGI IMG/M metagenome (IMG submission 15310)
TGGAGGCGGTGACTCTGGACTCGACTTGGGCCCGGACTCGGGCTCCGGGGTGTCCGTCGGAATCACCGGGCCAGGTCGCGGCGGCTCGGGCTTGGGTCTCGACTTGCTCTGACTTCGTAGCGGAAGCGGCTTCGGCTCCGTGTCTTCGCTCGGCGGCACGGTGAGCAGCAGGTACCAACCCGTCAGCACGAGCGTGAACAGCACCCCGAGCACCATGAGCAAGCGGAGACCGTGGTCCTCGCGTTCGACACGAGGAGGCGGCGCGGGCTCGGTCTTGGGCGGTGGCGGGTGACCGATCGAATCGCCGAGCTCCTGCGTCGGCGCGATGCGTCCAAGCGCAGCGATGCGCGGAACCTGAAGCGCAAGGTTTGGCTGCCGCGCACCGGTCGCCCCGATTGCCGTGAGGGCCGACTCGAGGCTCCGCATGTCTTGCAGACGAAGCTGCGGCGACTTCGCGAGGCACTGCAACACCACCGCTTCGGCAGCAGCTGGAACGTCGGCAGCCCACCGACGCAAACTCGGCGGACGCTCGGTCGCGTGCTGCGTCAGCACGTGATGCGGATCGTCGTGTTCGAAGGGAACGTGTCCCGTGAGCACGCGGTACATCAGCACGCCCATCGCGTAGACGTCGGCGCGCGCATCCGGAGGCGCTGGACTCGTGCGCTCCGGAGCCATGTACGTCACCGTTCCGATCAGCGAGCTGCCGTCGACCATCGTCGGACTCGCCCGCGCGATGCCGAAGTCGAGCACCTTCACCGTCGACGTCGTCTCACCGTTGTGCCTCTCGGCGACGAACACGTTCGAAGGCTTGACGTCACAATGCACGATGCCCGCTGCGTGCGCTGCCTTGAGCCCGCGGACGATCTGCAAGAGGATCGGGCGCGCGGTGGTCCACGGAAGTCGACCGCCGGGGCCGAGGAGCTGCTCGAGGTCGGTGCCCCCGAGGTACTCCATGACGTAGTAGGGCGCCCCGTGGCTCTCGCCGTAGTCGAGGATCTGCACGACGTTCGGGTGCTCGATCGAAGAGGCGGCGCGGGCCTCCGCGAGAAACCGACGCGTCGCGGCCGGGTCCTGGGCCAAAGCGGGCTCGAGGACTTTGATCGCGACACGTTTGCCCAAGTACAGATTGAGCCCCTCGTAGACGCGGCCCATACCGCCGCGTCCGATCTCGCGAACCAGCTGGTAGTGGTCGCCGAGAAGCGTTCCTGTAGGACGCAGTGGTCGGTCGGGTAGGCCCGAGGACCAAGCGGGGGCGTGCTTGGGCGTATGCATCGTAAGACCGACCAAAGTCGGTAGTCGGAGAACGCCCGACGAGGATCCGTCGGTCTGCTTACAAAACGCCGCCCACCCGATCGAGTCGCACTGGTGCAAGACCAGAGTTTGTCAACTTTGGGGACGTAGCTCGAAGTTGACAAACGCGTGCAACACCGCCGCTACCCAGGGAGAGGCGAGCGAGAGCGCGCTTCGCTGGAAGGCCGTCATCATCCGTCGCAGCCCAGATCCCTTGGCTACGTAGACACTCATGAACACGGCATCGACATCTGGAAGCCTCGTCGCCGCGACATAGAGCAGCGCGGGTGGAGACGCGGCGCGGTCGTAGTACGCGACGTGCCATGCGTCATCATCGGCGACGCGCTGCTCCGGTTCTCCGACCGTGAGCCCGTGCCACTCGAGCGCCTCCGTGAACTGACTGTGCACGGACTCGAGTGAACGCGACGAGTCAGCCGGGATTCGGACGAGCGAAGCCTTGTCGATGACGGCATCGCAGAGGGCGTCGCTGGGTCCCTCGAAGCGAGCGACCTCCGACGTCTGATTTGCGAGCGGCGCTCCCGCGATCGAACGCATTGACACCGCGCCGCCGAGCAACGCAGCGGGGTCATCCAGCTCGACGACGCAGCTTGGCTCGGGCGACTGGGGTTCAGGGGTGCTCGCCGCGGCCGTCGAAGTGGGGGCGATCGTCTCGACCGGCTTTGCGCAGCCGACGAGCCCAACAAGTGCCAGTGCCCCGACCCGCACCACGCCATCCTAGCGTGCCGCGGTGTTGCCAACGTTTGTCAACTTGCAGCTACGTCCCCAGAGTTGACAAACTCGGGGTGGGGCCGGGCTAAGGGCCCGAAACGGTTGGCTTGCGCCGGTGTTGCGAGGGTTTGTCAACTTGCAGCTACGTCCCCAAAGTTGACAAACTTTGGTGGTGGGGGGTGGTGCGGGGGGGTGGGGGTGTGATTCGTGTTATGCAGCGAAAACGTGCTTTCGAAGGGTGAGACTCTGGCCGTGTTGGGCTGCGGGACGATGGGACAGGCCATTGTTGCGGGGCTGCTTCGGGCGGGGCTCGCGGCGGATCAGGTCGTCGCGACGGTGCGGCGTGATGAGCGGGCGAAGGAGCTGTCGGAGAAGCTCGGAATCGCCGTCGGTACGGACAACCTCGCAGCGTGTCGGAGCGCGAAGGTCGTCGTCGTCGCGCTCAAGCCCCAGCGCATGAAGGCGCTGCTCGACACCGACGACATGCGCCGGGCGCTCGCTGGGACCCTCGTCATCAGCGTCGCGGCCGGCACCCGCATTGTCCAAATCGAGACCTGGCTCCCCAGCGTCCCCGTCGTTCGCGCCATGCCCAACACCCCGTGTCTCATTGGGGAAGGCATGACCGTGCTCGCCGCCGGCACCTCGGTCCAACCCGAGCAGATGAAGATCGCGCGCGAGGTCTTCGAGCCCGTCGGCCAGGTCGTCGAGCTCGAGGACAAGCACATGGACGCCGTCACCAGCCTCAATGGCAGCGGCCCAGCGTTCATCTACGTCGTTCTCGAGTCTCTGGCGGATGGTGGCGTCATGATGGGCCTGCCGCGCGATGTCGCCCTCCGCATCGCCGCGCAGGTGTTACAAGGTTCGGCACGCATGGTTCTGGAAACCGGATTCCACCCTGCCGCACTCAAGGATCAGGTCACGACCCCCGCGGGCTCCACGATCGCCGGGCTGCTGACCATGGAAGACGGACGAATCCGCTCTGTATTGGCTCGGGCCATCCAGGAGGCCACCAAGGTTGCTTCCGAGCTGGGTCGCGAAGAATGACGGGAAACGAGGGATGAGGCGATGAAGGTGAAGGCGACCTGTCCGACCTGCAGCACGCGGCTGACCGCGCTGCACGACAAGAAGCTCTGGCGCACCTGCAACGCGTGCAACCGCACCAATCCGCGGCAGTACCCGTACTGCGGATGGTGTGCCTCGCCGATGGAGAACACGGAGATGCGTGCCAAGCTCTCCGAGGTCGCGACGCCGCCGGGCGGCTGGCCCAGCCTGGCGAGCGAGCTCGTCGAGGTCCGCTTCTTCATCGAGCAGGGCAACTTCGCCGACGCCTTCGAGCTGCTCGCGATCCTCAAGCAGCGTCACCCGCTGCATCCCGAGCTCGAAGAGTTCACCCAAAACCCCAACAACATTCGTGCCGATACCGGCGTGCAGCAGGTCGTCGACGGCGTGCTCGCCAACTCGGCCTCGCTCTCCGAGACCCAAGTTCCTCGTCGCGCGGCGGTCCGCTGGGATGCCCCGCAGGCCAAAGGCACCGCGCACGCAACGGGGTCTCACTTGCCGATCTCCCCGGTCGAGTTCGACGACGAGCCACCCAAGAAGCCGAAGAAGAAAAAGAAGCAGACCAAGCGCGCCGGCAAGGCAACGCGACGTGGCCACCAAGCGGTCGGGTCGATGCCAGTGGTGCCGATCATTCCCGACGAGGTTCGGCTCAAGAGCCCCGCGCGAAGGAGGGCGAACGAGAAGGCCAAGGAGAAGGTCGACGACAAGCCCGCCGACAAAGCGAGCGAGGCGCCGAACTTGGAGACCAAGTCGCGGCTTCGGACCAAACGCTACGAGCCCCTCAAGACGCCGCTCGTCACCTCGCCGGTTCCCGGCGCTCCGATCGAGTCCGTACCCGCTCCCGAGCCCCTTCGAACGCCCCTGCCCAAGCCGGCGGCCGACATCGAAGCTCGGCCGATGGCGACGCCGATCAGAAAGACCGTCGCCCAATCGCAGCCGCTTCCGGTCGCGAACGAGGAGGGCGAGACCAATCTGCATCGCGTTCAGAAGCACAACACCCTGCCGATCGACGCCTCGGAGATCGAGGAGCTCGCACCGCGCTCCGGCGTGCTCTACTCGGAGCCCGATACCGAGGAAGAAGAGGAGCGCGTTGCAGCCGAGCGTCGCACCGCAACGCGGCGTGGTCTTGCCGAGGCAGCGGCCCGCGCGAAGGTGGAGGCCGCCGCACAGGCTGCAGCCGAGCGTGCGCGTCGCCTGGCCCAGGAGGCTCGTCAGCACGCCGAAGAGCAGGAGGCGCGAGAGGCCGAAGAAGCAGCAGAGGCCGCAAGACTCGCGCTCGAGGAGGCCGTCGCCGAGCTGCCGGATCGACCTGGTGCGCAGACTGGCAGCACTCATGTTGGGCCCGCTCCCGAGACCCCCGCGCAGACCGGAGACACAGCGGTCCAAGCCGTTCCCGAAGCGCCCCCGCGCACCGGCGATACCGAGGTTGGCGAACCTCCACAGATGCCGGCCGGAGCAACCGGCGATACCGCAGTGGGTCCGCCACCCGCCGGGGCCGCACCGCAGCCCGCAGCCGCGAATCCGGCTGGTGTCGGCGACGGAGATCATCCTGCTCCTGCACCCGCCGATGGCGTCGTCGAACGCTCGGCGCCGCAGGTGAAGGTCGACACCGTCGTCGGCAAGCCGCCCTCCGCGGACCCGAACTTCGTACCGCCCAAGGGACTCACGATGGCGGTCGACGCCCTACAGCCTCCCGCGCCGTTCGAGGAGAAGGGCAAGGCCGCTCGGAAGAAGGGTCGCGGACGGGGTCGCGGAAAGCGCGCCATGAAGCCCCGAAAGCGGTCGGGCAAGCTGACCCCCGTGAACGCGGAGCAGCAGCAGGAGCGCGCGGAGAAAGCCCGACGCCGCGCTGCGCGATTTGGCTCGACCATCGTCGGCAAGTAGCCGGATTGTAGCCATCAGGCCTCAGTCCCGGTGTCGCGCTGGGGGCTTTGGGCCGCAGGCGAGCCGCGGTCAAAGCGACGGTGGGCCGCTCACCCTCGACTCACCCACCCCAGAACACGCTCGAGTTCGGCACCGTGGAATTGAGTCAGCGCCGGACCCAGCGGCCCAACCAGTAGACGAAGCGGAAGTCGGCCGCACCCGCGAGTGCTCCACCGTCGCCACCACTGTTGACGCGATACGGGTTCGAGCGCCAGTGGTAGTTGCTCCACGGGCGGATCTCCATCGGGATCGGCGCGTCGGCGATGAGCTCGTCGTTGTGCCCCACCTCGCCGAGCAATCCGACGACGGTGCCGTCGCTGAGCGTGCACGACATCGCTGCGATCTCGTCGGCATCGCAGTGCTCGATCGCATCGTTGTAGGTCGGCACCCCCGGGAACGCGCCGAGGGTAGCCAGCGCGGCTTCGACGGCTGTTTCGTCTGGAGCGCCGCTCGGAGGTGCGAACGCGGTCGCTCCAGCTTCGGCTGCTGCCCACACGAGATCGTAGAGCGCTTGTCCCTGCTCGGACGGTTGCCGATCCCCGCCGTTGTCGTAGACGCGCTGAATCGTCTCGTAGATGTCCTGCTGTGCGGTCTCGTCGTTCACGTAGCGCAGCGCCATCCAACCTGCCGCAAACGCCATGTTGTAGTTCGAGAAGTTGGTCGTAGTCCCAAAGTCGACCAATAGACTCGAGTTGGCGAGGGCCGGGAGATTCCGCGATCCGATCAGCTCGTCGTGAAGGAAGGCATCGACTTCCGAATCCTCCGCGACGTAGGCAAGTGCGCCGACGATGCCAAGCGCCATCAGGGCATGAAAGCCGTTGATGAGCCCGACGTACGAGCCTTCGATGTTGTTCTCGTGCAGGTGCCCGTGAAATGTAGGGCGCCCCTCAGGATCCCAGATCTCCAAGTCGAAGCCGGATGGGCGGATGGTGGCGAGCTGCAGGGCAATGTCGCGAGCGTGGGTCTGCAGGCGGTCTTTGATCTCGGCATCGAAGGTGTCGTCGAGCCGCATCACCTCCCACGCTGCCGCCATGCCGAGCACCCAGCCCTCGAACTGATCGCGACTGCACGAGTCCTCCCACTGGTACCCCGGCAGCTGGCCCGAGTTGTCGCCCCTCCACGTGCCGTTGTTCTTCTCGAGCGGGAGCGGGTTGCCGTCGCGGTCGAACAGCGGCGTCGTCTGGATCTGCCCGGATCCCGGGAGATCGGTACGTGCGATCGCGCGAGCGACGAGTCCCGGCTCACCCGTGATCGTGATGACTCGGTCGAGGCCCTCGAGACTGCGGATCAGCTGTGCACGCGCTTGGTCCACGTCATCGCACGGTGCCCCCTGGTCGCGGAGCGTGCCGTAGCGGAACGCGTCGGCGGCAATGGCTACCCCTGCATAGGCACCCGTCGCCTTGCTGAAGCTGGTGATCACGTCGCTGACCGCCGTGCCGGTGGCGGCTTCGAAGTCCCAGCCAACGCCCGCGAAGAACGCATCGATTGCAGCCCGCCCGTCGGCATCGTCCACCGCGACGCTCACGTCATGGTCGAGCCCCATCGACCAGCCAACGAGTGATGCCGAAAGGCGGTCCTGCACAAGCGCAGCCTCGGCCAGGTCGGCATTCCAACCCTCCTCCGCCGGACCCGGGATCATCGAGGTCCACTCGTACTCCTCGGAGTCACAGGCCGGCGGATCGAACGGAGGCTCGCCGGTGCTGCCGTCGGAACCACTCGAGCTCTCGGCATCGCTCGCGCCCGTGCTCGTCGTGTCGTCGTCATCGTTGGACGCGTCGCCGGTCGTCGAGGCGGGCGCGCCGGATGTCGGCAATCCCTCGCCGGTTTCCAATGCGACGGAGCGAATGTCGTCCCCGCAGCCGATGGTGACGAGCAATCCCCCGATAGCCCACATCCGCATGGCGCAACCGTAGCGCGAAAAACGGGCATCGGTCGCATCGGCGGTTGAACGTGTCGTAGCTTCGCCGACGATGAGCGATCAAAACTGCAGCGTCGGCGCCTTTTCCATCAGTCTCACGGTCAAGGACATCGAAGCCTCGCGAGCCTTCTATGCCAAGCTCGGGTTCGAGACGGCCGGCGGCGACGCAGCGCAGAACTGGCTCATCCTGCGCAACGGCCCGGCCGTCATCGGCCTGTTCCAGGGCATGTTCGACAAGAACATCCTGACCTTCAATCCCGGCTGGAATCAGGGGGCCGAAAAGGTCGACGGCTTCACCGACGTGCGGGCGCTGCAGCGCAAGCTCGAGGCCGAGGGCGTCGAGCTGCAAACCCGCGCCGAGGACGGCGAGGGACCGGGGAGCTTCACCGTCGTCGACCCGGATGGAAATCCGATCCTGGTCGACCAGCACGTGTAGCTTTCAACCGTCGAATCGCAGGCGTAGCGAATCCTCGTCGATCCGCTCCAGCACACGAAGGTCGCCGCGACCGTTGCTGTTGCTTCGGAGTACGTTGGCTGCCCCCGGGACCGGCTCGAGGATAGATGCGGCGATGGGCGCGTCGGTGGGACCGGGCTCGAGCAATCGAACGAGTCCGTCCTCGCCGATTTCGAGAACGGTCGTGGCGCGCCTCGGGGCAATCGAGCGTGATCCTTCGCGAGCGAAAGTGGCAGAGTCTGCGTCGGCTGATACACGAACCCAACGGCCCACCAATGAGGAACTCGGGGTCGCGGGAGACGCCTCCTCCGGCATGCGAGAGCCAGGCACCCAAGCGATGCCGTCAAAGATGCGATCTGTGTCGCCGCCGGGCTCGCGCTCGGGTTGTGAGTTCGGCGCGAACACAGGGAGCTCGAGTCGTGGTGTCTCTGGCGTTTCGAGTCCACGAGATCGGCCAAGGCTGGCCCTCGCGCCCAAGAGCGTCGCATCCATGCGACGGCTCTGCCCTCGCGTGAACATGAACATTGCATCGTCGTCGACATAGTCCATGTAGTTCATGAACATGTCTCCGTTCGGTCCGTTGTTGCAGCTCACGCAGGGGAAACTCGGCGAAGCTTCGTTCGGACCCGCCTGGTTTGGGGTGTCGGCGACGTTGTCCGACCCATTGCACCCGCCTCGATCATCGCCCCAGATATGGAGGAGGTTCAGCCAGTGACCGACTTCGTGGGTCGCCGTACGACCGCCGTCGAATGGCGCTCGTGCAGTCCCATTCGTTCCAAACGCGGTCACGTTGACAACCACGCCATCCGTGGCGGGTGGTCCGCCTGGAAACTGCGCGTAGCCTAGGAGCCCGACGCCGAGATCGCAGACCCAGAGGTTGAGGTAGGAGTCCGCTGGCCACGCGGGATGACCGGATCCCGCATACTTGATTGCGGCGTCGAGATCGGGGGTTTCGCCCGTAAACGGCCCTGGCCTGACGCGGGTTCGCGTGACGCCAACGGTAGGATTGCCGTTAGGATCGCGGGTCGCGAGTGCAAACTCGATCATGCTGTCGGCGACCAGCGATCGGAATGGGGCTGGGACCAGATCGATGTCCGAATTCTTGGCCCGAAAGTCGGCGTTGAGAACCGCGATCTGCGAGTGAATCTGGCGCATTCCGATGTCGTGAGCGTCGGTCCCGTGGAGCACATGGACGACGACCGGGATGCGGAGGACACCGTTACGTCGGGCTCGCCGTGCGTGCGCGGTGAAGCGTTCCACGAGTCTACGGTTCGCGCGGTACTCGGGAGAAGCACTCGCGAGCGCAAAGTGGTGCTCCATGGTGGCGCAGGTACGTTTGGGGCGTTTGGATTCCGTCATGCCGAGCTCTCCCCACGGTAGTGACCCCGCGGGCAACGTCCGTCAGACGAAAAGATCGAATCTCACCGAAGGCAGTCGACGTAGACAACCCTCGTCGGCGATGGGATCGCTGGCTGCACGATCGGTCCTACGGCAGAACGCCGAAGGCGAGCTCGGTGATGGAGAAGCCGCCGAATCCGTCCGCGTCCACGTTGCAGCCGTCGGCGCAGTTCGCTTGCGCCGCTCGGCAGAGGTTGGCGACTCCGCTCTCGTCGACGTCGAAGTAGAAGATGTACTCCTCGGCGGGCTGCAGCGCGAGCAGCTCGCAGCAGCCGGAGTACTGTTCCTCCATCGTGAGGGCGGGGGGCGCGTAGGAGGCAGGCGTCGTGTTGATTGCATCGGCCTCCTCGACGAACTCGTCGTCGGCACACATCGCTTCGACCCATCCCTCGGGGACGTAGTTGATCTCGTGCGTCCTTCGAATCACGACGCCCTGCACGACCTCCACCGTCGTCAGGTAGCCACACTCGAGCTCGAACGCGCCGGGTCCACCTGTTGTTTGCGCGTACCAGTACGTGTCGTCGTTGGCCTCGGCGAGGGCCTCGTACGCAGCGAGCGAGTCTTCCCACTCTTCGCTGTCACAGGTGGCGGCGCCACCAGTCGTCCCGGTGTCGTCGGTCTCGCCGCCGCTGTCACCCGTGTCGCCAGTGTCGCCGTCGTCGCCGCTGTCCGTTCCTGGCTCGCCCGTGGAGCCGCTCGTGCCTCCTGTGGTTTCGCCCGAGTCGGTCGAGGGCGTGCCGGTGTCCGAGGTTCCTTCGTCACCGCCCGTATCGACCGGTGGCATCCCCGTGTCCACGACGCCGCCGGAGGTATCCTCCGCACCCGTATCGCCGCCACCACTCTCGTCCCCAGGGCCAGGATCGCAACCCAACGCCAACAGTCCACAACACACCAACAACGGCACTACCGCAGATTTCATGGCCTCGGTTGCACCGGCCGCTGGCGCTTCCGTCACGGGCGCTCGATCTTTTTTCGGCGGCCGATGAAGGTTGCCCTGGGGAGAACAACTCGTTCGGCTTATTGCGCGTATCCGAACGGCTCTACGCTGCGTATCGGGCGGGTCATGGTGTCTGCCCGCCTGGTTTGCCCGTTGGTCCTGTTCTTTTCACTGGGGTGCACGCTCGACCCGGACGGCGTCAGTGGCCAGCTCAGCGGTGGCGGACCGAACTTCGGCGGAGGCAACGACGCAGACGACGAGTCCGGCGAGGAAAGTGGTGAAACGGGCCTCGATGTGGAGCCCTCACAAGACGGCGAGACGGGCTCAACCGGCGCGGCTCCCGGGCTCGACTCCGGTCCGGGCGACGACGGCGCCCTCGACGACGGCGGCGTTGGAGATGATGCCGGGTCTGACGGCATCGGGGATGATGATGCCGGCGACGGCCTCGGCGACGAAGGCGGTGCGGACGATGGCGGTGCCCCGGCGGGCTGCCCGTCCGAGGAGCTCGACGGTGGCCTTCCGTCCGTACTCCAGGGTTCGACCCTCGGTCAGGCCGACCTCCACGAGGGAAGCTGTGGCGGATCGGGTCCCGATCTCGGCATCGGGTTCGTCGCACCCGAGGACGGCCTGTACACCTTCACCACCAACGGCTCGGACTTCGACACCGTGCTCTACGTCCTCGACGGAGCCGCGTGCGGAGGCGCCGAGCTTGCCTGCGACGACGACTCTGGCAACTCGACACAGTCGACGTTGTCGCTGCCGCTCTCGTCGGGGCAAGAGGTGGTGGTGATGGTCGACGGCTACCAGGCGGCGGCCGACGGCGCGTTCTCCCTCGCCGTCAAGGTCCAGCAGGACGCCTGCAACAACGTCGAGACGATTCCGGCGGGAGTGCCGACCGCCTACGTCGGCGTGACTGCCGGGTCGAGCACCGTCGAAGGAAGCTGCGGCGGAGAGGTGGCGCCCGAAGCGGTACTCGAATGGACCGCGCCGCAGGCCGGGATGTACCGCATTTCGACGAACGGCTCGGACTACGACACCCTACTGTACGTTCGCGACGGCAGCTGCTCTGGCCCCGAGCTGGACTGCGATGACGATGGCGGCGACGGGTTTCAATCCGAAATCGTGCTCGATCTCGACGCCGATCAAACGATCACCATCGTCGTCGACGGATACTCGAGCAACCAAGGGGCCTACATCCTGGACATCGACTTCGCGTGATAGCGTCGATGTATGGGACGCGCACTCGTCGTTGGCTCGTTGGCAGCACTCGTGGGATGCGGAGGTCCCAGCAGTCTCGCCGAGGTTGCCGCGGAGTGCAGCCACGGTGGTGAGCTGTCGTGCCCGCGACCGATCCTCAACGTGCACGATCTGGAGACCGCGCAGGAGTACTATCGCAACGCGCTTGGCTTTCAGCTCGACTGGGAGCACGGTGACCCGCCCGACTTCGCATCGGTGAGCCGCGGCGACGCGACGATCTTCATGTGCGAGGGATGCCAGGGCATGCCGGGCGCATGGATGATGGTGTTCGCGCGAGACGTCGATGCGCTGCACGACGAGATCAGCCGACGCGGGGCGCGAATCCGCATGCCGCCCAAGGATATGCCGTGGGGCATTCGCGAGCTTCACGTCGCCGACCCGGATGGCAACGTGATTCGCTTCGGCACCGGGATCGACTAGGGAACGCATCGGCCGGTCGCGGTACTGCGATCAGGACATGCTCGAGAGCAAGCGCTCCAGGGTCATCTTCGCCGTGGTCGTGCTCCTGTTGGGGCTGCCGTACGTCTACTTTGAGACGCGCCGGCGAGAGCGTGTCCAGCTCGCGTGGGTGGTCGAAGACGCCGGCAAGGCATACATCGTCGCCGTCGACCGCAAGACCGGCGACGAGGACTATCTGATGCTCGAAACGTTTGCCGTCGACGGTGGCGAGCGGGTCGGTCGGACCGAGGTCGGTGGCACGCGCGAGTACAACGGCGTCGCGATCACGGGGCCGGTGGAGCGGCGTAAGGCAGTGCTGCGCTACGGTAAGTCGGTCGAGCGGTTCGACCTCATCGACCACACGAGCGAGGCCGCGAGTGGCGAGCACTCGGACAACCTCTACGACGGCTGCCGAGACGGACAGCGCGCGGCCAAAGGCCTGAACAACCCCGACCTTCGCGGTTGCCAGGACGGGGTCGGGTTCGTGCAGCACTCGACGAGCTCGGCGCGGCAGGACTGGCAGGCGAGCCTCGTCGATGCTGACGGAACTCGACGCTGGACGGTGTCGGCCGCGGCGCTCACGGGGGACGCGTACGCGTGGTTTGGCCACGGCATCCTCGTCGGCGAGGCGTGGTGGGTCGTTGTCGTCGTGCCGGCGCGATACAACGATGGCTTGATGTTCCTCGAGCTCGATGCGCAGACGGGCAAGCCCCGTCGCACGGTCGAGCTCTGACTACTCTGCGGGTTTGGCCTCCAGCTCCGTGAGCGACTTCTCGAGCTCCGCCTTCTTCTCGAGCAGCTTTGCGCGCTCATCGTCGCTCTTGGTCGCGTGGAGCTTCCCCTCGATGACGGCCATCTCGGCGAGGAGCTTGGACCGCTCGCTATCCAACCGCGCCTTGCTGAGCGTGTCGTCGAGGCTCCCGAGGCTTTCGTCGAGCGCCTTGCGTTCCTTCTCGAGCTCTTCGAGCCTCTCGAAAACCTCGTCGGCTTCTTTCATCCCAGCCTCGAGTTGCGCCGCGTCGCGCTCGGCCTGCGAGCAGTCGCACTCACCGTACTTGCCGTCGTTGCATGTGTGCTCGCCTCGATGCTCTCCGCAGCTGCAGCTTTGGATGTCCCCGTCCACGCACCGGTCGAGGGCTTGCTCGACCGCCTTGTCGCAGGCGGGGAGTAGACAAAAAGCAATACCGAGGGGGACGAGGACGCGGGCGGAGAGCACGTTGGTTCCAACGACCGGGGCCGCAGAATATTGCCACGGAGCGCGCTTCAGCTACGGCAGCCTTGGATTTCGCCGTCGCTGCTCTCACCACGGGCGAGGCAATCGGCCGCGAGCGACTCGACCATCTCGCGCGTCGGCAGAAGGCACGTATCGTCGGCCGTCGTCACGCTGATCCACTTGATCAATCCGGTACGCCACGCCCACAGACGCGCGCTCCCGGAACCCCAGGTGGACTTCGAGTAGTCGTCGTTCCAGTTGAAGAACGAGCCACTCCAGTTGGTCTCTTCGCGCAAACGAACGAGCGACTCCGGCGGTTCACTCATGATCGCTTCGAAGCGAATTGCGCTCGCCTGCATGCACTTGCGACCGGCTTCGGTGCCCGCGGTGAACGAGAACGTCGGCGAATGGCCGCCGCTCCAGCGCTGCCAGAACTCGGTGCCGCCCAGCGATGCGGCGAGGCCCGAGGGCGGATACTCGTAGCTCTGTGGCGCAGAAATCGACATGTCGAGCACGACCATCGGGAGCTCGACGTCGCGAGCCTCGATGAATGCGGGGTCCATCTCGGGCTCGTCTTCGGCGGCCTCGGTGTCACCCTCGTCTGCGGGGGCCTCAGTGTCGCCGTCGTCGAGTTGGTCGGCCTTGCCGCCCGCGGAGCCCATGTCTGCGTCGCTGGGCGAGCCGGTTGCATCACAGGCGCCAAGGACGATCAGGCCGATGGCCAAGAGAGTGCGGAGATCGCGAAGTCGGAAATTCAGGGCAGCAGAGGTCATTGGGCAGGCCCGACGTGTCGGTGCTTGTAGGTGTTCTGAACACCCATCGAGGTTCCCGAGTCCCCTGCTGCCGGTGCTAACGCGCCAGGATCGTCAGATCGGAGATGTTCACGTCGTTGAACTGACCGCTCGCTCCACCGACTCCACCCGTGTACGCCTCGAAGTGAGCGAAGCTCGACATGTTCACGGACTGGTCGTCGTCGCCGCGTATGACCACGCGATACTCGACGCCCGCGGTGAGGTCTGCCCGCGCAAAGCTCGACTGCGACCAGGTCGACCACTCGCCGAGGTGCGGCATGATGACGAGTCCGCCGCCCACCTCGTTGCCACTCGCAACCTCTTCGACGACCACCCGCTTGACCGCGCACGTGATGCCAGTGCTGACAGGTCCGGCTCCGTTGCCGTAGTTGAGCTGAAAGAGGTGCTCGCCGCTCTGGCTCGGCGTGAAGCTGGGCACGGTGAGGGTGTGGCTCGGCGCGCCCCAACCCTCGTAGTGGAACCGGCCATGGTTGTTCGTCCCGTTGCCGCCCACGTTGCTCATCGACGATGCCCCGATCACGGTCACCCGCGGGGAACCTGCACCCCACCAGCATTGCGGCGGAGAGTGTTGGGAGTGGTTACCGCTGCCGGTGAAGGTCAGCTCGGCGACGTAACACGGGGTCTCGTCGCTGTCGGCGTCGAAGCCCGGGTCGGTCCAGGAGGGAGTGTTGCCCGGAAGGTTGTCGGCCACGACCTCGCCGTCTCGGTAGATCCTCCAAGTGACGTCCGCGGCTTCGCTCGTAAGCAGCCCGAGCGTGACCTGGCCGCCAGCTCCGTCCACGCTGGTGATCTGGGGCGTGCGCGGCCCAAACACATTCTGCCAGTCGGCATCGGTGGTCTCGGTGAGCGTGCCGGCATCACCCTCGCCCGCGGTGAGGCGGACGTGCACGCAGCTGCCGTCTTCGAGGCCCTCGAGCAGATCGCCGGTCACCTCGGTATCGTCGACGAGGATCGAATCGACCTGTAGCGCGCCGGTGCCTGCATCCTCGGGTAGCTCGAGCACGACTTGAAGCTTCAGCCCGCGGTACTTGAAGTCGTTGAGGATGAGCTCGTCGGTACCGCCGAGCAGCGAGCTACGAATCGAGGCGGGGACGAACGGCCGAATGTGCAGGCCGTCCTGCTCGGCCTGAAGCCCGAACAAAGTGTGGTGCACCATTGAGACGTAGGCGGCGACGCTCCAAAGCTGCCGTTGGGAGTTGACCACCGGCCCGCTCGAAGGCCCTTCGTCGACCCAAGGCGCGCCCGAGGCCGCCTCGAAGTTCTCCATGTTCGAGAGATTGACCGCGGCTCCGCGGATCAGGGCGCGCATCATCTTCTCGGCGACGGCTGCGTTGCCGGCTTTGGCGGCGGCGCGCAGCCAGTACGCGGTGACGAACGGCCACTCACCGCGGTTGTGATAGATGGGAATGTCCTGCAGCTGCGGCCAGGCGACGGGCGCTCCGGGACCGTAGTGCGGGTAGCTGGCGACGATCTGAGCCGCTTGGTCTTCGTCGGCGACGTCGAACAACACCGCGAACGAGGAGCCGAGCAGGTCGTATCGACGGACCGGCGCGGGATCGAGGCCGGTGGTGATGAACGTGGAGAACATGCCCTCGTCCTCCACCCAGAACCGCTCGCGGATGGCGGTGCGCAGGTCGTAGGCCCATCCCGCGAAACGGTCGCGCGTCTCGTTGTCCCCGGTTTCCTCGGCGAGGGCCGCTGCGACCCGCATCGCGCGGTAGTGCAGCAGGTTCGTCGACAGCGCCTTGCTCATTCCGATGTGCACGACATCGGCGGCGGTCCAGTCCGGATAGGTCTGCTCGCGCCAGTCGAGGAACGACTGCTCGCCGAAGTACAGGCCGTCGGTCGGGTCGTAGACCACGCCGCGGTCGTGGTCGAGGGTGTTGGTGATCGCCTCGAGGGTTCGATCGCGGAACTCGTCGCGCTCGGCTCCGTCGAGCTGCGCCAGCAACTCCCAGGCGCCGACCGACCACGAGACGCGATCACTGGAGACCGGGTAGCTGCCTCCCGTGCCGGTGTCCTGCACGATTTGAAGGTCACCGCCGCCGCGCCGCTCGCTGATCTTGAACTCGAGCGAGTTGCGGGCGCGGGTGGAGTCGAGTCCCGCGAGCCCGAGGTCCACGGCGTAGGCCGTGTCGCGCGTCCACACGTAGTTCCACTTGCGACCGGTCTCGAAACACCCACCCTCGCCGCACGGGACCTCCGCGCCGTCGTTGAACGCGTAGTCCTGGATCGACTCGACGCTGCACTCGCGGGTCTCTTCGAGCGAAAGCGCGTAGAGGGCATCGAACATGTCGTGCCCGGAACGAAGGGTGGAGTCGTCGGCCTGCTCGACCAAGGTCCGCGGGTTGCCGGGCAAGTTGTCGACGAGCGTCGCGGTGGTGCTGAGCGTGTACGTACGACGCTCGGCATCCGGGTCGTCGATGGTGACCTCCGCGTTGCCGGTCGCGTCGTTCCATGAATCGGTGCCGCTGCGCTCGGCATCGGGCTGCGTGTTGCAGGTCGGCATGATCGGTGGACCGCCCGTGGACGAGTCTTCGCTTCCCTCGGTGGTGTCGGCGTTGGTGTCCGTCCCGGTGCTGTCGGCGTCGCCCGTGGTGTCCGAATCACCGACGGAGAGGGTGGCCAGCGAGGTCGCGCCGGTCGTGTCGCCGCCCTCGGTCTCCATGCCATCGCCACCGGCGTCGTCACCGCAGGCCACGGTCATCAATGCGCCGGTGACGACCAGTCCAAGACCACTCCAACGACGGTTCGCACCCGACATGTTCGAGCCGTTGTGCAGGGGTCGAGGGCTCCTGTCAACGATCGCGAGGGCGGCGGTCTGGGCGCCTACGGGCTCGTAGACCTCCTTACGCAGCTTTCCACCGCCCCTGCCGGAAACTCATAGGTACGCCGGTGTCCTACCTATGCAGCCCAGGTTTGAGCTGCGCGGACCGGTGTCAGCCGGAGGGGGATTCGCAGATGCGTAAGTCGATGCGGCTTGCGGCACGAGTAGGGGTCGTGTCGCTGGGGATCAGTGTGGCTTCGATCGGATGCGGCGATGAGACGCCGCCCGACGAGGAGGCCAACTCCGGACTTGGACTCGACGGCGGTGCCGACACCGAAGGCGGCGAGGACGATGATGACGACGAGGACGACGACGGTGCCGGTGAAGGTGAACCGCTCGACCTCGGATCGGCGGATGACGGCGGCGGTGACGACGTGCCCGAGGCGTGCACGGACGAGGCGCCCGCGGTCTTCGAGGTTCCGAACGATCCGACCTGCGAGACCGAGCCTGAAGTCGGTGTCTTCACGCCCGAGATCGAGTGGACCAAGTACGAGTGGGTGGACACGCCGGGCTCACGCAGCAGCGTGACGACGCCGATCGTCGCTCAGATCACCGACGACAACTTCGACGGTGTCATCAACAACGACGACATCCCGGACATCATCTACGTCACGTACGAAAACCAGATGCTGCGCGCGGTCTCGGGCGACGGCAGCACCGAGATCCTCAGCGTGCAGGTCGGTGGCTTCGATCGCACCACGAGTCTCGCCGCGGCGGACATCGACAACGATGGCGTCGTCGAGATCATGGGGATCAACAACAGTCAGCAGATCGTGACCTTCGAGCACGATGGAACGCCGAAGTGGACCTCGCAGTCGCTCACCGGGCACATGGGCGGCCACGACAGCGGGCCGGCGATCTCGGACATGAACGGCGATGGCTCGCCCGAGATCATCGCGGGGCGGGCCATCCTCGACGCGAGCGGCAGTCTGATCGCGACGGGTGAGCACGGGCGTGGCACGGGCCACGGCAACGTCTCGTTGTCCTTCGCGGTCGACGTCGATGGTGACGGTCAGCAAGAGGTCGTCGTCGGCAACGCGCTGTACCGCATGGATGGCACCGCGATTTGGCACAACGGTCAGCCCGACGGGTATCCGGCCGTGGCGGACTTCGACCTCGATGGTACGCCGGAGATCGTGGTCGTTTGGCAGGGCAACATTCGCCTGCAGAGCAGCGTCGACGGCACCGTGCTGTGGACCGCCTCGGTCCCGGGTGGCAACGGCGGTCCGCCGACGGTTGCCGACTACGACGGCGACGGCCTGCCCGAGATCGGCATCGCCGGCTCGAGCACGTACACCGTGTGGGAGCACGACGGCACGCAGAAGTGGTCCAACCCCACGCAGGACGGCTCGTCGGGCATCACGGGCTCGGCCGTGTTCGACTTCGAGGGCGATGGCGTGGCCGAGGTCGTCTACGCGGACGAGACGCGCCTGTGGGTCTACGCCGGCCAGGATGGATCGGTGAAGCTCGAGCATACCGAGCACTCGAGCGGTACCCGGGTGGAGTACCCGATCATCGCGGATGTCGACGGCGACGGTGAAGTCGAGATCGCGTACGTCAACGAGGCGTACCAGGGCAACTTCCGCGGACTCACCGTGATCGGTGATGCGACCCACAGCTGGCAGCCGGGTCGCAAGATCTGGAATCAGCACGCCTACTACATCACCAACGTCGACGATGATGGTGGCGTGCCTGCGGTCGCCGCGACGAACTGGACCATGTACAACAACTTTCGTTCGGGGCACATGGGGCCCAACGACGGCCTGAAGATCCCTGGCGTCGAGTTGTTTGCTCAGGACCCGTGCGAAGGCGGCTGCACCGACGGGTTGCGCACCGTGTTCGTGCAGATCGGCAACGGTGGCGCCGGTCAGCTCTCCACCGACGTGGACGTGCAGGTCATCGGCATCGGCCCGGACGGCTCGGAGTCGGTGCTCGACACCCTGACCTTCGATCCCCCGCTCGCCGCGGGACAGACGACTCAGGGCGTGCCGGTGACGGTGGACCCGGAACAGGTCGTGGCGATTCGTGCTGTGGGCGTCGCCAACGAAACGATCTGCGAGCCGATCGATGCGGTCGAGATCGAGATCCCGGAGTGTCCGATTCTTCCGCCTGCCCCGCCGCCGGCGGGCTGATCACGAGTCGCCGGGCGGGAGCTGCTTGTAGCCGCGTTTGGCCTCGCGCATGGCCTTGCGTCGCGCCTTTTTCGTGGCGCGGCGTCGCCTCCACGCGCCGACCCAGCCTTCGCCCGCCATGCGTTCGTGCACCTCGATGCCGCTGAGCAGACAAAAGCCGGTCAGGCGAATCACCGGCGCGTCGGGCTCGGGGGGTTCGACCGGTTCCTGTAGTTCGACACCGCCGAGAATGGCGTTGGTCTCGACCTCCACGCGGACACCCGGCGGCACGTAAATCTCGACGCCGCCGAACACGGCCTGCACTTCGACCTCGGTGACTCCGGGCGGCAGATCGACGTCGCGAAAGTCGAGGTCGATCCCACCGAAGACCGCGGTGACCTTGTTGTGCTGCGCCGGAACCCACGCGCCATTGCGCTTGGTGCCAGAAAAGATCGCGGTGATCTTGCTCGTGGGCGGCCGATCGATCACGGCCAGAGCCTGCGGAGCCGGGACCGGAACGAGTGCTGCGCCTGCTGGCGGAGCGGGCTTGAGATCTTCCACCAGCTCGTCGACGGTGTCCGGGGACTTGGCGTTCTCGAGCCGCTCGAGTCGCTCGTCGAGCTCGTCCGCATCGATGAGGCTCTCTGCGAACGCACCGGCGAGCTGCTCGCGTGCGTCTTCGCGTGCGTCCCGAAGGGCAGGGCGTGAGACGACCTTGGATGCGCCGGATCCCACGGCGGCAACGGCCTGCGCCAAGGCCCTCATCGACTCGAAGCGATTCTGGGCCTCGCGAGCGAGCCCCCGCTCGAGCACGGGCCACAGCTCAGACGGAACCGCGTCGGTCTCGGGGGGTGGCTTCGGCGGGCTGGTGAGGACCGAGGCGGCCACCTCCGCGAAGACCTCGCCAGCGAACGGCAGATCGGCGTACACGGCCTCGTAGAGCGCGACGCAGAAGGCGAACTGGTCGGCCTCGGGTCCCGCCGCCTTCTGCCGCAGCTGTTCCGGCGCCATGTAGCGCGGCGTTCCCATCATCGAACCGGCGCGCGTGAGCGGAGCGCCGCTGCTCTCGCCGAGCTCGGTGCGGGCGAGCTTGGCGAGGCCGAAGTCGAGCACGCGGGTGCGGCCGTCGACGCCAACGATGACGTTGTCGGGCTTGAAGTCGCGGTGGACCACGCCCGCTTCGTGGGCGGCGGCGAGACCTTCGGCCGCCTGCAGCATCACATCCCGAACTTGGGTGAACGTACGCGGCTCGGTCAGCCACTCGCGGAGCGACGGCCCATCGATGAACTCCATCGCGATGTAGACCGATTCTTCGTGGGTCCCGACGTCGTAGACCGCGGCGATGTTCGGGTGCGAAAGCCGAGCCATCGACCGCGCTTCGCGGAGCAGGCGAGTGGCCGTTCCTCCGCCGTCGGGACGGAGCAGCTTGACCGCAACGTCGCGGTCGAGGTCGTCGTCGTGCGCGCGATAGACGACGCCCATGCCGCCTTGGCCGAGTTTGTCGATCAGCCGGTAGCGGCCGAGTCGGACCGGCTCTCCTCCGCCGAAGAGAGCAGCCTTGACGTTGGCGTGCAGTCGCTTCTTTTCGAGCGAGGTGCCGGTTCCCGACGACGCCAGCGTTTCCGCGAGGGGATCGGTGAGCGGGTCGTCCGGTCCCGGCGTCGTGGTGTCGGCCACCTCGCGAGGATGCCCGCCCCGACAACATCGGTGCAAGCGCGCGCCGCAGACTCAGTGGCAGCATGCACCACCTCCGCCTCCGCAGCCTTGGCCGCAACCCTGGCCGCAGCCGTCGCAGGAGTTGCCGCAGCCGTTGCACGAGCCTCCACAGTCGCCACAGCCCTTGCCGCAGCCGTTGCACGCGTTTCCGCAGTCGCCACAGCCCTTGCCACAACCGCCGCAGTCCTTACCGCAGCCGTTGCACGCGCCGCCGCAGTCACCACAGCTCCTGCAGCCGTCGCCGCAGCCGTTGCAGCACCCTGTGAGAGCATTGCCCGATCCGCAGCAGTCGTTCGTGCAGTCGTTGCCGCACGAGCCGCAGCCATCGCAGAAGTTGCCGCAGTCTTTCGTGCAGGTCGAGCACTGGCTGCCGCAGCCTTCACATGCGCCAAAGCACGACCCGCATTCCCGACCACACCCTGACAGGACATCGTGGGTGGCATCGGTGCACGGTCGACAGGGATCGCACCATGGATCGTGATCGAGATCGGGAGGCGGGTCGGTCTCACTTCCGCCGGTCGTTGGATCCCCGCCGGTGCTCGTCCCATCCGAGGTGCCCCCGGTGCCGGTCCCCGTATCGGTGGAGGACACGCCGTCGGTGTCGGTGTCGGTCTCCGTGTCGGTCTCGGTCCCGCCGGTGCCCGAAGCCATGGTCAGTCGAGAAGACGCCCACGCCCAGAGGAACGCGAGGGCCGTCATCGCACGCACCATGGCTCGACGAGAACCCGGGAGCGTGCGCCATAGCGCGAGCGCATCGCGGGCCTCCGATTCGAGCTGCGAGCGCGCCGTTGCGATGGCTCGACGAGCCCGCGCCCCGAGACGGCCGACGACGATCGCCTGCAGCAGCGCCCGGTGCCTCACGAGCGGGATTCGACCGAGGGCGGCTTCGGCCTCCGCGATCGACTCCTCGAGGCCGCGACAGGCAGCGGCGATTCGTTGGGGGCACGGGTCGCCGTCGTCGTCGGTGCACGCGTTGAAATCACCCGAGCGCGCATCGTCGTGAAGGTCCTCGAGGGCATCGAGCAGGTAGATGGTCGTCCCGACGGCCGCGCCCAAACGCGCGAGCTCGGCCCGGGCCTCTGGACTTCGCCCACGAGGGTTCGTTCCCGGGAGCGTTGTGCTCGTCTCGAAGACGGCGGCCAGCACTGCTGCCGTCGGACTCGCGGCGACGAGTGGATGCGGACGCCCTTCGGCCTCGACCGCGGCCTGGCGAAGCTCGAAGTCCCGCAACGCGTCGAGGTCTACGCCGAGCTCGACGAGTACCGCCGTCGCAACCCGAGCGGGTCGGCGACTGACCAACGGGCGAGCCACCGCGGCAGCACGACTCCCGTCGACTGCCCGATCGGCAAGCCACTGATCGGCGAGCAACATCTGCATTGCCGCCGCGTAGCGCATCGCGACGCTCGTCGGTGCGACCGTCGGCCGGATCGCAACCGGCATCATCGGGCAACGGCACTGACTCGGTGGCGCTGCCTGTTCCTGCAGCGCATCGACCAGAATCGCCATGAACACGGCGTCGTGACTGAGCAGTGCCCGGCGGGCGTGACCGAAGTGGGCGCCGAGGCTCTGACACGTACCGCAGTAATACGACCGATGCGTGCGAACGACGGGAAGACCCGCCTTGCACGAGGGCGGGGCAAGCGTGCCAAACATGGGTCACCCCTCCCTCGGATCGATTGCAAGCGTGGTCAGTCGATCGGGTACCCGCCCGCCGACCTCGGCGTGTGTCACGTAGCGATGCGTCAACATGCCGTGGATCCACCGCAGCCAGTCCGGCACTTGCCCCAGCGACTCGAGCTCGGACGCCGCGCGAAGCAGGGGTGCTTCGCATGCCGGGACGCAGGTCAGATCGGCTTCCGTGTCGCGCAGCAGTCGGTACAAGCGCGACGTGTCCCCGGCTCGGAGCGCTTCGGTGTAGTTGTCACGGGCTCGCTCGAAGAGCACGTAGCCCGCCCACGAGTTGGCGAGGCCCGCCTCTGCATCCTTGCCGAAGTCCGCCAGCGCATCTGCGCGCTGGATGTACCAACCCCAACGAATGAACGCCTGACGCTCCGCCGGTGAAAGCATGCGCTCGGTTTCGGCGGGTAGCGCCCCGATCATCGTGATCATCAGCAGCCAGTACCCACTGATTGCCGCGGTGACCCGGGCGACCTCGAACGACGCCGACTCATCCGGATGCCGACTCAGAACGTCGACTGCATCGACCTGGACTTCCCAGCCGATGGCCACCACCTCGAGCAGTGCATCGAGCCGCGCCGGGCTTGCGGCCAATCCCCGGAGCATCTGGCCAACCTGGGCGGCAAGCTCGCACCGTGGTTCATTCGCAACAGCGTATGCCGCACGCAACGATCGCAGTGTGGGAGCCAGGTAGTTTCGCGCGGCTTGTCGAAGCTCGGTGTGATCGCGCGTGCGCAGTGGGCCGCGGTGAAAGCGGCGCGCATCGATGACCTCGTCGTCCACTTTGGTCAGCAACGACAGGAGTGCGGCGGCATGACCGATTTCGTCATGCCGCGCGTCACCGCCCAATGCGGTGTAAGCGTCTTCGGCAAGCACGCCGAGTCCCGCGCACAACAAACGGCTGCGTGCACTCACGGGTGCGCGACGATCTGCACGGTCGAGGAGTTCGTCGATCGTGCACAGGGTCTTCTTCCCGCGCAAAGTGAGTCGGTGCGCACGGGGTTGCGCGGTGTGTCGACTCGAACGCAGCGGTGGGTTGTTTGTCGCAGTCGTAGGCAAACGCATCGCGTTCCCTAACTCGCGAGCAGGGGCGAACGCTTCACTCGCACATCGACCCTGGTGCGGAGGATCAAGCGAGTCGACCGACGATGCATCCGTTTGCGTCGTCGTGCGACACAGGTCGATGGGCGATCAAGGCGCCGTGACAATCCGAGGTGCGACGAGTGCGATCGCGGCCGGGTTGGCACCGTCGTTGATCAACACGAAGCCGACCTTGCGATCGACCGACGCCGACAGCGGTACGGTGAGCTCGACCGCGGCCGAGCCACACGAATGCGCTCCGCTGGTCACGGGCGGGAGGTTTCCGTCCTCCTCGCCGGTGTAGTTGATCTGCCAAACCACGGAACCCGCGGCGCCAACGGGACAATCGATCGTCCCGATGAACGTCGGGTTGTCGGTGCCCGCGAGCAGCACTGGACCGGTCGAGTCGAGTGAGACCTGGGAGTCGGTGAAGGGCGGAAGCGAAAGCACGACGACGTCCTGTCCTTCGCCGCCGGAGGCAAGCGGCGTGTCTGCCAGCGTCTGCACGCCGCCGAGAGGTCCCGCGGCCCCGCACTCGAACAGACCGAAGTCCGCGGTGCTGGCGTTGTAGCCGAAACGCTCGGTCATTTCATCGCAGGCGTGGACGAAGTAGTCGAACACCACGTCGCCCATCGGACCGTCCGTGGTGTCATCCGAATCGCTGGCCTCGCCGGAGTCGACCGCGTCGTCGTCATCGTCGTCGTCGTCCGAGGTTCCGGGGACATCGTCGTCGTCGTCATCACCCGAGGTTTCCGGGACGTCGTCATCGTCGTCGTCGGCCGGGGACGTCGATGCCGTTCCATCCGACGTACCGGCTCCCTCGCCCGAGTCGACGTCGACAGGATCGGCAAAACACCCCGACGACAAGAGCATGACCAACGCAGTCCAGCGCATCCGTACAAGCGTCCCAGGATTGGGCTCCGAGGACGATTTCAACCGGGTTACACCGCCGGTGATCCGGCCGGGCAGTTTCGTCGTTTCTGCTGGGCGACATGAAGGTTGTAGTCATCGGCGGCGGAGCAGCAGGCATGGCGGCAGCGTTGGAGCTCGTGCGAGGCGGTGCGGACGTGTCCCTCCTCGAGGCCGGCGCGCAGCTCGGTGGCAACTGCCTGGGCGTCGACGTGCCACTGCCGGGCGGCGGCAGCCATCGAATCGACGCGGGGGTGAGCGATTTCAACCGCGAGACGTTCGTGCGCTTCGGTGCGCTCCTCGAAGAGCTCGGGCTCGAGACCGACCCCATCGGCCAAGACGCGTCGGTCTGTGACTCCGAGGGGCGCACCCGCTGGTTTTCCAAGAACGGAATCGTTCGAGGCGAGGGTGCCGAGCGGCACACCGACGAGCTGCGGCGATTCAACGCGCAGTGCGTCGAAGTGCTCGATGGCACGCGATTCGAAGACTGGACGCTCGAGCAATACCGGCGCGACCGCGGCTTTTCGATCGGCATGTTCGAGGAGCTGGTGTTTCCTCGCGCGGTCGGGTGTTTCGCAATGCCGTGCACCGACCCCCGCGATTTCTCGATCCGGTCCCTGATCGCCTTTTGGAGCATGCACGGCCTGGTCGGACGGACGAGCCGCCCGCCGCGTCGTGCGGTGCGCGGTGGCATGCATCGCTACTGTCGCGCAATGCGTGGTCGTCTCGAGCGGTACGGCGCGCAAGTTCGGACCGCGACGCGAGTGATCGATGTGGCCCGGACGCGCAGCGGTCTCGTCGTGAGAACCGTGGATCGCGACGACCGTCACTCATCCCTGCCCGCGGATCGCGTCGTCGTCGCCACGATGCCTCGCGCCGCGCTCGCCATGATCGACGGGCTCGACCCCGTGCTGCGGTCGCTGCTTTCCCGAGTACCGACCCAGCGCGCACGGGTGCTCGTGCATACCGATCGCAACGTGATGCCGACCGAGCGCCGAGCTTGGGGCGCCTACAACTTCACCACCGCACCGCGCGGCCCGTCGATCACGTTTCACCCCAATCTCATCGCCGAGCTACCGCCGGAGCTGCCCGACGTATTCGTGAGCATGAACCCCGTGGTCGAGCCCGATCCGTCGCAGGTGATCGCTCAGCGTTTCTTCGAGCACCCCATCGGTACCCCGCTCGCCCGACGGCTGGCACATCGGATCGAGCGCCATCAGGGCCAGCACGGGATCTGGTTTTGCGGTTCGTACCTGCGTGACCCGTTTCTCCACGAGCAGGCGATCGCGAGCGGGCAGGATGCCGCGCACCGACTGCTCGAGACGGCTCGGCGTGCCGCCTGAGCGCGGGCGCTGCGCGTCTGCACGGAATTTGGTGGGCTGCGGGCGCACGCGGGATCCTTCGCGGCAGTGCTCCGGCCACTTCGTGCTCTGCTCAGCGTCGCACTGATCGTTTTTTCGGTCTGGGCGGCGTTCAAGGTGCCGCTCGGCGAGCTGACGCTTGCGGAACACATCGACCGCATCGGGGAGACGCCGCAGGCGCAAGACCTCGTCGACGGGGCGCGCTCCACGGTCAACCCCGTCATCGAGGAGGCGACCGATCGCATGCTCGGCGAGTACATCGAGGCTCCGACGCATGCCGACGCGGTGGACCCCAACAAAGCGCATCCGCAACGGCCCCGAACCTCCAAATTACCGCGCCCCTGAGCTAGACAGCACGAAGGTAGTCCGCCGGAGTCGGGCCGGGATATCCTCCCGGCAGTGGGTTCTTGGGTAGTGGTCGCGTTGGCGGGCGTCTTGGCTGGCCCGCCTCCGACCGAAGCGCCGCCGACGGACACCGCAGCCGTCCAAGCGCCAGGGGAAGGTGCGCCCACCGAGGCCGCGCCGCCGGAGGACGCGCCGGCGAGCCCGGCCGAGGACGTACCCCCGAGCGAGCCGGCCGCGCCCGCCGAACCTGTCGCGCCGACGGAGCCGACCGAACCGGTGCCCACCGAAGAGGCACGCGCCGAGGAACCCGCGGAGGAACCGAAAGTCGACACGGAAGCGGACCGGTCTCAGCGGGCTCGTCTGCGGGGACGCGTCCTGACCTACGGTGAGCGCGAGCCGGTCGGCGGTGCACGCCTCGTGTTCGAGAACGCAAATCGGCCACCGGTCGAGTCGGCCGACGATGGATCGTTTTCGGTGTTTCTGCCGCCGGGCGAGCACAAGATCACGATCCGCTCGCCGGGCTTCGAAGACCTGGTCAGCTCGGTGACGCTCGCGCCCAAGCAGGACCTCGAGCTCGAGTATCGGATGGACCGCGCGCTGGACGGACCGCGTTATCGGACCGTGGTCTCGCACGAGAAAGAGGTCGCGGTGTCCAGCACCACGCTGGTCGAAGAGGAGTTGCGCGAGGTTCCTGGCAGCCGTGGCGACCCGCTACGGGTGGTCTCGAGCCTTCCCGGCGTCGGTACGCTCGCGGGGTTCTTGCCGTACGTGGTCGTGCGTGGCGCGGCTCCCGGCAATACGGGCTACTACCTCGACGGCACGCGCGTTCCGATCCTGTTTCACGTCGCGATCGGGCCCTCGGTCATCCATCCGTACTTCATCGATGCGGTGGACTTCTATCCGAGCGGAGCGCCGGTGCGATTGGGGCGGTACGCCAGCGGCATCATCGAAGGGCGGACTCGGGCGGCACGACGCGATCGCGTTCACGGTGACGTCGAGCTCAAGCTCACCGATGCTTCGGCTCTCGTCGAGGTCCCGCTCAATCGCACGAAGGACCCCGATTGCACCGAAGACAAGAAGCGCAAATGTCGGACGGGTCCGGCTCGGGGCGCGCTCACGCTGGCCGGGCGCTATTCCTACACCGCGGCGATCCTGTCGCTGGCGCAGGCCAATGCCAAGATCCAGTACTGGGACTATCAGGCGCGTTTCGACCACAAGATCGGCCGAACGCTCGACTACACCGCGTTTGCGTACGGCAGCTTCGACAACCTCGGGCTCAAGACGCAGATCGACCCCGAGACCGGTGAAACCGAGGTCGACGACAACGGTAACCCGGTGGAACCGCCGCCGATCCTTCGGTTTCAGTTCCACCGGATCGACAATCGGATTCGGCAGCGCCTGCGGGGTGGCGGCTCGGCCGTCTACGCGGTGGTGCTCGGGCTCGACCAGACCGGGGTCACTACGCTCGGGACCAACGAGTGGCGCGTTGCCCCGCGCATGGACTTTGCGGTCAAGGCGAAGGAAAACGTCGGGCTGCACTTCGGCATCGACCAAGAGGTTCAGGTCTTCCGGCTCGCGGAGCAGCTCGACGATCTCGACGACATCGGTGGGGTCGAGGATCTCGCCCTGCTGTTCTCCGACCGCACAGTCACGGCCAGTGGCGCCTACTTCGACGTCGAGGTCGAGAAGAACAACGTGCAGGTCAGGCCCGGCATTCGGGCGGATCTCTACATTCAGTCCGGGTTCTCGCCCTATCTGCCCAACGCACGCGGTGTGACCAATGCGATCGGCATCGACCCGCGTATCCTGATCCGCGAGAAGATCAACGACAAGTGGTCGCTGCGTCAGTCGGCGGGTGTGTACCACCAGCCGCCGAGCTCGCCGATCCCGATCCCGGGCATCGAGAGCTTCGGTTTCGAACGCGGCCTGCAGCGCAATACGCAGGCCTCATTCGGCTACGAGTGGCAGGTGCTGCCCGATCGGGTTCGCATCGAGCAGGAGGCCTACGTCGGGCGCCTGAGCAACCTGCAGGACTACGAGCTCGGTGATAGCGAGTTCGAGGTCGAGGAGCTCGAGGACGTCATCAGTCAGGTCAACGGCTGGACGTACGGTCTCGAGACGCTGATCAAGCTCGAGCCGGGCCAGCAGATGTTCGGCTGGATTGCGTACACGCTGTCACGCTCGGTTCGCGACTTCCCGCTCGGTGGCACTGCGCCCTCGAACTGGGACCAGCGGCACATCATCAACGGTGTGCTCGGCTACAAGTTGCCGCGCCGCTGGAACCTCGGAGGTCGCGTCCACTACCACACCGGCCGCCCGTGGACCGCTCCGACGGGCAGCCAGTCGATGGTCGATGCCCTGCGGCTCAACCGAAACAACGCGCGTTTGCCCGCGTTCTTCCAGCTCGACCTTCGTGTCTCCAAGACGTGGGTTTGGCCCGACTGGCAGCTGCAGGCGGTGTTCGATGTGGCCAACGCAACCTACTCGCGGGAGATCTTCGCATGCACGCCCGACACCGGTGGCGGTGGCAACATCATCGACGTGGGTGGTGGCGGGAGCACCGATCCGACGGACGCGATGATGGAAAACGCGGCGATGCAAGGAATCGCCGGGTGCACCCCGCAGGGCTTCCGCTACACGATTCCGTCATTCGGGCTCCGAGCTCGCTGGTGAGTCGGCGCGCAGCCCCTCGATCGCCAGTGGGAGGGGGTTCCTCGCGATCGGCACGGACTCGAGCGGTGGCGCCTCGATCGACTGGTTGTAGATTTCGATCGCGTTCCAGCGGTGGCGCTCTGCGTGCGACGCTAGGCTCAGGCTCACGAAGTCGCTGATCCCAGCGCCGGCAAAGAGACCGGCGATCGCGAGGTTGAGACGGTCGGGGTCGGTGGGGGGCTGCGACGAAAAGTGCCCGGCACTGAAGGTTATGATGGCCGCGCTGGTAGCAGCAGCTCCCACGCCGCCGAGAATGGCGGCGGCAATCCTGGCCTTGCGACTACGCTTTGCTGCGGCGACGGCCGGAGGATTTCCATCGACGGCTGCGAGCAGGCCCTTCGAGCCCGGACCGTAGGCGGGGCCGTCGACACGTTCGTACCAAGCGCCCTTCGCGGTCTCGACGACTCGAACCTGCCCCGGCGAGTACGACGGGCGCTGGACTCGGGTGGTCGATACACACGCGGATGTGCTCAGCAGGAACGAGAGAGTGACGACGCGACAGCGAATAGCCATGCGCCCGGTCTGCCACGCTGCGAGATCG
>JGI12316J15310_10000171_pt2 | contig 28628 bp, 26 predicted proteins | sample MarCyaLeptolynsp_FD_15310 | JGI IMG/M metagenome (IMG submission 15310)
TCCAAGACGCCTATCCAGACTTCACGCTCCGGCCGGGTGAAGTCCAGGCGGCGGCCGAGATCTACGCCGGCGGCGTGCGGGATCCAGACGAGGCAATCGAGCGCCTGGCGCTCGCCGATCTCGCGGCGGAGGAGTTCCCGACTTACATCGAAGCCGAATTGGAGGACATTCCCTTTGATACTCTCACCCGAGAAACACCGGAAGATCGCGGCGGCTTTCCAGAAAGGGGCGGAGGATCCGCAAGTGCCGCCGCAACGACAGGCGGAGTTCGCCGAGCGGGCGAAACGGCACCAGGCGCTCGCGGAGCGCGACAGCCAAGCGAAGGCGGCAACGCAGGCGTAGAGCTCCGCAGAGGGCAGCGGCAACCCATGCGCCCGCGCGCCGGCGTGCAGCGGCCGGGAGAGGCAGCGCCGCGCCTGGAGAACATCATCGAGCGGCTCACCGAGGCGGCGCCGGATCCGACAGCCTTCCGCAAGGGCCGGATCGCCGCGGCAAAAGCGGCCGGCACCTTCAACCGCAAATCCGGCGTGGTGCGCGTCCGCGACGTCACGGACCTGGAAACCCTGACGCACGAGATCGCCCATGCCTATGACTTCGGCCGACTGCCGGAAATCAACCAGCTCACCAAGAAACACCGCAAGGAGCTCCGGCCGCTCGCCTATCTCGGCGCCGACAAAAGGAAGCTCACGAGCGAAGGCTTTGCCGAGTTCGTCCGCTACTACGTGACCAACCCGGCCTACGCCCAAGCCAAGGCGCCGAAGTTCTACGCCGCGTTCGAGAAGGCCATGGGGCGCGTCGCGCCCGACAAGATCGGCATCTTGCAAGAGGTTCGCGAGAGCTACCGGGCCTGGCAGACGGCGCCGAGCGGCGAGGCGGTCAAGACCGATATTGTGTCGAGCGCGCGCCGCGGCTTCGCGCGCACGGCAACCGCCGAGATCAAGAAGCACGGCCTCCGCAATACGTTGGGCCTTTGGGCCAGCAAGATCTACGAAGCCGGCGTGGACCGGCAGCATTTCATTTCGCGCGGCGTCGATGAGCTGCTCAAGATCTACGCCGCGAACCATGGACAGAAACTCGATTTGAAGGCGGCCGACGACGCATCCAAGCTGGCGCGGCTCGCGGTCGACGCTGGCCAGGCCGGCATGGTCGACGTGATGCACGGTGTCGTTCCGTTCGGCCACGTCAACCCGGAAGGGGCCAGCCTGTTCGACGCCCTGGAGCGCGCGCTCGGGCCGACCATGTTCGCCAAGTGGGACGAAGGGCTTGTGCAGGAATTCGGGGCCTACTTGGCAGGGCGCCGGGCGCTCGCCGAGTTCGACCGCTTTGCCGCCGGCGAGATCCCCAATCCGCCGAGCAAGTTGACCCGTGGAGATTGGGCGATTGCCGTCGACGAAATGGAAGCGGCGCACCCGGAGTGGCGCGAGGCGGCGGACCTCGTCTACAACTTCAACGCCAACATGCTGCGGAAGAAGTACGAGGCGGGGTTTCTGACCGAAGACCAGTACCGCGCCTTCTCCGCGAAAACCGATTACGTGCCGTTGCAGCGGGACCTGACGGACTTCGGCGAGGAAGTCGGGATCCTCGCACGCGGCTCCGGCAAGGCACGCCCAAGCGCGACCGGCAGGGTGTCCGGCGTGGCGCAGGCCTTCCGGGGCTCCAACCGAGCCATCGTCAATCCGCTCGAAAGCATCATGACGGACGCCATCACCACGGCGAACCTGATCGCGCGCAACGAGGTGTTCAAGGCACTCGACAACCTGGCGCAGGCGGCAGGCCCCGGCGGCGGTGCGATCGTCGAACGCATCCCGTCTCACCAGATCGCGGCGACCAAAGTCAACGTGGCCGAAATGCTTGAGGCGGCGGCGCGGGAGCAGGGCATCGACCCGCGCGACGCGCAAGCCCTGATCGCGATCGCCGACGATACGCTCGGCGAAGGCGTCACGGGCACGATTTTCCGCGCCGGCGAGATCTCCGAAGCGGGCGAGCCGATCGTCTATGCGTGGCGCAACGGTGAGCGTCAGGCGCTCCGCCTGGCCGACGGCGAGTTCGGACGCTCGCTCTATGCGGCGCTGACCGGCTTGTCACGGGAGCAAGCCACGATGCTGACCAATCTGCTTGCCGTGCCGGCGGCCGCCCTGCGGGCCGGCATCACCACGTCGCCGGATTTCTTGGTGGCGAACTATGTGCGCGATCAGCTCGCCGCCTGGATCCTCTCCGACGACGGATTTGTGCCGTTCTACTCCGGCGCGCGCGGCATGGCCGACGAGCTGATCGGCGGCGAGGCTTCGCGCATGTACGCGCAAGCCGGCGGTGTCATGGGCGGGCAGAACGTCCAGGCCATCCACAAGGCGCGCGTCACGCGGGACATTCAAGCCCTCCGCAAGAAAGGCTTCACCGTGCAGCACGCGACGTCGTTCGAGGGGCTGTTGCGCCTGACGGAGCTCTCCGAAACGGGGACCCGCGTCGGCCTGTTCAAGGCGGCGTTCGAGCGCGGCAAGAAACAAGGGCTCACCGAATACGAGGCGCTGATCGAAGCGGCCTACACGGCGCGCGACTATATCGACTTCGGCCGTCACGGCTCCAAGATGATCGAGGCGCGGCGGCTCATTCCGTTCCTGAACGCTTCGCTGCAAGGGCTCGATAAGAGCGTGCGGACGCTCATCGCGCCCTTTGTCAAATACCGCGCCGGCGTGCCGCTCTCCGCGGCCGAGCAGCGCGCACTCGGCAGGGCCGCGAAGGGCTGGGTCAAAGTTGCTACACTCGGCCTGGCCGGACTTGGGCTGACGGCGCTCTACCGCGACGACCCGGAATATGAGGAGATCTCGGACTACTACCGGGCGACGCACTGGATGGTGAAGCTCGGCGGCGGCCATTGGGTCGCCGTGCCGAAGCCGTTCGAGCTCGCCGCAATATCGAACATCTTCGAGCGGGCCTATGAGCGTCTCGCCAAGGACGATCCGCTGGCGTGGGAACGGTTGCGGGAGGGGCTCGGCGAGATCATGCTCCCGCCGACCAACACGCCGTCGCTCTCCGTCCCCTTCGAGCTTTGGCACAATCACGACAATTTCGGAGACCGGCCGATCGTGCCACCGGATCTCCAGGGGCTTGAGCCGCGGCTGCAATTCAACGCCTACACGTCCGAGCTCGCGCGCCGCCTAGGCGATCTCCTAAACGTGTCGCCGATGTATATCGACCACGCCATCAAGGGCTTTGGCGGGTCTTGGGGGCGGCAAATCCTCAACTGGTCGAACGCAACGCGCGCCAACGGGCCGACCGCGCAAATCGACGATGCGTTTATCACAAGGCGTTTCGTCAAAGACGTCAGCCGCGGGGCGACATCGTCGCGTCAGTTTTGGGGCTTGGTGTCCCGCGCCCGCGGCACTTGGCACACAGCAGCGCAGACCTACGGCGAATTGCGCGACCAAGGAGACCTTGCCGGCGCGGAGGACTATCTCGCCGGCAGGCCGGAAGGCCAGGTGGCCTATGCGCTTCTCAACGAGCATTACCCCGTCAAGGCGAAGCGGCTGCACCCCTTGCGCCGCGCGCAAGATGCGATCCGCGTGCTCTCCAAATACCGCAAGGATATGATGCTCGATCGCCTGACGCGCATCGACGATGGAGAAGTCGTTGCCTTGCCGGGGAGCATCAAAGCTGCCCTCGACGACGTCTTGTCGCGCCTGACGATGATCGAGGCGCGCAACGGCCTTATCGCGACGGGCGTCGAAGGCTGGCGGCAAAAGGAGATCATGGAGACGGCGCCGGTGTGGGCGGAGCTCAAGGCCGCGTCGCCCGAGAGCTTCGCCGAGATCCGCGCGCGCTATGCCAAGGCCAAGGTCTACGACGAAGCCAAGGTGCGCGCTGCATGGCCGGAGGCTCAAGCGCGGATCCTCAAGGACCGCGGCGAGGCTATTCTCGACGACCTGGCCGCCGGCGCCCGCTAGACGCGCTTAACGGGCGCGGCCGCACGCCATCATGCCAGGCGTTCGATCGAGAGGGCGCCGCGAAATGAGCGAACAATTCCCGCTGCCGAGATCCGTCCGCGACGATGAGTTTACGTCGATCGAGGGGCAGACTGTATTCGGCCCGCCCGCCTGGTTGCTCTACGACGCGGCCGATGTGCTGGTCTTTCGGGCCGCGCCAGGCTCGACGTCTCAGGTTTTGGTCGACAGCAGCGAATACACGGTCACACCGGTCTCGACGCTGCCGGGGCTGTTCTCGATCGTGTTCGCCGCGGGGCAAGCCGCCGCCGCCACGATCCGCGTCAAGGGTGCGCGGGTCCATGAGCGCCTGACCAACGTTACCCAACAGGGCATCATCCGGTCGCTTCCCCTTGAGCAGGAGTTGGACCGGATCGGCGTCGTCTTGCAGGAGCTCCGCCGCGACAACGACCGCAGCGTCAATGTCCTCGACGACACGGAAGCGGCCGCCGCGGCGGCGGAAGCGGCCGAGACGGCTGCCATTGCCGCGCAAGCCCTTGCCGAGGCCGCGAACACCGCGGCAGGTCTCGCACGTGCCGGCGCAGAGGCGGCACGGGACACCGCTGCCGGCTATGCCGCCGGGGTCAATCTGCCGGCGATCCTTGGCGGCGACGCCGGCAAGCTCCTTCAAGTCAAGGGGGACGAAACGGGCTACCAGCACGCCGCGATCTCGCTGACTGACTTTCTAACGAAAGCGGACAATTTGGCGGCGGTCGCCGACGCGGCCACTGCATTCGGCAACATCAAGCAGGCGGCAACGGAAGCCGCAACGGGCGTTGTCGAGAAGGCCACGGCCGCGGAGATACTGAGCGGCGCCGCGAATGTCGTCACGACGCCACAACGCATAAACGACGCCATGGCCGCCGTCGCATTGACCGATGGCGCCAACATCGCCGTCGATCTCGCGGCGGGGGTCTACTTCTCGGTGACGCTCGCCGGCAACCGGCAGCTCGACAATCCGACGGGCCATGTGGTCGGCCGCACCATTGCGCTCCGCGTCACGCAGGACGGCACGGGGGGCCGCACGCTCTCCTACGACACGCAATACGATTTCGGCCAGGACACGGCGCCGATCCTCTCAAGCCTTGCCGGCGCCGTGGATCTGATCTTCTTTCATGTGATGACGACGAGCAAAATGGTGTTCGCCGGCATAAGGCGGGACGTGGGATAGCTCGCGATGCTCCCCGGTCTCATAGGACTTCCGGTCGGCGGGTTCGGAAACGACCAACTGACGAGGCTGCTGCTTCACCTGAACGGTGTCGACGGTACCACAAGCTTTCCAGACAGTTCGAGGGCGGCGCATTCCATCATTGCCGGCGGCAACGCACAGCTGGACGTGGCGCAGGCAAAGTTCGGGGGGGCGGCATTGCTCCTTGACGGCAACGCAGACTACATCCGGCTTAGCGGCACCAGCACTAACCTGGCGCTCGGCACCGGCGACTTCACGATTGATTTTTGGGTGCGCTGGGCAGCCCTATCGGCAGACGACATCCTCATCGACTGGCGCCCCACCGCGACGCAAGGGCTCTACATAACGCTGTATGTCGACGCATCGGGAAACTTGACCTTCTTCGCCAACGCGGCAAATCGGATTGTTGCCAGCACATCGTTCTTGACCGGCGCATGGTATCACGTCGCCGTCACCCGCGCCGGCGGCACAACGAGGCTATTCATTGATGGACAGCAGGAGGGCGGCAATTACGCCGACGCCAACAACTACTTGTCGCCGGCCGATCGCCCGGCGATCGGGTCGTCGGGCTTCAGCCTGGGCACGCTAACACCAAGCGCCTGGCTCGACGAGTTTCGTATCTCAAAGGGCATTGCGCGATGGACGGCGAACTTCACGCCGCCGTCGCAGGAATACACTTGAAGGAGGCGCACGTGCTCGCATTCACTAACACCATGGAGCCTTGGAACGGCGAGAGGATCGCCGGCAAGACCTACCCGCCGAACATCGAAACGCTGTGGTCTGACGCGGAACTCAAGACGATCGGCCTTGCGCGCGTGGAGCGCCTGCCGCCGGCGTCCCCGCCGACACGACTACAACGCCAAGTGCGGGTCACGCGCGAGATTGTCGGCGACAGGGTTGTCGAGACGCCGGTGTACGAGAAGCTGCCAAACCCGGAGGCGGTCACACAGATCAAGATCAGGGCGCGGGAGATCATCTTAGACCGCTTCCCCGACTGGAAGCAGGCCAACATGACCGCGCGCGCGGTTGAGCTTGTCGACAAGAAGCACACCAACGCCCTCTTGAGCGCGGAGGAGGAAGCAGAGGAGGCGGAGCTCTACGGCGCATGGGGTTGGATCAAGGCGGTGCGGGCGCGCTCCGATGATCTTGAGGCTGCTTATGCGGCCGACAAAGACGTCAATCTCGAAGCAGGCGCGATCGACGGCGCCGGGGGTTGGCCTCAGTGATGGACGGTAATCTTACACAGGTTGCCGCCGTCGTGGCCGTTGTCGTCGGCGGAATGAAGCTGTTGGACTTCCTCTTGGCGCTGATCGAACGCCGGTTCGGCCTGGAAGCGAAGCACCAGGACGCCAGCCAAGCCTCCTTGAGTGAAGCGATCGGCAAGCTCGAAAAAGAGCTGGAGAAGATGAACGACAAGGCGACCGCAGAGTTCAATCGGGTCCATGAGCGCGTGTCCCGCGAGGAAGACCGCCGGCAGAAGGTCGACGGGGAGTTGCTGGCACTTATCCATAAGCTCGACGTCGACCTAGCCAGGCGCCGCGCTTAACGCGCGCGCCGCGCGCCCATGATGCTCCGCGCATTCCTAAGGACGCGGAGGGCGGCATGGACTTCACAGGGCCAGCGCGGGTACTCACCCCACAAGACATCACGATCATTGCCGGCTTTCTCGGCTGCCACGTCGCGACCGTCCAGGCAGTGCTCGCGATCGAGAGCCGCGGCACCGGCTTTGAGGGCCGGCGGCCGATCATCCTCAACGAGCCGCATGTGTTCTACCGGAAGCTCCCGTCGTCGAAGCGCGGCCAAGCGGTGCGCGAAGGGCTGGCCTACCGCAGGTGGGGCGCGCGGCCATATCTCAAGACCCAAGCTGCCCGATACGGCTGGCTCGACCGGGCCATGAAGATCTTGGAGACCGCTGCGCTGCGCTCGTGCTCTTGGGGGCTCGGCCAAATCATGGGCTTCAACCACAAGGCTTGCGGTTTCGATCCGGTGCAAGCGTTCGTCCGGGCCATGACGATCTCGGAAGGCGCGCAGCTCTACGCCATGGCGCGCTTCATCGTGTCGAAGAAGCTCCAGCGCCATTTGCGGTCGCGGAACTGGGCGCGCTTCGCGCGCGGCTATAACGGCGCCGGCTACGCCAAGCACGGCTATCACACCAAACTCGCGCGGGCCTATGCCGCCCGCCCGCGGTCGGAGAAGTACACGCCGCCGCCGGCCGACGACGAGGCGTTGCTCGCGATGCGCGCCGAGCACCCGCGCTTCGTGCGGCCGACGCTGGTACCGAAAGACACCTCGCTCAAGGCGTACCAGCAACGCTTGAAGGATCTCGGCTTCGACCCCGGCCCGATCGACGGGGTTTGGGGCGACCGCACCAAAGACGCAGTCGCCGACTTCCAGCGCGCCCACGGCCGCCTCGGCGTCGACGGCATCCTTGGACCGCTCACCAGCGCCGCGGTCGATCGCGCGCACGAAGCGCGGCCGGCGAAGCTGGCGGCCGCGGGGCTCGTTACCGCCGGCGGCCTGGCCGTCGCCGGCGCCCCGGCCGGGCTCGACTGGACGCATCTGGTGGCGCTGGCCGTCGCCGGCGGCGTGGTCGCGGCCGCGTGGTGCTTCCGCAACACCATCAAGGAGAGGATACAGGCATGGACTGGGTAACCGCCGTCATTCTCGCGCTCGCTATCGTCACGGCCGCTTCGATCATCGCTTGGGCGGCCGCGCCGAAAGGTTGGCGCACGATCGTTGCCAATGCGGTCGCCGGCGCTTTCGTCGTGGCCGCGCCCATGATCGATGCCGTTCTGGACTATCTCGTGGGCGTACCGTTGCATGAGCTGTTCGATCAGAAGACGGCCATCGCCCTGTCTCTGGCGATCGGCCTCATGAACGCGGTGTGGCGCAAGTTCACGACGACGCCGATCGGGAAGCCCCGGTGATGTTGGCCTGGATTGGCGAAAAACTCGCCGGCGGTTTCGCGAGCGTCGGCTTCAAGCTGTTTGGCTCCACCATCTTGCAGCCGATCCTCAATGCCTGGGCGAACCACGAGAATATAGATCTTGAGAAGTTTCGCGCGGCGGCTAAGAGCACGTCGGAGCTCGCCGGCGCGGTGTTGCAGGCGAACGTCCAGTTCGCCGCGACCAAGGCCCGCTACGCGCTTCGGGTATTGCAGTGGTGGCCCTTTCGCGCATTGCTGCTTGTCCTGCTCGGCGTCTCGGCGATCCACTATACGGCCGTGATCCTCGACAGCACGCCGTTCCCGACACTTACGCTTGGGCCTTGGCTGTTGCCGGAGTTTGGCGAACCGCACGTGGTGGGATCCTGGGGGGTGCCAACGCCGCCGCCGCCTTATGACGAGTACGAGCGCGAGTTCTTGTTGTTTTTCATTATCGCCAAGCCGGTGGAGACAGTGGCGTCTCAAGCCCTACGGGCTCTGAGCGCCTATCTCGAACGCCGATAGTGACGCGCAATCCCGCGACAAACTGACAGAAAGGAGAACGCTTCATGTCAGGACAAGACACCCTTGCCGACCCCGCACCGGGAGAGCCCGGCAGGGGTATAGATCGCTCAGCGGGCAACGCCGCTGCGGACGGCGATGGCTGCGGCGTCGCGCCCAACCCGCCCGACACCCCGACCGAGGGGGAAGGCGGCGCACGGTCGATGACGCTCCGCGATTTCAACCCGACCGGCAATCCCGTGGTCGATGAGATCAAGCGGCGCGCGGACGAGCTCGACGCCTATATCCGGGCCAACGTGCCGGACAACCGGCACCGTTCGATCGCGCTCACCAACTTGGAACAATCCGCCATGTGGGCGGTCAAGGCGAATTTCGTCTAGCAGTGCCAGCGTAGCCATAGCGAAGGCTCGGCGTTCCCAGCGCCGGGCCTTTTCTTTGTTGGCGCTAGCGCGGTTTCATGGCTTGGGCAAGCACGTACTCCTTGTCATACGGCACGTCCGACAGGCGCATCATGCCCAGTCGCTCGACAAGCAGACCGAAGGGCGTTTCCCAATAGTAGACGCCCTCGGTGTGCTTCGTGACGTCGCCGAGGTCCTCGACGTTGAAGCCGCAATCCTCGGCATCGGCCATGAACTGCATGTTCGAGGGAAACCCCGAGGCGTTCCGCATCTTGATGAACCGCTCCAGCTTTCGCTGCGATAGAGCCATAGTTGTTCTCCAGTAGTGCCAAAGAGCGAGCCAAGTTCAATTCTTGACGGTCGCGAGATATTCGCGACTGTTTCTATTATAGCACGCGCCTTTTTTGAGAAATCGCGAAACCGGGGTTATGGGGTATACTGACACGATACTTATCAGGTGTTTACCCTGCGACACTATGACTCAAAACGGGTGAGAACGGATGTTCTCCCGTGTCCGTCCGACTTGGACCGGAAAGAACCCGTATTCTACCGGGTGCCGAAGTCTTAAGTCTTTGAAGATGTGGGGAGGCCGGAAGATTACAAATCAGCCGCTCTACCAACTGAGCTAAGCCGGCATCTGTTGCGCTGTGCCCGCGGACCAAGGCGCTTGTTCGACCTAGAGCCCCTTTATCCCACTTTGCGTCCTTCACTCAAGCGGCACCAAGAGATAGCGCCGAACTATCGGCAGGGCGGGAACTTCCGATGGCGGGAGCGCTGGAAAACGGCCGGCCCGATGCCCATCTCTGTCGTGTCATACCTGAAGACGTTCCCCCGACGCCCCTTCAGAGAGACCCCAGAGGGCACGCTTCTCCCTGCAAGCGTGCCCTTTCTTTTTGCGCTCGGTCTTGTCTCCCCTACCACTTAGTAGGTGTCGAAGCGGTAGGTGACGTTGCCGAAGACACCGAACCTCTCGCTTGAGAACTCATTGAGCTCAACGGAGCTTCCGATATTGAGGAAGTCGGTGTCGCCGCCCGTTTCGGCGTACCAGTAGCGGACGCCGGCACCCACGGCCCAATTCTCGGTGACATCGAGCCGAAGCTCGCCTTCGAGCTGATAGCCCCAGCCGGTGCCTTCGCTGATGATATTGGGCACGCGGCCGAGATCAGTGCGCAGATAGTGGCTGTCCTCGTTCCACAGATAAGCGACGGGGAGGATGGCAGCGTCGGTGCGTATGGTGAGCCGGTCCCACAGCTTGGCTCGGAGCTCGGCGCCAAGGCGCAGGGACGACCAGCTCGCCTTGTTGCTGATCACCTCCACAGAGTACGGAACCACGACGTCGCCGGGGGCACCGCAGAAAGCGCCGCCGACGTTGTCCGGGTTACAGCGGACGCCGTAGGCGCGCACGTCCTCTTGCCAGTAGTTGAAGCCGATGAAGGGGCTGAGCACCACGCGCGGCGCGGCATCGACGAGGACGAAGTCTTGCGCAAGGTCGATGGTGCCGTAGCCCATGGCGTTGCCGTCTGCCCGGCTATAGGTGTCGGAGAACTTCACCTGGCCGGTGAAATAGTCCTCGTCATCGAGGCTGCCGCCATTGAGCCAGCCGCCGCCGATGAAGCCGCGGAAGACCGTGTCCGTCTCGCTGCGCACCGCCCAGACGAACTCCAGGGAGTTTGCGGTGAGCCCATCGTAGTCGAGCACCGAGGTGGGGTTGCCGAAAATTGGGTTTACCCGGGTTGAGTTGATGTTGAATTCCGTCTGACCCTCGCTCCACCAATAGCGCACGCCGAGCTCCCATTGGGGATCGGGAGAGGGATTGGAATTGGGCGGCAAGGGAATGGCATAGGGGCGCGGCACGTCGACCGTTTGCGCGTGCCCAGGCGCCGCAAGACAGGCCGAAGCCAGCAGCATCAGACTGAACCGTCTTAGCATTCTCCGCCTCGCCCCTTGATGGAATGCGTTCCGTGCTTGGGTTCAAGGTGGCGGAGGGCTGGTTAAGGAGTGATTAAGCGGTGCGCCGAAATGGGACACACGTCCCGCCAAAGGGCCCCTTGCGCGACTTGTCGGGTCGGAAGAGCCTACCGGCGGCGGCTCGCCAAGAGGCCTGCGGCGAAAGCAAGGACCAGCAGGGTCAGCGGGCCTACCTTCTGCATGGTCTTGCCCAGGCTCTGGTCGATCATGGCCAGGCCTTCGGCGGGCGCGTTGACCAGCTCCGGTTCCTTGCGCTTCGGCTTACTCAAGGCTGAGGCCATCGCGAAGATAATAAGAGCGATGACGAGGAGCGTGCCGGAGACGATGGCGGACGACGAAAGCGGCGAAAACCCGAAGACAATGAGAGCCTGGTAGGCGGTGACCAAGCCGAAGCCGAAGGCGAACAAAAAGATGACCCCGGCGATGGCCGTGATCACCGTCCGCCGCACGGACCGCTCGACAACGTCTTGAATGCGCGCGCCAACCTGTAAGGAGGAGATCAGCGACAGCAACAGACGAATCATGGAGACCGTCCTCGCCTTTAGCGCCGGGTGAAGACGCCGAACAGGAAGCCGAGCCCGGCGGCAATCGCCACCGCCTGAAGCGGATTGCGCTTGATGGCCTCCTGAGCGTCTTGGGCCGTTTCCATCGCTTTCTCTTGAGCGCGGCCCATTTGCGCATTGGCGATGCGGCTCACGGTCGACGTGAGATTTTGCATGTCCGCGCGGATCGCATCGATCTGGGCGGCAAGATCTTCGGTATCACGACTGGCAGTGCGCTTGGTGCTGCTTGCATCGGCTGGTGCCATGGGGGGCTCCTCCCTGAAAGAGCTGGAGTGGACGAGGTTTAGGGGCGAGTCTTGCTAGGCAATCTGGTCCTCTGCGATCCGGTCCGTCAGAGACGTTTCGATTGAGGCGCACGTCCGTTCAAGCTTGAGTTGACCGACGACAGCGCATCCATGTCAAGGTTTGTCGCCGAACCATACACGAGGAGTCCTGCCACAGCAGTCCTTGCCGGAGGCTTGCGTTGCCCGCGGTGGTTTGATCGTTTAGAGTCCGAAGCCTTAAGAGGGGTGCCGCAGGGGGAATCTGGCATGTTCGGTGTTCGGCTCGGTCTCGCCGCAATAGTGGCCGTCGGTCTGTTGGCTGTTCTCCCCTATAGTTCCGCACAAGCCGGCCGCGACGGGCCGGGCTTTCATCACGGCAAGCGGGTCCAGAGCGCTTACTGCCTCCGGAAGAACTACTGGTGGTTCTATCGGCCCTACACCACCAAGCAGGAGAATTACGCGCGCTGCGAGCCGTACTTCCATTATTTGGAGCCAGCCTCCGGGCAGCGCCCCGCGCCAGGTCCTTACTTCAAATAGCGCGCGCGGCGCAGGCGCTTGGGCCGAAGTTTTTCTCTAGACATTACCTAGTGAGTACTGATGTCTGACGCTTGTGTTTCATTATGCGTCAGTCGTTAGGAAGTTTGTAAATCTTTTCTTCCAGCAGACATCGCTCTATTAACCTTGCCGATACTTGAACTCCGTACTCTCAAGGAGACTTTCGCCGGCTGGACACGCGCTAGGCGAGGGTGCCCCTAGTCCGAGTGGAGTTCCAAAATGAGAGTCCTGTTGAGTCTTGCCGCCGTGGCCGCGGTGGCGGTTGGTCTGAGTCTGGTGTCCGTGCCCGATGCCGATGCCGGCGGATGCCGTGTCGGCTATAGCTGCAACGCGGCCGTGCTCGTGCCGGCACCCAATCCCATTCCGCTGCGCCGCTGGAAGCGGCCCCGGGTCGTGGCGCCTGCGCCGTGCGTTGCGCCGTGCCGCCGACGCGTGGCTGTCGCACCGGCGCCATGCGTGGCGCCTTGCGGGCTGCCGCCGGGTCCGACCGCTTACAGGTATCAGGCGCCCAACTACTACGCCTACTACAAGCAGCCGGCCTATGCGGGCGAGTGCGGGCTCAGCACGTGCAACACCTATTGGCGTCGCAACTGCTGGTACGACTCGTTCGGTCGCCGATTCTGCAACTGAGTTTCTTGAGCTTCCGGCGCAAGCTGGTTGATTCCCGGATGCGAGGGGGAGGGTGCGCGAGCGCTTTCTCCCTCGCGTTCGTTTGGGGCGTCAGACGTCTTTCGTCTTGAGGTGCGCCCAGTGAATGGCCACGGCCGCAGCGTTGGAGACGTTGAGGCTGGTGAGCGCTGTCGCCGTGGCGATGCGGCAGACGCAATCGCAGCGCTCCCGGGTCAGCTGGCGCAGGCCCTTGCCCTCGGCGCCCAGCACCAGCGCCAACGGGCGGCTGATCGCGGTGTCCTCAAGCGCGGCGCCCGCGTCCTCCGCCAGGCCCACCCGCATCACGCCACAGTCGCCGAGCGTGGCGAGCGCCTGCGCCAGGTTCTTGACCTGCACGACGGGCACCAGGTCCAGGGCGCCGCTCGCCGCTTTGGCTAGGACGCCGGAGAGCGGCGGGCTGTGCCGTTCAGTCATGACGAGACCCGCCGCGCCGAATGCGGCAGCGGAGCGCAAGGCCGCGCCCACATTGTGTGGATCGGTCACTTGATCGAGCAACAAGAGGATGCCGTTGGGATCGAGATCTTCCAGGCCGAGCGGGGGCAAGGGCCCGGCGTCCAACAGCACGCCCTGATGCACCGTATCCGGGCCGAGCTGCCGGTCGAGATCCTTGGGCAAGACGGTCTCGACGGTCAGCCCGCGCTTGGCGATGAGCGAACTCAATCGGTGCGCGGCATTCTCGGTGGCGCGAAGGCCATGAACGGGCCGGTTTTTGTTGGAGAGGGCCGCTTCCACGGCGTGGAGACCGAAGAGCTGGATGCGGTCGCTGTCCGCCGTCCGGGACGGGGGCCGGCGGCGGCCTTTCGGCGTCCGTTTGCCCGAAGGCTCTCGTCTGCCGGAAGGCTCCTCTCTGCCAGAAGGCTCTTGGGGGAACTCTCTGGAATGCCTATGTTTTCGCTGTGACATGGGCCATCGGACCTCTAGGCCGGGGGAGTTGGTGCAGGCGTGCGGGTCGCCGAAAACCTAGGAATTCCAGGCCGCTCGTCTTGATTTACAGTTGACACAGACCCCCTGGCTACCCATAAACGCTGAAATTGCGGACCCTGCCGGCCGACGGCGGGGTGTTTTTGCTTGGTCAAACCACCGTCAATCCATCTGAGCTTCCAAGGAGGGGTGCCCGAGTGGCTAAAGGGGACGGGCTGTAAACCCGTTGGCTATGCCTACGTTGGTTCGAATCCAACCCCCTCCACCACCTCTTTTTAGGAGCATGATGGATGGATGCGGGTGTAGCTCAATGGTAGAGCAGCAGCCTTCCAAGCTGACGATGAGGGTTCGATTCCCTTCACCCGCTCCAACATTCAAGGCTGCGAGACGATTGATTTGGAAGTAAGTTTTAGGGTTGAGGCGAGACGGCGATAGGAGTGTAGCTCAACTGGCTAGAGCACCGGTCTCCAAAACCGGGGGTTGGGGGTTCGAGTCCCTCCACTCCTGCCACCGGGAGATGTGAGGCGATCCAGCCGGTCACTCAAGACGCCCAAGATGAAGAGAATCGCCCCCGCTCGCGGCGCGGGGGCCAAGGACTTGAAAGACAAATGGCGAGAACGAATCCGTTTGAGTTTCTCCAGCAGGTTCGCACGGAGGTGTCCAAGGTCACCTGGCCGACGCGCCGGGAGACCGTGGTCACCACGATCATGGTGTTCATCATGTCGATGTTGGCGGCGATCTTCTTCCTCGGCGTGGATTGGGTGCTGGGAACGATCGTCCAGTTCATCCTCGGTATGAGATTCTAAGGGGTCAGACGTCGTCCGATGGCTATGCGCTGGTACATCGTCCACGCTTATTCGAACTTCGAGCGGAAGGTCGCGGAGTCCATCAAGGAACGCGCCGCCGCCGCCGGTTTCGGCGACAAGTTCGAAGAAGTGCTCGTGCCCATGGAAGAGGTTGTGGAGATGCGCCGCGGCCGGAAAGTCGCTTCGGAGCGCAAGTTCTTTCCGGGGTATGTGCTGGTCAAGATGGAGCTCGACGACGAGACCTATCACCTGATCAAAGACACGCCCAAGGTCACGGGCTTCTTGGGGACAGAGAACAAGCCGATCCCGATCTCCGAGGAAGAGGCGGGCCGCATCCTGCAGCAGGTGCAGGAAGGCGTGGAGCGGCCGAAGCCCTCCATCAGTTTCGAGATCGGCGAGCAGGTGCGCGTGGCCGATGGGCCGTTCGCCTCGTTCAACGGCTTGGTGGAAGAGGTGGATGAGGAGCGGGCCCGGCTCAAGGTGGCGGTTTCGATTTTCGGGCGGGCAACGCCGGTCGAGCTCGAATACGCGCAAGTGGAGAAGCTCTGACGATCCCGCTTCCTCAGAAGCACGGACCGTTCAGAAACGCAGGACTTAGTTGGCAGGACGATTGGGATGGCGAAGAAGATCGACGGTTACATCAAACTCCAGGTGCCCGCAGGGCAGGCGAATCCGTCGCCGCCGATCGGGCCTGCGCTCGGTCAGCGCGGGGTGAACATCCCGGAGTTCTGCAAGGCCTTCAATGCGGCCACGCAGAAGATCGAGCCAGGGTCGCCAATCCCGACGGTCATCACAGTCTACGCGGACCGCTCCTTCAGCTTTGAGATGAAGACGCCGCCGGCGTCCTATCTCCTGAAGAAGGCAGCGAAGATCGGCAAAGGCTCCAAAGAGCCAGGGCGCGCGGGCGCGGGCCGGGTGACCCAGGATCAGCTGCGCGAGATCGCTGAAGTGAAGATGCAGGATTTGAACGCCAACTCCGTCGAGCAAGCGATGAAGATCATCGCCGGGTCCGCCCGCTCGATGGGGCTTGAGGTGCAGGAGTAGACGATGAGCAAACCCGGCAAGAGGTTCCGGACCGCCGAAGAGGCGATCGAGGCGGACAAGCTTTACGCCGTCGAGGATGCGGTGAAGCTGGTCAAGGGCGGTGCCACGACGAAATTCGACGAGACCGTCGAGATTGCCATGAATCTCGGCGTCGATCCGCGGCACGCCGATCAGATGGTGCGCGGCGTGTGTCAGCTGCCGCATGGCTCTGGCCGGAAGTTGCGGGTTGGTGTGTTCGCCAAGGGCGACAAGGCGGAGGAGGCCAAGAAGGCCGGGGCCGACGTGGTCGGTGCCGAGGACTTGGTAGAGAAGGTGCAGAAGGGCGTGATCGAGTTCGACCGCTGCATCGCAACTCCGGACATGATGCCGCTGGTCGGCCGGCTCGGTAAGGTGCTCGGTCCGCGGGGCCTGATGCCGAACCCGAAGGTCGGCACCGTGACCGCCGATGTCGCCGCCGCCGTGGGCGCCGCCAAGGGCGGCGCCGTGGAGTTCCGTGTCGAGAAGGCGGGCGTGATCCATGCCGGCGTCGGCAAGGCGAGCTTCACCGAGGAAGCGCTGGTGGAGAACATCCGCGCCTTCGCCGATGCGGTGAACAAGGCCAAGCCTTCGGGCGCCAAGGGAACGTTTGTGAAGCGGGTTGCCGTGACCTCGACCATGGGGCCCGGCATCAAGGTCGAGCCTGCCAGTCTCGGCAGTGCTTGAGAGTTAAGAGTTTCGGAACCGGCGTTCGGTTCCGAAGGGCCGTTTGAGGTGTCTCAGGTGGTCCAACCCTGTCCGAGATTGCAGGTGCGGGAGACCGTTTAAGCCGTTTGGGCCTGCATGAGACGGGAGACGATCGGTTCGATGGCTCGCGGCGTTTTCGCAGCTTAAGGACCGGTTTGAACCTCGTATGTGGCTCGGTGCGTGTGTTCGCGCATCGGCGGGACAGGCAACGGAGCGCCGCGCAGGTCTTGCGCGGAGTGGCTTTCAGCCTCTCCCGCAGATCCGGCGGCAGGAGTGTGGCCGGAAGTCGCGAGGCGAGCCTTCGCGGCTTCGAAAAGAACGGAGTGAGCATGGACAGAGCTGAGAAGCGCGAAGTCGTATCTGCGCTTCATGACGTCTTCGCCAATACCGGCGTTGTCGTCGTGGCTCACTATGCGGGCCTGTCCGTCGCCGAGATGACCAAGCTGCGCAGCGACATGAGAGACGCTGGCGGCCGGGTCAAGGTTGCGAAGAACAGGCTGGTGAAGCTCGCGCTTGAAGGGACAGACGCCCAAGGGATCACGGATCTGATGACGGGGCCCACGTGCCTCGCGTTTTCCGAGGATCCCATCGCGGCGCCGAAAGTGGCCGTCAAGTTCGCCAAGGGGAACGAGAACTTCGTGATCCTCGGCGGGGCCATGGGCGCCACGGTTCTGGATCCCCAAGGCGTGAATTCACTTGCCGAACTGCCGTCGCTGGACGAGCTCCGCGGCAAGTTGGTTGGCCTCATTCAGGCGCCGGCGAGCAAGATCGCCCGCACCGTGAGTGCACCGGCCGCCCAGCTGGCGCGGGTGTTTGGAGCCTATGGCAGCAAGGACGCGGCGTGAGCCGAGAGAGAACACCAATACCAGAGTTGAACGTACGAGGATAAGACTATGGCAGACCTTCAGAAAATTGCAGACGACCTGTCGAGCCTGACAGTGCTCGAGGCCGCTGAGCTGGCGAAGATTTTGGAAGAGAAGTGGGGCGTGTCCGCTGCGGCGCCTGTGGCCGTGGCAGCGGCTGCGGGCGGTGGCGGTGAGGCCGCGGCCGCTGAGGAGAAGGATGAGTTCACGGTCGTCTTGGCCGCCGCGGGCGACAAGAAGATCAACGTGATCAAGGAGGTGCGTGCGATCACCAGCCTCGGCCTCAAGGAGGCCAAGGACCTTGTCGAAGGGGCGCCCAAGCCTGTGAAAGAAGGCGTGCCGAAGGACGAGGCGGAGAAGATCAAGAAGCAGCTCGAGGACGCCGGCGCGTCCGTCGAACTCAAGTAGTCTTGGGTTGAAGAAGTCCCGGGCGAGTACCATATATTGTGGTTCGCTCGGGCTTCTAACCCACCCAAATATGCGTGACGTGACAGTTCACCAGAGTCTCCGCCGAAAGCGCGGGGTTTCCGGCGAGCGGTCGCGATGAGCTTTGAGAGGACCCACATGGCGCAAACGAACGGTCACAAGCGATATCGGAAATTCTTCGGCCACATCACCGAGGTGGCCGAAATGCCGAACCTCATCGAGGTTCAGAAGCAGTCCTACGATCAGTTCCTGATGGTGGACGAGCCCGAAGGGGGCCGTTCCGATGAAGGGCTGCAATCCGTGTTTCGCTCTGTGTTCCCGATCAAGGATTTCGGCGAGCGCGCACAGCTGGAATTCGTGCGCTATGCGTTCGAAGCGCCGAAATACGACGTGGAAGAGTGCCAGCAGCGCGACATGACCTTCGCGGCGCCCCTGAAGGTAACGCTTCGCTTGATCGTCTTCGACATCAACGAGGAAACCGGCGCGCGCTCGGTCAAGGACATCAAAGAGCAGGACGTCTATATGGGCGACATGCCCCTGATGACGTCGAACGGCACGTTCGTCATCAACGGCACGGAGCGCGTCATCGTCTCGCAGATGCACCGTTCGCCCGGTGTGTTCTTCGACCACGACCGGGGCAAGACCCACTCGTCCGGCAAGCTCCTGTTCGCCGCGCGCATCATCCCGTATCGCGGCTCATGGCTCGACTTCGAGTTCGACGCCAAGGACATCGTCTATGTCCGCATCGACCGGCGCCGCAAGCTGCCGGTCACGACGCTGCTTTATGCGCTGGGTCTCGACGACGAGGAGATCCTGTCGACCTTCTACGACAACATCGTGCTGAAGGCGACGAAGGAGGGATGGCGCATGCCGTTCCGTCCCGACCGGATGCGCGGCATCAAGCCGACCACGGACCTGATCGACGCCAAGACCGGCAAGGTCGCCATCGAGGCCGGCCGCAAGGTCACCGCGCGCCTTGCCAACAAGCTCGCCGATGAGGGCCTGAAGGAACTGCTCATCAAAGATGAAGACCTTTACGGCCGCTATCTCGCCCAGGACATCGTCAACATGGAGAGCGGCGAGATTTACGGCGAGGCCGGTGAGGAGATTGAGGAAAAGCTGCTGGAGACGCTGCGCGAGCTCGGGCTGAAAGAGATCCCGATTCTCGACATCGATCATGTCAATATCGGCGCGTTCATCCGCAACACGCTGGCCATCGACAAGAACTCGAACACCGACGAGGCGCTTCTCGACATCTACCGGGTGATGCGCCCGGGCGAGCCGCCGACGCCAGAGGCAGCGAAGACCCTGTTCGATGGCATCTTCTTCGATGCGGAGCGCTACGACCTGTCCGCCGTTGGCCGGGTGAAGATGAACATGCGCCTCGATCTAGACGCGCCGGACACCGTGCGGACGCTGCGCAAGGAGGACATCCTTGCGGTTATCAAGACGCTGGTGGATCTGCGGGACGGCAAGGGCGACATCGACGACATCGACCATCTGGGCAACCGCCGGGTGCGCTCGGTGGGCGAGCTCATGGAGAACCAGTACCGGGTGGGTCTCTTGCGCATGGAGCGCGCCATTAAGGAGCGCATGAGCTCGGTGGACATCGATACCGTCATGCCGCAGGACCTGATCAACGCCAAGCCGGCGGCTGCGGCGGTGCGTGAGTTCTTCGGGTCCTCGCAGCTGTCCCAGTTCATGGACCAGACCAACCCGCTGTCGGAGATCACCCATAAGCGGCGGCTTTCGGCGCTTGGTCCGGGTGGTCTGACCCGCGAGCGCGCAGGGTTTGAGGTGCGCGACGTGCACCCGACCCATTATGGCCGCATCTGCCCGATCGAGACGCCCGAAGGACCGAATATCGGTCTGATCAACTCGCTTGCGACCTATGCCCGCGTCAACAAATACGGCTTCATCGAGAGCCCGTACCGCCGCGTGGTGAAGGGCAAGGTCACGGATGAGGTGGTCTACCTGTCCGCCATGGAAGAGGCACGCTACGTCATCGCTCAGGCGAATGCGGAGCTCGATCCGAAGGGCGGCTTCGTCGAGGAGCTGGTGGTCTGCCGCCACGCCGGCGACGTCGAGCTCTATCCGCGGGATCGGGTGGATCTGATCGACGTGTCGCCGAAGCAGCTTGTCTCGGTGGCCGCGGCGCTCATTCCGTTCCTGGAGAACGACGACGCCAACCGCGCTCTTATGGGCTCCAACATGCAACGTCAGGCGGTGCCGCTGGTGACGGCCGAGGCGCCGCTGGTCGGCACCGGCATGGAAGAGGTCGTGGCGCGGGATTCGGGCGCTGCCATCGGTGCGCGCCGCACCGGCGTGGTCGATCAGGTCGACGCGACCCGTATTGTCGTTCGGGCCACGGAGGAAACCGATCCTTCCAAGTCCGGCGTGGACATCTACAATCTGCGGAAGTTCCAGCGTTCGAACCAGAATACCTGCATCAACCAGCGGCCGCTGGTGCGCGTGGGCGATGCGGTTCAAGTGGGCGAGATCATCGCCGACGGGCCCTCCACCGATCTCGGTGAGTTGGCGCTTGGGCGTAACGTGCTCGTCGCGTTCATGCCGTGGATGGGCTACAACTTTGAGGACTCCATCCTGATCTCCGAGCGCGTGGTGCGCGACGACGTCTTCACCTCGATCCATATCGAGGAGTTCGAGGTCATGGCCCGCGATACGAAGCTCGGGCCGGAGGAGATCACCCGCGACATTCCGAATGTCTCCGAGGAGGCGCTCAAGAATCTCGACGAGGCGGGCATCGTCTATATCGGTGCGGAAGTGCATCCCGGCGACATCTTGGTGGGCAAGATCACGCCCAAGGGCGAGAGCCCGATGACGCCGGAGGAGAAGCTGTTGCGCGCCATCTTCGGCGAGAAGGCGTCCGACGTGCGCGATACCTCCCTCAAGCTGCCGCCCGGCGTGGCCGGCACGGTCGTTGAGGTGCGCGTGTTCAATCGCCACGGCATCGAGAAAGACGAGCGCGCCATGGCGATCGAGCGCGAAGAGATCGAGCGCCTCGCCAAGGACCGGGACGACGAGCTGGCGATCCTCGATCGCAACGTCTACGGCCGGTTGCGCGATGTCTTGATGCATAAGCAGGTGGCCAAGGGACCGAAGGGCCTGAAGAAGGACTCCAAGGTCACCGAGGCGGTCCTGGAGGAGATCCCACGCAGCCATTGGTGGGAGATCGCGCTGAAGAACGACAAGGCGATGGCCGAAGTCGAGGCGATTGGCCGTCAGTACGATGAGGCCAAGAAGCGGTTGGAGCAGCGTTTCGTCGACAAGGTCGACAAGCTGCAACGCGGCGATGAGTTGCCCCCGGGCGTGATGAAGATGGTCAAGGTCTTCGTCGCGGTGAAGCGCAAGATCCAGCCGGGCGACAAGATGGCCGGCCGGCACGGCAACAAGGGCGTCATCAGCCAGATCGTGCCGATCGAAGACATGCCGTACCTGGAGGACGGAACGCCGGTCGACATCGTGCTCAATCCGCTCGGTGTGCCGAGCCGCATGAATGTGGGGCAGATCCTGGAAACTCATCTGGGCTGGGCCTGCCGCGGGCTTGGACGAAAGATCGGCGATGCCCTTCACGCCTATCAGGAGTCGAACAAGCCGAAGCCGTTGAAGGACTTGCTCAAGACCATCTACGGCGACGACAAAGCCGTGGCGGCGCTGAAGGACGATCAGCTCATCGATGTGAGCACGAGCCTGGTGCCGGGCGTGCCGGTGGCGACGCCTGTGTTCGACGGGGCGCACGAGACCGACGTGTCCGATCTTCTGGACGTTGCCGGACTCGATACGTCCGGTCAGGTGACGCTCTATGACGGTCGCTCCGGCGAGGAATTCGAGCGCAAGGTGACCGTGGGCTACATCTATATGCTCAAGCTCCATCACCTGGTGGACGACAAGATCCACGCCCGCTCGATCGGTCCTTACAGCCTGGTCACTCAGCAGCCCCTGGGCGGCAAGGCGCAATTCGGCGGTCAGCGCTTCGGCGAGATGGAGGTGTGGGCGCTGGAAGCCTATGGCGCCGCGTACACCTTGCAGGAGATGTTGACCGTCAAGTCCGACGACGTCGCCGGGCGTACGAAGGTGTACGAGGCGATCGTCCGCGGCGACGACACGTTCGAGGCGGGCATCCCCGAATCGTTCAACGTCCTGGTCAAGGAAATGCGTGCGTTGGGACTGAATGTCGAGTTGGTGCAGCCAAAGCCGGAGGACGCGCAGCCGCAACGGGCGCAGCTGCCAAAACCTGCGGCCGAGTGACCTGAGAAGGCCTTGAGGCGCATCGGAAAGCACTTGAACTTACGACCAACCGAAGGGCGGCATGCCGCCTGTTGGGAGACAAAAGAATGAACCAAGACATCGCCAATCTGTTTAGCCCGCAGACGCAGCAGCAGAATTTCGATCAAATCCGGATCGGCATCTCCAGCCCGGAGAAGATTCTGTCGTGGTCGTTTGGCGAAATCAAAAAGCCGGAGACGATCAACTACCGGACTTTCAAGCCGGAGCGCGACGGCCTGTTCTGCGCCCGCATCTTCGGGCCTGTGAAGGACTACGAGTGCTTGTGCGGCAAGTACAAGCGCATGAAGTACAAGGGCGTCATCTGCGAGAAGTGCGGTGTCGAGGTGACGCTGGCCAAGGTGCGCCGCGAGCGCATGGGCCATATCGAGCTGGCGGCGCCGGTGGCGCATATCTGGTTCTTGAAGTCGCTGCCTTCGCGCATCGGGCTGTTGCTCGATATGACGCTGAAGGACTTGGAGCGGGTCCTGTACTTCGAGAACTACATTGTGCTGGAGCCGGGGCTGACGGCGCTGAAACCCCTGCAGCTTCTCTCCGAGGAAGAGTACATCCAGGCGCAGGACGAGTTCGGCGAGGATTCTTTCACTGCCGGCATCGGCGCCGAGGCCATACGCACGCTTCTGAAGGACCTCGATCTTGAGAAGATCGCGGCCGATCTGCGTGTGGAAATTGCCGAGTCGACGTCGGAGCTTAAGCCGAAGAAGCTGGCAAAGCGCTTGAAGGTCGTGGAGGCCTTCATCCAGTCGGGCAACCGGCCCGAATGGATGATCCTGACCGTCGTTCCGGTCATCCCGCCGGAGCTGCGGCCTCTGGTGCCGCTCGATGGTGGCCGCTTCGCCACGTCCGACCTCAACGACCTCTACCGCCGGGTGATCAACCGGAACAACCGCCTGAAGCGGCTGATGGAGCTCCGCGCGCCGGACATCATCATCCGCAACGAAAAGCGCATGCTGCAAGAGGCGGTGGATGCACTGTTCGACAACGGCCGCCGCGGTCGGGTCATCACCGGCGCCAACAAGCGGCCGCTGAAGTCGCTGGCCGATATGCTGAAGGGCAAGCAGGGGCGGTTCCGCCAGAACCTGCTCGGCAAGCGCGTCGACTATTCGGGCCGGTCGGTGATCGTGGTGGGCCCTGAGCTCAAACTGCATCAATGCGGGCTGCCGAAGAAGATGGCGCTTGAGCTGTTCAAGCCATTCATCTACGCGCGGCTCGATGCCAAAGGCCATGCGGCCACGGTGAAGCAGGCGAAGAAGCTGGTGGAGAAAGAGAAGCCCGAGGTGTGGGACATCCTCGACGAGGTGATCCGCGAGCACCCTGTGCTGCTCAACCGCGCGCCGACCTTGCACCGTCTCGGCATTCAGGCCTTCGAGCCGGTGCTGATCGAGGGCAAGGCTATCCAGCTTCATCCGCTGGTCTGCGCGGCGTTCAACGCCGATTTCGACGGCGACCAGATGGCCGTTCACGTGCCCCTGTCGCTGGAGGCGCAGCTCGAAGCGCGCGTGCTGATGATGTCCACCAACAACATTCTGCACCCAGCCAACGGCTCGCCGATCATCGTGCCGTCGCAGGATATCGTGCTCGGCCTCTATTACCTGTCGCTGGTGATGGACAACGAGCCGGGTGAGGGCATGATTTTCGGCGACATCGCCGAGGTCCAGCATGCGCTGGATTCCAAGGCGGTGACCCTGCATGCCAAGGTCAAGGGCCGCTTCATCACCCGGGACGAGAACGGCGACTGGGTGTCCTACATCTACGACACGACCCCGGGACGCATGCTGCTCGGCGAGCTTCTGCCACGGCGGCCTGAGGTGCCCTACGACTTGGTCAACAGGCTTCTGACCAAGAAGGAGATCTCCAACATGATCGACGTGGTGTACCGCCACTGCGGTCAGAAGGAGACAGTCATCTTCTGCGACAAGATCATGGGGCTCGGGTTCCGCTACGCGTGCCGCGCCGGCATCTCGTTCGGCAAGGACGACATGGTGGTGCCGGAGACCAAGGACGACATCATCCACAAGACGTCCGAGCTCGTGCGCGAGTATGAGCAGCAGTACAATGACGGTCTCATCACCCGTGGCGAGAAATACAACAAGGTGGTCGACACCTGGACGGAGTGCACAGAGCTCGTCGCCAAGGAGATGATGAAGCGCATTTCGTCCGTGCAAGTGGACGAAGAGAACGGCCGCGAGAAGCCGATCAACTCGATCTACATGATGTCGCACTCCGGTGCGCGCGGGAGCCCCGCGCAGATGAAGCAGCTGGCGGGCATGCGCGGTCTGATGACCAAGCCGTCGGGCGAGATCATCGAGACGCCGATCATCTCCAACTTCAAGGAGGGGCTGTCGGTGATGGAGTACTTCAACTCCACCCACGGCGCCCGCAAAGGCCTGGCCGATACCGCTCTGAAGACGGCCAACTCCGGGTATCTGACGCGGCGTCTGGTGGACGTGGCGCAGGACTGCATCGTCACCGAGGAGGATTGCGGCACCAAGGAGGGCATCACCGCCCGCGCGATCCTGGAGGCCGGTGAGGTGACCGTCTCGCTCGGACAGCGCGTGCTGGGCCGCACCACCGCGGACGACGTGAAGGATCCGGCGACCGGCGATGTCATTCTCAAGGCCGGCGATCTGATCGAGGAAGAGCATGTCGAGGCGATCGAGAACGCCCGGGTTCAGGAAATCCGGATCCGGTCGGCGCTGACCTGCGAGACCCGCAATGGGATTTGCGGCAAATGCTACGGGCGCGATTTGGCCCGCGGCACGCCCGTCAACATGGGCGAGGCCGTCGGCGTCATCGCGGCGCAGTCGATCGGCGAGCCAGGCACGCAGCTCACCATGCGGACCTTCCACTTGGGCGGCGTGGCGAGCTCGAAGGTGGTCGACCAGTCGTCACTGGAGTCAAACTTCGACGGCACCGTGAAGATCAAGCAGCGCAACGTCGTGGAGGACTCGCAAGGGCGGCACATGGTCATGGGCCGGAACACGACGATCGTGGTCGAGGACGACGAGGGCAACGAGCTTGCCGTTCATCGTCTGCCCTACGGCACCCATCTGCGGGTGGACGAAGGCGCCAAGGTCAAGCGCGGCGACCGTCTCGCCGAGTGGGATCCTTATACGCGTCCTGTGCTCACTGAAATCGAGGGCACGGTCGAGTTCGAGGACCTGGTCGAAGGCGTGTCCGTCAGCGAGCAGCGGGACGAGTCGACCGGCATCACCAACAGCGTGATCATCGACTGGCGCGCATCGCCCCGTGGCGTCGACCTGCGGCCCGCGATGGTCATCAAGGACAAGAAGGGCAAGATCGGCAAGCTCAGCCGAGGCGGCGAAGCGCGTTACCTGCTTCCCGTCGATGCCGTTCTGTCGGTGGAGCCGGGCAGCGAAGTCAAGGCCGGCGACGTGCTGGCTCGTATCCCGATGGAGAGCGCCAAGACGCGCGACATCACGGGCGGTCTGCCGCGCGTGGCGGAGCTGTTCGAGGCGCGGCGTCCGAAGGATCACGCCATCATCGCTGAGGTCTCCGGCATCGTGCAGCTTGGCCGCGACTACAAGAACAAGCGGCGCATTGCCATCGTCCCGGACGAGGACGGCGCGGACCCGGTCGAGTTCCTGATCCCGAAGGGGCGGCATCTGACCGTGCAGGAGGGCGACCGCATTGAGAAGGGCGAGTACCTCCTCGACGGTCATCCGGCCCCGCACGACATTCTGGCGATCAAGGGCGTCGAGGAGCTGGCCAACTATCTCGTCAACGAGATTCAGGAGGTCTACCGGCTCCAGGGCGTGACCATCAACGACAAGCATATCGAGGTCATCGTCCGCCAGATGCTCCAGAAGATCGAAGTCGACGAATCCGGCGATACCGAGTTCCTCAAGGGCGAGCAGGTGGACCGGCTCGATTTCGAGGACGCCAATGCCGCCGCGGAGGCCCAAGGCGGTCAGCCTGCCAAGGGGCAGCCGGTGCTGCTCGGCATCACCAAGGCAAGCCTCCAGACGCGGTCGTTCATCTCGGCGGCCTCGTTCCAGGAGACAACCCGGGTGCTGACCGATGCCGCGGTCAACGGCAAGATGGACACCCTGGAGGGTCTGAAGGAGAACGTCATCGTCGGCCGGCTGATTCCGGCTGGAACCGGCGGCATGCTCTCCAGGCTCAACAGGATCGCTTCCCATCGTGACGATCTCATCCTGGAAGAGCGCCAGCGCGCCGCCCAGGACGCGATCGCGCAAGAGGATGCGGAGGCGCCAGAGGCCGGTGGCGATGGGTCTGAAGGCGCCGAAGGGGCTGAGGAGGGCGCCTCGGCGTAGGGGTTTCGGAGACACACGGGGGCCAGGCTGCCAGGCAGCTCTAAAACTGGCGTTTGGCCCCCGAAATCCGGCACTTCTACCCTTGACGATTTCAGAATCGGCCTGATACAACGCGGCCACTTTTCGTGGCAGGCGGTAGCCCGACCGAATTGGTTGCCCTTGGGCGCGGGTTAGACGCTGCCGGATTAACCGGGATCAAATCGGGGTCAAGATCTTGGGGGCCCGCCCTCCAAGATCCTCTGTATTGAGGCGCTGAAGGACGCGAGGCTCCCTCGCAGGCTTCGGCTCTTATGATTTGGGCTTATGCCCTTGTTTTTGTTGGGTTTTGCCCTTTTGCCAAAAGGGGCATTGCCTTTGGAATGACCGAGGCCGTCGCGCCTCTTGGATGATTGGACGTTAAAGGCTGCCATGCCGACGATTCAGCAATTGATCCGCAAGCCGCGCCAGGCGCCGGTGAAACGGAACAAAGTACCGGCCATGCAGGCCTGCCCCCAGAAGCGGGGGGTCTGTACGCGCGTGTACACCACGACCCCGAAGAAGCCGAATTCGGCGCTCCGGAAGGTCGCGCGCGTGCGTCTCACCAATCAGCAGGAAGTGACGAGCTACATCCCCGGCGAGGGGCACAACCTGCAAGAGCACTCCGTGGTGATGATCCGCGGCGGACGCGTGAAAGACCTTCCAGGTGTCCGCTACCACATCATTCGCGGCGTGCTCGACACCCAAGGCGTCAGCGCCCGTCGGCAGCGGCGTTCGAAATACGGAGCCAAACGGCCCAAGTAATTGGGCCGTTTTCGCGTCTTAAGGAAACGGATTAGGCGATATGTCGAGGCGGCACAGAGCGGAAAAGCGCGAGATCATTCCCGATCCCAAGTTCGGGGACATCGTGCTTACGAAGTTCATGAACTCCATCATGAAGGAAGGCAAGAAGTCGGCCGCCGAGCGCATCGTCTATGGCGCGCTCGACCAGATGGAGCAAAAGGTGAAGCAGAACCCGATCGAGCTGTTCCATCAGGCTCTGCAGAACGTCATGCCGGCGCTGGAGGTACGCTCCCGGCGCGTCGGCGGCGCAACCTATCAGGTGCCGGTCGAGGTCAGGCTCGACCGCCGTCAGGCCCTGGCCATTCGCTGGATCATCTCTGCCGCGCGCGGGCGCAACGAGAACACGATGGTGGAGCGTCTCTCGGGCGAGCTGCTCGACGCCGTCAACAACCGCGGAACCGCTGTGAAGAAGCGTGAGGACACGCACCGGATGGCGGAGGCCAATCGGGCCTTCTCCCATTATCGCTGGTAAGGATTTCGAACGATGCCCCGTACGACCCCCCTCGCGGACTATCGCAACATCGGAATCATGGCGCATATCGACGCCGGCAAGACCACGACGACCGAGCGTGTGCTCTACTACACGGGTAAGAGCCACAAGATCGGCGAGGTCCATGACGGCGCGGCCACCATGGACTGGATGGAGCAGGAGCAGGAGCGCGGCATCACGATTACCTCCGCCGCGACGACTGCTTTCTGGAACGACAAGCGCATCAATATCATCGACACGCCCGGCCACGTGGACTTCACCATCGAGGTGGAGCGCTCGCTTCGCGTGCTGGACGGTGCCGTCGCGCTGCTCGACGCCAACCAGGGCGTGGAGCCGCAAACGGAGACCGTGTGGCGCCAGGCTGACAAATATGCCGTGCCGCGCATGATCTTCGTCAACAAGATGGACAAGATCGGTGCCGACTTCTTCATGTCGGTGAAGATGATCGAGGATCGCCTGGGCGCGACGCCGCTCGTTCTGCAGCTGCCGATCGGCGCGGAATCGAAGTTCAAGGGCATCGTCGACCTGGTTCGCATGAAGGCGGTGGTCTGGGACGATGAGTCTCTCGGCGCTTCGTTCCATGATGAGGACATTCCCGCCGATCTCGTCGATCAGGCCAAGGAGTACCACGACAAGCTCGTCGAGCAGGCTGTCGAGCTCGATGAGGAGGCCATGGAGGCCTATCTGGAAGGCAACGAGGTGTCCGAGGAGAAGCTGAAAGAGCTGATCCGCAAGGGGACCTGCAATCTCGACTTCGTGCCGGTGCTGTGCGGCTCCGCGTTCAAGAACAAGGGTGTGCAGCCGCTGCTGGATGCGGTTGTCGACTACCTGCCGTCGCCGCTCGACGTGCCCGCCATCAAGGCGATCGACGTGAAGACCGAGGAGGAGGTCGACCGGCCGGCATCG
>JGI12316J15310_10000085_pt83 | contig 28567 bp, 31 predicted proteins | sample MarCyaLeptolynsp_FD_15310 | JGI IMG/M metagenome (IMG submission 15310)
CTTGCCCATGACTGCCGGCGTCCGGAACTTTTCCGCCCACAGCTGATCGCTGCCATTGAGATGGTGCAGCATGGCGACCTCGACCCGCAGCGCACGACTGGTGCCTGGGCTGGTGAAATCGGCATGGTTCAGATGCTGCCCGAGGACATCATCAAGTTCGGTCGTGACGGCGATGGCGACGGCCACGTGAAACTGAAGCAGAGCGCGTCGGACGCGATCCTGACCGCCGGTGCGTTCATCAATCACCTCGGGTGGCGTCAGGGTGAGCCCTGGCTTCAGGAAGTGACCGTTCCCCAGAATCTGAACTGGTCCGAAACGGGTCTTGGCAAGACAAAGACAGGCGCGCAATGGGCCGCTCTCGGCATTCAGCCGCGCTGGGGCCAGATCGCCTCCAACCTGCCCGCCTCGCTGCTGCTTCCTCAAGGCCGCAAGGGACCGGCCTTTCTGGCCTATCCGAACTTCGACATCTACCTGGAATGGAACCAGTCGCTCATCTACACCACGTCCGCCGCCTATTTTGCGACCCGCCTTGCGGGCGCACCGCGCTACAATGCCGGCAATCCTGACCAGGGGCTGAACGATGCCCAGATGAAGCAACTTCAGACCAAGCTTCAAGCCAGGGGCTATGACGTCGGCAAGATCGACGGGATCTTGGGCGCCGGTACCCGTGGTGCTGTCCAGGACATGCAGCAAAAACTCGGCATGCCGGCGGATGCCTGGCCGACCCCTGCCCTTTTGAACAGGCTTTAGGACACGGGGTCAGTCGCCCGGTTCCTGAGTGCGTGAAAACCGTGCTGGAGCAGACAGGTGCCGACGTGTGTCCAAAAGCTATCTGCCGCCGAAGATGGCCATGGATTGCGCGGGACCAAGTTTGTGGATCGTAATGTAATCCTGAGATTGAACCAGCGGCCTTTTGGGGATCCAGTAATTCTCGATGACGCACTCGGTGATCTCGATCCGTTGTTCAAGCGTGTAGTCGTGCGCGTGTGGGTAAAGAAGGATCATCCAGATCACCGCCATGAACAGGTCGAAGTCGTCGACCCAGAACTGGACCTGGCGCGTCTCCGAACAGATCTCGCAATCCTTCAGGGCATGGACCTCACGCAATTGCTGCCTTAGTCCGAGCAGGTCCTGATCCGTCGAGGTGCCGAAGAACCGGTTGGCAAAATGGTTGTAGAGCCAGGTGGTTGTGTGCGGCCGTGTTTCGCGGGCTGACATCATGACCGCGTGGATTGCGCCATTCGGCGTCAGGACCTCGTCGTAAAGCGCCTTCACGAGCACTGGCCAGGTGGCGGCATTCGAATAATAGAGGCTGTGATGGAGAGTGATGAGATCCTGCCTGCATCCGTCCAGCAGTGCTTCACGGGTTCGTCGCGCTGCATTCCCGTCGCGAAAGTCGAACGTGTAGTCGCCCTGGACCAGATGCACGTTTTGCAGAAGCTGCCTCGTCTGGCGCTCCTGAAGCGTTGCCAGCGCCGCACCGTCAATGTCGTAAAGCCACAGGCCTCTTTCAAAGGCGGACTGAAGAATTCGGAACTGCGGCTCGTTGCCTGCGCCGATCGAGAGGGCCGAGAGGTCTCTTTCTTCCTTGATTCTCCTATGGATCGCCCGAATGGTACGCATCAGGCTTGCGGCAACATCAGGTTTTTCGGAGGCGTGGCGCGCCCAGATCCTGTTCTGTTCAAATATATTGTAGTTCGCGGCATCTAGACCGCGTTCGATAAGACTGTCCGACTTTACCAGGTGCACGCGCGTATCCTCCGTGGTGCCTGCGCCCGAGTTGGACCACATCCTTCTGCCCGGCGCGTTCCCAATGAGAGATAAGCAGCAACCTCGGAAATACTTGTGAAATTTTGTTCATAAACGACTGAATTACATTAGTAATTTTTCATGTTTCTCCGTGAGAGTATTTGCTCGATACCGTTCGTAAGTGAAATCACTCAGAGACCCGGTCACAACTTGCATCCCCAAAAACCAGTACCCTTTCCAGGTGTTCCTGACGCCATGGGAACCGGACATATGCTCCCGCCAGAAACGCGCGCTAGTGCAGTCCCTTGACCGGTGCGGTCTCGGGAACGACGGCCTCCCTGCCGTCTCCCAACAGGAAGACTGCGAGAATGCGCGTATCGCCGTCGGCGGTGTTCCTCCCCTGGTGGGTCACGGTCATCGCTTCCATGACGCCCTCTCCCTCGCGGAAGACCTTCTCTCCGATGCCTTCGTAGAACACGGTGACTTCGCCCTGCAGGATGTAGGCAAAAAGCGGTGCGCCATGCTGATGCCAGGCTGTTTTTTCGCCAGGCTCCAGCGTCACCACGATTGCCCTGACCGAGGCATCCTTTTGCGGAAAGGTGATCTTTTCGCCCGCGACGGTCTTGTCACCGGAAAAGACTTCAAGAACCTTGTCATATGATCCCTGATGGGAAGCGGATGTCTTGTTGCTGTCCGAAGCCGGAATATTCGGTTTTTCTGCCGGTATCGCCGTTGAGTCTGTTGCTTGCGCCGGTAAAACGGCCGCGCAGATCAGCATCAGCCAAGCAGACCACATCATCCTGATACCCTGCCGGAAATCGCGGTGCCGCGGCCTGGTCATAGCTCGATGCTCGCACCCGGTGTCAGTGTGTTCACCTTTGCCGCTTCCGGCCCCATGGCAGTTTCAAAAGCGTCAGCCGACTGATCGAGGATCGGGAATGTTCCGAAATGGCAGGGGACGATCGTGTCGAAGTCAAAGAAACGCGTGCAGGCTATGGCCGCGGCCCTGCCCCCCATGGTGAAGCGGTCGCCGACGGGAACGATCCCGATCTTCGGGCGGTAGATCTCGTTGATCAGCGCCATATCGGAGAAAATGTCGGTATCCCCCATGTGATAAAGCACCTTCTTTCCCGGAATCTCGATTATGACGCCGTGCGGATTTCCGAGATAGATGGCCTCGCCCTCGGTCTGCTTTGACGAGGAATGGTCCGCTCGTGTGAGCGCGACCTTGAATGCGCCGGTATCGACCATGCCACCCGAATTCATCGGGTTGATGTTCTCAATGCCCTGTCTGCCGGCCCACATGCAGATCTCGAAATTTGAAATCAACTGCGCGCCGTTCTGCTTGAGGATGTCGATTGCGTTGCCGATATGATCGTCATGGCCATGCGTCAGCACGACATGGGTGACGCCTGCTGTCACCTGATCAACCGCCAGATTGTCCGGAAACGACGGATTGCCGGTCAGGAACGGATCGAACATGATGGACGTTCCGGTGAACTCCAGCTTAAAGGCGGAATGACCGTACCAGGTGAGTTTCATCTAAATCTCCATCGCCAACGCAGTTTATGCTTCGAGTTTAGACACTGACTTCATTTGTGCAAGAAAGGGTTGTTGCCGGTGGCGCTCTCTAAAGGCAGTTCCAACTGGCCTTTTGGAACCGGCCCTGATAAAGCGCCTTCATGGCAAACGACCCCGCACTTTCCATCGAAGATTTTGTATCGGCCCTGCCGCGCGACAGCCGTTTGATCGGTCTCGATCTGGGCACCAAGACCATCGGTCTTGCGCTGTCGGATATCGGCCGCGGAATTGCGACGCCGATGGATACGATCCGCAGAAAGAAATTCACGATTGATGCCGAGCAGCTGCTCGGAATTTGCGGGAAACAGAATGTCGGCGGCATTGTCCTTGGATTGCCATTGAACATGGACGGAAGCGAAGGTCCGCGCGCACAAGCCACGCGGGCATTCGCCAGAAACCTGTCCCAGAAGACCGAGCTTCCGATCACTTACTGGGATGAACGCCTTTCGACCGCCGCCGTCACGCGGACGCTGCTGGAGGCGGATTCCAGCCGTGCGAAACGGGCCGATGTCGTCGACAAGATGGCCGCCGCCTACATTCTGCAAGGGTTTCTTGACCGCCTCGGGTTCATGTCGTCCGAGGATTGATACCCCGCCTGAGTGAAGTCCTGCTGCTCGAACAGGCACCCGCCTCATGTGGACATCGGGCATGAGTTGAATTCGCACTTGTGCACCGTGCCGATTCTCCCTATAGGGATGGTCTCGATGACCGCGACAGATACCCATCGAGACAGCCCCTACCCCCATCGCCATTTGCTGGGCATTGAAGGGCTTCATCCCCACGAAATTCTGGGCCTTTTGGATCGTGCAGAGGAAGCTGTCGAGGTTTCCCGGCAAGTGCACAAGCGCAAGCAGGTCCTTCAGGGCCGAACCCAGATCAACCTCTTTTTCGAGAACTCCACGCGGACGCAGAGTTCGTTCGAGCTTGCCGGCAAGCGGCTCGGTGCGGACGTCATGAATATGGCTGTGTCGCATTCCTCGGTGAAAAAGGGCGAAACGCTGATCGACACGGCGGCAACACTCAACGCAATGCATCCCGACCTCCTGGTGGTCCGGCATCATGCCGCCGGCGCTGTCCATCTGCTTGCGCGCAAGGTCGGCTGTTCGGTGGTCAATGCCGGCGATGGACCGCACGAGCATCCGACACAGGCGCTGCTCGACGCGCTCACGATCCGCCGTCACAAGGGCAAGATCGCCAGGCTGACAGTCGCCATTTGCGGCGACATCGCCCATTCACGTGTCGCCCGCTCCAATATTATCCTGCTGAATGCTCTCGGTGCCCGGGTTCGTGTCGTTGCACCGTCGACGCTGCTGCCCTCCGGTATTGCAAAGATGGGCGTTGAGGTCTTCAACGACATGCGCGCCGGACTGAAGGACGCGGACATCGTGATGATGCTGCGGCTCCAGCGCGAGCGCATGAATGGAGCCTTCGTCCCTTCCGTGCGCGAATACTACCGATATTACGGCCTTGATGCGGAAAAGCTCTCGGTTGCGCGCAAGGATGTGCTGGTCATGCATCCCGGTCCGATGAACCGGGGCGTTGAGATCGATGCGTCCATTGCCGACGGTCCGCAGTCCCTGATCAGGGAACAGGTTGAAATGGGTGTCGCCGTCAGAATGGCGATCCTAGAGGCCCTCGCAGCAAATCTGCCAAACCAATAGAGGAAAGACCCGTGGCACTCGATACACCAAGACCGCTGGTTCTTTCCAATGCCAGGGTGATCGATCCGGCGCGCGAGCTGGATGCGCCCGGTTCCATCATCATTGCCGACGGGACCATCCTCGCGGCGGGCCCGGAAGCGGCGAACCAGGGCGCACCCTACGGCGCGGAGATTGTCGACTGCAAGGGAGCGATCGCCTGCCCGGGCCTCATCGACATGTGCGTTTCCGTCGGAGAGCCCGGCGCAGAACACCGTGAAACGCTTGCCAGCGCGTCGCAGGCAGCCGCTGCGGGCGGGGTCACGACCATCTGCACGATGCCGGACACCGACCCGGTCATCGACGACCCGGCTCTTGTCGATTTTATTCTCAGGCGCGCGCGGGATACCGCAATTGTAAACGTTCATCCCCTTGCAGCGCTGACAAAGGGACTGAACGGCACGGAGATGGCGGAGATCGGGCTTTTGCAGGAGGCAGGCGCGGTCGCGTTCACGAATGGGCACAAGTCGGTCGAAAACGCGCAGGTCATGCGCCGCATGATGACTTATGCGCGCGATTTCGACGCGCTTGTCATCCACCATACCGAAGACCCGGATCTGGCTGGCGGCGTGATGAACGCAGGTTTGAATGCAAGCTGGAAGGGCCTTTCCGGAGTGCCGCGTGAAGCCGAAATCATCATGCTGGAGCGGGATCTTCGTCTCGTCGGCATGTCGAAGGGCAAGTATCACGCGAACCTGATCTCCACGTCTGACAGCGCCGATGTTGTGCGCACCGGCAAGAAGCGCGGCCTGGACATCACAGCGGGAATATCGATCAATCACCTCACCCACAACGAAAACGACATCGGCGCCTACCGGACCTTCTTCAAGATGTCGCCTCCTCTGCGTGACGAAGACGATCGCGAAGCAATGATCGCCGCAATCGCCGACGGAACCATCGATATCATCTGCTCCAACCATGATCCGCAGGACGTTGAAACGAAGCGCCATCCCTGGGCCGAAGCGGAAGACGGTGCCATCGGGCTTGAAACCATGCTGGCTGCCGCCTTGCGGCTGTTTCATTCCGGACAGGTTGATCTTGTCACCTTGCTGGGAGCGATGACGAGCAAGCCGGCAGACAGGCTCGCGCTGGAAACCGGCCGCCTTTCCAAAGGTGCTCCGGCGGATATCGCCGTGTTCGACCCAGACCGGCCCTGGGTGCTTGAAAAAAGCGCAATCCGGTCGCATTCGAAGAATTCGCCTTTTGAAGATGCGCGGTTCTCGGGGCGGGTGTTGCGGACGGTCGTTGCGGGCAAGACGGTGTTCGCGCACTCCTGAGACGCGGAACAGTGACCGCCAGACGCCGCATTCAGACTGCATTCAGGTAACATGGTGTTCGATCCACGCCGAGAGTTTGCGCTGCCCTAGGTGATGGACCCATAAATGAGACTGAAATGGCATGCGAAATGGCGAGATCCCGCCAGGAAGGGTGTGCGGAGCGGGCTTTCTGCCCGGTCAAGCACGCTGACGCCGCGGGGCGACGCCATTTCCATGTCCTTCGGATTTGACCGGATTGCGCCTCCTCCGCGTTGCGAAAGGCTTGAAAATGCGCCGCATTTCCTGCGTTTCCGCGCCTTGATGAGACGCAAGCCGCCTCAAACCATATCGGCCTCATTTATGGGTCCGTCACCTAGCCCGGCAGCACAACTTCGCGGAACAATTGGATTGATACATGCGTGCGTTTATATCGACATTCTTCGCGGTCACAGTTGCGGGCAGCCCCGTTCACGCGGCCGATCTCTACATGAAATACAAGCTGTTCGCGGTCGGACTACCGATCGGTTCCGGCGTGATGTCCGTCGATTTCAGCAAGGACTCCTATTCCATCGACGCCAATGGCGGAACCGCGGCTTTTGGCAAGCTCGTGTCGGATGGAAAAGGGTCCGTGAACGTTCGCGGCAATATTGCCAGTGGCACGTTGCAGCCCAATAAATTCGACCTGGAAGTCAGGAGTGACGACGAAAACGGGACGATCTCGATGCAGATGAAAGAGGGAAGCGTCAAGAAGGTCGCCGTAAACCCGCCACAGGACCGCATGAATCAGCGGATCAAGGTCACTTCCGATCATCTCAAGAATGTGCTGGACCCGTTGACGGCAGCCGTTTTTCCCGCGCCAAAAGGCCTCTCCGCGGAAAGCTGCAACCGGACGCTGGAACTCTTCGATGGCAAGGAGCGCTACAACGTTCATCTGAGTTACAAGTCGAAGCGGCAGGCCAAAACATCTGACGGCCGCTTCAATGGCGATGTTCTCGTCTGCCGTGCCCGGTATGAGCCGGTTTCCGGGCATCGTCCGAAGCGCAAGACAATCCAGGAGCTTGCCAAAAACAAGTCGATGGAAATCTGGTTGGCGCCGGTCGGCGACAGACCCTATCTCGTGCCGCTCAGAGCGAGCATAAAGGTTTCTTTCGGGTCTCTTGTCGTCAAGGCGGAGAAGTACAAGCTCAAGGGCTGATGCAAGTGTCTCCAGCGCCTCTCGAACGCGCGATGCTGGACCCGCCCACTGCCTCGTCCCCTGTTCTCGTGTGAATGCCGTATCGGGACTTGATCCGCACCGGCAGCCGGTTACAGTGCGGCTGAATTTTGCATCGCGCGACAAGGGAGTGGATTCGCGTGCCTGATCCGATCAGCTGGGAGTTCGCCTGGCCTTACTATCTTGCGGCCCTCGCCTTCGGCTACCTGCTGGGCTCTATCCCGTTCGGACTTGTCGTCACACGCATGGCCGGCCTCGGAGACATCCGCAACATCGGATCCGGCAATATCGGCACAACGAATGTTCTTCGAACCGGCAAGAAATCGCTTGCCGCAGCGACCTTGCTCGGGGACGGCCTGAAAGGGACTGTCGCCGTCCTGGTTGTCGGTGCGTTTTACGGTCAGGACATGGCCCTTGTCGCCGGTCTCGGCGCCTTCCTGGGGCACCTTTTTCCGGTCTGGCTCAAGTTCAAGGGCGGCAAGGGTGTCGCGACCTATATCGGCGTACTGCTGGGGCTCTACTGGCCTGCGGCCCTGATCTTCGTCGGATTGTGGATCGGCATGGCGGCGCTGTTCCGCTATTCATCCCTGTCGGCGCTGACAGCGAGCCTGGTGACACCCGTCCTGCTCTATCTCGTGCTGAGCCGCTTCCAACTGGCAGAAATGACGCTCTTCATGACTGTGCTCCTGTGGATCAAGCACCACGAGAATATCGGCAGGTTGCTGCGCGGTGAAGAAAGCAGGATCGGATCGAAGTCGAAACCGGCGCCGGTCGGCGACGCGGATGCAGACAACGGAGGCACATGAGCGCAGGCCAAGAGGATAAAACACGTTGCCTCACAGAGGAGCAGCGCCTTGCATGGCTGCGTTTAATACGATCTGAAAACATAGGCCCGTCAACGTTCCGCGATCTTCTGGATCATGCCGGGTCGGCGGAACGGGCGCTCGAACTCCTGCCGGCACTTTCAAGACGCGGCGGCAAGCGGAGCCATCGGCTCTGCTCCGAACAGGATGCGATCGACGAACTTGAGGCGCACCGGCGCTTCGGTGCCCGGCTGGTGGCCCAGGGTGAAGCCGACTATCCGCCCCATCTGCAACATATTGACAGTCCGCCTCCCTTGCTTTCGATAAAGGGAGGTCCGGTGACTGCAAATCCGCAAATGGCAGCTATTGTCGGTGCCCGGAACGCATCGCTTTCCGGCCGCAAACTCGCGGCCGCCTTCGCCCGCGATCTGGGAGCGCACGGATTTGCGATTGCTTCGGGTCTCGCACGCGGCATTGACGCGGCAGCCCACGAGGCAGCGCTTGCAACCGGAACACTTGCGGTCTTCGCAGGTGGACTGAGCGTTCTATATCCGCCAGAACATGAACACCTGCTCTCGGCACTCCTCGATGCCGGAGGCGCAGCTATCAGCGAAATGCCCTTTGGCTGGAAACCGCGTGGACGGGATTTTCCCAGACGAAACCGTCTGATTTCCGGCGTTTCGCTCGGCGTTGTCGTGATCGAAGCCGCCAAGGCCTCCGGGTCACTTCATACCGCACGTTTCGCCCTGGAACAGAACCGCGACATATACGCAGTGCCGGGCTCACCCTTGGACCCGCGTTCAGAAGGAGCGAACGGATTGATCCGTCAGGGTGCGACGCTTGCAAGATCCGCGAGGGATGTCCTGGAAGGACTGGCGGGACGCACCGCGATCGAGCTACCGCTGTTTCGCGGCCTGTCGGAAACCGTTCACCAGCCGGAGCCTGCCGCTGCAGACCCCGCTGAAGGTGCGAGAGCCCGGATCATTGAAGCCCTCGGCCCGGCACCGATGCAGCTCGACGAACTGATCCGGTTCGTGGACGCGGATGCGCGCACGGTGACTGTCGTCCTGCTCGAGCTTGAACTTGCCGGTCGCCTCGAGCGCCATGCGGGGCAAAAGATTTCTCTGATCATGGGATAATCGAGATCCGACAGCCGCGTTTTTGGGGCAACCACGGTGCCGTTGCCCTGTGGGCAACTCAACCGTGGAAAACTACGCCAAATGCGAGGTCACTTGACCCGGGACGCGCAAAGGTCCATTTGACAGGCGGCACATGATCCGTGATCGTCTGCGCATCTAAATTCTCCTTCTCCACCGGGCGGGGGCTCCGTTTCCGGCAAAATTATTTGGGTAAGAATGAACGTCGTTATTGTGGAATCGCCGGCGAAAGCCAAGACGATCAACAAATATCTCGGCACCGACTATACGGTCTTGGCCTCTTATGGCCACGTGCGCGATCTGCCTCCGAAAGACGGCTCGGTTCTGCCAGACGACAATTTTGCCATGAGCTGGCAAGTGGACAGCAAATCCCAGAAGCGGCTGTCGGAAATCGCCAATGCGGTCAAGGACGCCGACCGCCTCATTCTCGCGACCGACCCCGACCGCGAAGGAGAGGCAATTTCCTGGCACGTTCTCGAAGTGCTGCAGAAAAAGCGCGTCTTGAAGGACAAGCAGGTTGAGCGTGTGGTGTTCAACGCGATCACCAAAAAGGCGATCCTGGAAGCGATGGACAATCCGCGCCAGCTGGATGGTCCCCTTGTCGATGCTTACCTTGCACGCCGGGCCCTCGACTATCTCGTCGGCTTCACGCTTTCTCCCGTCCTGTGGCGCAAGCTGCCGGGAGCCCGCTCCGCGGGCCGGGTACAATCGGTGGCCCTCCGCCTGATCTGCGATCGGGAAATGGAGATCGAGATCTTCAAACCCCAGGAATACTGGTCGATCTTTGCGAATATGAAGACGCCCGCCGGGGACATGTTTCAGGCGGGACTGACCGGTTTCGAAGGCCGCAAGATCGGCCGTCACGACATCAAGAACGAGGCCGAAGCGACGACGATCAAGGCAATGCTCGAAACCGCGAGTTTCGCGGTCGACAGCGTCGCGTCGAAGCCGGCGAAACGAAATCCGGCCGCCCCGTTCACGACATCGACCCTGCAGCAGGAAGCCTCGCGCAAACTCGGCTTTGCTGCTTCCCGAACGATGCAGGTGGCTCAGAAGCTCTATGAAGGCATCTCCATCGGTGGCGAAACCTCCGGTCTCATAACCTATATGAGAACCGACGGCGTCCAGATCGCCGGTGAGGCCATTGCCGCTGCACGCAGCGTGATCGGGCAGGATTTCGGAGACAAGTATGTGCCGGAAAAGCCGCGCGCCTATTCCTCCAAGGCGAAAAACGCTCAGGAAGCACACGAGGCGATCCGCCCGACAGACCTCGCCAGACGGCCGAAAGACGTCGCAAAGTTCCTCGATCCCGATCAGGCACGGCTCTATGAGCTGATCTGGAAACGGACCATGGCCTCCCAGATGGAGTCCGCCGTACTGGAACGCACAACGATCGAAATCGTTGCGAGCGGCTCCGGCAAGAACGCCAACCTCAGAGCGACCGGTTCCGTCGTCCGGTTCGACGGGTTTCTCGCGCTCTATCAGGAAGGTCGCGACGACGAGGAAGACGAGAATTCCCGACGCCTGCCCGCCGTTGACAATGGCGCAACGCTCGTTGCGACCTCCGTTGACGGAAGCTCCGAGCCGATCGAGGCAACCCAACATTTCACCACGCCGCCGCCGCGCTATACCGAAGCCAGCCTTGTCAAGAAAATGGAAGAGCTGGGGATCGGTCGCCCGTCGACCTATGCCTCGACGCTACAGACCCTGCGCGACCGGGATTATGTTGAACTAGAAAAGAAGCAACTCGTTCCCCAGGACAAGGGACGCATTGTCACCGCGTTTCTGGAGAGCTTCTTCCGGCGCTACATCGAATTCGATTTCACCGCGAGCCTGGAAGAGCAGCTCGACAAGATTTCGGCCGGTGAACTGTCGTGGCTTGACGTTCTGCGCGACTTCTGGACCAGCTTTTCCGGCTCGGTCGACGATATCAAGGATCTGCGTGTCGCCGAGGTCATCGACTCTCTCAATGAACTGCTCGGACCGCATATCTTCCCGCCAAAGGAAGACGGCAGCGATCCCCGCAAGTGTCCGAGCTGCGACACGGGGCAACTTTCGCTGAAGGTCAGCCGCTGGGGCGCTTTCATCGGCTGTTCGAATTATCCGGAATGCGGTTTCACCCGCCAGCTCGGCAAACCGAACGGCGAAGACGGCGACGCGGACGAAGGTCCGAAGGTACTCGGCACGGATCCGGAAACCGGCCAGGATGTGTCGCTGCGCAACGGCCGCTTCGGTCCTTATGTCCAGCTCGGTGAAGAAGCCAAGCCGAAACGCGCTTCCCTTCCCAAGGGCTGGTCGGCTCCGGACATGGATCTGGACAAAGCGTTGCAGTTGCTTTCCCTGCCGCGCGAGGTTGGTCTTCATCCCGAAGACGGCAAGATGATCACAGCAGGGATCGGCCGATACGGCCCGTTCGTCCTGCACGAGGGGACCTATGCCAACCTCTCCACGCCGGACGAGGTCTTTTCCGTCGGGATCAACCGTGCGGTCGATGCTCTTGCTGAAAAGCGCGCCAAGGGCGGCGGACGCAGGGGCGCGGCAGCAACGCCGTTGAAGGAGCTGGGCGAACATCCGGATGAAGGTGGACCCGTCAACGTCTACGACGGCCGCTACGGCCCTTATGTCAAACACGGCAAGATAAATGCGACCCTGCCCAGGGACAGCGACCCCAAGGCGGTAACGCTGGAACAGGCGTTGGAGCTCATTTCGGCGAAGGCGGCGAAGGGCGGCGGCAAGAAGAAGGCCGCGGCCAAAAAGTCGACAAGCAAGAAAGCCTCGTCCGCAAACGGCAAGGCCAAAACCACGGCAAAGAAGACGACCGCCAAAACCGCCAAAAAGGCGGAGGTCGATGCGTCGTCGGAAGACGTTCCCTGGGATGACGCGTCTTGAACGCGAAACGGATCAACACGCGCAAGCACACAAAACGAAAACACGCGAAGGTTCCGGGCGAGATGCCCTCACGCGAGGACATTCTCGCCTTCGTCGCGGACAATCCGGGCCGCGCCGGTAAACGCGAAATCGCGCGCCATTTCGGGATTATCGGCGGCGCACGGATCCATTTGAAGAAGATGCTCAAGGACCTCTCCGAAGAGGGCCTGATCGAGAAGCGCAACAAACGCATGGTCCGCCCGGGCGATTTGCCGCCGGTCTTTGTTGCAAGGCTGTTCGGACGCGACAGTGATGGAGACCTTCTGGGCGCGCCTGTCGACTGGGACGAGGAAGCGGGCGATCCGCCTAGTATTCTGGTCCTGAGCGGAAAAACCAAGGCAACGCAGCCAGGTGTCGGCGACCGAGCCCTCATCCGCCTGACAGAGGCCGACGCCGGACCTGAAGCCGAACACGTCGCGCGCGTTATCAAGGTGCTCGAAAAGAAACAGGGCGCGATCCTTGGGATCTTCCGCAAGCGCGACGGCGAGCGCCTTCCCTACCTGGAACCGATCGACCGCAAGCAGCGGGAACTGGATGTCGACCCATCGGACCTCAAGGAAGCGGACGACGGCGATCTCGTCAGCGCGCAGGTGACGCGTTCGGGCCGCTATGGCCATCCGCGCGCCTCCATTGTCGAGCGCTTCGGGTCGATGAATTCGGAAAAGGCCATTTCCGAGATTGCACTGCAGTCGCACGGCATTCCGCACGTCTTTCCCGGTGCCGTCGAAGCGCAGGCGGAGGCATCAAAGCCGGTCGAGAGGCTCGGCAAAAGGGAAGACTGGCGACAGGTGCCGTTGATCACGATCGATCCGCCCGATGCAAAGGATCACGATGACGCCGTTTTTGCCGAACCGGACGAAGATCCTGAAAACAGCGGCGGACATGTGGTTTATGTCGCGATCGCGGATGTCGCACATTACGTGACACCGGGCTCGGCCATGGACAGGGAAGCCAATATCAGGGGGAACTCGGTCTATTTCCCGGACCGCGTTATCCCGATGCTGCCCGAACGCATATCCAACCAGCTGTGTTCCTTGCGCGAAAAGGAAGACAAGCCCGCCCTGGGCGTGCGCATGGTATTCGACAAGGCAGGACGCAAAACCGGTCATACCTTCCACAGGGTCCTGATGCGCTCGGCGGCCAAGCTCTCCTATCAGCAGGCCCAGAAGGCGATTGACGGTATTGTGGATGACAAGACCGAAACGCTGGTGGACGGCGTTCTGAAGCCTCTGTGGGCTGCTTACGAAGCGCTCAAGAAAGGCCGCGAGGCTCGCGAACCGCTGGAACTTGATCTGCCGGAGCGCAAGATCAAGCTCAAGGACGACGGAACCGTCGATCATGTCTACGTTCCCGAACGCCTGGATGCGCACAAGCTGATCGAGGAGTTCATGATCCAGGCCAACGTGGCCGCTGCGGAAACACTGGAAAAGAAGAAGAGCCCCCTGCTCTACCGCGTCCATGACGCGTCCACGCCGGAAAAACTGGAGAGCCTGAAAGAGTTTCTGTCGACCCTGAACATGAAGCTGCCGTCTTCTGGCGGACTGCGGCCCTCGGTCTTCAACGGCATTCTGGCCAAGGTGAAGGACACCCCTCAGGCCCATCTCGTCAATGAGGTGGTTCTGCGCAGCCAGGCGCAGGCCGAGTACACGCCCCAGAACATCGGCCATTTCGGTCTCAACCTGCGGCGCTATGCACATTTCACGTCGCCGATCCGACGCTATGCGGATCTCATCGTGCACCGTGGACTGATATCCGCGCTGGGTTTCGGCAAGGACGGTCTTCCGGACGGCATTGAGAGCAAACTCGAAGCAATTGGTGCTGAAATCTCGGGAGCCGAACGCCGGGCCATGCTGGCAGAGCGCGATACAATCGACCGGCTGATTGCCCTTTGGATGAGCGACCAGATCGGGGCGACGTTTCAGGGACGTGTTGCCGGCGTGGTGAAATCCGGTTTGTTCATCCGGCTTCAGGACACCGGTGCCGACGGTTTTGTTCCAGCCTCAACGATCGGCCTCGAATACTACCGCTATGACGAAGGGTCGCATGCCCTGGTAGGTGACAAATCGGGCGAGACTTATCAACTTGGGGATCAAGTCGAGGTCAGACTTGTGGAGGCCGCTCCGTTCGCCGGGGCGCTCACGTTCGAGTTGCTCAGTCACGGACGCATCGCCGGAAAGAAACTCCGGAAGGCGGCTCCAAAATCGCGGCGCGGCCCACCCAAGGGCGGACGCGCAAAGGCCTCACCGAAAAAGACGAGCCGAAGGAGGCCCAGGTGACGGTTCGATACGACTTGAGGGATGACGTCGAGATCCCGGAAGCTCACGCGGACAAGCCTCGCCGAGCGGTTGTTCCGGCGATGCTGCGTGGAGCGAGAAACACATGCATGCATTGTGGCCGCGGAAAGCTTTTCGACGGCTTTCTGACAACGCGCCACCACTGCTCGGAATGCGGTGAGGAGTTCCATCACCACCGGGCTGATGATGCACCGCCCTACTTCACCATCACGATTGTGGGGCATATCATCATCCCGGCTCTGCTGATTGTCGAGGTCATGTGGCGGCCCGCGATCTGGATCCATATGTCCGCCTGGTTGCCTTTGACGCTTCTGCTGTGCTTTGCATTGATGCGCCCGATCAAGGGTGCGTTGGTCGGACTTCAATGGGCTCTCTACATGCACGGCTTTGATCCGGAGTCCGAAGATGAGTTTCCAGTCGCACCCGCACCTTCTGAAAGGATCTCATGACGGGTTCGTTTGAAAAGCAGCTGGCGAAGGACGAGAAGGCCGGCGACTTTCCCTACATCCGGCCCAAGGACGCGGCAACGCTTCTGATCCTTGACCGCAATGCAGGTGACGCAGTCCGTCTGCTGATGGGACGGCGTCACAAACGACACACTTTCATGCCGGGCAAGTTCGTGTTTCCGGGCGGCCGCGTCGATCCGGGCGACAGCCGCATTGCAAATGTTCTGCCCTATCACCCGACGGTCGAAACCAAACTCTCCCAGGGCCTGAAAAACGGCAAGTCGGCGGCGCGTGTGCGGGCTTTCGCGCTGGCCGCCATCCGGGAAACCTACGAGGAGGCCGGTATTTTCGTCGGCCGCAAATCAGAAGATGCCAACCTGCGTCTGGGAAAGGGTTTCGAAGCGTTCTCCGACAGACGCATACAGCCGGATCTGAGCGGTCTTCGCATGATCGCCCGGGCGATTACACCGCCCCAAAGGCCACGGCGCTTCGACACAAGGTTTCTTGCCGTCTGGTCGGATGCGATAGCGGACCAGCTGCCGGAGGGCACCGGCCCTTCGGGCGAACTGGAAGACTGCGCATGGCTTACACTCGAGGAAGCGCGTGAAAAAGAGCTGCCGCTGATCACCCAGAAAATTCTGACAGACCTTGAAGACCGGCTTGCGAGAGACCCGGATCTGTCACCCGGCACCGAGGTTCCCTATTACTTTTTCCGCAAGGGCGCGTTCAAGCGCGATCAGATCTGAGGCAGATTTTGATGGAAAGAACTGCCGTCATACCCGCAGACATGCAGACTTACCATGACGACTGGAAGATGTCGCCCGGACTTGCATGCGGTGATTTTGTCTTCCTGACGGGTTTCACAGGGGCCGATCCATCCGGCCAAATGTCAGCAGATCCGGAAGAACAGATGAGAAATGCGTTCAGGAAAGTGGAGCGCGTGCTTTCCGAAGCGGGCCTGGACTTCGGCGCTGTTGTCGAGATGACCACCTATCACGTCGGTCTTCGGAAGCATCTGCAGCTTTTCAAGGACATTCGCTCCGAGTTTGTGCGCCCGCCCTATCCAGCCTGGACTGCAATTGAGGTCGCCGGATTCGTGCATGAAGATGCGATCGTCGAAGTCAGGGTGATTGCCTGCCGGAAAAAATAGTCGGTTTTCATCATCAAAAGCCCGCAGGACCGAAGGCAGTGCTTGACTTTCACGTCCCGATGGGTAGTTTGCGCGCTGATTTCAGACATTGGGGCAGATTCACCGCCAGCCCATCTGGCCACAAGAACCCTATGCCCGACACACGAGAACAGGATCCAAGGCCATGGCCAAGGCGACAACAATCAAAATCAAGCTTGTATCGACGGCGGATACCGGCTTCTTCTATGTCACGAAGAAGAATTCCCGTACGATGACCGAAAAAATGGTCAAGAAAAAGTACGACCCGGTTGCCAAAAAGCACGTCGAGTTCAAGGAAGCCAAGATCAAGTAAGTCCGGTTCCTGACCGGATGAACAATGACCCGCCGCACCGGCGGGTTTTTTGTTGAAAAAACGATCTTTGAAAACACCATGAGCCAGCACTGTCTAAGGTCTGGGCATGGGTCAGGCGATGTTTTTGATTGATTAGTGGTCGGCGGGAACACGGCATTCGAGGAGGCCACTCTTCGGCCGGTTCCCAGCCGACCTGCCCCACGGACCCAGGAGATGCGGCGGACCTGAGCACTCCGAGGGGAAACTGTTGCCAAATGCTTCTATTGACCGAAGTCATGCATTATTGGCGCGGTCAAGGATCACCGTGACCTGCCGTCACACTACTCCATAAAGGGCCGAATGCAATAAATTCCACGAAATATGCACAGAAACAATGCCTTTTTAGTAAATTCGTAACCTTAACGTGAAAGCGAGTAACCGATTCGAAAGGTTGCTTTTGCGAAGACTTGCGAGACCGTCGCCCTTAGATCGAGACGCACTGACGGTTTCTTTGCCGGAAAACTTTTACGCGTGTGCGCTCAGTCTTCGCCCAGATAGGCGCGCACGGTCTCCAGGAATTTTGCAACAGAGATCGGCTTGGAGATGTATGCCTCGCAACCACCCTGCCGGATGCGTTCTTCATCACCCTTCATGGCAAACGCCGTGACCGCGATCACAGGAATGGACGCAATCGTCTCGTCTTCCTTGATCCACTTGGTGACTTCCAGACCGGACACTTCGGGCAACTGTATGTCCATCAGGATCAGATCGGGATGGTTATCGCGGGCAAGCTGCAGCGCTTCAATTCCGGTCCGGGTCTGAAGCGTATTGTATCCGTGCGCTTCCAGCAGATCATGAAACAACTTCATGTTCAGCTCGTTGTCTTCCACGATCAACACGGTTTTTGCCATACAATCCGGCCCTTCGCCCGGCGCCCTGCCGGTCCTATTTTCTCGACCCAGTCTTTTGATGCGGTAGAACCCTGCCCCCACCCGCATTAGATTTGTTGTAACCCGGAATCGTTTCAGAAAGGCAAAAAAACACAATGAAAAATATACAGGGAAAGTCATTATCCGTTGAAGAAGCTCAAGGAATTGCGACGGAAGCTCTGCTTCAGCTGAGCCGTGACCCTGAACAGATTGGCCGATTCCTTGCGTTTTCCGGAATCGGACCGGAGATGATTCGCGCAGCAGCCAACGAACCTGGATTTCTGGCGGGTGTCCTGGAGTTCTACATGATGGACGAGCCTCTTCTACTGGCGTTCTGCGAAAATGCAGGCGTCAGGCCGACAATGATAGCAGCGGCCCGCTATGCCCTTGCCGGGGGAGACGGTGAAGATGCCTGAACCGACACCCGTTCTCCCTGAGGTTCTGGATCAGATCAGGTCCCTGCCCGCGTCAGAAAACAAACTGATCATTTGCGATGTCGATGAAGTCATTCTCCATCTGATCCGGCATCTTGAGGACTATCTGCACGAACGCGATTTGCTTTTCCTCAATCATGAGTACCGGCTCACTGGCAACATCGGCCGCGCGGTGGACAGGAGCGTCCTGCCCGCGCAAGAAGTCAGAGGTCACCTTCTGGCGTTTTTCGACGAGATCAGCCATATGCAGGATCTGGTCGACGGCGCTGACCGGGCACTTGGAACGCTTGCAGAACACTGGGACATCGTTTTGCTGACTAATCTTCCGGGCGGGCACAACAAGCCCCTGCGCGAGAAGCTGCTGTCCGACATGGGCATCCCGTTTCCCGTTGTGACCAATTCCGGGCCGAAGGGAGGCGCTGTCGCCGCGCTTGCTGCGAACCGGACAGGACCGGTCGTCTTCATTGACGACAGTCCGACAAATCACTCTTCGGTTCAGGCATCGCTGCCTTCGTCCGTCCAGATCCAGTTCATCGCCGATCAGAGATTTCTGGCAGCGACCCAGCCGGACGGTCACATTGACCTGCTAACCGGAGACTGGCACGAGACGGCTGCCTTCATTCGGGCTATTCTCTGAAGGCAAGAGCAACCCAGACGACTTCCTTTCGCGAATAACGGCATCTTTCCGTGTCAGAAGAACCGCAAATCGACAAAGCGCTTTGCCGGGATTGCGGCCACAGGCCTCCGGCGACCGCATCGCGGTGTCCTGCCTGCGGCAGTCCCCGGCTCGTGTCTCATCCGGAACTGGACAAGCTTTCGATCGCGCATATTGATTGCGACGCCTTCTACGCGTCCATCGAAAAGCGGGACAATCCCGAGCTTCAGGATCAGCCCGTGATCGTCGGCGGTGGCCAAAGGGGCGTTGTATCGACCTGCTGTTACATCGCCCGCATTTACGGGGTTCGGTCTGCGATGCCAATGTTCAAGGCGCTCGAGGCCTGCCCGGACGCCGTGGTCATCCGGCCGAACATGGAAAAATACTCTAAGGCGGGAAAGGAAATCCGGGAGCGCATGCGCGCCCTCACCCCGCTTGTCGAGCCGCTGTCGATCGATGAGGCGTTTCTGGACCTCACCGGAACCGAACGGCTGCATCAGGCGACCCCTGCGGAGACGCTCGCCAGGTTCATCCGGGGCATTGAATCGGACATAGGGATTTCCGCATCGGTCGGGCTGGCGCCAAACAAGTTTCTGGCAAAGCTTGCGTCAGACCTGGAAAAACCGCGCGGGTTCTCGGTCATTGGTGCTGCCGAGGCCAAGACGGTTCTGGCCGCGATGCCGGTCGGCCGGATCTGGGGTGTCGGCAAGGTGTTCCAGAAGAAACTGGAAAAAGACGGCATCCGGACAATCGGCCAGTTGCAGACGATGGAAGCAGCGGATCTCGCGCGCCGCTACGGCACTATCGGTCTCAGACTGGCAACGCTTTCGCATGGCGCGGACGACAGATCGGTCAAGCCGCAACGCGGTGCCAAGAGCGTGTCCTCGGAAACCACTTTCCGAACCGATATTTCGAACCTGGAAACCCTTCGCCCGATCTTGCGCAATCTGTCGGAAAAAGTGTCAGCAAGGCTGAAAAAGTCCGATCTGGCGGGGCGCGGCGTCACGCTCAAGCTCAAGACCGCCGACTTCAAGACGATTACCCGCGCGCGCCATTTCGGTGATCCGACCCAACTCGCCGACAAGATCTACGCTGCCGGTGACGCTCTTTTGGAAAACGAGGCGGACGGCAGACGATTCCGTCTGATCGGAATTGGCGTGAGCGATCTGGAGTCCGCGGATCGTGCAGACCCGGAAGACTTGCTCGATCAGTCAGCGGAGCGGCGCAAAAACGCCGAACTCGCGGTCGACAAGCTGCGCGACAAGTTCGGGAACTCCGCCGTCGAACTGGGTTTGACGCTGGCTGCCAGGTCCGCAGACAAGCCCCGAAAGAGCTAGGTACGAGCCCGCCACCGCCCCCCGCAATCGAGCGGTCAGCGATTGCAGTCGCTCTCGTCGTAAAGCTCCAGCGCGGCCATCTTGCCCTTGATGGTGAAGTCACCGTAATCGAGTGTCAGGTGACCGCTGACACCATTCTGGTAAAGCCAGAAGGACAGTTGGTAGACCGGTGTCAGTTCTCCCGTTGCGTTTTCATCGCTCGGATCAAAATAGGCGACGGTAACGGGCCAGTAGTTCAGCCCGGCGAGTGATGCATCCGGATTTTCCGTGCCGGCCTCGGCCTTGCTGGGCGCCTTCGCGCCGATGACGGTGGTCGTGGAATAAACCTTCTCTCCGGTTTCGGCCCCGTCGTAGATATCCGCGGCTATAAACGACACTCCGCTCTCGGCGGAATCAAGGATTTTCAGCAGATGTTCGGTCGGAAACATTACTTCCGGGCTTATCTGCAGCGACTTTTCGGACGGTTCCTTCAATTCGACGGTCTTGCCTTTGGCACCCACCTTCGCAGTGCCGCGCGATTCCTCGACAAGCTCTTGATCAACATAGGTCTTGGAAAGGAACTGGTAGCCCTCGGCTTCAGGTTCTTCAAACGACGTTGTCTGCAGATCCGTCACCTGGGAACCGCCGTCGGTGTTCTGAAACCGGGTCACAAACCGAAAGTTGACGCTGTATCCATCACAGGCGTTGCCGGCAAACTCGTAGACCATCCGTCCGGCGAGACCGGCAATTCCGGAATTGTCTTCCTTGTCGCCGAGCTTCATGTCGTAGACCGCGCGGTGCGGTACAAGCTTGTAGCCGCCCTTTCCGCCCGCGGTCGCGCCGCTTGCTTCCGGCGCAAAGACGCCGGCAATTGCCGCAGTGGCCAAAATGGCGCCGGCCAGTGACCCCGACATGAAAACGCGCTGCATTTGTAGTTCCTTTGTACCCTTCCGGCTCGCCCGCCGCCGGAACATTTCCGGTATTATGCGATTATCCCTGAGGTTCGCCACAGCGAATGTGGAACCTTGCTCCGAAAATCGACACAGGGTGACTTATTTCATAATTCTGGCGATTGAGCGACCCGGCTGATTGCCTTCGGATCGCCCTGCTCTCACTTATTTCGGCATGCCGGCACTTTGGCCTTGTCACACCCGGGAAATTGCGCCAAGACACCGGAAAATGATGCCAGCTGGAGCCATGTCATGAGCGCAATTGAAAACCGTTTGTCGGACCTTGGAATTACCCTGCCGGAGGCCGCTGCGCCTGCTGCCAACTATGTTCCCTTTGTTCGCACCGGCAACCAGCTCTTCATTTCAGGTCAACTGCCCATGGAAGCGGGCAAGATTGCCGTTTCGGGCAAGCTCGGGGACGACGTCTCCGTTGACGATGGCAAAGCGGCAGCGAAAACCTGTGCGATCAACCTGCTTGCCCAGGCAAAGGCCGCAACGGGTGACCTGGACAAGGTCGTCCGACTGGTGAAGATCGTCGGCTTCGTCAACTCGACTGCCGACTTCACGGATCAGCCTCAGGTCATCAACGGAGCATCGGATTTCCTCGTCGAGGCGATGGGTGATGCCGGACGGCATGCCCGCTCGGCAGTCAGTGCCGCGTCTCTTCCTTTCGGCGCGGCTGTCGAGATTGAAGCCATCTTCGAAGTCGCAGGCTGACCTCCGGGTTGGCGTTTCAGCGGCCTTCGAACATTCCGGATCGTTTCCTTCATGTCCACAGATCTCCAGGCCATCTTTGCCCGGCCTATCGCCCATCGCGGTTTTCACGATGCCGACAATGGCATCATCGAGAACACGCCGAGCGCGATCTCCCGGGCCGTTGAGCACAATCTTGCGATTGAAGTCGACGTTCAGGAGACCGCCGACGGCAAGGCGCTGGTGTTTCATGACTACACGTTGGACCGGCTGGCGGAGGGCTCGGGAAAAGTCATGGACTTTTCCTCCGGGGACCTTCTCGCAATCCACATGCGGACCGGTACCGACAAGCTCTGGCTGTTGCAGGATCTGTTTGATCTTGTCGATGGCAAGGTGCCGCTTGTCATCGAGATCAAATCGCTGATGCGGCGTGACGCGCAAGGAGACTTCGTGCGCAGCGTAACCGATCAGGTTGCGGGCTATCGTGGCCCTGCCTGCCTGAAGTCCTTCGACCCCGACATGCTGTCAATTGCGCGGAGCCGGAACTCCGCGGTCCTGCGTGGTATCGTTGCCGACGGGGCCGAACCGGGGCCGGATTACGCGCGATATTCCCGCACCGACCGTTTCATCCTGCGGCACCTTTTGCATGCTCCACGCACGCGTCCGCATTTCATCTCCTACGGCATCAATGATCTGCCAAAGGCGGGACCGAGCCTGCTGCGGTCCATTTTCAAGATACCGTTGATGAGTTGGACAGTGCGCACCCGCGAACAACGCCTGCGCGCAGACCGGTATGCGGACCAGATCGTTTTCGAAGGCTTCGACCCGGACGCAGAGCCCCGCTCCACCTAGCTGCTGGTTTCCAGGACCAGAGACCTGTTTCCCGAAACGCGGCAACGTGATCCCTCTTGCGATGCAAAACGATAGCGCTACATTTCAAGGGTGGCCCCACTTTTGGATGCTTTTGACGCATGAGTTCTTCCCCTCCCGAGGAAAAGCAAAACCCGGACGCACCTGCCGACGGACAGACGATTTCATTGCGGATCCTGTCCTCCCTGAAGGATGTTTCCGCCGACAAATGGGATGCCGTCGCCAATCCCGGCTGGCTCCTTGACGATGCCGGAACACCTGTACAGACCGAAATCTCCGCTGCCGCTGGCCAGCCAGAGCGAGCCGAGCTTGCAAACGCCCTGGGAATTTCTCATGCAGAGCATGAAGAAACTTCATATAACCCTTTTCTTTCGCACGCTTTTCTAGAAGCTCTCGAAGCAGCAGGCTGCGCTACCAATGCGACTGGATGGTTGCCGCGCCACATGCTGCTTGAAGATAACGCAGGGAACGTTCTCGGGGCTGTTCCGGCTTATCTCAAGAGCCACTCCCAGGGCGAATATGTCTTCGACCACAGCTGGGCGGACGCGTTTTTCCGTGCCGGCGGCGAGTACTATCCGAAACTGCAGATCTCGGTTCCGTTCACTCCGGCAACAGGCCGGCGTTTTCTTGTCGGACCTGGCATCAACCGCGAAGCCGGCCTGCAGGCACTCGCTGCCGGTCTCGTCCAGGTGTGCCAGAGAAGCGGTGCTTCTTCCGTCCATGCGACCTTTCTGACCAAGCCGGAATGGAACGGCCTGGGCGACCTTGGTTACCTGCAGCGCACCGATCAGCAGTTCCACTGGGAAAACAACGGTTACGAGAGTTTTGAGGGATTCCTTGCCGACTTGGCCTCGCGCAAGCGCAAGGCGATCAGGAAAGAACGGCGCGAGGCGCTCAGTGCAGAAGGCATCGAAGTGGAATGGGTGACCGGGGCAGCCCTCACCGAAGCCCATTGGGACGCGTTTTACGGGTTCTACATGGACACGGGTTCCCGCAAATGGGGACGTCCCTATCTCAACAGGAAATTCTTTTCACTTATCAACGAACGGCTGGCAGAGCAGACGCTTCTGGTGATGGCGAAACGGGACGGACGCTACGTGGCCGGCGCGTTGAACTTCATCGGTTCGGAGACCCTGTTCGGCCGGCACTGGGGCTGCTGCGAGCACCACCCGTTCCTGCATTTCGAGCTTTGCTACTATCAAGCGATCGACTTTGCCATCGCGCGGGGACTGAAACGTGTCGAGGCAGGCGCGCAAGGGTCGCACAAGCTCGCGCGCGGTTATCTGCCGACCACCACCTATTCAGCTCACTGGATTGCCCATGAAGGTCTTCATCAGGCGGTCGCCGACTACCTGGAACAGGAGCGCTTCGCCGTGGAGCGTGAAAACGAAGCCCTTGCCGAACACGCACCGTTCAAGAAAGGCGACTGAGGCGAAGGGTTTCAGTCTTAGAAAGTTAGCCGCATTTCCAATTGATGGACGCGGTCCTCGGCACCGGCCCGGTCGAGAAATGCATTTACACCTTCCGCCGCGGTGTCGACATTCACGAATGTCAGCTGGCCGGCCCCGGTAGCGCTCCGGAGACCGTCCAAAAGCGCTTGTCCCGCGCCACGCCGCCGGAAATCCCTGTGAACCGCGATCTGGGCGACGGACCCGTCCGCGTAGGAAGCCCCCCAGCCAATGAGGCGCTCATTCACAAAGACACCCAACACATGCGATGTCTCCAGGAGGCCGCGCAGTGCGGCGCGGCTGTTTTGTGGTGTCGGCTCTGTGTCGAAAAATGCGCCTTCGTCTGCGGGAAGCTGGTCCAGAGTGATCTTTGCGAGCGTGAATTCCGGCTCATCGCCAAAGTCGGGACGTTTCCCGGCAATCCTGCAAACACGTAACGTGCGGCGCACCTGAAACCCAAATTCCTGATAGGCGGTCACGGCCTTTTCGTTGGTCGTAATTACCTCGAGCTGAAGCCCGCGCCCGCCATCAGGTTTCTGCCGATTAATCACCTTGTGCAACAGCTGTCTCGACAAGCCCTTGCGGCGATGTGCAGGCACGGTGCCGACGGATAACGTGTAGGCGTGGTTTTCATAAGAAGACAGTGGCGCACTAGAGAACCAGAAGGCAGCAATCTCATCACCAGCCAAGGCAACAAAGGAATGCTCCGCCGAGTAACCGCGCTGCTTCTGAAAATCCCGGAATTTGTCTTCTGTCAGCGACAAGGGCACGACATAGTCGGAAAAAGCCGCATTCATGGCGCTGCAGAGCTGCGACGACTGCGCAGTCCGGCAATCGGTAATCTGATAAGACATGGTTTCTTGTATTCAGAGTTCTTTCCGCGAGGGCAAGCACTTGTCGTGCGCGCCCTCTAACAGAGCCAGATTTCAGATACGGGACCGTTCAAACAGCGCGGTTTCAAGTCAATTGAAGCTTTCCACCACGTCGTACATGACGGGTTCGAAACTCTTGCAAAGCGCATGGATGCGCCTGTTGCGCTCGCGCATCTCGGGCGTGCGCAACATGGCAAGGAAATCCTCCCGTCTGCGCCATTGCGAATAATTGGCGATACGGGTCTGCGCGTCATTGACGTGGAGCCCTGCCCCGATGAACCCGGGCTGGTGCTGGATGAAGTTCTGGTACGCGTCCTTGAGTTCATCCAGGAGGTCGAAACAGGTTCCCGGTGTCATCTCGAACGTCGTGATCACTGTCTGACAATCGCGGTCGCTGGAAATCTCAGGCATCGCTCTCCTCCTCGGCCCTGGGTCAGACGCCCTTCTGTTTTTTTGAAAGCAACCAACCTCACCCGAAATGCTGGCATGAAACGCAACACTCGGCAACTCGGATTTCCTGGAGTTCGTCCCGCGGCTGCAAGTCTATGCGAGCGCATTCTCAAGATCCGCAATCAGGTCTTCTGCATCTTCCAGCCCCACGGACAGACGGAAAATTCCTTCCCCGGCATAGCTCTTGTAGGAGATGAGCTGCTTGTCCCGGAGGCGGAAGGAAGTCTCCATAAGCGGGCCGGTTTCCATCCAGAAAATCAATGAACGATGATGACCGAGCGAGACCGCGTAGTGGATGACCTCCAGCCGATCGATCATCTGGCGGGCAAGCAACCGGCCCGTCTCGGCAGAACCGACCTGAAAGGAGACCATGCCGGAGAAGCTGGTCATCTGGCGCACGGCAAGCTCATGCTGCGGATGGGACGGCAGTCCGGGATACATGACCCGCGTGACGGCGGGGTGCGCTTCAAGCCACCGGGCGACCTGCGTTGCCCCTTCCTGGTGCGCCTTCATGCGCAGCGGCAACGTGGCTGCACCTCTTGCGATCAGCCAGGCATTGAAGGGCGACAGGACACCGCCGTGGTGGATTGCCGCTTCCTTCCGCAAGTCTGCGATCAGGTCCGCACTGCCCGCAATGGCACCGCCAACGGCATCGCCGTGGCCGCCGATATATTTCGTAATCGAGTGGATCACCAGATCGATGCCGAGACCGGCGGGGTCCAGCCCAAGCGGCGACGCGAATGTGGCATCGCAGCTGTGCAGCGCTCCGGCCTGCCGCGCCAGTGCGGAAACAGCTTTCAGATCCGTCAAACGGGTTATTGGATTTACAGGCGTTTCGGTATGAATGAGCTTCGTATTCGAGCGGAGCGCTGCTTCAACAGCGCGAAGGTCGGACATGTTGACCGTCGTGACCTCAATTCCCATGCGCGGCAAGGTGTCTCGCGCGAGCTCCGCGACACCTGCATAGGAGACATCGGAAACGATCACGTGGTCGCCAGCGGACAGAAACGTCAGGAAAATCGCGGTGGCAGCGGCCATGCCGGACGCCAGGCAAAGACAGTCTTCTGTGCCCTGAAGCGCGGCAATCTTGGCCTCAAGCATCGCAACACTTGGATTGCCCCAACGCGAATAGATGAACCCCTCCCCGGCATCGTCCAGATCGTGCGCGGAAAAACCGGCCACATCCTCACTCACAAAAGTCGAGCTCATGTGAATGGGTGGCGCGGAGGCGCCCGTCGCCGGGTCCGGCGCTTCGCCGCCATGGATGGCGGTGGTCATGGGACCAAGCTTCCTGTTTGTTCGTTTCACGCCAATCTCCTTATGCCGCATACGCCGGCTCGACACCTTCCGCCGCCATACTCAAAACCGCCTCTTGCGCGAGAGAAAGCAGTTTTTCGTAATGCGCAGCGCGTGAACTGCCATTGCGCCAGACAAGGTACATGACACGTTGCATGGCGATCCCCTCGATGGGTTTCAGAAGCAGGTTCTGCTCCTTGGGAAACTCCGACGCGATATAGGCGGCTGGAAAGAGTGCCAGTCCCATGCCGATCGAGGCCATCTGGCGGAGCGCGTCGAGACTCGTGCCTTCATAGTCCTGAAGGAAGTCGGCACCGGCTGCCCTGGCAAGTGCCTGCACATCGTTGTGAAGCCGGAAGCCCTGCCCGAGTGACAGAAGCTTCTCGCCTTTCAGGAGCGATACAGGCACGGCGTCAAGGCCGGAAAGCGGATGCGCCCTCGGCACGGCGAGCGATACGCTCTCGTGGCAGATAACACGTTCGGTCAATTGGCCGGTCGGTGTGAAGTCCGGCGTGATGATGCAATCCAATGCGCCCGCGGCGAGCCCCTCCTCCAAGAGGTTCGGTCGGTCTTCGCGGATGTAAAGCTCCAGATCCGGGAAGTTTTCTTTCAGAATCGGCAAGAGATACGGCATGAAATATGGCCCGAATGTGGGCGAGACTCCCAAGCGGATCAAACCGCCAAGATTTGCCCGGCCGGCCTGCGCCACTGCCACAATTTCGTCCAAACTCTCAAGAGCCTGACGCGCAAGCGGCAGCAGCCGCTCACCGGCCGCTGTGAGGCTGATGTCGCCGCCGCCGCGTTCCAGCAACCCGCATCCGAGACTCTCTTCCAAGAGCTTGAATTGTGAAGACAAAGTCGGCTGGGAGACGTGGCACTTTTCGGCTGCCTTGCCGAAATGAAGCGTTTCGGCAAGCGCGATGAAATAGTCCAATTGGCGCGGCGAAGGTCTGAAATGCATCGGCATGCACCCTTTGATAGTTTTCTTCTATCACTTTAATACAAACAATGTATTTCTTCTATGCCTAAATCACCCCATATCATGGTCATCGACACAGCAACAGCCAACAACGTGGAGGTAAGCGATGTACAACCGTTTGAAATCCTTGCGCAGCCAGCACAACACGCTGGATTCCCTGATCCGCCGTGAGGAACTGCATCCTTACCCCGACGCACAGCACATTCGCTCCTTGAAGAAATTCAAGCTCCGCCTGCGTGACGAGATCACCAGGATCGAAACAAGCCTGAACGCGAACCAGTTGGCGTATTGAGGCGCAATCGAAGGCGCCCCTGAAAGGAAACTGTCATGAACCCGTTCTGGCCATTTATGGCTTTACCTGCAATGCAACCGAAGTTCACCCGCCGGACCCGGCTGCAGGATCTGGAAGCACGCATGTCGTCTTTCCTGTCCGAGAAGCAGGCGTCGAGCACCAGCTGCCCCAAGGTGCTCGACAACATCAAGGTCGCCAAGTCGACCGTCCAGCGTGAGATGGCGTCCGGCTGAGAGACCGGTCCGCGTTTCAACCTTCCGAAACCGGCATTGCCACGGCAGCTGGATCAACCCGTCCGCGTAGGCCACGCGGACGGGTTTTATTTTGGGCCGCGCAGACCCCGCGGACGGGTTTTATTTTGGGCCGCGCAGACCCCGCGGACGGGTTTTATTTTGGGCCGCGCAGACACCGCGCACGGGTTTTATTTTGGGCCGCGCAGACACCGCGGACGGGTTTTCTCTTTTGCCAGTTGGTGGTTATTCAGCCGGCACGGCGGCAGCGGCATCCACAGGCCCCTCGCCCTTGTCCGCCCGCTTTGGCGGACGTACCCGGAAGAACAGGGCGTAAAGCACCGGAGCCGCGATCAGGGTCAACACGGTCGCGAATGCCAGGCCACCCATGATGGTCACGGCCATTCCCCTGAAGAACGCATCTGACAGGAGCGGCGCCATCCCGAGGATCGTGGTGATCGCCGCAAGCATGACCGGCCGCATACGCGAGACGCTTGCTGTCACGATGGCATCGTATTTCTCACTGCCCTCTTCGATCAGCCGGTCGATCTCTTCCAGAAGCACGATTG
>JGI12316J15310_10000519_pt5 | contig 28508 bp, 23 predicted proteins | sample MarCyaLeptolynsp_FD_15310 | JGI IMG/M metagenome (IMG submission 15310)
CTAACGATGTCATCACCATCTGTATCTGCCACCTGTACTTCAATACCTTGTCCTGTGAAGATAAATGCATCATCTACTTCTGGAATTTCCAGTCGTTGAGCATCTTGCGCTTCAAGACAATCCGGTAAGATTGGCAAATAGACCAAGCCTTCACCATCACCATAGTCATAGCGATCGAAGTGCCATGCTCGCAGTAGTCGACCACCCTGAGTGTAGGTGTCGCCATACCAACCCCAGTCTGGATTGTTCAAACGGAATTCTGGGAGGATTAAGGGGATTGCATCGATCTTGCTAGCAAGCGATTCATCGAAGCGGAAGCCAAGGTTATGGCTAGCATCAAAGACTACATCAACCTGCGTTGCACATTGTTTGAAGGACACTGATAGTTCCAGTGTACCCGGTTCATCGCCATTTGCCGACGGGACAATGCGTGCAAAGGCATCGTTCAAAACGCGGTTATTGCCATCAAACTGACCGGTATATTCAGATGGGTTGATTTCACTGGGATCCCAGTCAAACAGCTCTTGGGTTGTGATAAATTCAGGAATCCAACCATGATGGGTCTTGTGATAAGCTGCCATACCCACTTCGTATTCACAGGCTGATGTATTGCTGACCACGCTGGTGGCTGTGAACATACCTGTGTCCGAATCGTAGGTAAATTCTGGACGAGTTGCACTCAACACATCTCTCGGATTATCGCTGTAGTCACAGACGAGACCTTCATGGGTGTTGGTGATGGTTGCTGTAGCTATCTCGTTGGCGGCTACAATGTAATCGCCTTCGCCTGTGACTTCCCAGACTTCGCTCTGACCAACTTCATCAACGGTATATGTACCCGGTGCCAAGTCCATCAATGTATCGCTGTATGGCGTGTCATCGTTTTGTGGGAAGACCAGTTGGACATTTGTATCCGGTCCGGTCACGTTGATTGTGAAGCTCTCTTCACTCTCTTCTGCGCCGTTCCACTCCACAACTTTCGTGACACTCAGGCTACCATATTCTGGCGGAATTGGTTCATTCGTGAAGGTACAGGTCACATCACCTGTTGTCAGGTCAATATCAACAGTATCTCCATTCATGATTTCCATATCTTCGCCGTTACAGGTTACACCTGTAAGCATCCAACCTTCAGGCACCAATTCTGTTGCAGTGTATTCACCTGCTTCAACATCGAAGAAACTGTAGAGACCACCCAAGTTACTCATACCGAAGTCACCCGGAGAATCCGCATTCAAATCTTCTGTAAAGGTTCCAGTGAAATACACTTGCTCTTCCAGTTCTTCATCGTTTGGCACGATAGATTTCTGGATTGTTATGTTGTAGGTTGGTGCATCTTCATCGTTGATGATAGTTGCTTCTGCAGTTTGATCTGCGACAACTTCTACCACCTGACCATTACCTATCGCCGTCCAGCCTTCTGGCACGATTTCACTTACTGTGTAGTCGCCCGGTACCAAGTTTGGAATCGTGACACTACCACCTTCACCATAGAAGGTCAGCTCATGGTAATAACCATCTGGTCCACTTACCATGATTGTGAAGCTTGCTTCGCCTGCTTCACCATACCAGTTCACCTCTTTTGTGACCTGCAAGCTACCTGTTGGCTCTTCTGTGAAGCAGAAGTCGCGGACTGCGATATTTGGATCAGATGTCTCTGTACCCTTATCGTTTTCATACAGCACCTTGACCGTTACGATACCAGAACCTGCGACATCGAATACAAAGTTGCCAGGTTCACCGGGTGCTGCTGTGACAGCGTCGCCTGTGATGTACAAGCCACCGGGTTTGCCGGGGTTGGTCACGGCTGCTGATTCGTAACTTAGTGTTGCTGTAGCAACTTCACTGTTGTCAGCATCGTAAGCAACAACCATAACGGTGTGTTCAGTTGCTTTATTCGGATTGAAGTCACCGTAGTCCAACAAGTTCATCGAGAATTGGTTAACAGGTTCGCTGAAGCTGAACATATAGTCATGTGTCCTGCTCAGGTCACCAAAGCCACCTTCGATGCCGCCGTTACGGACACTACCCACATTGGGCGCACCATAAGTCGCAGGTGTTGTACCAGCTTCTAGGACAACAACATTACCGCTAGCACTCACGCTGACTATGCCACCGAGTGGTGATGCATCTCCCAGATTTGTGCCCGGTTCAAGTTCGAAGTAGCTATAGCAAACTTCGCCTGTGAGTTCTGGTACATCGTAATCCAATTTGTTGGTTACAGTATGTGTACAACCTTCATCGTCACAGTTATGGGGTGAGAAACCTTGACCCACACCGCTAACTGGTGACCAATTCATTGGAACATTGTTTTCAGCGACATCGTATTTTGTTCCTTGTGGAACTTCCAATACACCGTCACAAGTCAATGTATCATCAGCGTAGTCGCAGGTTACTGTGTCAAACACCTCATCGTCAGAATTGTAGCTAGTTGCGACAATTTCGAAGTTGCCAAGTGTGTTTGGTACAGGCAGTTCACTACCATCTTTATCCAGCCAAACCTTTTCGATAGAAACTTCTGCAATGGAGACAACAGGTTCACAACTCAAACCATCAACATCGAATCCATCACCACGATTAAACGCTGCGCTATAGTCTGCAACACGGATGTATTGGACAAAGTCTAAGCCAGAACCTTCAAGATCGATCCCAACTTCTTCGTTTGGCTGCTCAACCAGACCTAAGTAAGTCCAGTCATCACCTTCAAACATCTTACCGTAGACTTTAGCTTTTTCTGCATAGCTTGGTCGTGCACCCCATGTGGTTTCATAGACAATGAAGTCTCGACCCTCGCCATTGTAGATAGCACCATCTAGTTTGAAGTCAATGTAGCCTTCGGTTGGGATGCCATCTGCATAGACACCAGCACCCAAGGAGACAAAGTTCTCTGCACCTTGGCTATCATCATTTTCAGCAATCAATGCTTGAGCTGGATTGGAACGTCCCGCAGCAAAGCCACCACTGTAAGGTGTACCTTGTACGAAAGCATCAATTTCAATCTCAAGGTCGCTGATGCCACCTACACAAACATCTTGCGGTTGTTCAACGTTACCGAACTGTATACCTTGAACTTCTGCATCAACGACTACGACTTCTTGACAAATCTTGCCATCGTATTCGTAGCTATCAACAGGGTCAGTATTCAACCAACCATCACGATCTTCTTCACAGACCAGATAGGTGTTTTCAGGCAGGTTCGTGTAGTTTGCGACACCATTTTCATTTGTACGAACTTCGCGTGGTTGAATTTGAGTCCATCCATCTTGACCATCAGGTTCGTAGATAAACATCTGCCAGCCTTGGATGGGTAATTCTTCATCATCCCAGCTACCGTTACCATTTGCGTCGTTGTATTTCTCGATCTTCACTTGACCACGACGAGTATTTGTGAATGTACAGATGATATGCTCACCAGCCGGTACCTCAACTGTAACAGATGGTACATCTGGGCTGATTTCAGCCTCATATGGTTCATCATCCAATGTACAACTGATTTCTGTGTACCAGTTACCCGGCAATGGCAATCTCTCTTCAAGATTTTCTGGATCAGGCGCACCCACTTCTGTAATTGTGTATTCGCCCGCTAGCAGCTCGAAGGTCTCCTCTGCTGGTGTTTCACTTTCGTCGTCGTTGTCTAGTACGAAATCTTCCTCACCTGTTAATTCAAAGTGCCAATCCAACCATGGTGCAGCAGGATTTGCTTCTTTGATAACCGTCAGGCTACCTGTCTTTTCCTCATAGGTGATACACAGTTCGGATAGACCGAGATGTGGATCAGGTGAGGTCGCGCCACTTACAGGACCAACATTGCTAGCATTGTAGTTACAGGTACCACCATCACAGGTGAAGTTCAATTGGACTTCACTCAGGTTTTCACCTTCAACGAAGTAGCGGCGATTACCGATTTCACCCATATCTGCGTTCGCATCGCTATTTGGCAATTTCTTACCTATTGCCATCAAGCCATCCGTATCGGTGCCATTATCACCTGTCCCAACAAGTTCCAGACCCCAAGCATTTGCTTTACCCGGGTTGTAGTCGCCCCAGTCCCAGACACGTACCGAGAATTCACTCACGATAATGGTATCGGGGAAGGTAAAGGTATAGTCATGGATACGGCTTGCGTCGATCAGTGCACCCGGATAGTTCTGTGATGCTACTGGTTTGTTAGATACCCAGCCGAAGGGATCTTCATTGTAACCAACAAAGATTGTCTGACCATTGCCAGTGCTGACTTCAATCAAACCACCCAAGAAGTCGCCTTCAACACCTTCGCCAGATGTAAGATTGTCCAATGCCACACAGACCTCTGCTTCTGGACCTTCCGGCGGCAGATAGGTATTGATCACTGTACGGCTTTCAACTTCCCCATCATCCAGACGGAAGTTCTGGCTACGACCTTTAACTGTCCAGCCATCTTCATCGATAGTGGTTTCCGTTAAGCGATAGTAACCGGGTTCGATATCTGTCCAGCTTACTGTTTGACCATCTTCGATTGTCTGGCATACAGGGTCTACGGCAGGTAGATCAGGGTTGTTGCGACCATTACGTGGTGTCAAGCAAACTTCGAATTGAGTTGTACTTGGTTCACCTGCCAAGATATTGACTTCTTTAGTTACTTCGACATCACCAGATGGGCATTCTTCAACAACTTGAACATCATCAATGAACAAGCCGAGGGAGTTTGCTGCACCCGGATCGCTGATGGAGAACCAAACATACTCACCTTCGAAGTCATCAGGCAAGGTAATGGTTTCTGTGATTTGTTGCCATTGACCAGATACGTTGTAGACAAAGGTTTGCTCACCAAAAGTCATTTCGACTTGTGGGCTACCTGCGCCATTACGTTCAGCTACCCAGAAGGAGATGTTGTAGGTGCTGCCAGCATTGACCTTAATTGGTTGCCAGATTGTAACAGTTGGTTTTTCGCCATTACCATTCTTATTGCCAACAGGACCTTGGCAGTCACTATCGAGTTCTGCGTATTGTGCACCTTCAACTGAGCTGACGATCTTGCCGTCTTCTTGCAGTTCGAGAACAGGCGTAATCGCTGTCACATTTTGGAGTCTTGGGTCTTCACAAGCACCATCAATATTCCAAGTGACTGTCCAATCGAGCGCAGGAGAGCTTGGATAGATATCCCAGTTTGCGCGTTGGTTGACATCAGGTTGTTCGAAGCCACCATTTTGGATCAAGTTAGTCGCACAGGGTTGTTCAGTCGGTGGAACAAGTGTGTTAACAATTGTCACACTACCTTCGCCACCAGCAGGAACTTCCACAACATAAACTTCTTGATCTGATGTGAAGTGTGCAGGAGCAGCTTCAGTTACTTCGTAGGTTCCAGCATCAAGGTCAGAGAGAATTTCTTCACCACCATCGCCTAGTGCGAATGTTGCTTCAAAGTCAACATCAACACCTGTGACTGTGATTTCGAATTCTGCATCGATTGCTGGGAGACCATTCCAGATAACATCTTTGTTGATAGTCAATTCACCGACTGAAGGTTCGATACAAGAAGCCATATCACCCCAGAGCAAGTCGAAACGGTTGCCTTGGAGATCAGTTGCTTTGTACTCGCTGCCTTTATTACCGCTATTGACATCAACTTCGATGAACTTATTACCGCCGCGTGAGGAGTATAGGATGTTGCCATCACCATTATCCAACACGACCATACCAGTCATTTCTGTGCCTTCGGCAAACAGAGTTGCTGTACCAGTACCGTCGTCATTGAGAACAACTGTGTAGATGTCGTTACCATTGCGTGTTGCAACATAGAGTGTACCGTCAGAGGCAAATGCCATATCTGCGCCGGACAAGTTGATATCCAACGTCCAAGATTGGACTGTTGCGGCGGTACCTTTGTCGATTTCGCGGATGGTATTGGTATTGGTTTCAGCAACATAGAGTTCACCGTCAAGACCAACAGTTGCCAGTGTCACACCACTAAAGCCGATTGAACCAATTTCTGAGAACGTACCCGTTTCAGGGTCGAAGATGATGAGTAGATTATCACCTTTGTTCTCAATCAAGTAGACTTCGCTACCATCTTGTGAAACAGCCATATGTGGATCACCATAAGCCATGTTCGCCAATGGATACATGATTGCTTTATCGCCATCCAGCTCAACTTGGAACAGTGTCGAATTAAATTCGTTGTCCACATTATTGATGTATAGAACTGTATTCACTGCACAGACAGGTGGAGGCTCTGGCACAACCAAGCGTATTTCAATTTCATCGCATGGACGACGTTGGTAGTCACCTTCGTCTCCGAAGCCACGGAAGACTGTGATGCGCAGCGTATACTCACCGGGTGCGAGGATGCGGTTTGCATCGGTCTCGTGTTCTGTGTCATTGATTTGACCTGTGAATGGATTCCAAGTGAAACCTTGTGGATCATCCACACCACCGCTATCGCCGAACAAGAAGAACGGCCCGGTGCCTTCGTTGTGTTCGAGGAATGGAATCGCATCATCTGCCGGATCGAATCCTTCAAAGAAGTCGAATTCCACACGGCTGAATTTTGGATCGGAGTCAACTTCGATAGTGTAGTTTTGGTCTTCGAGAATGACCGTGCTACCGGTTGCCGTAATTGGTTGTTCAGTGAAGCCAATCACAAGTGTTTCGGCGGCTGGACATTCGCCACCGGGATCGAGATTACACCACGCATCGCCATTCACACCATCAGCACTCAAAAGGCGGTTACCATTCGCACCGGGGCTATTGTAGCGTTTGCCGTAGTCGCCCCACAGGCTTGAGCGGAAGTACGGCAAGATCAACGGCACAATCTCAACATCTCCAATAGAGATGTTATCGTAAGCTGCCAGATGATCGGCATCGAAGAACAAGTCCACTTGGGATGCACAACGCGGCACATCAACTTCCAGTGTCACTTCTCCCATAGGCGGTACATAAACACCAACACCTGTCGGTGAATCGCTGATCGGGTCCGTCAAGACTTCTTCTGGCGTTAGTGGCGCACTATCGAAAAGCTCTTGTGTCTTGAGTTTGTCGCTGCCGTTATCGAAGCGTTCATAGGAAGCCATTCCTACATAGTAACCACAACGATCTGATGTATTACGCACCGTACCGATTGCACTCACAACAACAGTACGACCGTCAATTTCTTCGGTGATGTACTCAATGTCGGTGAATTGGTTCTTTAAGTCGCGAATAGGGTTTTCGTCGCCCGGTTCACAGACAAGCGGTTCATTTTCCACAGTATGGGTGCAGTATTTTGCCAAATTTTGACCGGGTGTGGTTTCACAGTAGCGATCACCTGCAACATCATAAACTAGTGCATTGGGCAGTTTATCGAGTTGGAAGCCTTCGATACCTGTAAATCCGCTACCAGTCCCTTCAACAGCAGACCAGCCATCAATATCAGCAACTTCAGTCACTGTGTAGGTTTCACCAAAGGGTACAAACAAATCAGGCAGTGGTTGCTCATTAGATATACGTGTGTATTCACATTCCCAAGCACCATTTTGATCGTAACCACAGGTTGCTTCTGCAATGCTGCTTGAAGCTGTCAGAATCGTGATTGGATAGTCGATTCCTTCAGGCAACTCATAGCTCTCATCCCATGTCTTTTCAAATTCAACATGGTAGACACATGGATTATTGTTATGTGCTTTTGTGACAGATTCATAACCACCGGGCCAATATTCATTTTCCCAACGAATAAAGGTTGTGTTCGCATTGTTTTTATCGAGAGATGTGAAATAGTAGACACCATTGGCAGGTGCTGTAAATGGACCATTCCATGGATTATTCTGGATATTGCCATTGCTTCGCCATTGGAATTCAACATCTTCATCGCTGTGATTGGTCACACGCCAGTAAAGCAAGTCTGCACCATCTTCAACAGCAACAACACATTCTGCTGTCAGATTCAGAGCTCTCAGGTGATTACCAAAGGTGAATTCATTCTCACCGGGTACCAAAGTGATTTCTTTACAGAAATACTTCACACCATTCACTTCAATTGAAGGATCGCCTTCAATATTCTTGTTGGGATTTGGTTTAACCCAACCGGGATCGGTCATACGCCAACCAGCAGGGAGGATTTCACAGACCCAGTAATTACCGGGTTCAAGATCATCAAATGTATACTCACCCGTTGCCTCATCTGTTGTGGCAAGGATTGGATCACCACTCTCTTGACCATCTTCAACAGGTTGCAATGCAATGTCCCAAGCAAGTGGTTCATTTGCAGATTCTTGATCACGATTACGATCTGCATATTTGGTGACAATGAGTGTCGTGTCTTCTTCACATGGGCGGAAGTCGAAATTGAAGTCACCCTTCTTATTTCTCAAAGTTGGACCATCGGTGGGTTGTGATTCAACAGTCCAGTCAAACCATGCAGACGCACCAAAATCACCATCTTTGTCATTGGCACCACCTGAACCAACTTGGAAGTCAGGTCCTCTTTGGATGATGCTCAGTACAGCACCATCGTAAGCACCAAAACCTGCTAGTGTGCCCGTGAAGGTATCAAATTGATACCAATCTGGTTTAGCAGGACCATTTTTAACTGGAGGCACTGCTGGATCAACTTTATCCAAGAATTCGACATAAACATCGAAACCTCTGGTGTTATCATTTTTATCGAATACTGTGCCTTCAAGAACTGCACTATTACTGTATTCAGTATAAAGCAGTGATTCGCCAATCGGGATAAATTTGATGCTACCAATACTGGGTAACCAGACAGCATGTTCATTTTGTTGTGCTGGATAAACACAGTACTCAACTTCAGGTTCGAGTTGTACGTTGTAGAAGGTACATTCGATGTCTTCACCAGCACCCAAGACAATCGTTAATACCCATTTCTGAATATCTTCATTAAATGAAAAATCGTATTCGCCACTTCCACAACTCGCATCATCTAACATCCAACCAACTGGCACTTCTTCATAAATTGTATAGGTGCCTGCTGGCAGACCTTCTGATTTCTGTGCATGTTGTGTTGGATTGGTGTCAGAATCGTCTAAGTTGAATGGATTATCGAGCCAACTTGCATGAAAGGTAAAGTCAGCATCACTTGGAGGTGTCACTTCTTTGATGATTGTGATGCTACCCAAATCTTGTGGTTGCTGTTGCAAATCTTGTGCAGCCACTATTGAAGTTTGCATACCCATCATGCCAACGACTAAAACGGTCAGCATCATCAGGTAGAGCGGTAACCTCTTTAAACATCGGTACATAGAACTTGCCCTTTTCCTTAAATAAACAGATAAACGCAATACGCCTCTGCCAAACCTCCACGGTTGACTTCGTTTGCATTGCTCTCTTGCTCGCTACCTCTTATATGAAGCAACTAGATATAGTCAAAAGTTGTTACGAATGCAGTACTTTGTACTACACTTAACCACGCACTTAAAATATAACATGACTTGTTGTTGAAATTGACGAAAAGACGTAAAAAATAAATGGAGAATGAGTAAAAAATTAGAGTAAAGTAATATAAAAACTAATATTCACATTAATTCTTTGCAAACAAAACAACACGATGAAGTAACAAATTTATATCTGTATTATATATATTACTATACAAAATTCAGATAATTTCTTTTGAGTAACCCATCCAAAACCCGTAAAATTTGCTTGTTTTGAGGGATTTACGCCTATATACTGATCATGAAGTGGATTTTTGAGATACAAGTCCACAAGAAACATTCATATTCATAAATATTGAGCAGAAACGAAACATTTATGAAGGTCATCACTTTACTTAATGAGAAAGGCGGCGTTGGTAAAACAACGTTGGCAACCCATGTCGCCGCAGGTTTAGCTCTGCATGGATACAAAGTCATCTTGATTGATGCTGATCCACAGGGCAACGCAACCTCAGCTTTAGGTCTAGCAAAAGCACCCGCCTTGCATGATCTCATCGTGCGTAATGCACGTTGGCAAGATACCATCCGTGTCATTCATCCTGATGTTTATAGTCCGCCGGATAGCTCCCCCACCGGACAATTATTCGCTGTCCCTTCTGATGTCGAAACACGCAATATCGCCAATACCATCAGCGACGGTTTGCAATTCAAAAAGCGGATTCTTCAACTTGAAGGTGTTGTGGATTTTGTCATCATCGATACATCGCCTACACCATCACTGCTACATTCATCTATTTTGATGGCTAGTAATTTCCTAATGCTGCCAACTGAATGTGAGATGTACAGCTTTGAAGGACTCGCAGAAAGCATCCTGCATAATCAACAAGCACAAGAAACTGCCAAAGCACTTGGTATTCCGGCTGTGCAAGTTTTGGGAATCATTCCAACGATGTTCCGACCCAAAACAGTCACCCACACAACAGCGTTAGAAGCACTCAAAGAACGCTATGGTGAGATGGTCTGGAAACCGATTACCAATCGCATCATCTGGGCAGAAGCAGCACTCAACAAACAACTCATTTACGGCTTTGCCCCAGAAAGCAAGGCAGCACAAGAAGCACACCTTTTAATCAAACGAATTGTGGACAGGGTCTATGAGCAATCGACGTAAACGCGCCAAAGACAATCTGCTAGGGTCTGTAAACCAAGAAGTTAGCCCAGAAGAACTGGATCAAAGCATCTATGGTTTTGATATGTTCAAGGATGTAGATCGCCAACTGACCACTGTTCAACCAGATGGTTCCATCCAGTTTGGTAGCTTCGTGATGAAGCGCGAAGGCTTACAAATTGATGGTGAGATCAGCAAAGAGGCGTGGCTCGAATTTGGTCAACGGCTCAATCAGCTCAAAGATTCCATTCAGTGGATTTTAGGCGATTGGGCAAATTTAGGATTTGATCATCTGAATGATTGGGTCGAGGAAAGTGACGAAGAGCTTGGTTTAGATCAAGAAAAAGCCACAAAAAGCAAATACGAGCGATTAATTCAAGGAACAGATTACAGCTACAAAACACTCAGTAATTTTGCGGCTGTGTCTCGGCGCATACCTTTTCCACGGCGCCGTGGAAACTTGACTTACACGCATCATGTCGAAGTTGCTTATCTCGATACCGAAGAGCAACAAGATTATTATCTCGAACTGGCAGAAAAAGGGGATGAGAGCGGTCGCCTGAGTACCCGAAAATTACGTGAACTCATTCACGGTCAAGTGGCTCTACCAACCCAAGGACACGCCCTAGATAAGATCATCACATCCGCAGAAAAGTCCTACTATACCGCGCAGAAACAGGCAGTACACGCCAAAGGCAGCCAACGTGAACAGCTACGGAGTTTCGCCCAACAACAGGCTGAAAAATGGCGGAAATTAGCGGAAGACCTCGATTAAATTTTCACACAAAATATGATTGTTTTTGTCCTGATAACTTCATTATTTTTGGCAGGATCATATATCCCAAATACGCCTGCCCCACCCTCTTAATGGCTATCTCTAGCTGAAAGATCAATATTTTTGCGGGATTTTTACAAATCTAATGATCGTCTGTAGTTGGTGGGGGAGGCAGTTCGATCATCTAATTGGGATATACACTTATCAGGAGATTCTAGTCAATCAATAATTGTCCATCAGATTGAATACGCACATATTGACCATTTTCAAGTTGCTTATAATCTTCAGGGGTTGCCACCACAACAGGTAACTCTTCACCATAAATTTCACGGGCAACAACTGCTCCCAAAACCAGAATCCCATCCATTTCCATCAAGACGATTCCAGCAGGTGCAGTACCTTGTCGAACAGCTTCTAACAAGATGCTACTCGCGCTACTCGACCCACGACCAGATGGCATCACTAAGATTCGTCCGGTCACAATTTCGCTAGATGCGGGATGATGGTGATCAATAATTTCTCCTGTATCCGGGTTCAAGCCACCCCACAAACTAAGCGGTTCTGATAGCAACAAAACATTGCCTTCAGCTTCTCCTGCCACAAAAACCCGCGTCTGAATGATTTGCTCTACCATAAATTCTCATCCCGCCAAACGCGCCCAATTTCAGCAGATCGGACACATTCTTCTAAGCTCCCGTACACTGTTGATAAACCTATATTGCCCGGTGCATAATGCGCGAACTTACCCGAATTGGTCATCAAAACACCGTGTTTAATTCGCATAATTGGCGTGACAACCACACAAGTATCCACGATAATTTGCACACCAAATTCTCTCAACTTGGCTAGCCAACCCCGTTTTTGAATCGCTGCTAAGACGATTCGATTCGTACACACAATAAATTCAACATGCCGTTGTGGAGGATAATCGTTCAAAAGCGGCATCAATTGCTCAAATTCAGCTACCGAAAAATGTGGGCTGCCCAAGGCAACGGCATCAATTTCACCATCCGGTGCAGTCGCCAAACTATCTCGCACAATTCGCAATTCATCCATCGTGACAATAACTATTCGATCTGGTTCATCACCTTGAAAAGCATTTTCAAAGGTCTGTGCTTCTGGCGTGATGCCAATCGCGTGGAATAAGCCCACAGCTCCAGATGAAGCTGTGGCAGCACCCAATGCTTTAAGCTGATCTTCTGTCGTTTTCGGAGATAGCCCTTCGATCACAGGGATAGAATTACCTGTTTTTGCACCAATTAAATACCCTAAAACAGGAAACAAAACATCTTCTTCTAACAAGCGTTCCGGGATATTTTGCAGCTTGAACAAAATCTGTCCGCGTCGATTTTCTGTGAGATGTAAACCCGATGCTGGTGCACGTCCCGTCAAAGCACAACAAATATCAATAAAATCCCCATAGCGTTGTGTCCGTGCCCCCAAAACCGAATTCGCAAAAACGATTGCATTGCTCTCTGCCCATGCAATCTGCTCACCAAATTTTGGGCGTGCCATTGTTTGATAGGGGGTACAAGTATAGATTGGCTGGCAACCTAACTTTTCGTAGAGCACCATCGTTTGACGCGCCCAATCCGCAACCTGTGCTGTTCCCTGAAAAACCTCGGGATGCATTAAATCCAGCGCACCAACATTGAGCGTTGTTGGCACAATAACCTGTCCATCAGCCTCAACGAGCTTCTGAACAAATTCTAGCCCCGACAGCCCGTGATACAGAACACCATCAATATGTGCCGAGCTAATATCTAGTAAATATTCAGCACCATAAACATCTGCCATCGTGACCAAAATCCGCATAGCAATTTGAGCCGCCTGTCCCATTTCACCATCCAGCATTTGTTGATCATTAGGCGTGAGTTGCAATGTCAAATGACAAATCCTTTCAGTCAAGTTTGCGAAATTATGGCATGTAGGGGAGTTGCACACAATTCACAAACAAGATGCAGGGCATAAACAGTAGATATTCAAAATCTTTCAAAAACACGCTTTTTCTGCGTTTTCTACGGCTTTATATGCAGATCATGTTGATCCAAAAAACGCATTTTTCGGGCTTTTTTAGGTGATAACATGGCGATTTTGGGGCTTTGTAGGGAATTTGCGAAGGGAGTGGGGAATAGGTAGATTATGATAGACTTGACAAATGAAAGCACAATGTCCTCACTGTCAAAATGGAACAGAACAAGTCAAAGCTGGTAAAACACGCTTCGGCAGTCAACGCTACAAGTGCAAACCCTGCCAGCGCGTCTATACCCCTGAACCGAAGCAACAGGGGTATCCCGGTGACGTACGCCAAAAAGCGGTTCGGATGTATGTCGATGGTCAGAATTTTCGCCAAATAGCCCGTGAGTTGGGTGTTGACCACAAATCGGTCATTAATTGGGTCAACGCACACGCTGCTCAACAAGCTGATGCCCCCGTTCCATCGGACATCAATAATGCTGAGATGGATGAATTGTTTACGTTTGTTGGGTCAAAAAAACCGTGTTTATGTGATGACGATCGTGGATAGACGCACGAGTTGTATTCTCGGTTGGGCGGTTGAACCTGAACGACGAGAAACCGACTTACAGCAGATGATTGATGATGCACCCCAAGCCGCTTACTATTTTAGTGATTTGTTCGCTCTCTACCGCAACCTAATTTACTATCCAGGTCGCTATACCCCGATGCCCAACAAGAGCGAAACCTACCGTGTTGAAGGTGATAATGCTGAAATGAGACATTATTTGGCACGTTTGGCGCGACGGCCCCGGTGTTTCTCTCGTTGTATTCACGCTTTACGGCGCGCGATTAAGCTCTTTGTCTTTGCATGGAATTCGCGCCAACTTCAACGCCATCGCTATCCCAAGTACTCTTTTCATCTGCGAGATTTTATATAAACTCTATGTTCCCCACTCCCTTTGCGAATAGTTTGTTGCGTGTTTGAGGAAAATATGTTATCAATAGAAGGGTAATTAAAAAAAAAGAGAGAGATCACACTCCCTCTCCATGGGCCAATTTTGTTGGTCCAAAAAACATAAAGCTAATTAGTCATGTCGATCTTAGCATCCCTAGATGCAAAAATCAAATGACTAATTAGCAAAAACCGATAAATTTGTGTTAAAGGAGGCAAAAATCATGACCTGATATACTAAAAATCTTGGTGGATGCTAATTTACGTTTGTGCCATTAAAGCGGAAAAGCTCCCAAAAAGCATCTAACCAAAGATACTAAGAGAGCTAAGCAAGTTCTAAAACTATACTCGAAAATGAAGTTGTCCCAGCTAATCCCCATTAGAAGACAACATCAGCTTCGCGTTACTTTTTCATCTTAACGCAAAGGAAACGCTTTGACAAGCGTTCCATCGGAAAAACAGACAAATTGACCAAGTTTTAACAAAACTCATAGGAAATAAAAGATGTTAGCAAACAACACACAGGCGAAATTTGGGGAAAATAATCGCCAACACACACTCGAACTCATTAAGAATGCGACTGGGGAAAAGCATTTCATGGGGACACCGCGTGTACTTGTCGATTTCATGGAAGGTGATTTTGTGGCGGCTACTGTCCTCAATCAAATTCTGTATTGGTCGGATCGCACCAATGATCCGAATGGGTACTTCTGGAAGACCTACAAGCAATGGAAAGAAGAACTCGGTTTTGGTAAATCGCGGATGATGCGTGTGATTTATGGGGACTCACGCACCAAAACGCGTAAGAAAATTCTGCTGGATGTTGGTGTTGAGGTTGTGCATCAGAAAGCACCTAATGGATTGCGAGTTAATTATTATCGCATCAACGAACCATTGTTTTTTGCACAACTTGTTGATTTTCTGGAAGCGAACTATGGGGAGCCGCTTCCAGAAAATCAAGCACAATCAACAAGCGATTCGGAGGAAGATGCAGTTTTGGGGATTACTGCATCCGATACTAGCACTCAACTACAAATCGTGGGAGCCGATGATGTAGAAAATTGCAATGCAGACTTGCCCAAGTACGCATCGCAAACGATGCCGAGTACGCAAAGCAAACTGCCTTCATTAGCAGAGAATACACAATCACAGAATTCATCCATAGATGATCTTCTAAAAGAGAGAGATTTATTCTTCCTAAGGCAAGATCAAAAAATCTTTGGAGAACTAACGAAAAACCTCATCAAAAAGCTCAAAAAGCAGGTTTCACGGCTTGGAAAGGCACAAACAAAGGAAATCATCCATAGATGCCGCGAATACGGTAAATCGTGGCATTATGTGCTAAAGGCACTTCGCAACGAAAATTCTGTATCGGACAGTGAAATTTCAGCAGAAGACATTCCACAAATACAAGAAGAAACACCGGAAATGATCGATATTTTTAATTGGGAAGAACAACAAAAACTAGCGGAAAGCCTTAGACCACCAAATCCCATTATCAATGATCGAATTTATACACTGAAAGCGAATGAGACAACACTACATACGATCTGGTTATTAGCTCAAGATAGATTGCATTATCATCATGAGGCTTGGATGTTTGCCCAACTTCAATTTGTTGATTGTATCTGGGAAACACAAGAATTGATCTTTGCTGCCAAAAACAAATTTGATCGAGATCGTGCGATTGGTCATCGTTTATTTGATGTTGCGATTCGTGATTCCTTTGGATGTTTCGGTATGAAAGACTACAAAATCACGCTTTATACAGCACAGGAATGGAATGATATGCATCAAATAAGTTAGTTGCCAATCAAGGCAACCCGGTTGCCAACATCATAAACTGAATAATAGGTATCAACTATTGCTTATGGGATCAAGCCGTGATGCGAGCCTCAATCGAAGAATGCTATTCAGTCGATCAGATTGACCTGCCTATAGTCAGAAGTGCTTTTACCGATGATTTGATAGGTTGGGTCGGTGACTATTGGGAAAATATCGACGATAAGCGAGATGCAACCCGAACAGAGGAAACAGATCAACCAGCATCTGTTCAATAGCTAATCTTCTTGGCTGGATTTTTCAACATCTTCCAGAAACTTGCGGGTGTGTCGGGAATCCATTTCCATATCATCAAGTGTAGAATCGGTGAAGTCGGCTGTTTCTTGCCGTTTGATCAGATCACCCGGTTCGCATTCGAGAACTTTGCAAATCGCATTAATTTTTCGTGCATCAATGCGCATCAAATTATGAGGCTCTGTATTCTTTAATCGATTGAGGGATGCTAGGGTAATTCCAGCTTCTTCTGCTAAACGGGTGTAGGTCATCCGTTCACTATGTTTTGCTTGCCACTCTCCAATTGCTGCATCTAATTCTATTACAATTGGCATTACAGCAGCTCCTTCTTGTCAACAGCCTTTTGATAAAAGTCAGGCTAATTTCTCATATGGACTGTTCACTTTGATGAAATATATCATCAAATGACACAAAAGTAAACAATAGGTGGAAAACTTTATTTCGTAAAATGTTGTAAAAAATATGAAATTCATAAGAAATTTACTTTACATAAAAAGCTCTTCATGATATAAAATGTATCATCTAATGATATAAAATATATATAAAACGATATAAAAAATGTCAAAATTGAGATTTTGAGAAGCATCGTTCTCGTCTGATCGGGGTTGGTCTGGCTGATTGGGGTTCTGCCAAATCACCATAAGCATGTCTATTATGTGTCCAAATCAATACAATTCTTGAGAGCATGTCATGGTTTTTGAAGATATTTTTAACGATTGTGACGGAACGTTTGGCGACATCTTTGGCAGCATCCGCGCAGAGCGAGGGCTGACACAAGAAGAGGTTGGCGCGACTATTGGCTATGGAAAAGCGCAAATTTCCAAATGGGAAACAGATGCAGCACTGCCGCCGAATTACTATCCGATACGTGCCTTTATTAAAATGGCAGGTTGTTCCAAGCAAGAACGTGTGAGATTAGAACGAGCTTACGCTTACGCAGTTTTGAAAAAACGGGGTTTATAGCAGTCGGTGCTATTCATCTTTCTGAAAATACTTGTCATCGAATGACATTTCTGCTTTCAGTATTGAATCGGACAATTCTTGGAAAGTACACCAGTTGTGATAGGTTGGTTCTTCCAGATAAGCATCACTAGCTTGTATTAACGCAACCAATACATCATTGGAGATAAAAGTCGCCTCATTTTTAGAATTTTGATACATAGATACCTCGAAAAGCTACGAATAACTCTCAATTATGATCATAACATAACTTTATACTTATAAAAATAGTGTTGCAGGAATTGGCAACTTTCCGATCTTTTCTTAACAATCAGAAGGATTGGTCAATTAAATCATGGTCACTCAGCAGAACTATTATCCTTTCTGCGTGAAAAGCGTCTTGAAAAAAACTTATCCATAGGTGTGATGAAACGTACTAGAATTGGCCCAAACAAGGCGATTATAAGCACATATGCAGCCGATAATGGGGCAAGCATAGGTTCATCTAAACCGGCACTGGCAGCTAAACCCACAATAACAATCGAGAATTCACCACGAATCATCATCAATGTTGCTGCTCGTCTTTGACCGCTTCCGCCAATACCTGCTCGACGTGCTGCCCACAACCCTGTGAGAAATTTTGTGATTCCAGTAATGAAAACCATGACTAATGCAATAGATAAAACAGGTGGTAATGTTGATGGTACGATTTGTAAACCAAAAAACACAAAGAAAATCGCTGCGAAAAGGTCTCTTAGAGGTTCAATTTGTTGTTTTGCTTGATCTTTAATTGGATCAGAGAGTGCGATACCCACTAGAAAAGCACCAATGGCTGCAGACACCTGTAATTGCTGGCTGATGCCGGCTGTTAGAAAAATAATCCCAAGAACAGTTAAGAGCAGTATTTCACTGGATTTGTTCGCAATAATTCGGCTGATACGATCGCCTTGTGTGAGTGCAATAGTCATGACAACAATAATGGTCATTGCTGCTGTACCCATCGATAATGTGCCACTTACCCAATCATTTCCAACGAGTAAAACTGCCATCAACGGTAAATAAGCAGCCATCACCAAATCCTCAATCACTAAGAGCGAAAGAATTGAGGGTGTTTCTCGATTACCTAACCATTGTAGATCATTGAGTAGTTTTGAAATAATACCAGAAGATGAAGCATAGGTTACGCCACCCAACAACAATGCTGCGACCCAATCCCAACCTAGCCATAGACCAAAGGCAACGCCGGGAGTCATATTGAGGAGCAAGTTCAATATCCCGGTTGGAATGCCCGTTTTCAGCACATGCTTCAATTCACTGCTACTATATTCTAAACCAAGCATGAATAGTAGTAAAATGACACCAATTTGAGACCCTATTTCCACGAAATCTTGAGCGAAATTATGTGGTAAAAATCCCTCAGTGCTGAAAAGCAGCCCGACTAATAAGTAAAGTGGGATTGGTGATAACCCAAAACTAGTTGCCAAACGCCCCGCAATGGCGGCTAGGATGATGATTAAGCCGAGTTCAATGAAGAAAGATGCCACATTGAGGTTGAGCAGGAATGAATGCAATGGCTTGTCTCCCTTAATTTATCCGTGCATCTCGTTATACGCTTTTTGGATATCCTCACTTGTGCCGATAATGACTACTGTATCACCTGACCATAGTTGGAAATCAGGTCCGGGAGATGGGATAGTTTGCCCATTACGGATCACTGCGATGATCGTCACCCCTGTTTTTTGACGCATCCCGACAGCTTCTATAGTCCGCCCATTGCATTCCCAATCACTACGGATTGGAATCCAGTCAATGCTCAAGCCTGCAACATCCTGCGCAAGGTTTGCAAAAGTTTTTGCCACTTCAGATGCCCCTAACAAACGTCCGAGCTGTCCTGCTTCTTGTTCTGTCATTCGCAGTGATAAACGGCAAATATCAGGATCATCTTTGTCGTAAACTAACATATCTCGCTGACCCGAATGATGGGTAATCACGCCGATACGCTCACCATTATCAGTTGAAAACTCATGGCGAACCCCAACACCGGGCAGTTGTGTTTCTTCAATTTTTATTTGAACCATTGTAATTGCCCCTCCAGATGCAACTATTACAAAGAGTATTTATAGAATTGATGAGTGTATGATAATTATAGAGTGAGAATTAAATTGATTTCTTTCTTTTTTATTCATGGTTCTAATGAGGTTTTTAGGTAAGCAAATGATAAGGATTCTATGGTTCTTTGAACATGAATTCATATCAAAAGATACATAGGATTTTGTATGGCAAAATCGAAAAAACGTTCCTCTGCAAAAGAACGACGTGCTGTGCGTCAACAAGCAAAAAAACAACAACGTAATCTACAGATTATCATCGGAGTCGTCGTTGCTATTGTGGTTGTGGGTGGAGCATTGTTGCTCTCTGGCAATAGCCGTAGTGTTGCCTTTGACGAACGCTTCGAACTAGACCCTATACTCGGTTCAGTTGATGCACCAATCACCCTAATCGAATATGGAGCTTATGGCTGTCATGCCTGTGAAGAATGGCATAATGCGGGCGTTGTTGAACAAATCCTCGCTGAATATGGGGATTCTGTACGCTTTATTTATCGTGATATGCCAATTATTTCACCCGCATATTCTCAACGGGCTGCCGAGGTTGCCCAATGCGGCTTGGACCAAGGCAATGATCAATTCTGGAATTTGCATGATGCCATCTTCCATCGGGCGCAGCAGGGGGTTTCCTCTCAAGATGAAATCATCCAGTTGGGTATTGAAGAGGGCTTAGATGGTGATGCACTCCGCGAATGTGTATACAATAATACCCATAGAGATACTGTTCGTTATGATTTACAACGAGGACAGCAATTAGGTATCAACGGCACACCCACATGGTTTGTCAACAATCAACGCATTTTCAATGCTAGTCCTGATACATTACGTGCAGCCATCAATACAGAACTTTCACGCTTGAACAGTTAGTTGATGTTTCTAACGTTGGTGAACCGTCATTGGAATGCCATCAATAGGGCTGATCGTAAATCGAGAAGCAACCTCAAGTTTAAAATCTGGTTTTAGCGCAAAGCGGTGATGTTGTGCAATGGTTGCTAAAACCAGTTTTGCTTCCATCATTGCAAATTGATTTCCAATACAGATTCTAGGTCCACCGCCAAATGGTATATAAGAATACTTTGGCATGGTTGATTCTTTTTCTACTGTCCACCGTTCTGGTTTAAAAGCATGAGGATCATCCCACCAGCGTTCATCAAAGTGCAAAATCCACGGACTCGCTGTGAAAATTGCACCCTTTTCAATGTGATGTCCGCCAAGCTCTATATCTTCAATCGCTTGGCGTGATGTTGCGTTCGATACAGGGTGCCGACGAAGAGCCTCTTTAACAATTTTTTCGGTCAGGTTTCTCAAATCTTCCAGTGTTGCCCGACGACCTTGCAGGACACGAGCAATTTCTTCATGTAGATTAGTTTCTACATCTGGGTTTTCTGCCATTGCATACCAAGCATATGCTAGTGTATGGGCTGTTGTATCATGCCCAGCGACAAAAACTGTAACCAACTCACTGATAATTTGATCATCTGTCATAGGAGAGCCGTCATCATAACGTGAGAGCATTAACATGGAGAGTAAATCCCCTCGATCTTCCCCATGTTTGCGCCAGTCATTAATCACCTGCATCATATTCTGGGTGAATACAGCTCCATGTGATTGCATGGTACGATTTTCATCTATCGGCAACCATGCCGGAATCCGAAAACCACGTTTTGCCCGTATTGCACCGATCTCTAGCATTTCTGTCAAAAGGCGTGTCATTTCGGCGGCGTTTTCATCAAAATCAATACCAAACATAGTCTTGATGATGACTTTCACTGTGATATCAACCATACTGGCATCTATATCAATTTCATGGTTGGTTTGCCAATTTCCCATCTCAGCTAATGTGTAATCAACCATCGTATCAGCATAGGCTTTGATTCGTTGGCTATGAAATGCTGGGGTCATCAATTTCCGTTGATTTTGCCAATAAGCTCCATTGGACATAAAAAGATTCTCAGGGAATGTATCATGGAAAGCATTGCGAATAGTCTCAGGTCGATTCAGCGATTTATGCCGCTTGACCAATAATTCATGCACAAGGTCTGGATGACTCAACATATAAACCCATTTATTGAAAAGCCGTATTTTGACAAAATCACCTTGTTGCGCAATTTCTCTAAAATAATAGATCGTGTTGTCAATAAGTTTTTCTGCATGTCCAAGGATAGGGTGGGGTGCTTTAAATAGGGTTGGTTCAAAAGTGGTCATCTTGATAGCCTTGTTCACTGATTCTGTTGCTTAGTATAACCATCGTCACAAGTTGTACCACAATATATAACTTTAGAAACTGCAATATTAAATGAAACTAATTGATCTGTGTGAAATTATTTTGACCTGACATTAATCATGAATTTACCATGACAAACAGCTAAATATCTGGATGTTTCTAAAGAAAACCTATAGAATTACGTAGATTTTGGTACATTTATTGTTTAGGTTTATGATTGTGACAAAACCATCTTTCTTATCAAAACCAGCAACACCTCAACCCAACTCAGATGCGGAGGCACGGGGGAAACGCCTCACTAAACGTCAATACGTGCGATTTGCCTTCTACAAAATTGATCCGCTCTGGCGCAGATTACCATCTGAAGAACAAACCGAACAAAAACGTGAACTCCTCGATGTGATCAAAGGCTTCAATCGTCGGATGTTGTTGCGCCCTTATAGCACAATGGGCACACGCGGCGATACTGAATTGCTGCTGTGGCAAATTGCAGAAAGCCCTGAACCATTTCAAGAATTAGCAGTTGCCATGATGCGAACTCGTATGGGTGGCTATTTGACACTGGCTTACTCCTACTTCTCCCAGACAAAACGCTCTTTATACGAGATTCGTGTTCCGGGTGAGGTTGAAGAAGAGGAAGAACGCCTCATCATCCAACCATCTGAGGCGAAGTATGTTTTTGTCTATCCCTTTATTAAAACCCGTGATTGGTATCAAATGTCACATTATGCTCGTCAAGGTGTAATGGACGAACACATCGCAGTTGGGCGTAAATATCCGTCGATTCGCCTGAATACCACCTATAGCTTTGGCATTGATGACTACGAGTTCATTCTTGCATTTGAAACGGATGAACCCTCTGATTTCTTGGATTTGGTTCAAGAACTCCGTGAGACAGAGTCCAGTCGTTATACATTACAAGATACGCCTTTGTTCACCTGTATGAATATGCGTCTTGAAGAAGCTCTCGATGCACTCGGTGGACCTGAAATCGCAGAACCGATTATTCCTGGACAAGAACGTGAAGTCTGGATTGATGTTTGCCCACTGGATGATTTTGGTCCGGGTGAAACCCGCAGCATTTATCTTGAAGGCAAAATGGTCGGTCTTTTCAATGTAGATGGACAACTTTATGCACTAAATAATCGTTGCTCTCATGCACGCGGTCCATTAAGTGAAGGGCGCGTCGAAGTCGATGGTGATGCCTGCCATGTGACCTGTCCTTGGCATTATGGTGTCTTCGATCTGAAAACAGGGGCACCTGTGGATGGTGTGGTCAACAAACCTGTAGATGTCTATCAAGTCGAAATTCGAGATGGAATGATATGGGTTGGTACTAAAGTGATGGCTTAGGATGTTAGATAATGGTGTTGCAGATTCATATTGAAAAAGTGCCACTCAAAGTCATTTCAGATGAAGTGGTTTATGTTGGCAATACTCGTGTTCCACTAGAAACAGTCATTTTTACATTTAACGAAGGGAACACACCAGAAGAAATTGTGATGCAGTATCCTGCTTTGCATTTGGCAGATGTGTATCAGGTGATTGGTTATTATCTTCAACATCGTGATGAGATTGATGCTTATGTTGATCAAGCGCAACAACATCATGATCAAGTGAAATTAGAGAATCAATCCCGATTTGATACAAGGGATTTGCGTGAACGACTTTTATCACGCCGAGATGCTTCATCGTGAAGTTGCTGTTGGATGAGAACTTTAACAACAATATTTTCCGGGCAATGTTATAAGAAAATCCTGAGCTAGATGTTGTTCGAGCACAAGATGTCGCGCAAATAGCTGGACAAGATGATCCAATGGTACTTGAGTGGGCAGCACAACAGAATCGAATTTTGCTCACACATGATGTGCGGACAATTACAAAATTTGCCTATGATCGAGTACGACAAGAACTGAAGATGCCCGGTGTGGTGGAAGTCAAACGAAAAGCATCCATCGAGAAAATTGTTGAGGATATTTTTATCCTCATAGAAACTGGAAAGCCAGAAGATATAGAAAATCAAGTGATTTATATACCACTGTAGTTTTATCGGTAGTTGAAACAAGGAAATTAAGTAGAGATGAGCGTACAAGGCGCGCAAACAGCAGGTGCCCCGCGTTTTGATGATGTAGCAAAAGAATACGATGCGATTCTAGTTATGTCTTTCGGTGGACCTGAAGGTATGGAAGATGTCGTTCCCTTTCTGGAGAATGTGACACGTGGACGCAATATCCCCCGCGAACGCTTGGAAGTAGTCGGTGAACATTATTCGTTGTTTGATGGAATCAGCCCGATCAATGCCCAAAATCGCGCTTTAATTGCTGCATTGGAAGATGAACTAAAAGCGAATGGTATTGATCTACCAGTCTATTTCGGTAATCGTAATTGGCACCCTCTAGTTGAAGATACTATGCAGCAGATGAAAGAAGATGGCATCAAAAATGCCCTGACCTTCTTCACTTCTGGCTTTAGTTGTTATTCAGGTTGTCGTCAATACCGCGAAGATATCATGCGGGCAATGGACACAGTCGGTGATGATGCTCCTCAATTCGATAAAATTCGCGTTTTCTATAATCATCCCGGTTTCATCAATCCAAATGTTGCAAACTTAAAAAATGCTATCGCCCAATTCCCGCAAGAGAAACAAAGTGATGTGCATGTCATTTTCACAGCGCACAGCATCCCAATGGGCATGGCAAAAAACAGCGACTACGAAATCCAATTGAAAGCAGCCTGCGAATTAGTCGCGCAAGCAACAGATATTGAAGATTATGTGCTAGTTTATCAAAGTCGAAGTGGTCCGCCCCAAGTGCCTTGGCTGGAACCAGACATCATCGACTATATGGAAGAAATTCATGCCAAAGGGATCAACGATATTGTCATCATGCCAATTGGCTTCATCTCAGATCATATGGAAGTGATGTTTGATCTCGATACAGAAGCGTTACAGAAAGCAGAAGAACTGGGCATGAATATGGTGCGTGCGGCGACAGTTGGCACCCATCCGGACTTTATCACCATGATTCGACAACTCATCGAAGAACGTCTGACAAAAAATCCAGTTCGGTTAGCATTGGGTGATCGCGGACCGAACCACGATATTTGCCCATTAAATTGTTGCTTGCCCGGCACCCGTCCACGACCACATACTGCTGCGAGTCAGCAGGCAAATCAGTAACCAGCACAAAGGGGAAATCAGTGACCGTTTTGCTGATTGGCTTGAGCCATCGAACAACATCCGTTGAATTGCGTGAGCAATTTCACCTAGCAGAGTATGAAACAATTAGCGTCTTGAGAGAAGTTGTGACAAAAGTTCCAGAAGTAGCGGAGTGTGCTGTTCTCTCGACCTGTAACCGCTTCGAAGTTTACTTGGTGGTTGAAGATACTGTTGCAACCCAAGAAGTGATCTTGGAATATCTTTGCAAGATGCACAATATGTCTATCGATACACTGCGTCCGCATTTCTATACCATGCAAGAACGCTTTGCCGTGACTCACCTGATGCGAGTTGCATCAGGTCTGGATTCCATGATTCTTGGAGAACCGCAGATTTTGGGTCAGGTTGCTAATGCACTGTCTTATGCTCAAACAGCCGGTACAACTAATTTTGTCCTCAACCGCTTGTTTAGTGACGCGGTACATAGTGGCAAACGTGCGCGTACTGAAACGACCATCAGCCAACACTCGACCAGTGTCAGTCATGCTGCTGTTCGCTTGATTCGACAACAAATTGACCAGCCATTATCAGAGGCAAATATTCTGATGGTTGGTGTAGGCGAAATGGCAGAACTTGCTGCTGAAGCACTTATCCGTGAAGGTGCAGCAAATCTTAAGGTCATCAACCGTACATTTGACCATGCCTGTCAATTCGCTGAAAAAATCAATGGCGTACCTTATGAGTGGAGTTATCTCTGGGATTTGTTGGCAGAAGTTGATGTGGTTGTGACCGCGACAGGCGCGCCTCATCTTGTGCTATTTGTTGACGATCTAGCCCGTGTGGTTGAAAAACGAAATGATAAACCGTTGCTGCTAGTCGATGTTGCTGTACCTCGCAATATCGATCCAGATGTTGATCAACTGCCACATGTAACACGCTATGATATTGATGATCTGCAACATATGGTGGATGACAATATCGCTCAACGTCGTGCCTGCATCCCGGAGGTAGAAACGATTATCATAGAAGAAGAATCTAAATATGTTGAATGGTTGAATAGTCGCACAGTCGCGCCAATCATCACGGAATTGCGTCAAAAAGTTCAAGCAATGGCAGAAGAAGAAGTACGCCAAGCACTCAATCGCCTAGATAATCTACCTGCTGATGAACAAGCAATTGTTCAACGTTTGGCAAATCGCATAGTCAATAAAGTTTTGCATGAACCTACCATTCGCTTAAAAGAATCTGCTGCCAATGGTGATGGCGAAATCTATGCAGGCGTTGTCCGCGATCTCTTTGCATTGGGTGAAAGTGATATTCATGTATGATGTTCGGCTGGGTACACGCGGATCAGCATTAGCTCGTTGGCAAACGGATTATGTGATCGGTCAACTGCAACACACACACATCAATACCAAAATCACATCACAAATCATCAGCACTAAAGGCGATCAAATCCTCGATAAATCCTTGCCGTTAATTGGTGGCAAGGGCTTGTTCACGGCTGAACTTGAACGTGCGTTGCTGGCAAAAGAAATTGATGGCGCAGTCCATAGCCTCAAAGATTTGCCGACAGCCAACCCTAATGGTCTGATTGTTGGGGCTGTTCCAAAACGCGCCTCTGTAGGAGATGTCCTTGTCAGCCGAAAAGGGCATAAGCTCAATCAACTCCCATATGGTGCAACCATCGGCACCAGCAGCCGACGACGTGCTGCCCAACTGCTAAACCATCGTCCAGATTTAAATATCGTGGATATACGGGGTAATGTCGAAACACGCATCAACAAAGTCCTTGAACCCGATGGACAATATGATGGCACGATTCTCGCTCATGCAGGGCTGGAACGACTGGAACTCATGCATCATGCCGCCGAAATTTTGCCGTCAGAACTCATGCTCAATGCACCAGCACAAGGGGCTTTGGGTGTGCAATGCCGCAAAGACAAAGAATCTAGCACATTTTTCAAAACAATTCAGCATCGAACAACATGGTTAGCTGTCACAGCTGAACGCGCTTTTCTTGCTGGCTTAAAGGGTGGTTGTGCGGTGCCTGTCGCTGCACTAGCAACTATGGAAAAGGGGGAGTTGCATCTACAGGGGCGGGTAAGTGCTGTCGATGGTTCTACGCAAATAGAAGTAAATCGTTCTATTAAATTTTTATTTGATATGCCAGAAGTGGAATATTCTTCTGCTTGGCAATTCGGTTTGGATTTAGCAAAAGAAGCTGTTGAACAAGGCGCAGATAAAATCCTAGAAGCAATTCGATGAACTGTAGGGGTGGTTCGTGAACCGCCCAAAAACGGGCAGAATAAAATTGACCAATACACTTTCAGGTAAACGAATCGTCAATACACGGGCTATTCATCAAGCAGAAAAACTCGACCACCTGCTGCTTGAACATGGTGCAATACCGCTATCTTACCCCTGTATTGAAATCGTTCCACCAGAAGATAAAACCCAACTTGATACAGCCCTAAAATCCCTAGCTGATTACGATTGGCTGATACTCACCAGCAGCAATTCGATCTATACACTGGCAAATCGACTCTCTGAACTAGACCTAATGCCTGATTGGTTACAACTCAAAATTGCTGTCGTGGGATCGTCTACAGCAAAAGCTGTTGAAAAACACTTTAACATAGTGGCTGATTTTATACCTGATGAGTATGTGGCAGAAGCTCTCGCCGATAACTTGCCTATATCAACTGGCACAAAAATATTGCTTCCACAATCCGAAATTGCTCGTTCTGTGTTAACCGAAAAACTCGTCCGGCGGGGTGGAATAGTTGATGCCATCACAGCTTATCAAACTGTGCTTGGTCAAAGTGGTGTGGATTTACCCGCAATGATTGCAACCAATGAAGTTGATGCAGTGACATTTACCAGTTCCTCCACCGTCGAAAATTTTGTCAAACGCTTGGATGCTGTGCCAGAAATTCTAGCAGTCTGCATTGGACGCATCACAGCCGAGACAGCCCATGATTTAGGATTTACGGAAATCATCATGCCGCAAATATATACATTGGCGGAAATGGTCAAATCATTGGTACAGTATTTCGATAAAAATCTGAAATTGGAGAATCCTTGATGGTCATTCGTGATAATTCTGCTGAAACGATATTTACCCCCAAACTACGTCCACGTCGTTTACGTCTAAGCAATAATCTGCGGCGTATGGTACGCGAAACACAACTTTCCCCTGCTGACTTTATCTGCCCATTATTCATTCGCTTTGGTGAAAATATTCGTAATCCCATTGGCTCCATGCCCGGACAATACCAAATCTCAATTGATCAACTAGCAGCCGAAGCTAAAGAAATTTCATCATTGGGTATTCCTTCGGTAGTGCTATTCGGCATTCCTGAAACAAAAGATGCTTGCGGCACAGATAACTTTAATTCTGATGGTATTGTTCCGCGTGCTATCCGTGAAATTAAAAATGCCGCCCCTGAATTGGTGGTTGTTTCCGATATGTGTTTCTGTGAATATACCGATCATGGGCATTGTGGCATCATCAATACGCTGGGTGATGAACATTACCGCGCTAATTTACCAGAAGGCTATTTGCTAAATGACCCCACACTAGAGCTTTTGTCACAAGCCTCTGTTGTTCATGCAGAGGCAGGCGCGGACATCATTGCGCCATCCAGCATGATTGATGGGATGATTGGAGCGATTCGTCAGGGCTTGGATCAAAACGGCTTTAACCATGTCACGGTGATGAGCTATGCTGCCAAGTATTCCAGTGGATTTTATGGTCCTTTCCGTGATGCCGCCGAAAGCCCCCCTTCATTTGGGGATCG
>JGI12316J15310_10000042_pt10 | contig 28404 bp, 19 predicted proteins | sample MarCyaLeptolynsp_FD_15310 | JGI IMG/M metagenome (IMG submission 15310)
TTTCGTCGGACGACTTACCGAAAGTCATGGCACCGTTTGGCCAGGTGGCCAACGCCATGACCCGGACACAGGACGGAACCGGCCTGGGACTTCCGTTGGCGAAGTCGCTTACAGAGATGATGAACGGAGTTTTCTTGATCGAGAGTGAGCCAGGTAGGGGAACACGCGTTGAAGTTGAGCTTCCTTACGCTGCTGCCGGCAATGCTACGCGGGTGCCTAGCGTGGCCGAGGCATAGGTCGGGCGTTCACACCTGACAAAACGCATGCTCGTCTGGAAAGGTGAAAGTCCACCGCACGGTTATACTTAGCGCGCTGACTTATTTATGACACGCAATCGCGGTTGCAGCAGGGAAGCCACCCTCGAGAACAGATCAGCCGTCCTCAAGCGGTACCTACGAGCAACGGGGCCGACCACTCCCGATCCAGCAGCCCGAGTCGTCTCAGCTACCAAGCAAGTGCGGGCAGTCCTCCAAGTTCGAAGACATTCGGATCGCCTGAGACGAGCAGAGTTACCGGTAATTTTGTGTGGGCAGTCACGTCCGTGACGGCAGACGTTAGGACTGGAAACCGCCAGGGAGGGTGACCCCGCTTCTACGGTGCCATGATGAGGCGCTGTGTGAACGATAGACGACCTGTTTGGAGGAGCTTGGTAGATGACCTCAAGAACAGATTCACTCATGCAGATGTCGCGCGATTCCGGGCCATGTTCGTGCGTCGCATGCAGAACCTACCAAAGATTCTCTGCATCGCTTTCGGGCGCCGATATTTGATTGAAACACCGATCCACTAACCACGCCCGCTTGCCTTAAGCTCTGTCAATGAAGCTTTTCTGGATGCAGTAGTGGTATCGCTGCCTCGTAGATTTTATCCGTATACACCTCATATCCCTCGCTGTTTACATGTACCAGATCAAGATAGTGCGAAATCTTGATCTCCTTGATCGGGGGAACATAAGCAAACGTCGCGGAATCGAACTGTGATGCAAACGACGCAAAGTCCTCGATGTGTTGTGAATATGACGGAGGGTCGATGACGTCGGATATGGCGGCTGGGTTCTCGCGGCTGTAAACCAGCACAACCGGCACGTTTTCAGCCTGCGCCAACAGCAAAGCACGCCGAAGGTACTGAAGCTGGGGATTTTGCGGGCCAAGCTCTATCGAGCTGTAGCGCAGTTTTGATTTGAGCAATGTGAACAGTGGTGACTCAACGGGCGTTATCTTGGAGGAGATGATTGAGTTGATATACTTCAGTAACCTGGCCATCGCATCCCGTGGGGTGCCTGCGAACACCAGTTGCTGAAGCGCATCTCGATACCTGTAGGTGTGCCAATGGTTCATCAAAGCCGTATTCAGTTCCGCCTCAATAGAAAGGGGATTGGGGCCCGACCCAAGGTCAGAAAACGTCCCGTCATTCCTGACCTCAAATTCGGATAACCAATCTCGCGACAGGAGTTCGTCATCTGTGCTGAAGTCCGCAGAGAAGGACCTCATGGAGGAGTTGATGACCAACAGGTCCGGTTTCGCAGTGAGAGCCTTGGAGACGAGTTGCTCGTAGTCGCCGGGCAATGCGCCATTAAGCCCGAGGTTCAACGCGGAGACGTTGCCAGCTCCACTTGCTCGAAAGAGTCGCGCTAACTGACTTGTAATCGTGTCTTCACGCCAGTTCGGGTTTCCATGCGCTGCCATGGTGGCGCCATGCATGACGGAATCCCCGATACCGACTATTCGCATACCGTCAAAATCACGCAGTGCGTCTAGCCGCGCAACCAAATCTGCCGATGAGATCACTTCATTCTGACCGGTCAGGAGATGGGAGACTGGCAGGAAAATACGAACCGCCACTTCGACTGTTAAAAGGCATCCGAGCAGAATGAGGATGCTGCGTCCCAGCTGTGATCCAATGCCATGCTCCGCGGGCCTATCAGAAGTTCTGGTAAACAAACGGAACTCCGGTGCCACTGAAAAAGTAAACCACGACCAAAATCTTCAGGGATAGAAGCACGAGCGAGCTGACGTATTTCATCGGCATAATGAACTCCTAGTTCAACTCAAGCACTCTTGCGAAGATGGCCAGGCTGCCCGTAACGCCGAAGAACCACAGCGTTGCCGAGCATGAAACGAAACAATATGTCAGAACCCTGCCGGTATTGATACTGATCAGGCTGTCCTGATTCCAGAGGTTCGGAAGGTACCGTTTGCGGACTTGAATGAGAACCATCACAGCACCGTGCATCAAGCCAAATACCAGGAACCCCCAGGTTGTATCGTGCCAAAGTGCGATCAACATCATGGTGAGGAAGTAGTTGGCTAGATGAAATCCGAAATGCATGTTCCTGTGCAGGCGCGGCAGGACAAATCTGCTTAGGGGAGTAAACACATAGTCGCGTATGAACGACGTCAGGCTGATGTGCCAGCGGCTCCAGAACGCCTGCAAGTTGTTTGCGGAAAAGGGCCGATCAAAGTTCTCGATGAGCTTGAAACCCATCAGTCCGGCCAGCCCAATCATGATGTCGCAGTACCCGGAAAAATCCATGTAGATGACGAAAAGCTGAATCAGGATTGCCGCGGCAAGGATGGCTGACCCATATCCAGGATCTGACCCAACTTGAAAAATTCCCCAAGGCGCAAGGTTGTCTGCGACTACGAACTTCTTGATGAAGCCATTTGCTATCCGGTGAAGCAGTGGCAGCACATCCGCTCCCGAATACGCTGAACGGCCATGGTAGTCATGTGTGAAGTTGTCAAAGCGCTCGATCGGACCCGCGATTAACGTCGGCCAGAAGATCATGAAGTTGAGAAACGTTAAGGGGCTGCGCTTTTCCAGGATCTCAACATCAAGAATATAGTTGATGCTTCTGAAAATCAGGTACGAAATCCCGATGATGCTGACCGGGAAATGGAAGAACGGATTGAGGGGTGCAAACAGATCCGGATCTTTGACCAGAAAGAGCAGGGCCCACAGCCCAACAACCACCAGGGCCCATGCCAAGTCCGGCAGCCTGTCCGGAAAGCGGGCCTTTACCTCACCAAGTGCAAATGTCATCGCTAGCAACGACAGGAGCACGAGTAGCGAGTCGACTGACATTGCAAAGAAGCTGAGAAAACACAGGTTCAGCACACACAGTACTGGCGCCATCAACCGCTTTTCGCGGACCGCGATTATCAGGAAGACTGCGACCACCGCAAAAAGTAGGAACTGAGCAGAGGCAATTCCGAATGTTTCTGGATCGGCCTCAATCAGCTGCTGCATTTCCAGCGCCCCATCAATAGAATTGTGCGGTCGACAGGCGTTTGAAAGTTAGTTCAAACAGCCACTCCCTCCCGGTTCGGCCAGACGGCGACCGTTGCCAAATGTACCAATAGACTGTGCACATTTACATCAGCCGTGAAACCAGTCTGCGTTTGAGCTATGGCGAAAGCAGGAACCAAAGACACTTGCTGTACGGGTAGTCTGCGTCAATCCGCAGCTTATGCCCCCTGCCCAATGTCATGTCAACGCGGGCCCATATGGCTTGGAATTGCCTGAATTCACCTTGGATGTTTGTAACCATGACCGGCATTCAGTAATTTGGTGGTGCGTCGTCAAATAGTTGAATCCAAACCGGTAGGGTCGATACATGCGTCTGAACAGCGGTCGGTTGAATCCACGTAGTCTTTTGGCCTGCGTGGCGCTCGGGTTAGCCGTTCTCGCCACGCTCATGTTGTGGCCATCTCGGATGCCGGCTCAGGTGGACACCGCTTCGGAACCTCCAGTGGAATCCTTGGCAGGCTCTCAGGTGGAATCCCCAGTGATACCCGATGTTCTTGATGTCGCTGACAAACATCGTATCGTCTCCGCGACCGGTAAGGACCTTACGATCCTGCTTGACCTGCAACCGAACCGTGAGCAATTGCTCGCTGCTGGCGACGCGGCAGATGCTTTAACCCTAGCGACAGCGCGCCACTACGCAGAGAAGAGCCTTTTGGAGACGAAGAACTCTGACAAGGACAGCGTTACGGTTTACGTCGTCTTTCTTGAGAATATGGATGAGTACAATCAAGCTACCAACAAGGGAATGACCATGATTGGCTCGGTAGGGTTCAGGCGCCTTGAAGCGGAGGTAGTTGTTGAAAACTCTGAGCTCAGTTTTCCCGCAGAATAGTCAGGCAAGAGCCGGGTCGGTCTCTTCGCAGTCTCCTGCTGACCCAGACTGGCAATGACGCTACTCACGCCGACTCACAAAACTGGCGCTCGGGTTTCGCTTGCATTGTGAGTGGCGCGATTTGATAGTGCGCGCCAAATCCGACAATTGATGATTGAAGCAAGCTGGTATGCGCCGAAGATTTACTTACAAGTCGTTAGTACAAACCGGCGTTGTTCTACTGGTACTTTTTCTGAGTGTTTCTTCACGAGCCGAGATTGTGGAGGATTCCAGCACCGGCACTGAGATGAAGGTTCGACCTTTCCCGTATCCCTATCAGGCTATGGTTGCGGTTGACTCAGATGCGGATCACAACTCACCAGATACCTTCCGTCAGCTGCATGACTTCGTTAACACCCGCAACGATACCGAACTGGGGCTGGGCCTTGGCCTGGATGTTGGCGACTCCGTTTGGATGTACGGAGAAACGGGTCTCCTGTCCTGGTTTGAGCACAACTCCGGCCAACCTGCATTCCCCGAACTGGTCGCGGATGCGATCAGGAAAGGGGAAGTCGATGTCATTCACAGCTATGGAAACTTTGAGACCTCCACGGGGTCGCCAAGGTTCTCCCGCGGGCATGCCATTGATGCGATCAATGCCCTTCTGAAAAACAACTTGCAGCTCCGTGTATGGACAAATCATGGAGGCATATCAAACATCCAGAACATTGGCCCAATGCAGTACATGCAGGGTGGCGTACCCCAAAGCCCGGCCTACCATGCCGACATTCTCCTCGGCTACGGCATCCGGTTCATCTGGAATCCGGCATTTGAGGATGAAGTGACCCATGGGCCGTCGTCACCTGCGGGTGCTCGTTCGGTTCTGAAGAGGATGCGCCTGGAGGACGGCCAGTCTGTGTGGGGTTACAGGCGCCTTGTCAGGGCTCTGGTGGGGGAGGAAGAACTCACCATCTGTGAGAAAGTCACCGAAGCCTGTTTTGGGGATGAGGGCAGCAAACGCATTATCTCCTGGGCTCCCCGGCATATGGACCTGCAGATATCAGATGCCACACTCCAATACTTGGTTGACAATCAATTGTTCGAGATTTTTGCGCAGCACTTGCCATATCGCCCAAACCTTATGAATGCCAATGAGTTTGAAGCGCTTCCTTTGGGCCGATTGTCCGCACCCGTTGTTTCTGCGTTTCGCCGCCTGAAAAGGTGGCAGGACGACGGCCTTATCCTGCTGGCGAGGACATCAAGGCTGCTCGAATACAATCGTGTGCGTGATCATATGGTGTTCGACTATTCTATTGCGGACGGTCGCACTCAAATCAGTATCAAGAGTATACAGGACCCCGTCCTGGGTGCATCGCTCCCAAACATAGACCAGCTTTGGGGCATAACATTCTATGTGGCAGACCCCAGCCTGACTGACGTTTATGTTGGCGGCTACAAGCTGTCGCGCAAATATGTTGTGGAAAACAAACCCGATGACCTCGGTCCAAGCCTGACGATTTACAGGTAGGCGGTCAGCAGGTTGTCACATGGTTCTCCAAATTGCTGTTTCACCCTGATCAAAAAAGTGCAGAAATGAAAAACATAGGCCGCGCTCTAAGACCTTTTGTGGGACGGGCAACAATCGTCACCATGGCGATCGCACTGGTGATTTCCATCCCCTACTTCATGAGTGCAGAATTTTCGACGGACACTCTTGTAGACGGCGGACCTGGGCCGGTATCTCAGTCGCAGAGTGCCAAGTCGGGCGTGAGTGGTGTGAAGGCTGGGCAGCAGATGGAACGTGCGGTTCCACTTATGGGGATGTTCGACAAAGTTGGCCTATACCAGAAAAATGGGTCGGTTGAGAATTACGGTGTCTCCATTAGGCAGCGGCATGACGGACCAATTTCCGTCAGCCAAACTGAGTTGCACTTCTATGCGGAACGGGCGGCTGTGTTTTGGAAAGCCGATCATTTTCCGGCCGATACACCTACCCACATCTCACTCACGTTTGATGAAGACAAGATGCCGAGCAAGGGGAGTATACGTGTGGGATTCATCCTGACGGATGGCCGTATCTTCACGTCGACTGCGACTCTGCCTCGTGCGCAAAATGCAAACGCCGAGCGGGAAATTCTGAGTGCACCAAGCGAAGCGTCACGGAGCTACGTTGTATCCGAAGAATATCAGGCCGCTTTCAATGGTCAGGCCACGATTGATACCGGCTTGATGCGCACACTGCCCAATGGCTTTGAGAGTTCCTTGCGAGATGAGGTTCGTGAGGCCCTCGGGTCCAACGGAAATACAGGTGGTGGCGGGCCTTCACCCAAAGTGAGCGACTGGTTTATCCTATTCGATGGTGTGCCCGAAGAGATGGTCAGCGTTGTATCACTAGAGCTGATCGGCATCAGGGAGCAACCGGCATACCGTACAACTGTTCAACTAAGCGGACGCGTTGAGCTCGACACCGGTGCTGAAAGCAGCAGCGAGATATTGCTGCTGCGTGAAGATGGCACCGAAGAACGGAGTCCCCTCAGCCAAGACGGGCAGTTTAGTTTCGCCGATGTTGAGATCGGGAGCGTGGTGTCGCTCAGATATCGTCACAAGAACCAAGACTACTATGCGCAACACGGACGTTGGATTGAAGTCACACGGGAAATCCGGGACGCGGTGATCAGTGTGAAGCCGCGCTTTGCAAATCCTGATGGCATAGTTGCAGATCTAAGCCAGAACGTATCTTCTGTGGTTGCCGAAGAGAATGAGTTCGGCAGCGTATGGCAGCCTCACACAAGGCGGCGGCATGTGCATTTTCTACCCGACAAGATTCAAGAGTACGACGGACTGAACTTCGTAAACCAGCGCGGTTACTACGATCGGGACCGGTTCTTCGACAACCCGGACGACTGCGTCAGGGTCGTGGTGCTCGGAACAAGCAACCTTCTCGCGGTGCAGGTGCCACTGTTCCAGAAGTTCAACATGTTGCTTGAGAGCGAACTGGCAGTTCGCTTGGGCCGATGCGTCGAAGCCCCGGTTGCAGGCACAGACGGCAATCCGCTGAGCGACAACAATTTTAGGATCAAGAACTACGCCGTCCGGTTCGCGCCGGATCTGATACTTATGGAAACGGCGAGTTTCAGTATGATGTCCGCGCCGCACCTGTCATGGAAGTACTCAGGGATTGATCCTGAGCACACACCGTTCGATACCTTGTTGTATGACGAAGACGGTGCACTCCAATTCAAACGCAAGGATCCGCTTTGGATCATCCATTCTCGCAGAATTGAGGGGAACATTCCGTCGATAATGCCCGCCATCCCGTTCTTCTGGAGTCTGTGGGTACCCTTTTCGGTGATGCCCGCAGAAGCGGTGGATACCTTCGCCTATCATGCTGATGTCATGCGGTACTTCCAGAGCAGTTATCCGCGTGAGCGGTTTGTGCTCTTCAGTCCGATCGAGCAAATCCGCTCGGACTACCCAAGTCAGTTGACGGTTCAGGGCGAAGACGGAAAGCCTTTCACATATGGCACTGAGCAGCTTATTCAGAACGTCCGCCAGTTCTGCACAGCTGAGAGCCTGAGTTGCGTCGTTCCCGATCTACCCGATGCAACGTATAGAGAAACCGACGCCCTCCTGACCTGGCACCACGACGCCCACCCGTCCCCCTTGGGACATCAGTGGCTCGCGGAAACAAGTATTGGCCCGCTGGCGGAAGAGATTGCCAAATGCGCCGCAATGCCTGATCCAACTGGGCAACGTTTCCCTGGGTTCTGCGCCAGGCAAAGCACGGTTCCAGACGGGCAAGCCGCCAACTGACGCCTAGTGGCAATAGAATAGGGGGCTCGATACCATCAGGGTGCACGTGCACTAGCCCTGACACTTACTCATGCTGTGCCCGGCTCCGTCTTTTGAAAGACGCCAAGGTAGATTATGGGAACCTTCTGCGCCTTCAATTCTTCTGGCGGAAGGTCTTCAGTCGGGACGACTTCTTCAGCAACCAACTTGAAACCCGTGTCTTGCATGAGCTTCCGGCAATCTGACGGTTCGTGAAAAAGTATCATGTGATCGGCATGGGCGACGTTCACCGGTAGCATGACAAAGAAGTGACCATCGCTTGCCAGCTTGTCTCTCATGCGCCTGAGAAATCCTTCAGGGTCCGGAATATGTTCCAGAAGGCCTGTCGCCACCATGGCGTCATATTTGTCCGCGGGCAGTGTTTTTTTGACAACGTCGTTCAGTTCAATCAAGAAGTGGCCAGGAGGGCACTGGGAAGCTGCAAGCAGATCCTTGCTCAGCTGCAACGCGGCAGGGCTGACGTCATACCCCTCCACGAAACGGTCGGGGCTGTGCGCAAGTGTTTCGGCCATAAAGAGGCCGTGGCCGCTGCCAAACTCCACACATCGCCCATTCTTGGGTACCAGCGGCAGGTACACATCGAGAAAGAACCTGTACTGCGCGTAGTGGTGTGGGAAAAGGGCATATGAGATCAACAGGCCGTACATATAGCTCAGCATATGTTCTTCGTCTTCGTAGACTTCGGCCTTTATGTCTTCAAATGACCGCCCTTCATTGGAGAATTCACCGGTTGAAATAAAGCGAGCCTGTTCGCGTAGATACTCAATAACAAACTCAGCATAGTGGTCGAGAATGTCTTCCCGCTCCCACCCACGGCTGGTGGCAAGCGCATCTGCCAAACCAAATATTCGCTCGGCGGCATCTCCATATGTCTTTCCGCCGTGCTCCAGTTCATCTACATATGACTTTAGCTTTCCACTGATTGCTGGAAATGTCTCAATCACGTCAGTAACGAATTTTTGGACGACACTTGGCAACATTTGAGGATCCTCTTCGTACCGGCCAGGTGGGCTTGCGAAAGACGTGAAAGGCGACCGCGTCTATGTGCTTAATAGACCTTGGACGGTGCAGCGTACAGAGGCCGGTCATGAAGAGAGACCCCCAGACCCTTCCCCAATACCCCGAAGTCGGTGAGCGGGGCACAGGGCGACGCCACCACCATTTTTACCAAGATACCTGCCAACGGTAGTGGACGTGGACGCAAGAATTGACGGTTGTGAGCGCGGCAGGCTATGTGCCTGACAGAAGCAACAGCACATCCGCATTGCGGTGTCGCGAAGGGAATACAATAAATGAACCCAGATGATATCGTATCGCAGCTACAAGAGATTTTCCGCTCTGTGCTGAACGATCCATCCGTTGTCATTTCACGATCAATGACGGCTGATGATCACGAAGCCTGGGATTCCCTGAGTCATATTAACCTTGTGATGGAAGTTGAACGCGTCTTCAAGATACGCATCAGAAACTCTGAAGTTGCACGTCTGGCAAATGTCGGTGATCTGATTGATCTTATTGGTCGGAAGTTGGGCTGACCATTGGCTGTATTGTCGTCAGACAAGTCTGTATCTTGTTGTTCTTGGCTTGCAGTCTTTATGCGTGCGGTTGGCTGAATGCAGCTGGGCTGCAGTTGCTGATTGGGAAGAGAAAACCAAACATGGGTAATGCGGTCACCATCATGATGATCCGCTACGCAGGTGGCCGATGCCGGCGCTACCCGCCATCGCACTTAAAGCATTGCTGAGGCGTTCTGGAGCGGAGTGTGAGGCTAATGTCGACCTTTCCAAGCGAGCCGTCTGAAATGAAGACACTCGACTTTGCTACCGGGCTAATCTCATGCGCCAAATTCTATGGTGACAGGCCTGCGCTTATCGAGGCATCAGACGGAGAAACGGTGACGTTCGATGCGGCGGTCGACTCCATCGCTCGCATAGTTAGCCGACTGGACGTCGAGGAGATTGCGGAGGACGCTGTGGTCCTTTCGCTCTTGCCGAGTATTGGTTGGCACTTTCTTTTTTTTGCAGCTGTCGCAGCATCAGGGCGTGGTTTTGTTTCCCTCAACTCTGAAGCGAATACTGAAGAACTGAATGCGGCAATCTCCACGCTTTCTCCGGCAGTTGCATTTGTTCCGCCATATCTGTCATCTCATTCCCTTAAGCTCCTCGAAGAGCAGAACGTTCAACTCATCGAGATTGATCCGCATGAGCCCCTGGATGTCATGCCGAACATCCGGACACGGATTGACTTGCTGGGACGTGAGCGTGACGGCACTGTGTACTTGCGCACATCCGGCACCACGGGTGAGCCGAGATTCATCGAGCACAGTGCAAATGCGCTCTGGACCGCAGCAAACTCTTTTGCGGACTATCATAAGGAGGTCATGTCGCACGGCCGCTTTCTAAACGTGTTCTCGTATGACTACCTGGCTTCGGTTTTCAATTGTGGCCTGATTCCCTGGAGCGCTGGATCCGCAATAGTAAGTGATCCCCAGTTCCGGCGGCGGGAGTCAGCGCTTCAGATGTGTCATACGGTGGCCACCCATTCAGTTTCAGTGCTGTGGCTGACGCCGCGCATGCTCAATGCGCTGACAGCAAGCCTCGACGCCCCATTCTCCGCCCACGTAAAAGAAAGTTTGGCTGGTGTGAGGGCGGTGTTCGTGGGCATGTCCGCGATATCCAATGCCGAAAAACGAAAACTCGAAACCGGCTTCGGTGTTCCTGTCCTTGAAAACTACGCACTGACGGAGACTACTTTTATCACCAGCGAGACACTGGATGTCCGGAACCGTGGGGCGAACCAGAGCTCTGGGTCGCGGTTGCCTTGGGTCGAGCTGGCGCTGGGAGACACTATCGATGGTGAGCAGCGCGAGATGATGAATGGCAACACAGAGCGATTGTATGAGATTGCGGTCAAAACGCCTTTTCTCGCCACGGCCATTCGCGGACCTGATGGAACCAGGGTTGCATTGCAGACAGACGACAGCGGTTTCTTGCGAACCGGAGACGTCGGTTTTCTCGCGCCAACGGGTGATCTTCAGTTGGTGGGGAGGCTTCGGGATATCGTGAAGCGGGATGACGGGCTTGTGCAACTGCGTGAAGTGGAAGAGCACGCAAGGAAGTTCGCGGGCGTGGAGTCGACGGCTGCGGTCCTGGTGAAGAACGAAAACCGCGAAGATGGGTTTGTGCTGTTTGTCTGCACTACTAACGAGAATGATCAGTTTGCTGAAGATCTGGAAAGATGGCTGCATGACTCATTGCCTCGGCGGATGTGGCCGGATCATGTGCAGGTAATCGAACAGATTCCCCTTACCCGATCAGGCAAGATCGCGCGCGCTGATTTGCTCAAGAGGATCAGGGTGTCCACGACACAAGAAGACAAACAAACCCTCTAATCCGTCGAAGTCGCCCGACCCCCGCCAACATAGCGTATTGAAAGCCATATACCTTATGGAAAAGCCAAAGCACCCCCAGAGATTTGCCAAGAGGATGGAGGCAATTCCTGAAGCGCTATCGATCTACATAAACCAGATCGTTTACGATCAACGACGTATGAAGCGTGACGTTGTTGCGTTGTCTCTGGGGGAGGCATTTTTTGATATTCCGCTCATGGACTTCGGCAAACTGGATCCTGAACAGGCCTTCCATTACTCCGACAGCCGGGGCCTGCCAGAGCTGCGCACGAAGATCGCGCAATACTATCTAAATCACTATGGGGCGGCGGTGGACCCGGAGAGTGAAATACTCATTTCTGCCGGCTCCAAACCAATCATCTTTATGTGCATGGCCGCACTGGTGGATCCGGGAGACGAAGTGCTCATACATGAGCCTGCCTGGCTCAGTTACCAGGAACACGCCCAGCTGGTGGGTGCGGTCCCGAAATTCATTCCGTTTGATCAGCCCGTTGAAGATCTGTCGTCCTACATAACCGACAAGACCCGCTTGGTGGTTATCAACAACCCCAACAACCCGGCCGGGCGTGTCTATAGTCCGGATGAGTTGCAGGCTGTGTATGATCAGGCTGCGAAGGTGGGCGCATTCCTGATGGTCGATGAGGCCTATTCAGATTTTGTAGTTGATGAGAGATTTGTGTCCCTGGCCGACCTTATTCCTGACAAAACAGGGGCCCTTACGGTCAATTCGCTGTCGAAGAACATGGGCATGTCGGGGTGGCGAATAGGATATGTCATCGCCCACCCCGACGTGATTTCTCAGGTGCTGAAGGTCAATCAGCATGTCATCACCTGCGCCCCATCTGTCTTGCAACTCTATCTCGCAACCTACTTTGACCAAATCATTGCGGTAACCCTTCCGCAAGTTCGGGACGTAGTTGAGAAAAGGATGCGCGTCGCGGCTATGCTCGACAATTTGGGCCTTGAGTGCCTGAGTGGCAGCGCTACGTTCTACTTTTTTGTGTCAATTGGCGACTTCCCGTCATCCAGTCTGAATTTTGCGCTCGAGTTGTTGGTCAGCGAAGGCATCGCCGTGGTGCCCGGTTCTGCATACGGAAAGAGTACCGAGAGGTACATTCGGATATCGATTGGGACAGAATCGGAAGAGCGGATTTACAAGGCGCTTCAAAGAATTCGTGATCTGACTGGTGTAAAGTCTTTTGATGTGCATGCATTGCAGGAACGCATGAAGGCTGCCGGTGTGCGGCCGTGGATGGCTTAAGAGGTATATGCGGTTTATGGATACGAACGTTTCACAGAAGTTTTCGGACGAAGCAAGACGAGGAGCAGATACGTTGGTACGTATCTGTGGTCGCCTTGATGAGAACGAAGCCGCGCTGGTAATCGCCGACAGCGAGACTCTGGATATTGCTGAACTGGTGGCACATACAGCAAGGAGCATTTCATCGAGAGTTGATCTCGTCGTAGAACCTCCGGCGGACATGCATGGAAGCGAGCCATCTGCTGAGACTGCAAAATCAATGGCAGAGTCCGATCTGATATTCTGCCTCACCTCAAAATCACTTGCCCATTCGGCAGCACGCTTGAAAGCAACGGAAGCCGGAGCACGGTATCTGAGTCTGCCGGACTATTCCGTTGCGCAGCTGGAAAGCCCGGCGCTCGATTTCGATTTTACTTCTCTTGTTGAGGTTGTGAATGAAATTGCCGTCAAGTTGGACGGTGCCCGGTCAATCAGGGTGACCACGCCACTTGGCACCGATGTCGAGTTTCGCGTGGACGAACGAACTGCAAACCGCGCACCCGGGTTTGTTTCCAAACCTGGCGATCTGTCTTCTCCCCCTGACGCAGAAGTCAATGTCGCGCCGATCGAGAGCACCGCGCACGGCACGATTTACGTTGACGGTTCGATACCATGCAATGAGGTCGGTCTGCTCGCGACGCCTGTGAAGCTGACACTGGAAGGCGGCCGCATTGTCGACGTTGAATCAGAGTCCGGTGCCAAGAGTGCACTGGAAGATTTGTTCGCCAAGGCCGGCCCGAAGTCTCGTATCCTTGGTGAGTTTGGACTGGGGTTGAATCCTAAAGCCCGGCTGTGTGGGCGGATGCTCGAAGATGAAGGGTGCGCAGGGACCATTCATTTTGGTTTTGGGTCCAATGCTACAATAGGTGGAACCAACAAAGTGAATTTTCATCTGGATTTCATTGTCCGCAATCCCACAGTGCATGTTGACGGCACTGAGCTGACATTTGGCGAGAAGACAAACTCGTGAATTTTGAGAACAACGTAGAACATCTGCGTTCGATATTTGCGCGCGATCCAGATGCACCTCTGCTCATCGCGGAAAGTACCGGCGCGCTTTACACGAGAGGCGACATTGCCGCGCGTGCGCGGTCAGTTGCGAGATTTCTTGAAGAGTCAGGTGTTGGAGTTGGCGACAAGATTGGCTTTGTCGCGAGGAATTCCACAGCATTATCGATCATGTATTTTGGTGCGTGGACAGCTGGCGCTCAAGTAGTTCCGGTAAACCCTCAGTTGCGCCCCTACCAGATTGCCGAAATTCTCGAGCTTGCTGGTGTGAAGCAGACGTTTGCTTCCATGTCGGAGAAAAAAACAGTTGCTGACATCAGCCACGGCACAACCGCGTTCCGTGACGAGCTGGACGCACCTGCTGATGGCGCGGCGGCGGAACTTGATGTCATGTCGTTGTCCGATGATGCCGGCGAGCGACCAGTCTTCGATGGCCACACCGATGACACGCCATTTCTCAGAATCTATACGTCGGGAACCACAAGTAAACCGAAAGGTATCGACCTCACGATCGGAGGAATTGTGGGGAACGAACGGGCCTTCTGCAACGCTCTTGGCGTTTCAAGCAGCAACCGTTTCTACAACTTTCTTCCGATGAGTTATCTGGGAGGAATACACAACCTACTCTTGCTTCCCCTTAGCGTCGGTGCATCAACAGTGATCGGTCAGCCGTTGGGCGGCGCGGGACTTTTTGGATTTTGGGACAACGTAAAGCGCTTTGAGGTGAATACCCTTTGGTTCACGAGCGCAATGCTCTCCATGTTGATGTCGTTGCGTGACGATGAGGAAATGGACTGGATCAAAGATACCATAAGGTTGGGTCTGGTTGGCATGGCGCCCCTGCAACCATCGGTAAAAGAAGCTTTCGAGGACCGATTTGGGTTCCGGCTGCACGAAAATTACGCGATGACCGAGACGGCATTTCTCACGTCAAGCCGACCTGAGAAACCCTATCGACCCGGATCGTCCGGTAGTGCACTTCCGGCTGTGGAAATTGACATCTTGGACGACAATGGGAACGAACTTCCAGCGGGTCAAACGGGCGAAATCAGAGTCCGTTCGCCATACTTGATGAAGGGGTATGCCGATGCCCCAGCACGCGACTTGGAGAACCAGACCGCCAAGGGGTTTCTGACAGGCGACTTGGCCTACATGGATGATGGCGAACTGTTCGTCTGCGGTCGCAAGAAGGACCTGATTATTCGTGGCGGCCAGAATATCTCTCCTGCCCAGGTTGAGGAGGCCATACTTCAGCATCCAGCGACAAACGAAGCTGCGGTGGTTGGTATTCCAGACCAGTTCTACGGAGAAGAAGTCGCGGCGATGGTTGTTGCAACCCATGGTGCAGAGCTGAACGAGGCGGTGTTGATGCAATGGATGAAGCAACACATTGCTCATTTTCAGAGACCAAAGAAGCTGATGCTGGTTGATAAGCTGCCGTTGGGGCTAACAGGCAAAGTGAACAAGCGTGAGATCGCGGAGCTGCTGACGGAACCAACAAACTCGTAAATAGGGACGGCGTGTTATGAAAAACACGGCACTCGAGCCAAAAGGCGCTTTGGTTCAAACCGAGTACCAACTCATTCGCGGTAACTGATTGCAGTGTTGTCACACAAACGCATTCAGGCTTGCGCTGCAGCTTCATTAAGCTCTGTGATCAGACTGACCCAACTGTCTGGCCATATGGCAGCCTAGACAAGGCTGCCGGGACTTTGCCGGAGCGGCATCATTCTCTTTGGATGATGCCCAGTGGCATGCCTGCCAGAGAGCTCTAAGTGCCCCCGTTTGCCCTCTGCCACGCCTAGAGCGCCTACTCACAAAGCCTGACGTTGTCGAAGCGCGAGGCCGTTGTGAACAGTTTGATAGCACTCCCCCACCTGTAGGCTCCAAACACCTCATGCTGCTCTTAAGAACACGAAGAAACTGCGACAGTGCATCAACTTGATCGGTATATGTGCTCACCGGGTCTAAGCGCCAAGCCTCGAGTCGCAGACGATAGTTCAGTGGGGGAAGATCGGGACCACTGGTGAGAGGATCTTCAAGGATCGTCAACTAGCTTCCCAACCGGCAGATGACTATGGCGCGGGCAATGTTAAGGCAAAAGCGGGCGCCTTGTACCAGGTTCAGCTTGATCATTCTGAAATCAGTCGCAGCAGCCTGTCCGGCCTCTACGGTTATGGATACACCGGCCGGGCTGAGGGTGGCGGGCGGCATACATCCATCAACGATCTTGAGGCGGGGGACCTGTTTGCACGCGCGGTGGCAGCAGATGGCACACGCCTGGCGGTGGGTGTTGCGGGTGACAACGCCGTCAACGGAGGGCGTGTTGGCGCCGGAAGTGTGAAGCTCTTCAATCTGGGGAAAGAGGGCCTTGATCACGCCGTCGTTTCATCTGCTGTGGGGAATGGCTACTCTTCTGGCATAAGTTTTAACCAGACCCTCGATCAGGGTGATTGGTTTGGCAGCGCGGTTTCCTTGTCCGAAAACAGATTGGTTGTCGGTGCCCGGCTGGATGATGGCTTCAATGATCAGTCGACCAACAGCGGGGCGGTTTATCTCTACACCTTCTCGGACAATCAGTTTAAGGGAATGCAGCTGGAAGGGGTGATCGGCAAGGGGTACTCCGGCGGCAAAAACATCAATGTTGCCGAACTGGATGCACAAGACCGGTTTGGTGCCTCGGTTTCTCTTCGTGGTTCAAAACTTGCCGTCGGCGCTTCAGGCGATGACGTCGCTGCCAATGGTCGCTCTGCCAGCGGCGCTGTCTACTTGTTTTCCTTTGCGAGCTCTGCCTTTCACAATGGCGTTCTGAGATCAAAGATCGGGAAGGGTTACAGCTCAGGGCAGAATGTGGATATTGCGCTGGATCCCGGTGACACATTTGGAACAAGTGTTGCACTTGGCGACAGTGTTCTAGCTGTCGGGTCACCCGGTGATGATGGCAAATTCAACAGCAGCACAACTGCTGAAGTCGGCGCTGTACATTTCTTTAGTTACTCCAGCGGCCTGTTTAGCGACGTTTCTCTCGCTGGTACGGCGGGGGGACAATACTCTCCAACTTCAATCACGCAGAAGGGCATCAACCGACCGCTGGCCGAAGGTCTGAATACATCTGTTGATCTTGATGTAAATGATCGGTTTGGATCATCGGTCTCGCTGTATGGCAACCATCTGGCTGTTGGTGCCTTGGGTGATGATGGCCCGGCCAATGGTCAGAGTTCTTCAGGTGCCGTTCGTGTCTTTTCAATTCCAGAGAAGCTTTTAGGGTCTCTCGGTGTGGATGCCGTTTTTGATGAGGGCAGCGTCCCTCAGCTTGGTGCGGGAGACCGGTTTGGAAGCTCGGTTGCATTGGGCCGGAACACCCTGTTCGTAGGCGCCGTTGGCGATGACGGCCGCCTGAACAGTTTTGTGGATCGAGGTGCTGTCTACCGGTTTGACTTTGATAACAACGACTACCGCGATGGCACTCTCGCGCAGATTATTGGTAGGGATTACATCGGCTACAACGCCGGCGGTAGTCAGAACAAGTCACTGACCGGTCTCGGTGCCGGTGACCGTTTTGGCCATGCTCTTACTCTGGACGGAAACCGGCTTGTGGTCGGGGCGCCAGGCGGTGATGGGCATTCCAACAGCTTGGGCAATTCTGGTGATGTATATACTCTTCTGCTGGATCGGTTTAGCGGCACCGGTGCAGGGTTAGCAGACGCGGACAGCTTCGCTGACTTGCCTGGTATCGATGTAACCCTTTCAACCGAACGCTTGGAGGCACTTTTGCGATCGGGCAATAATGTGCAACTCTAGGCAAACAATGACATTTTCCTTCAAGACCGGGTGTTCGTCAGAAATCCTGGTGGCAATGGGGGCGCGCTAACCCTGCTTGCCGGACGGTCTGTTTTTCTCAATGACAGTCTGATCACTGACAATGGCGATGTAACGATCATCGCGAATTCGCAGCATCCGCAGTTGGTTGCATCACAAAGAGGGGCTGGTCGTGCCAGCATCCGCCTCCGTGCGGGTACAACGCTCGGAGCTGGTACGGGTGATGTTCTGTTTGAAGCAAATGGTGGCGATATTTATCTCGGGAGTGGTTCCAACATCGTGGCTGGCCGCGTGGACCTGCGTGCTCGAAACGGGAGTTCCGGTGCGCTTGAGAGAGGCGCCAACTCTCAGATCACTGTTTCGCAAGGCGTAACGCGGCAATCATCTCTGCTGACTTCATTTTCGGGGGCGTTGAGCAGATAAACACGCCTAACGGCAGGCTGCTCGCATACCAGAAGAATCCCACTATCAACTTTGGTGACACCAGTCCCAACCAGATCTATGGCCAGACCCGGAATACGCTCGCGCCAGGTGCGATTGCGGGAACGGCTGATACGTACATTGCAGAAGCAGCGCCTTTTACAGTCATCACAAGACCCTTGTTGCTGGAAACCGGCCCGGATGGTGCGACGTCTCCAGCGGGGTCTGCTCCAGTTGATGGGGTGGGTAGGGCATCGGAGGGGAGCGAAGGGTTTGTCGTCTTTGGCGGTGAAGATGTGTTCAATGAAGAAGGTCATTTTGATGGGCTTTTGAGCCAGTTTGCATTGCAACCCAATCCTTTTCCAGCGCCGGCACGCGTGGTTGTGGCAAAGCGATCAGCGCGATCAGCCGCGCACCCTGATATTCCGAGATCACAAGTTCTCTTCTCCGAAGCTGATTTGTTCAATCCGGTGCAGCAGATCAGTAGAGCAGATGCGCATGGTGAACGGAGCAGCCAAAGTGCCAGAGCAGAGGGAGGGCAGACGTTCCTGGAACTATGTGCAGGCGCGGACTGCCTGGTGATTGACGAGCGGCTTGTGGGGAGCCCCGCAAACGATAACCGGCGCTCTGAAGTGATCAGGTAACGCCAACAAACAATAATGATTGGGCACAAGGACAATGATGACGACCCGGCCCATACGTGGCTGTGCGGGCAGATACATAGTGTGTTCGACAAGTTGAGGGCACCGGACGGCGGCCGTTCAGACTGAAAGCTGGCTTGTGAATGATGCCGAGGGCTTGGGTGAGATCGGGCAACCCACTCCCAAATCTCCGCAATGCATGTGATGCGCTATTGCAAGGCACATACCGAGTCGAGATTTTATATGGTCGACCCGCGGCGTCTCAGCTTCTTTCCACAATGTATGTTATGCGCTATGGACGATCACTACCTCCGAAACAGTCTACTCAGAACCGAACGCTTCCTGCGCCCTCGGCGTCGGCCTGAAATCGGATCACGGTCCAGCCACCTGTTGACACGGAGGCTCTTGAGAACATCCAAGAACTGGGACAAGGTATCAATCTGATCCGAGTACGTGCTCTCCGGGAATTCGCGAATCTCACTCTCAAGGTCGGCTAAGCAAGTTGCGGAGTTGGGCAAGAGGAACTCATGGTCGCGCAGGTAGGCGGACACCATCTCCATGCTCTCAACCTTGCTTCGTGACAACTGGCAGGCACCAAATCGATGCCGACTGATATCTGGTTGCTGCCGCAAGTCATCTATCAAACCGGTTCCCAAAGACGCGCTCTCAATGAGTAACAGCTCCGGCGGCCATCGTTGGTGCAATGCCAGAACACGGTCTTGCAACTCGGTGTGCCGACGACAGACACGCATTGCGTCAGCTACGTACTAAACGCCGTCACCTGACTGAACACGATGAATGCGGAAAAACTCGCCCCAGGCCTTTCGCTGGCTGGGGCGGCAGGATTCGAACCTGCGCATGGCGGCATCAAAAGCCGCTGCCTTACCACTTGGCGACGCCCCAGGAGCGCTCCTGAAAGAAGCGCGAAACCGGGAACATAGAGAGCGTGTGGGTTGGGTGCAACGGCCTTTTGCGGGCTGTTGAGGACAACTCAATACAGCGTTCTCCGCATCAGCAGATCACACTTGCAGGAGGCCGCTTCCTACCGCTATAACGCCGCCTTCGCGTGGTTACGGAGTGTGGCGCAGCCCGGTAGCGCACCTCGTTCGGGACGAGGGGGTCGCAAGTTCGAATCTTGCCACTCCGACCAGCGAAACCCACTATTTTACGGACCTTTCTTGTCCCTTTGCTGGTCGGCAAAGGCAGAAATCACGTGGGCCAATTGCTCCGGGAGCGGGTGTGAACTGTCCGTTGCTGTGACTGTGGCCGATCCAAGCACGGCCTTCATTTCCAGCAGTCGGGCAAGGTCAGACGACACGACCAGGCCGCTGGGCATGTCTGGAGACGACGCTTCTTCATTTACCCATCGCCCGTATCCATCCTTGAGGATCGCGGCCGGCGTGCCGGACCCAACTGCGGCGCTTGCACCGTCTGGCATCATTTCAAGTGGGATGATGCGTGACGCCGGGTGTTCCTCAAGCAATGCGCGGACTTTGTCGGCAGAACCTGCGAGTGTATGAACCAGGAAAAATACGTCATCGGCAACAGCTGGGAATTCAGCTGCAATTGTGGTCTGCACACCGCATGCTGAAAGCGCCTGGGCGAACCTGTCATATGACAGGAGTTGGACCGCGCGGGGCGGCGCGATGACTACGGCGCAAATTGGATCAGAAGGGGACAACATCGAGCTCTATGTTGAACATTCCGACCATCTTGGTGTCTTCCGTAAATCCGTGGCGTGCCAGAAAGGCAACCAGCGTCTCCGACCGGGCATCAAAAAACTCTTTCCACAGACTGATCGGTTGTGGGGGAGGTGCGCTAAACCCACCTGATCCGAACTTGACGCGTGCGCCCTTCACTCTGTATCCGGCCCCTGCCAGAACGCCTTCAGCATAGCGTGTTGAATGCGTCATCATAACCCATCTGGAAAGGACATCAGGTGGCACGTCTTCAAGGGCTGTGTTGGGCATATGAAGCTTGCGAAGATACTCAAGTGTCGTGATCGTCCGCACATTGGCAATCGTCGACATCACAGACTTCCTGATCGCGCCTGCACCCTCACTGCCATACTGCACTCCCAGCTTGTTCATCAGGCGCATCGTGAAGTACTGAATGGTTGGCACACCTCTGCCGGCATTCGCGACAGGCAGAACGTCCTCGATCTTCCCGCGAACCGCGCCGGGGATAACCTCGTGAAGGCCATCTATGACTGGTCCTGTAGGGCGTGGCGAGATTTCCGCTTTGGCATAGCTCATTTTGAATGTGCCAGTATCGGGGTCAAAGGAGCGGACAATTTCTCCTGCGCGACGATCAGGATCAAAGATCTTGTAGCCGCCTTGTGTGCCGTCGATGTCCAGTTCAAAACGCCAACCGGCATTCTCCAGGGCTTCGCCAATCTCGCGGTTTGATGGATCAGCTTGTTTGAAGAAGTCTTCGCCGATCTCGCGCGGACGTCGCTTGTAGAGCGTCTCGACGGCCTTCTCGAACTGCTCCGGGGAGAGCCCAGGGTCGGACTCAAGTACCTCTTTTGCATATCGGGCTTTGTCCGGGTCAGCATTGTCCAACAGACGCCCTATCCGCGATCCGGCCTGCTCCATGAGGTCAAGGACATCTATCCGGCCGCGGGCAACCAGACGGTCCGTGAGTTGTCTGGTCTCCGCTGACAGGCCGCGTTCCCAGGCGAATGTATCGTCGCCGCTGCGACCAGCGCGTTCTGCGCCTTCAAGAACGGCTTCATCCAGCTTCGACATGACGCCTGACGCGGCAAGGTCGTCCAGATAGGCAAAAATGTCGTCAGCGCTGTCGGTCAGCGCATCGGGCAACTCGTCAAACCGAATGCCACGCTGTGGCGCTGCAAGGCCTACATCAATTTCAGGGTCGGAACCGCGAAGGGCAGGAGGTGTGGTTGGTGTCTCGCCCGCAGCTTGCGCAATTCTGGCCCGCTCCAGCGTTTCCTCCAGCTCGTCGGCGACCGCCTGGGCGCGTGACGGAGCCGCTGAAGTCACGGACTCGATTCCCAGACCCTCCATGAGAGCCTTGCGGCCGCGTGCGACCCTGGTGAACCGCAAGCCCTCCCTGAAGGCTTTGTAGAGATCAGGCACATCCACGATGATGCCGATTGATGCGAAGGTAACAGTAGGAAGCAGCTTGCCCATTACGCTGGCCCAGCTGCGCTGGCGGGCTTCGGCGCTTTCCAGCCGCTGCATGCCGGTGACGTCCGCCGCTGCCATGGCGAATTCAAACTCCGCATCGCGGCCGAGCTTGTCCGATATCTCCGCATATGTGGAAGCGCCGACATCAATAACGTCGACGGCAAACGTTGCGACGATTGCGGCAGATGATCCGGCCATTCCACCCACAATGGCTACCGGAATGGTCGCGATTGCCACTGCCATGGCGGCTTCGCGCCTGTCAGCTTCACCAAGTTGCTCGCCTATACGCACCGTCTGGGCGACCAACGCAACATTGTCCACATGTGCCCTTGCGCGATAGTCCGGAGCCCAGTTGAGCGGCGCGGGCGCCGGCATCATGAGTTTTGCCTTCGCCATGGCTGCAACCGCTTCAAAGTCATATCCGGTGAGCTTCAGCAGGGGCTCCACGTCGCAAGGGTCAATCTCGGCAGCGTCCTTTGCCGTTTGAAACATCATGTCGATGTATTTTCGAAGCACCTCACGGGTGGCCTCTATCGCCCAGGACTCCACTTCTTCGGTCCGCTTATTGTGGACGTCACCGATGATGGATTCCTTGAAGGACCAATCAAATGTCGTGGGAACCCCATCAATTCCTGCCACTTTGATGCGGGTCAGGGGCGATTGTCCTTGCAGGATGATCGGCTCCATGGCGCGCCTGAAGGCAAGAATCTCCTCATCCGACTCGATCCTCGAAAAACCGACGCGGTTGCGGTTGAGCTGACGGGTAAATGTATCTCGCATCAGCAGCATTGCCGCGTGCTGGCCGACCGAGACCTTGCTGTCAAATGACCCCGGGATCGGAAAACGTGAGCGGCCGGAGTTAATCAGATAGGCGGAAATCGTTTCCGCCTCGGCACGTTCGGTCTTGATACGTCCAATATTGCCAACCCCTGCGCAGGCTGCGGCGTCGGCAAGCCATTTCTGCCAATCACCACCGACTGCGGTATCGCCGGCGGTTCGAAAGACAGTCGCCTGCGTCATCGACGGAGGTATTGAAATGATCCCGGGCGAGGAGATCATCGCAAAAATGCGTGTGCCCTGATCACCGTGGAGCAGGTGCCGTTTTGCGCCACCTGTCCCCGCTTCTACAGCTTTGTTGACCGGAATGCGCGGGTCGTTGCGGATGAACTCAGTGCGGTAGATGCGGGGGTTCTCGGAGCTGCGGATGGCTGGAATGCCATCGCCGTCACCAATCAGCACTCCACCCTTGCCCCAGTCTTCCAGTGACGAACCAAGAGGTACGGACGCAACGACGACTGGAATGCGGTCTACCGGCAGCTCGAACCGTGTTTCAATTTCGATACGGAAAGTCTCGCCAGCATACAGGATGCCCGTTGGCTCATGCCGGTCTCCCTGCCGTTCGACTTTACGCACGATGCGAATGGTGCCGGTGTTGTCGCCAAACTGAAGCAACCAAGCGGCCTCTGACCCACCATATTTGAGCGTCTGCCATCCAGGCAGCACCGCCGCATCCAGTGTTGCGCGTAGTATGACGGCATCAAGCTCGTCCACTTTAGCTGCCGCAGACTCGTCCAGGCGATCCTTCACAACCTGGCGGCCGCGCACAAAGTCGTCCATGTTGTGATCATCTTCGGCGACCTGTGGCCGGTATCCGGCACGTGCTGCCTCACGTGACTCGTAGTCAGACAGACGCGCTATCTCGTGATAGGTAACCCCCGGCGAGCCACTTTCGATCTCAATTGACTGGCTCCAATCACGTGGCAGATCACGGCCAAACACAAACAGCGTCCGCATCCGCCCGGTGTCTTCACCGGCACCATGAAATGGATAGCTGTACCAGGGCATGCTGGTGCCATCCGAGAACATTTCCTTGGACAGTTGGTCTTGAATGGGGACCGCGCCGTATACCTGAGGTTCGGGACGGTGCCAGATTTCTCCATTCGACGCCCACCAGACGCCGTCGTCATCCTGTGCGATACCTCCAGCGCGGCCCCGGCCATCTTCAGCGCGGCCAATGAACGGGTGCACCCGATAGCGCCAGCGGCCTGAGAGTGTCGTTTCGCTTATCGGCTTGAGGCGGATTTCAACGAGAGAAGTGTCCGTCTCCGGCATTGCGGCAATACGAACATCAATGTCTTCCGTGCCACCTTTGACCGTAATGCTGCTGATGCCCGGTGCGTTGGCTGGGATCATCTCGTCAGGGTAGTTCTCCCCTGTCTGCCTTTCTCCCTGGATATCTGCTGTGTCGAAGATCAGGACCAATTCATCGCCGTCAATCGAGGCGCTGTTGACTGCTCGAGGTGAAAGCCGCCTGCCTTGTGGGTCCGTTAGGGCGAGCGTGACCGTTTGGCCATCCACCTTGGCCTGGCCAGCAATGCCGCCTAGGTCGTCATCGAGGTAGTAGGTATTCCAGGTCCCTGAAAGCATGTCCCAAGTGAGGTGGGGCGACTGGCCTGTCGGCTGGGCAGATGCATTGAAGCCGATCAACGCGGCTACAAATGTAACCGTGGCAGAAACAATGATTGAGCGCAGGCTGAAGTCGATGGACGTCATGGGGTGGCCTCTGCTGAATCCGGCGACGAATCCGCATGTGCCACATCCCACATCAGATAGAGGATGTCGCTTCGCAGCAGCTGGGTGTCTTGTTCGGTGGGGTAGAGAAGTACATCGTGAACACGTTCCCCGCCATAGTCGATCTCAAGGTTGTAGACGCTGCGCGCGGCAGGGAGCTCAAGCCGCCCTTCAATCGCGAAGGGCCGCCCATATTCCAGTTCGCCCGTAAACGCCCGAAATCCGCCAACGCCGTCGGGCTCCACCACACTTGCCACAATGTCAGGAGGTCCCGGGGCCCAGATGTCGCCATCATGGCTGAGTGACCAGTTGATGAGGTGCTCCTGCCGCTGGTCGCGGGTGACTCGACTATTGTTGGCCTCATCCTCCGATACATCGAAGTACTGAGACACGACCTTTACCTGACCGTTGAGTGTTTCGCCGGTGGTTGCCGCGTGGACCATGGTTCTGGCCCAGAAAAGTTCATCCAGCCTTTCATTCGTGGTTCGGTGCCGGCCGGCCGACCCGGTAGAGAAGGTGTGCTTGGCCCTCTCGGGGTCGCGGATGTCGAGCGAACCAAAATAGCTATTCCCATTGTCCAGCTCTCCCGGTTCGTCCCTCATCCCGAAGACGGGCATCTTGAGCACTGCCAAGGTGTCGGTGGGCAGCGGCGGGAGCTTTAGCGGCGTGGATTTGTTGATGTAAGGCGTGCCGGCACGGTCCACCAGACGGCCATTGCGTTCACGTAACACTTCCCATTCGTGTTGCAGACCCTCGGGCATGTCGTTTTCACGGGTGACCCATGTGCTGTCTGGAGCCTCCGATGGTCCCATCCACCATGCCAAACGGGCAACCTCATACAGGGCGGCCAAAAAGGGCGCCCTGTATGCATCGTGAAACTCATCCTGTGTCAGTGTACGGAAGGTGTCCGGGGAAAGGCCGTAGGAGCGCTCGAAATCCGATGGAATGTCGACGCCGCTGAGATCGAGCGTCAATTCCTGCTCTACTGTTTCATAGGTATCGACCAGTTCCCGTACCCTGGCCATGTCTTCCGGTGAGTAGCGCCAGATAACCGCGGAATACTCTTTGTACGCGGTGTTCTCCTCCGCGCCTGGATCTGTCGACGTCCATGTGGGCATATGCGATGACGTTGCCGAGGTTTCATCATGCATGCCCGTAAACTGTGTTTCGAACGTCGCACCTTCCAAATGGACGATACTCTTGTCCGAAATTGGCTTGGTGTTGCTCTCGTCGTAGTCACGGTTCTCAATAAAGGCATAAACCTGCAGCCCTTGCAGAACGCGGATGAGGAGTTCAGCGTCCTCCCGCCGGGCTTTCACAGCATCAATCTGTTCCAGCAGTGCATCCGCTATGCTTTCATATGGTCGCTGCTTTTTGGCCCGTTCGATCAGCCCTGAAATCCTGTGCGGCCAGCTGGCGAGCTTGACGAGAATTCCGTGTTCGCCGTACTGGTCAGCACCGTCCCAGGTCGCCAGGCGTACAGACACCGATGCCGGACCATATCGCCACGTGCTGTAGGTGTCGCGCCACGAACTCCCGTCGAGTTTCTCGGTTCGGTACCCATCATGTCCGGCTCGTGTTTTCCGCAGCGTCAGCACCCATGAATCATCCGCATTCGGAAGGATTCGGTCATAGACTTCCGTGAGCCAGTCGGTTGAGCTGCTGTTGGGTTGGTTTGCTTCGCTACGAATGACCTCGCGAGGTGCAGGCTGCGATGTTGTCTCCGAAGGAGCGGCAGGCTGCGCAGGTTCTGGCCGCGATAACTCCGGTAGTTCGAGAGGCGGCATCTCAAGGTCGGGCATCTCAAGCACCGGAGGCTCGAACTCTTCGAACTCCAAATCCTGGGCAGAGACCTGTGACGCAGCCAGCGTGATTGCGGCAATGCCGGTAATCTGGACCACAACAGAGCCCGATATCTGGCGTAGTGCCGTGGCGATCACGTCACGAAGCGGGGCGGCAGCGACGATGATGGCTTGGAAAAGCATCTTTTTCTCCCCGAAATGACGAAAACTCCAACTAGTTGGAGTCACCCCACAGTCAGTGATGCTATCGCGGTTCCAGAACGATCAGTATCATTAAAAGTGATTAGCCTTTTCGCGTTGTGATCCCGTCATGCACCCAAATTCTGTTGCAAATGACAGTAGATGACTTAAGGTCATTTTCGAGTCTTTGGCGGCAAACGCACTAGGAACCCGCAGAGCAGGCCTCGCGAAACGGTGTGTGGGAAGGAAACGGTTTCATGATCAATTTGAGCATTAACGGAAAGCCGGTAAGCCTGGACGTGGATCCAGACATGCCAATCCTCTGGGTCGTTCGGGAAGAACTCCAGATGACCGGGACAAAATTTGGCTGTGGCATTGCTTTTTGCGGTGCATGCACGGTGCATCTGAACGGGCAGCCGGTGCGGTCCTGTTCCACGCCGATTTCAGCCGCGGAAGGGCTGGAAGTCACAACGATTGAAGGCCTGCCGGATTCAGACGGCAAACTTGCGAAGGTCCAGCAGGCCTGGATCGACGCCCAGGTGCCGCAATGCGGCTACTGCCAGTCCGGTCAGATCATGTCTGCTGCGGCTTTGTTGCGTGACAACCCGGACCCCACTGATGACGATATCGACGCCGCCATGTCAGGCAATATCTGTCGTTGCGGTACCTATCCACGCATCCGGGCAGCCATCAAGGCTGCTGCGCGCGCGTAAGGGGAGCGAACATCATGAACAAGTGGTCCCGTCGAGGTTTTATTGGCGCAGGTTTGGCCGGTGGTACAGCACTGGTTGTCGGCGTCGCCATCCGGCCGGGCAATCCGGTTGACCGGCTTGCCAAGGACGCTGCGTTTGAAGGCGAACAGCTGATCAACGCCTGGGTCAAGATTGGCGAAGACAATGTGGTGACGGCGATCACGCCGCACACGGATATGGGGCAGGGTGCGCTCTCCACGCTTGCACAGATGTTGGCGGACGAGATGGACGCGGACTGGGACAAGATGGAAGTCATGTCCGCACCGGCTAATGGCGACTATGTCTCCAGCGAAATGGCGCGCCACTTCCTGACACCAGATCTGGAAGTCGGGTCCTGGCTTGAGCCAACCATCGACGGGGTCTTTATCAACCTTGCCGGTGCAATGGACCTGTATCTGACCGGCGGCAGCTTCTCTGTTCGGTCCACAGGACAGAAAGGCATGCGTGTTGCCGGCGCGGCCGCCCGCGAAATGCTCATGGGTGCTGCGTCACATGCATGGGACGTTCCTGCCAGTGAAGTGACGACTGAGAAAAGCCGCCTCTATCACAAGGCCAGCGGACGGGCTGCTGACTATTCGGACTTTGCCGTTGCAGCCGCAGGCCAGAGCCTGCCAGCGAAGCCCAAGCTCAAGTCGGTTGACGAATTCAAGCTGATGGGAACACCGGCACCCCGGCTGGATATTCCGTCAAAGGTTGATGGCACGGCGCTGTTCGGCATCGATGCTGAAATCCCGGGTCAGAAATTGTCCTACGCGGCAGTTCTGGCGCCACCGGTGCCCGGCGCAAAGATCGCAACGCTTGACGACATGCAAGCCCGCTCCATGCGCGGTGTCACCGATGTGCTGAATCTGGGTGAATTCGCTGCGGTAGTGGCAGACAGCTACTGGCACGCGCAGCAGGCGGCCAATACGCTCACGGCCACTTACACCGAGACACCTACGGACAGTCTTGATCAGGCCGGCATGTTCAAAAACTTTGAGACGGCCCTGAACACTGCCGGCAACAACGGTGGTGATGGCCTTGTTGATGTTGGCGATGCTTTAGGGGCATTCGAAGCAGCATCAACCAAGGTCGAAGCCGAGTACCAGGTGCCTTTCCTTGCGCACGCCGCGATGGAACCCATCAACTGCACAGTTTGGTTCCACGATGGCGAGGCAGAGGTGTGGATCGGAACTCAATCACCGCTGCGCTGCCGCTCGGCAGCTGCTGAGGTATTTGACATCAGCACCGACGATGTAACGGTCAATCTTCTGCATATGGGCGGCGGATTCGGACGCCGTTCGGATGGCAACATGGTGACGATGGCATCGCGCATTGCGAAGGAAATCAATGCACCTGTTAAAATGATCTGGTCACGCGAAGAAGACACGCAGAAGGC
>JGI12316J15310_10000716_pt1 | contig 28348 bp, 31 predicted proteins | sample MarCyaLeptolynsp_FD_15310 | JGI IMG/M metagenome (IMG submission 15310)
TCAGTCCGCAGACGTCCGCGAAGACGCAGGCAGCTGTCCGTGCCGGGGATGTAGAAGAAGCCAGAACCGAAAGCGTCGCATACGCGGACGTAATCGACGGGTTCTGGAGCAGGCGGAAGATCCGCTGCTTGTGCGCCGGTCACTGCAAAAATCCCTGCAGCGCCGATAAGCAAGCTCTTGAGTTTCATGTCCCTATCTCCAATTTGAAACAACCAGGGATTACTTCGCTGTATTGTTTCTCAGTTTACGAAGCGGTTCCCTGGGGTCCCCGCGAAACGCCGCATCCAAAATTCCGAACACGACGATGAACAACCCACCAGCTGTTCATGAGCACAACCTACCGAAACTCTATTTACGATCAACCGGTCGCGACGTCTTTTGCGGGGGACTGCGATCCTTTTGCCGACCGTGTTGCGAAATTGTCACGAATATGGCGGCAAGAGCCTTTCGTGCCCCATTGCAAGCCGAAAATCCCCGGGGATTGTCGCCGGCCAATCGAGATATCTCCTGGCATTTTACGAAAAAGTACCGATGGAACGATTCCCTTCCTCTGCGGATTGTCCGCTCTATACTGGCGAGAATCAGACCGGATCACAAAGAGCCGGCCCGGAACCATACCATCGGGTCACTCTTGCTCACCGCCGGTCTTACGCAATCCAGACCTTGTTGAACTGGTGCAGCAATGTGGGATGGGTCGAGAATCCGCGTATCTTGCTGGAGGATATCGCGTAGACCGGCACGAATAACGGCTGAATCATCACATAGTTCTTCTGAAGGATGCGCAAAACCTTGCCCATGCGCTGACGCCGCCTGCCGATTTCGAGGGTCGATTCGGCGGCGTCCAGGGCGGTTTCGAACGCTTCGCTGTCAAAATGCGCCTGCTTCAGCAGCCCGCCTTGCGCGTAGGCCCGGGAAAGCGACTGGGTGCCGAGCGTGAAGTGCGACCACGTCCCGAGCGCAAATGGAGCGGTTCGCGCTTTCTCCTCGAATTCCGCTGTCGGCACCATTTCAACATGGAGCCTGATGCCGGCCTCCTTCATCTGCCCCGCCATCGCCTCGCCCAGGGTCTTGTGCCATTCGTTTTCGACGTCACTCACCAGAAGGCTCAGTTCGATCCCTTTTGAATATCCGGCACTGTCGAGAAGCTTGGCGGCCTTCTTGATGTCGCGCTCCAGGGCCGGTTGCTTCTCGTAGTCACGCTGGATCCGGGTGACCAGATGATTCTCGCCGACGGCGGCCTCGCTGGACAGGACCTTTGCCCTCAGGGCCGCATTGTCCACGGATCTCACCAGCGCTTCACGGACGCGGATGTCCGAATAGGGCATCCGGTCAACCTGCATTCTCGCGGCCAGTGTCCGCGATGTCCGGCCCGTATGGATCGTCGCCTCGAGATCACGGGCCTCGGCAACCTGTTCCCGTTTGATCTGGTGCACAAAATCGACATCGCCGTAGGCATAGCTGGCCAGACCACCGTCGGAGCCGGGATCGTAATAACGAATTTCGTCGAGGTAGACCTCGCCGCCCCAATAGTCGAACGGATCGCCGGCGTCGGTCTCCGTGACGCGTCTCAAGAGGCAGACATCGCCGGCGACATGTTCCTCAATCCGATAGGCCCCGGTCCCGATCGCAGTCTCCGTCAGCCTGCCGGCAAAGGACGGATGACAGATTGTCGTCGCATAGTGGGAGAGATCTTCCATCACCGTCAGCACGGGTGCCCCCAATTTGAGCCGGACGGTAAATTGGTCCACCGCCTCGACAGCATCCGGCCCGCCACCCGAAAGCAGACCGGCGAAGGTCGGCAGATCCGTAACGGCGCCGGCACCGGTTTTGCTGGTGAGCCAGCGCTGGATGTTCCAGACGACATGATCCGCGACCAGTTCCTCGCCATTGTGCCACAAAACGCCCTGCCTGATCGCCAGATCCCAGGTCCGCAGATCCTTGGATGCAGACCAGCGTTCCGCCAGCATTGGTCGGGTAATATTGTCCGGACCGGTGACCGCAAGGGTCTCAACCATGTGCCGCACCTGGTTTGCCTGTTCAACGGATTCGAACGTCATGGGATCATCGGCTGCATCTACCCGCATGGCCGCTCTCAGGATGCCGCCGGATTTGGCTTTCGGATCATCCGGCGGAAACGGTAATTTCGCATCCGCTGCGTCCGCGGACCCCACCAACCCCGCTCCGATTGAAGCCGTGCCCGCGGCGACACCAAGCAACGCCGCCAATCTCAAAAACGCGCGCCGTTGCATCCCGCCCGACTGCAGGAGCCTTTGCGCGTGTGCCGCCAGGGGGTGTCTTTCCGATCCACTCATATGCACGCTATCTCACTTTCAGGGTCTGCGGACATGCAGACAAGTGGTTGGTGTGGCCGAACTGGCCACCATTTGGGTGTCAAAAGCGTCGAAGTGCCGAAGCCTCGCGCGTTTCGCCACACTATCCGGGGCGTGTTGACACGCGAAGCCGCATATCCTGCCTACGCCAAAAACAAAGGTCCCGCCGGTCCGATCCGGCATCGCCCCGGTCCCTGCACCCCATTTCCTCCGCGCCCCATTTCCTCCGCGCCCCATTTCCTCCGCGCCCCATTTCCTCCGCGCCATTGTTTGCAATACTTTCGACCGGTCAAGCCCCGAGCGCATGCCAATGTGTTGCATTTTCTTCTCGGCGATATCGTCTGCGCACCGTGTTGCCGACAATGGCGCGGACGGATTGCGCAGGACAAGACCTGCAATACCGGGCCTGACGGAAGAATTTTGCCGCCGCGAACGAAAATCGGTTTGCCCGCAATGGAGATTGGGTTAAAGCGCGGGGATCGGCGACGTTTCGCCGGTGTACAGACTTGTTACTCCTATGACATTTGAACCATGATCAACGGATCCATCTCAGAGAGCGCCGACGCCTTTTTCGCCTCCTTGTCCGACCGGATTGCAGTCATGGGCATCGTGAACGTGACGCCGGATTCCTTTTCGGGCGACGGCCTGAACACGTCCATCGACCAGGCGGTCGCACAAACCCGCGCCATGGCCGCCGCCGGATGCGGAATTCTCGACATTGGCGGCGAATCGACCCGCCCGGGTTCCGCGCCGGTCTCCGAAAACGACGAACACAAAAGAGTGATGCCTGCCCTGGCCGCGATCAGGAACGCCGTCGACCTGCCGATATCGATCGATACCTACAAGGCAGGCATTGCAAGAAAGGCTTTGGAAACAGGCGCCTGTATCGTCAACGATATCTGGGGATTGCAGAAAGACCCGGACATGGCAGAGACCGTTGCAGCGTCCGGAGCCGGTCTGGTTATCATGCACAACCGGGAAAAGGCCGATCCGGATATCGACATTGTGGCCGACATCAGGCGGTTTTTCGACACATCGCTGCAACGCGCGGCGGACGCCGGCATTGATGCGAACCGCATCGCGCTCGATCCGGGAATCGGTTTCGGCAAGACCATCCGGCAAAACCTGACGATCCTGAATCGGCTGGACTCGTTTCGGCGCTACGGAAAACCGTTGCTGATCGGCCTGTCGCGCAAACGCTTCATCGGCGAAGCAGTGCAAAAGCCCGTGGAAGACCGCCTGGCCGGCACCCTTACCGCAAACATCCTTGCCTGTACCAAAGGCGCGTCCATCGTGCGGGTTCACGATGTCGGCGAACATGTCGACGCAGTCAGAATGCTCCAGGTCCTAACGAGGGAATCTTATGACTGACACCATTTTCGTAAGAAACCTGGCCGTCTTTGCCCGGCACGGCGTTTTTATGGAAGAGGCCAAACTCGGGCAGAGGTTCTTTGTCGACATTTCCTGTCTGACATCGACCCGTGCGGCCGCGGAAACCGACAATCCGGACCTGACGCCCTGTTATGACCAGATCTGCCAGATCGCGACGGCGACGATCCTGGGGGAACGTTCGAAACTGCTTGAAACCGTGGCCGAAAGGATCTGTGAAAACCTGTTCGAGAGATTCCCGGATGTGCATGAGATCCACCTGGAAATAAGAAAGCCGTCGGCGCCGGTCTCCGCCATTGTCGACACGGTGGGCGTGCGAATCGAGCGCAAGCGCGATGCATAGACCGACGGTCGTCACCGCCCTCGCCTTTGGCAGCAATATCGGAGAAAAACAGGCAAATATCGAACGCGCCGTGTCGCTCCTGAATTCCGGCAACGACATCTCGCTCTTGCAGATGTCCCGATTTTTTCGGACACCGCCCTGGGGCTATCGCGATCAGGACTGGTTTGTGAACGCCTGTGCCCTTTTTGAAACCACACTCGATCCGGATTCGCTGCTGAACACCTGCAAACGGATCGAGGACGATCTCGGCAGGGCGAAGTCGGTCCGCTGGGGGCCGCGGCTCATAGATATCGATATCCTGACCTGGGACGCGAAATCCCACGATTCCGACCGGTTGACGATACCGCATCCCCGCCTGCATGAACGCGCCTTCGTACTGGTACCGCTTCATGACATCGCCCCCGACCTTGATATTGGCGGCAAAACGGTACGAGAGGCCCTGGCTCTGATCGAAGAGGACGAAATCGAATCGATCTTTCCGCTGGACCTATGACGGAAGACATATCCGATACCTCGCGACGCCCCGAATTTTACCTGCGGGATGGTGACGACACCTAGTAGATTTCCTAGTACTTGTTGCCTCTATGCAACAACGTTCCATATTCTAATTAGGAAGATAAACTTTCCATCAATCAAATCTTGCGAAAACTTTCGTCTGAGAACAAACTTTGTGCAAGTTTCGGAAATTCGAAATCGAGAAGCGTACCGGGCCACGCGCCCGCCGTCTGTCAGGAGATGAGATATGAAACGCATGGGAATGCCCACACTTGTGGCAATATTGGGCATTGCTGCTATGAGCACGTCAGTCGTCCCCGCAAACGCCGATATTCTGGTGAAGATCGGCCGTGACGGCTACGGAGTGGACGACAAGGGGCGTCGCATGGTTGCCGGATACGGCTCCGGTCGTTCCTACAAGAAAATCAAGCGTAAGATTGTGGATTTCGACCCGTCCCATCGTCCGGGAACAATCGTCATCAATACCTCCGAGCGCCGGCTGTATCATGTGGTCGACAACGGCAAGGCGATGAAATACGGAATCGGCGTGGGGCGCGAAGGCTTTCAGTGGGCGGGAACCCAGCGCATCACACGCAAGGAAGAATGGCCAAGCTGGACGCCGCCGCCGCAAATGCGCAAGCGTCAGCCCGGTCTGCCGCGCCATATGGTCGGCGGTATCAACAATCCGCTGGGAGCCCGCGCGCTTTATCTCGGTTCCACTCTCTACCGTATTCACGGCTCCAACGAGCCCTGGACGATCGGGCACGCGGTTTCGTCAGGCTGCATTCGCATGACCAACGAAGACGTGACCCACCTCTACGACCAGGTCGCCAAGGGGTCCAAGGTCATCGTTTTGCGCTGACCGCCGCGGACCGGTCCGAGGTCCGATGCCCTTCGGGCGGCTGCATAACATTAAGAGATTTGGAAGGCCGGCACAGTCCGGCCTTTTTTCTGCCCTGTGAAGGCGATTACGTTCGATAGTTTCCAAGCCTTAATGTTTACAACAAATTGTGCTAGGTATCTGGTCAAGAACAACAATCGAATACCAGTTCCCGGGAGCGAAACCTTGAAGACAATCGCCGGCCCAATCGCGTGCGCCGCCATGGTCCTGTTTTCATCGACGGCCGGATCGGCCGAGGACCTCCTTGAGAAAGGGCGCAGACTGTCTGAAGCCTATTGTTCCCGCTGCCACGTCGTCGGCGATTCCAACAAGTTCAGCGGGATTTCCTCGACTCCTTCGTTCAAGATCCTGGTGCGCGCCCTTGAGGATTGGCGCGACCGTTTCGAAACCTTCCACGCCCGCTTGCCGCATCAGTCGGTCATCCGCATCGAAGGAAGCGATCCGCCGACGGAAGACCCTCCGACCACGCATCAGGTCTACCTGAAAATCGAGGATATCGAGGCCTTCGTGGCCTACGCAGAGACGTTCAAGGAAAAATGATACCGCAGTAAAAACCGCTGATTCCGGTTTCGAATTTCAAGAGGCATTCCGCCTCGCAAGGTCGATCAGCGGTCCCGCGACATGCCCTTCTTGTCAAGATCCGCCAGATATTCGGCCCAGAGTGTTTCATGCTCCATGCCCAGTTTCTTCAGGTAAACCCAGGAAAAAATCCCGGTATTGTGCATGTCGTCGAAGGTGATGCGCAGGGCGTAATTGCCGACCGGTTCCAGCGACATGATCTCGACGTGGCGTTTGCCCGGAACGGTCTTTTTCTGGTCCGGGGAATGCCCCTGAACTTCCGCTGACGGAGATGTGACCCGGAGATATTCCGCCTGGAGTTCATAGGACGTGCCGTCATCGAAAGAAACCACCAGGGTTTTCTTGTCGGTCTTCAGGCGGACTTCCGTCGGCCAGGGTGAAGCGTCCGTTGACATTGTCGATGCCCTCTTGCGTGCAGTACGACTTGGTAACCGCTCGGCCGGATGACATCAATCCCGACCATTTGCCACATTGGCAAACCGACGCGGCCGCAACAGATTGACCTGACGGTTTGCCGCTGTATGGTCTCATACCAACGGTGAGAAATAATGACCTGTTCCGCGTGTCCGTGGCGACGCGCTTCAGTTCTGTGGGAGATCCTTGATGGATTTTGATCGTGTAACCTCGGGCCAGTCCGCTGAAATAGTGGATCCCTTCGGCAGGACAATCAATTATCTGCGCGTGTCCGTAACCGATCGGTGCGATTTCCGCTGTGTCTATTGCATGGCCGAAGACATGACGTTTTTGCCCAAGAAGGAAGTGCTGACGCTCGAGGAACTCGACAGACTGTGTTCGGCCTTCGTCGACAAGGGCGTCAAACGGCTCAGAATGACCGGTGGCGAACCGCTGGTCCGGCGCAACATCATGTCCCTGTTCCGCGCGCTCTCGCGCCACATCGACAGCGGGGCGCTCGAAGAGCTGACCCTGACCACAAACGGTTCGCAACTCGAGAAATACGCAAAAGAGCTTTATTCCTGCGGCGTACGGCGAATCAACGTCTCCATCGATACGCTCGACACGGACAAGTTCAAGGCCATTACCCGCCGCGGCGACCTGAAGACCGTGTTGCGCGGGCTCGATGCCGCCCAGGATGCCGGGCTCAGCGTCAAGATCAACGCGGTGGCGCTGAAAGGTGTCAACGATACCGAACTGGACGACATGATCTGGTGGACCCATGGCCGCGGCATGGATCTGACGCTGATCGAGACGATGCCGCTTGGAGACATTGACGGAGACCGAACCGATCAATACCTGCCCCTGTCGATGGTCCGCAAGATGCTGCGCGAGCGCTGGACGCTTGAAGACATTCCCTACAAGACCGGCGGTCCTGCCCGCTATATGGAAGTCAAGGAAACCGGCGGGCGGCTGGGCTTCATCACGCCGCTCACGCACAATTTCTGCGAGACCTGCAACCGCGTGCGCGTGACCTGTACCGGCACGCTCTACATGTGCCTCGGCCAGGAAGACGCCGCCGACCTGCGCGAACCGATGCGATCGTCGGAAAGCAACGAAGCGCTTTATGCGGCCATCGACGAAGCCATATTACGCAAGCCGAAAGGCCACGACTTCATCATCGACCGCCGCACCAAAACGCCGGCCGTCTCGCGGCATATGAGTGTGACCGGAGGCTAGGGCGTCGGGACTTGCCGACAAACCGTCGAATCTGACCATGACAGCAGCACCCGTCGCCGGACTTGACCGGGCCACAATCCGGGGCATCGGGGCGATGATTGTTGCCCTGTTGGGTTTTGTCGTAAACGACGCGTTCGTCAAGCTCCTGTCCGGCGATGTGCCGCTCGGTCAGATCATCTTCGTGCGCGGACTGTTTGCCGGCACCGCGATTGCGCTGTTGGTCACTGTCCGCAGGGAATGGCCGGGCAGACAGGTCTTTGCCGACAAATTCGTCCTGCTCAGGAGTGCCAGCGAGCTCTGCGGTACCATCTGTTTCCTGACGGCCCTGTCGCAATTGCCGCTGGCGAACGCCACCGCCATTTTGCAGGCCATGCCGTTCGTCATCACCGCCCTGGCGGCGATCTTTCTGCACGAGCCGGTCGGCTGGCGTCGCTGGGCCGCAATTCTCGTTGGTTTCTTCGGGGTTCTTCTGATTGTCAGGCCTGGCTCGGAAGGCTTCAATGCCTACGCAATCCTGGCCGTCGTCGCCGTCGGTTTTTTGTCCGTAAGAGACATGGCCACCCGTTTTGTTTCAAAATCCATTCCGACGCCTGCCATCACGTTCGTGACGACCCTTGCGGTGACGGCCATGGGACTTGCCATGGGCGTGTTTGAAACCTGGGTCGCCCTCGACAGTCGACAGATCCTGCTTCTCTGCGGTGCGTCTGTTTTCCTGATGCTGGGATATATTTTCATCATTGCCGCCATGCGCGAGGGCGAAGTGTCGATCATCGCCCCGTTTCGCTACACGATTATCCTGTGGGCGATCATCATCGACCTCGTGATCTGGTCGAAAGTCCCGTCAACCCTGACGATCGCCGGGATCCTGGTCATTGTCGCGAGCGGCGTGTACATGTTCATCCGCGAGCGCCGTGTCGCGATCCTCAGGGCGCGTTGACTTTCAGCGCACGTTGCTTTTCAGGACGCGGATTTCAGGAATGATCGGACCCGGCGGCGTTGAAACAGGCCGCTTCCTCGACCATCCAGTCCCAGAAGATCCTGACCTTGCGTCGATTGATATCCTGCGGGCGGCAGACGAGATAAAAGCCGAGATTCGTGTCCCGGACGATTTCAGGAAACGGGCAGACCAATCTTCCGGTCTTGATGTCGGTCGCCGCCAGCGTGTCCCGTCCCATCACGACACCCAGCCCCTCGATCGCCGCATCCAGCGCGTGGTCGGCGTGATTGAACCGCAGGCCGCGCCGCGCCAGCCCCTCATCCAGGCCGAAATCCCTGAACACCGTCTGCCATGTCGGCACCGCGTTTCGCCAGGCCACCAGCGAATCGTCGTGCAGCAGGGGCATCCGGGCCAGGTCGGCCGGCGAGCGGAGGTCGGGATGCATGTCCAGAAATTTCGGACTGACCATCGGCGTCATGCGATCCGGCAGGATGCGCTGCACCTTGAGATCCGGACTGACGCCGGCGCCAAATCGCAATCCGACATCGATATCGTCGCTGTTGAAATCAACCAGTTTCAGGCTTGCCGCGATCCTGAGATCGATATCGGGATAGGCATCGACGAAACGCGCGACCCGCGGCGTCAGCCATTTGGCGGCGAAAGCCGGTCCGGTTGAGACGACCAGCACGTGATCGGGCGTATCCGGCGCCAGTTGGGCAAAACTCTCGCGCAACCGCTCGAAACTGTCGCGCACACCGGGATAGAGCCGTGCCCCGGTTTCCGTCAGTTCGATCGCCCGGTTCAGGCGCTTGAAAACCTTCTGGCCGAGGATCTCCTCGAGGGAGCGCACCTGGTAGCTGAGTGCCGAGGGCGTCAAATTCAACTCCTCCGCCGCCTTGGTAAAGCTCATATGACGGGCGGTCGCTTCGAAGGCACGAATGGCATTGAGAGGAGGCATGCGCATTTCACATAAAATCCCTTTAACTGAGCGTCGCAGATTTCGCGTTTGCGAAATTGGATTAAATGCACGATATCCCGTTAGGCACCTAAAAACAAAACAGAAAATTCTCCTCCCGAGATCAACCTGAAAAGAGCAAAACCATGAACACCCAAAAAACTTTCAACACTGAAACACCCTCGATCGATCATGATATGGTCGACAATTACGTCCGGATGGGCCGCCGGCTGCACAGTCATGCGATCCGCGAAGCGTTCCGCGCGCTGGCCGTTGCGTTCAGGGGCCTGACTGCGCCGCGCGAAAAGGGATTTGGACAACAAAGCTCCGCCTGATCAACCCGGGGCCGAGACCCTAATGCTCCCAAAAAAGAGCGGCCCTCGAAGGGGCCGCTCTTTTTTCGGATGAAACGCGTGACAAGACTTCGATCAGACGGTGACAAGGCCAACCGATCCACCGTCATATTTTGCGTTCCTCGATATTTTTTACAAGGCATTTGAAACCGGGGGCGCGACCCTCTATCAATCGAGGAGTTACATTCGTTCAGCTTATTCTCATTTCGAACTCCGTCCGACCTCCCAGCCATGGCGACATCCCAGCCTGAGTCCGTGCCACAGCGGCGTCCATCGCTCGCCATCCTGATCGCCATGGCGGCCATCAGCCCGCTTGCCATGAACATTTCGATGCCCTCGATGCCCGGCATGGTCAGTGTCTTCGACACCAGTGCGGCCATGGTGCAACTGACATTGTCGCTGTTTCTTGTGGCGATTTCCCTGTCGCAATTGCTGATCGGTCCGCTATCGGACTTTTTCGGCCGACGCCCGGTCCTGCTCGCAAGCATGGCCCTGTTCGTTCTGGCGTCGGTTGCCTGCCGCTTCGCGCCAAACATCGAGGCGCTGATTGCTGCCCGGATCCTGCAGGGCGCAAGCGGCTGCGCCGGACTGGTTCTGGCGCGCACGATCGTGCGCGACCTCTACAGCCGGGACAAGTCGGCATCGATGATCGGTTACGTGACCATGGGCATGGCCGTCGCGCCGATGGTTGGGCCGGCGATCGGGGGCTATATCGACGGGATCGGCGGCTGGCAGAGTTCCTACGACCTGATGATCCTGCTCGGCGTCCTTGTGGTGATCGGCGCCTATTGGGATCTGAACGAGACTAATCACAACCGCAGCGCCGATTTCGGCCTGCGGCAAACGGTGAAGAGTTATGCGGTCCTTACCCACTACTCCGCGTTCTGGGCTTTCACCCTGACCTCGTCATTTGCGGCTTGCGTCTTCTTCTCCTTCCTCGGCGGCGCCCCGTTCATCGTCACGACATTGATGAATCTCACGCCAAGCGAATACGGTCTCTATTTCACACTGGTCGCCGGCGGCTACATTACCGGCAATTTTCTCTCCGGCCGCTTTTCCGAACGCTTCGGCGTGTTTCGCATGATCATGACGGGCAATGTGTTTTCCCTGTTGGCGGTCAGCGCGATGGGGATCAATTTCGCGCTGGAGAATTACCACCCGCTGGCGCTTTTCGGCCCAATGTTCTTTTCCAGCCTGTCGAACGGGATGACCCTGCCCAACGCAGTCGCCGGTGCCGTCAGCGTCAGACCGGACCTGGCCGGCGCGGCATCGGGATTGTCGGGCAGCCTGCAGATGGGCATGGGCGCCGCGGCCAGCATGACTGTCGGCGCCCTGATCGCCAGCACGCAGTTTGGCGGAACCGGCTGGCCGCTGGTAACCGTCATGGCGGTGAGTTCGGTCCTTGCCTTCCTCAGCGGGCTGTTTTGCCTTGCTCTGCGGAACGAGGCGACGGATAACGGAGCCGTCCGACACGAGACGGGTTCATAGCGGCGGCATAGTCGTTTATGGATGATCGCGTGGTTTGCCGGCGCAGTCGCGGGCATCGGAAAATGTTTGCGGGCAGGAAAGGACGCCAATCGATGAATCGCAAGGAACGACGCGCGCAACAGGCTGCCGACGGACAACTCGGTCCAGCGGATTTCATGCAACTCGCCAACAAGTTCATCGATGTCGCCAACCGGGCCAACGCCACCGTGAAGGCCACGGAACTGCACAATGCGTTCCTGTTCGGATCAGCGCGATACAGCGCCTTCGTCGCCAAGAACGTCCTGGAGGTCGAGAACCAGGAAGAATTCGTCGACCACATGACAAAACAATATGTCGAGATGCTGCGCCAGCACCTGGCGGATCCAAGCGTGTAGTTCCGGAGCGCGCAATCAGGCCTTCGGATCGTCCTCGAAAAACGCCATCCTGCGCCGAAGCGACACGCTCGGGCGAACCTCCTCCGCGCTCTGTGGTCCCCGGTCATCCCCGTTGTCCGTTTCACGCCCCGTCGGGATTTCCCGATCCGGGACCGGCCCGGCTTCAAAATAATCGGCAGCGGGCGGCCCTTCGTCTCGGCCCCGATCGGCGATCTGATCCGTATCGGCTTCCGCCCCCTCTTCGCTCGCGTTCGAAACGGCACCCTCCCCGTCGGGCGCATCCGCTTCCGCCACCGCGTCGTCGGCCTCGTTGGGATCACCCTCCGCTGTCGGCTCAAGGTCCTCCGGCACCCTGTAGCCCTGCCCCACCTGCCAGGCCGATTTGAATTCGGTCAGCACCTTGTCGATGACGTTGAAGTCCTGATCGTAATCGTTCAATCCGTCGACATTGGCAAAGACGGGATCGCTGCGCCACATCTTGCGCATGGCGGCCTGTTTGAGGAGAGCAGGAACGCCTTCCTTGAAAAACACCGACAGGTCGCTTTCGTAGGTGATTGCCTCGATATCCACGGCCTCGGCGGCCTCGCGGTTGGCGGCAAGCTGCAATTGCCGGGCCTGTTCCAGCGCCTGCGCGTCCGGATCCTCCGGATCGGGCTGCATCGTCGCCGCCTCGTCCTCTGTGGGCTCGTCTCCCGACCGTTTCCGTCGTGACCAGCGGTCGAGAAAACCTTCTTCGGAACTATCGTTCATTTCGATCCTGAATTGCTCACCGTTTCCCGGCAGGTCTGCCGGTTCCGGACATCACCCGGGCTCCGCCGACATTAATCCACAATCCTGTCCGTACGGGCAAAAATCGGCTGCTTGCTGAACTTCAATTCTTCGATATCAAGCCGGTCGCGCTTGCGCTTCTTGAAAACCTCCTCCTCCGGATGGGCTTTCACAAATGCGACGACACGGGCCAGAATCGCTTCCGGCATCGCAACCGCCTCGACGATTTCATCGCCTGAATCCAGCAGATCCTGCGCATCGTAGGGCGAGGCCGTTACCAGGTGGACCTTGTAGGGCCACTCGTCGGCACCGCTTTCCGAATAATCCACTTCCTGCAGAACCACCCACAACAGGGGCGCTTCTCCGGCGAGATTGACCCGGTAGGCCTCGACGAGTTTCCGGTGCAGGTTCAACTCCACCGTAGCCGCATGATAGTGGGTCGCATTTCCTTCGACCTTCAGCACGCGCCAAGGCTCCATGGCCGGCGGATCCGGCAGCACGTCCACCGGTTTCCAGGCCCAGTCGGCCCAGGGATTGTCGAGTTTTCGCCTCTCGACGACCACGCCGACAGGCATTGATATTTCTTTTTCCAAATCCACAAAGTCCCCTGAAACGCGCCGCTGGAATTCAATTTAGAATGTTTCAAAAGTCGTTGGCAATCCCTGTCCAGAGTCCTTAGAGTGGCGGCCGAAATACAGTTTCAATCGGATATGGGGTCAGGATGCGGTGCGGCGACCACAAAGTGCTTGTTTGCAATTGCGAAAAAACCATGGCGCTGGATGGCAAACGCCTGTCGAAAGCGCTCGGCATCGCTGAACCGGCAACCATTCACAATCATTTGTGCCGTTCGCAAATGCCGGTTTTCGAGGCCAATCTTGCCGGCGAGGAGCCGCTTCTGGTGTGCTGCACCCAGGAATCGCCCCTGTTTTCGGAAGTTGCCGAAGAGGCGGAAGCGACCAAGGCCATCGGTTTCGTCAATATCCGCGAACGCGCCGGCTGGTGTGCCAAGGGCGCCGACCCCCACCCAAAAATCGCGGCGCTGATCGAAGAAGCGCTGGTTCCGGTGACGCCCACCGGCCTGAAGGCGATCGAATCGGACGGCCTGTGTCTGGTCTATGGCAATGGCCAGCAAGCGCTCGATGTCGCGCGCGCGCTGGACGGACGCCTTTCGGTCACGCTGCTTCTCGCCGACGCCGAGGATCTTGTGCTGCCGTCGGTGATGGACGTGCCGGTCTATGCCGGCCGTATCACCCGGGCGAGCGGAGCGCTCGGCGGTTTCGAGGTGGAAGTCGATTCCTATACGTCCCTGATGCCGTCGTCACGGGCACAGGCCTCGTTCCTGATGCCGCGGGACGGCGCGCGTTCGACCTGCAGCCTTATCCTCGATCTGACCGGCGCGACGCCGATGTTCCCCGGCCACAGGCACCGCGACGGATATTTCCACGTCGATCCGCGCGATCCGGCGGCGGTCGCCCGGGCCATGTTCGAAATTTCCGACCTCGCCGGCTCTTTCGAAAAACCCCTTTATGTCTCGTATGATGCGGACATTTGCGCCCATTCCCGTTCAACCCGGACCGGGTGTTCCAAATGCCTCGATGCATGCCCGGCCGGAGCGATCACTTCAGTCGGCGACCATGTTTCCATCGACCCGATGGTGTGCGGCGGCTGCGGTTCCTGCAATGCACATTGCCCGACCGGCGCCGTATCCTATGCCTATCCGGCCCGCGGCGATCTGATCAGGCGATTGCAGACCTTGCTTTCGACCTATCGCGGGTCCGGCGGCTTGAACCCGGTTCTGCTGTTTCACGATGAAACCTTCGGTTCGGAACGGATCTCGGCAATAGCCCGATTTTTCGACGGCCTGCCGGTCAATGTCCTGCCCGTCAGCCTGCATGCGGTCACGATGACCGGCCATGACATCATGACCGCCGCGCTTCTGGCCGGAGCCGATCACCTCGTCTGGCTGTGCAATCCGCGCGACCGCGAGGAAACCGGTGCGCTGGTCCATGAAATCGATCTGTCCGAGGCGCTTCTGGCCGGAATCGGCGCCGGATCAGCCCATCGTCTGCACTTGCTGACAGAGGACGACCCTGAAGCGATCCTGTCGACACTGGCCGCGCTGGCGCCGCAAGCCGCACCCAGCGGCCCGGATTTCGCGCCGGTCGGCGGCAAAAGAACCGTTGCGCGCACGGCAATCACCAGCCTCAGGGATCTTTATCCCGGCGGCGATGAGATCATCGCACTGCCCGCATCCGCGCCCTATGGCGCGATCCAGGTCGACACGGACGGCTGCACGCTGTGTCTGGCCTGCGTTTCGGCCTGCCCGGCCAATGCCCTGTTCGACAATGCCGAGAGACCGCAGATCAACTTCGTCGAGGCGGCCTGCGTGCAGTGCGGACTGTGCGCGAGTACCTGTCCGGAATCGGTGATCACGCTGACGCCGCAATACAATTTCAGTCCATCCGCCATGTCGTCAATCATCCTCAACGACGAGGAGCCGGCCCTTTGCAAACGCTGCGGCAAGGCTTTCGGAACCAAGTCGACGATTGAAGCGATCAAACAGCGTCTGACCGGCAAACACTGGATGTTTGAAGACGAAAAACACGCGTCGCTGATTGAAATGTGCGACGATTGCCGGGTCGAGACCCAGTTCGAGATCGGCGGCGGTTTCATGGCCGCCGGCGAGCGCCCGAGGATCCGGACAACCGAGGATTATCTCGATGCCCGCGAACAGAACCTCAGCGTCGAGGACTTTCTGAAAGAGGATTGATCTCAGTTCGGGCCGTCCCGGGCCGGATAAAACCGGCCCGCGAACCGCCCGATCCCCTTTTCCTCCTCCTGACAAGGCTCAGGAGACCGCCATGATCGCCGGGATCTCAGCCAGCATACGGGGACGGCGCGGCGGATCGTTCCGGTCCCGGTCATCGCCCGGGCGTGTGGATTTTGCGCGATGGCGACCGCGTTTGGAAGACGGCCCGCCCTGCTGGCGCGACAGCAGCATGCCGACCTGAACCATGCGCATACTGTCTTCGGCGGCCCGGATCAAAAGCTTGTCGCTCTCCGCAATCGCATCCTCCAGCGTACAGGGCCGCTTCAATATGCTGGAAAATGCGTCGATCCCATGTTCGAAATTGATGGCGACACCCTTGCCGATCGTGCCGGCCAGCGCCACCACGGGAAGCCCGTGCCGTTTTGCGCGCTGCGCGACCTCGCTCGGAATCTTGCCGTACGGCGTCTGACCGTCGAGACAGCCTTCCGCGGTGATGACGAGGTCGGCCCGTGCCAGCAATCGATCGAGTTCCAGATATTGCATGACGATGTCATAGCGCGGGTGCAAAGTGCCGCCCAACAGGGCCGAAAGACCAGCGCCGAGACCGCCGGACGCGCCGCTTCCGGGGCAATGACCGATATCGGGTCCGACCTGTTCACGAATCCGGCGCGCGTAGGTCTCCAATGCCGCCTCAAGTTCGACAACCTGTTCCGGTGTTGCGCCCTTTTGCGGCCCGAAAACCCTGGCGACCCCGCGCTCGCCGAGCAGGACATTGTGCCAGTTCACCGCCGCGTCGATCGTGACATTCTCCAGCCGCGGATCCCGGGCCCCCATGTCGATCCGCTCCAGTCGCGCCAGTTCGCGCCCTCCCTGGCCTATCGAATTTCCGTCGGCATCGTACAATCCGACCCCGAGCGCCTGGGCCATGCCGGCGCCGCCGTCATTGATGCCGGAATCGCCGCAGCCAAGAAGAATGCGCTCAGCGCCGCAATCCAGAGCCTTCGTTATGAGCTCACCAACGCCGTAACTGGTGGTTCTGGTGGGATCGCGCCGGTCGCGCGGGACCAGGCTGAGCCCGGCCGCGGCGGCCATCTCGATCACCGCCGTCTTGCGTTCCGTACCGCCGAGCATGCCGAAGAACGACTTGACCGGATCCCCGACAGGCCCGGTCACCGTGACCCGGTGCAGGCGACCGCCAGTAGCGTCGACAAGGGCGTCGGTAAATCCCTCGCCGCCATCGACGAGCGGCGCCTTGATGATGGTCGCATCGGCAATAGCGCGCCGGATTCCGGTGGCGATATGGTCGGCGACATCGCGGGCTCCCAGGCTTTCCTTGAAACCGGACGGGGCAATCAGGATCGAGATCGACATAACATTTCTCCTAGAAGAGTGAGGTGGGACAGAGTGCTGCTCAGATGGTTTGCCTGCGCCGGTCAGGGCGCGAGCGACAGGCCGAAAACCGGCCAGACAAAAAGGCTGAAGACAATCAGGAGGCCGGCCATGAACGGCATCAGCCAAAGGCTCAGCCGCACCAGGTCGCGCTGGTCGTATGTCGGGCGGTCAAGCGAGCCGAAGAGCGCGACCGGCTTGGCGCTGACCGTCAGCGTCTGACAGAAGCCGCTGCCGATCGTGACCAGAAAAATCAAAGCGGCGCTGTTCACCCCAAGCGCAGAAAGGGGGAGCGCGATCGCCGGAACCAGCACGATCACACGGGCCGTTCGCGACGTGACGACAAGGTGGGCCAGCATGGATGCGACCGCGGCAAAGACGATGACGGGCGCCGGTCCCGACTCGATCCAGCCGGACAAGGAGTCGATTGCGGTTTCGGCGATGAAGGTCGCCGTGCCGGTGTCGACCAGGGCGTGTCCGAGGGCAAAGGTGGCGGCGAGAAAGAGGATGAGGTTCCATTCGACCCCTTTCACCGCCTGCTTCATGCTCACACCGGACAGGGGTGCGACCGTGACCGCGAGCGCACCGGCCAGCCCGACGATCGCAAGATCGAGACCGTGCCAGGACTGGGTCGACCAGAGAACGACCATCGTTGCCATGACACCGATCGTGTAACGCTGCGCGCCGTTCATCGCGCCACGGTTCGGCGCCGGCATGGCAAGCGTGCGCCCACGCTCCTGCGGATCGAGGAACAGACGCAGGATCAGCTCTGTCACAAGCAGTGCCGAAACGAGGGCGAACGGCGCGCCAAGCACGATCCAGAACAGGAAGCCGGGCGCAACCGATCCGGTATAGGCCATGAAGTCGACGGCGATCAGATGTGCCCCGGCGCCGATGATGCTGGCGCATGCCGTCAAGAGAATGACGGAGGGAAACAGGAGGGCCAGAGCGCGGTTGATGCGCGCATCGTCGATCACACCGGCAATGGTCAGATAGATCGGCAGCAGCAGCGCGGCGCGGCCGGACGTCGAAGGGATGAAGAAGGCGGTTGCACCGATCACCAGAGCAATCGCGTAAAACAGCTGCTTGACGGTCCCGGCGCGGGCGAGCGCGGGAAGAACAAGACGCTCGGCCGCGCCGGTCTGGCGCAGGACGGCCGCAATCGCGAATGCGGCGATCAGCAACCAGATCAGTTCGTGACCGAGCGCCTCGAAAAGCACGGTCTCAGACCCGGCGCCCGAGATCACCATTGCCAGGGCAGCGGCCAGGGCCACCGGCGTTTCGGGAAGCCGCAAGACGGTCCAGCCGAGAATCGCGAGCCCGAATATGATCAATGCAAGCCTGATGTCCCGTGGCTGGTCGTCAAGGCCGAGCCAGACGGCGCTGCACAGAGTGACGGCAATCAGGGCGGCAACCGCGTAACGGATTGAATGATTTGTAAACACAGGATATCCCTCATCGAAAAGGGCTGCGGATGATGCGGTCGACGCCATGTCATGCTCCTCGCTGGGCAATTCTGAACCGGTCCTCTCGGCACGCGGCCTATGGTCGGTTCGGTGATCAGAATCCGCAGATGGGAGGGCCTCAAACGGCACGCAATCGAATTAATCCCGTGTTATTTCGCTCTTAATCCGGCATTCACAGGACTGTCATGAATTGTTCACAATCGGGCTTTTCCGGCCAAAAATCCGGCGCCTAGCCTGCTATTTCGGGTGAGCTCGCACCGGCATCCCGGAACGGGTCGGAGGTGGCCCGGGCAAAAATCCGGTCGCCTCTCCCAGGCTGTCAATCAGTGAGCCAATGGGTTCGATGTCGTCGCGCAAGGCAGCCCAGATCGTGCGATTTTGCTGTTGCAGAACCCGGGTTCACAGCCCTATATGCGGCTATGATTTTTCCGGCCTGTCCATGGGTATTCAAAGGCGTTCGCGCCGTTCGGCATTCCGTGTCCGTTGAAGCGCGACCAGTGCGTAGAGCGGCCGGCTCCAGCCGAAAAATGGCACCCATGCGATCGGCCCTGTCAGCTTTGCCGGGCGCGTTCCTGCTCATGGCGGTTCTGTATCTTGCCCCCGTCCCCGCCCTTGGCCAGACGGCGACACCGGACCCGGCGCCGGCGAGCGAGACAACGGACGAAAACGACGCAATACGCGCCTCGCTGTCGGCAATCACGAGCATGCTCGACGCGCAGGCCGCCAAACGCCAGATCGCAAACTCCCTGCGCCAGGCGATCGAGAATGCGGAAACCGAAATCGACAAGAAAGATCTTGGCGCAAAGCTCACGGCCGTGAACGGCGAACTGGCAAAGCTCGAAGATCAGATCGTGAGTCTGGCGACCGGCGTATCGGAGAACGAACTCAATCCTGTGGACGAAAAATTTGAACTTCAGGACGAGCTTGAGCAACTGATCCGTCCCTTCGTCTGGATCCTGAAATCGGCGACCGAGAACGCCAGGCAGATCGAGCAGCTCAAACGCACGCTCCTGGAGGCGACCGAGAAAGAACAGACCGCCACCGAGGCCATTGCCCGCATCAAGCCGATGATTGCCGCAGCGCCCGGCGACGGCGTCCTGCACGACCGGCTGCAGACGATCCTGCAGGATTGGGAGGCGCGCAGGGTCACGGCCAAGGATCTTGCCGTCACGGTTCGTCAACAATTGCGGTCTCGATTGTCGGAGAAGGTCGACCCGAGCGACGCGGCAGGCCGTGCCTTCACGACATTCTTCAGCGACCGGGGGCGAAACCTGTTCTTCGGCGTGGTCGCCTTCTCCGTGATCGTGGTTGTCATGCGCCTGCTCAAACGTGGCTTCATGGCGCTGCTCGGCGCCTCCAGAAACCGTGCATTTCCGGTTCGCCTCGGAGCGCTCGTCTATGATGTCCTGACAGTCGGACTGGCGTTTGGAACGACGATCGCGATTTTCAACTATTACAATGACTGGTTCCTCACCGGCGTCATGCTGATCGTCTTCATCACCATTGGATGGCTCATCCTCAAATCCCTGCCGAGCCTGTTTGAACAGGTTACGCTGCTGCTCAATCTGGGCGCGGTCCAGGAAGGAGAACGGGTGGTTCTGAACAATGTACCCTGGCTGGTGACCCGCCTCGACCTTTATACGGAACTGGAGAATCCGACATTGCGCGGCGGCCAGTACACGGTCCCGGTTCGTGAATTGAAAGGTCTGCATTCGCGCCCGATGGACGGCAGGGAGAAGTGGTTTCCAAGCGACGAGGGCGACTGGGTCGTGCTCGACAACGGATTATGGGCCGAAGTGATCCTGCAGAGCCCGGAATCGGTTCACCTGCGCGAGGAAGGCGGCGCGGTATCCCATTTCACCACTCCGGCCTACCTGGACCAGAACCCGAAAAACGTTTCCCACGCCTTCCGGGCGACGGTCGAATTCGGCCTCGACTATGCCCATCAATCCGATGCCGCCGAAACGATCCCGTCAATCCTGCAGGCCTATGTCGACGAGAGGATTCGCGACACGTTCGGGTCGGACAAGGTGCTGGGAACCTACGTCACCCTGTTCCGCGCAGGAGAGTCCTCGCTTGATTTCGAAATCGAGGTGGATGTCGGCCGCGGCATGGGCCATATCTATGAAACGATCCATCACATGCTCATCCGGTTGGCGGTGGAATGCTGCACGGAAAACGGCTGGACGATCCCCTTCCCGCAATTGACCGTACACCGGACCGGCGGCTGAGCCGGTCCGAGCATTCTGGAGCGGCGGAAGTCCTCAACCTGTCCGCTGGGGCACGCGCCACACATGCAAGGCCGGCACACTGCCTTCCACCATCCACGTCATCGCCGTGCTTGTCACGACGACCCACCAAGCCGCCTCTTCCGGGCGCGCAATTGGCCGCGTCGCGGTGGGTACCCGTGTGCGCGGGCCTGACGTGTGGGCGGATGGTCGGGCGGAAAATCGGCAAGCGGCGCATACCCCGCTTCGCACCACCTGACCCCCAATGTGCCGCGCCGGACTTCGATCCGGCGTCCATCTCCAAGGATACAGGCTAAAGCGCGTTGCGTTGAATCTGATTCACCGAACGCGCTTTCCTTACTTAGTGACGCAAGTTGTTATCGATCAATCTGAGGCAGATTGAACGCAACATGCGTTAGGCCACAAGAATCACAATCCGCAGCACCCGTCACGTGGATCCCGCATCAAGTGCGGGAAGGCACTTTTGGGGTTAACGCAACACTCCAAGTTCCCGCAGCAATACGCTCCACATTGACAGATTCGCCTGTCAGACAAACGGACTCGTAACTGCGCCGGCCGGCGAGACTTGCCATGGACATGATCGTGACCGGGGACAAGGACATGATCAAACGGGTTTGACATCGCAACGCAGCCCCGTCCACCATCGCTCCGGCTGTTGCCGGTCAGGAACCGTGCGACAGGATGTTCAGGATCTTCCCAGCCGGATCGCGGACATAAAATCGCCGGACACCCCAGTCCTCGTCGCGCAGGTCAAGGACGATCTCGCTGCCGAAGGCCTGCGCGCGCGCATAGACCGCGTCGACATCGTCGACCTCGACGGAGATGTGCGGAACCGGGGTTCCCGCCCCGCCTTCGCGGGCAACGCTGATCTGCGGCGTCGTCGGTACGTCGCTGGCAAATGTCAGGATCCATCCGAGGTCCATGACAGGTTCAAGGCCGAGCACATCCCGATAAAACGCCTTGGCTCCTTCGGGGTTCGACAGGTCGATATTTGGAACGATGCGTTTGACAGCCATGGGCGCACGTTACCAGAAACGGCTCAAACCCGGAACATCGGCAGGATCGCAGACGCGGAATGCGTCTGGGCATCGCCTATTTCAGAGACATTGTCATATGAGGGATTGTCCGCCCCGGGATCGAGCCCGACGGCGCTTCGCCAACAGTCGTAAAACCGATTGCCTCATAGAAGGGAACGGCAAACGGATCGGCATCAAGGCGCAGTTCTGTCACACCCTGTTCGCGGGCGCGCTCGAGCAGCCTGGTCCAGAGCAAGCGTCCGATCCCCTTTCGTTTCGACTTCGGATCGATGAAGAAGGCATGCACTTCCGCGGAGCATCCGTCCGCGTCGACTGCAAGACAGGCGCAGCCGCGCAGGCCATCCGCCTCCGCCACCCAATATTCGCCTTCCAGCATCCGGTCGCGGGTAACGGTCAATTCCTCGCGGCACGCGGCCATGAACGCGTCGTCGTAGCCATTGGACTGCTTGGACCTCAACGACAGTTCGGTCAGTGCGTCTGTCTCGTCGAGGCGCGCGCGCCGAATTTCTATGTTCATCCCTACACTTTCCAAAAACGCTGGAACCCTCTTCCGGGATCAACCGCTCGCCGGCTTCAGCTCCGAAACAGGCATCATGGTATTACTGCACCTGCGTTAACGGCAGATTGGTCAGGAGGTTCTGGGGTTTCATTTTCAATTTGTTGTCCGCACTCATGGCCATGCCGAGCCAGACCGGACGGCCCTGAACCGCCGGGATCACCTGGCGCCGATCCTCGATCTCCATGCGAAACAGCGCGACTATGCGCGAAAGATAGGCTTCATCGACCGCCTCGCCCTGATACAATCCATTGAGGATGCGGGTGGCCTCCGAATCCAGGCCTATATGCCAGACCCAGCGTTCGTCCTTGATCGACTGGACCGGCTGGATCCGGACCGTGAGGTCGGTAAAATGGCTGATCCAGGCTTCCATCACCCGGCAGAACGCATCGAGCGCCGGCTGGGTGAAACGGAAATCGACCGCCGTGTCGAAACGGTCGGAGCGCTCCCAGTACATGTCCTTGTTGTCGTCGTTGAGAATATCCAGCGAAACCTCGCGCATGGGGGTCCCGGTCTCGACAAGCAAAGCGCCGAGGCCGCCAAATCCGGCCGTATCCGAATAGGTCTCGACGATCTCCGCATCCGCCAGCATCAATTGTTCATCCTGTGTGGTGACGGCCTGTTCGCGAAACAGGATCTCCGCCGCCCTCACCCGCATCGCGTCCGGCACATTGCGCATGACGTTGCGCAGGATGAGATTTGCCATCTGGTCGACGAAAACCGGCGGGATCTTGACGGACACGTCGGAGAAAAACCCGCGATAAGCGGCTTCCACCGTGCCGCTGGACACCAGGTGATCGCGAAACGCCAGGATAATGCGATAGTTTTCCGCCGCGTCGGGATCGACGATTGCCGCCAGAACCGCGTCCTCGACCGGTGCAAACGGATCGGCCATGATCCGGTCGAAGACCTGATGTTCGGTCTCGCAGGATTCATCCACAGGATGAATTTCCGGACGGGTATAATAGGCCCTGAGCAGGTCCGGCGTGACCGACAGCCAGCCGCGATCGTTGCGTTCAACCAGGTGATAGCCGGACGATTTCCAGAATTCACGGGGCATCGTTGGTATCCTCTACAACGTCCCAGATCCGGGCATGCGGCGCACCGGTCGGAGGGTCAAGCGTGCGAAACCGTTCCTTGATGCCGCCCTTGTCATCGGGCGCCCGGGACAGGGCCAGCAACGTGTTGATCGGCAAGTCTTCGCAAAGGTCGGTGACGAATCCGATTTCGTCGTGGGCGACATTCAAAGCCGATTGCTCGTCGGGCGCACCAAATCGCTCGACGAACAGAGTGGCTAGCGCCTGTGTCAGGTCATCCAGTTCGTCCTGGCTGATATCGGCAACCGCCACAAGGGTGGCATGACCGGCACTGCGCGGCGAAAAGAATCCGTTGGCAAAAGCCTGTTTTGTTTTGCCCGTCAACGCGTCCACGGGTTGATCAGCAAACAGGAATCCTCCCGGCACCGCCCATTCATCGGATGGCGCGGCCCGTTCGAAAACGTGGTCGTCGGAGGCATCGAAGCGAATGGTGCGCAGGAACTTCACGACTTTGCGCTTTCCCCCTGCGGCCAGGCCATGCCGAGAGCCCGCGCCATATGGATCAGTTCGACACCGTCGGTTGTCTTCAACAGCATGTGGCCATGATCGTCCATTCCGGCAAATGTCCCGACAAGGCGCTTGCCCTCAAGGTCCATCTGAATCTCTTCGCGGTAGCCATTGGCGCGAAACAGATACGCCTCGTGGACGGGTTTGAATCCCTCTTCCATCCACGTGTTGATCCAGGTCAGGAAATGCCGCGACCAAGCTTCGACAAGCTGGGTCCGATCCAGTTCGGCACAGCCTTCGTCGAACAGGGTCGTCCTGTCGACGTAGAGGCCGGGTTCGGGTTCCGTCGGATCGGGCTGGATCGTGACCTCGACCCCGACGACGAGCCAAAGCGGCGCTCCGTCCTCATCGTCCTCGGGCGAGATGTCGAAACGCAAATCCCCGACCCTGGCCTTGTTTGCAAGTATCAGATGCGGCCAGGTCCAGGTTATGGCGATTTCCGGCGGCGCAATCGCACCAAGGGCATCGCTGAGCGCCACGGCCGCCGCGCAGACGATTTCAAACCCGCGTTCCCGATCGACATCCGGCTCCAGGACAAGCGCAACATCCATGATCCGCGTGTTGCGGGCCCAGATAAGGTCGCCGGCGCCGTAGCGCCCTTCCCGCGCGCCACGAACGGCGTCGTCGAACGGCCGGATCGGTGCACGAACGCCATGACCGTTGAAAAGCGGCGGAAAGGTCGGGTCAGCGATATGCATTGCGCGATCCTGCGAGACAGGGTGTTGACTGTTGCCGGCGACGACGCCGGCCGACCTTTCGGTTACGGCAATTCGATCCTGCCTTCAACCACATGATTGAGATCGCTGTCCTTGCCGGTGAGCACCATTTTCACCTCCAGGTGGGTCTTGCCGTCCCCCGCCATGGCGCGGGCCGCATTTTCGATTTCACGCTGGGAGGTTACGCCGACCTGTTTCAGGAACTTTCGAAGCGACATGTTGAAATCTTCTTCGCTCATTTCTTTCTCCAGTTAACACTGTCTCGTTTCTGATTTGCAGGAGGCAGTCGGACCTCGATGCAAAGCGTTGCAACGGCCCTGAAATCCGGATTATCCGCCTGCCAGGGGTCCGATCCACCGGACTTGCACTGTCTCAAGGTCGTGGCCCCCAACTCCTAACAATCTGATTCAAGGCCCCGAAACTTTGATTCAGAACAACTCCATAACCGTTTGGAATTATAGGCTATTTTCGACCGCTTGTCGGTTTTCCGCATGACTGGTCGACCGAAACCGAACCATGGTTTCGCCCCGGCCTGGCTTTGAACCGATGCCGTGGCAACGGACACGGCGCGGACCAACGAGGTCAATCGAGGCGTACGCTGCCATTTTTGGACTGGAAGACCGTCGTCGACGAAAGATCGAAGCCCCTGTCGAAGACAAAGGCCGCGCCGACGCTGACTGCGAGCATGATCGCGATGCCAAGCAAAAAGGCTTTCACTGTTTGGTCTCCTGTGTCTTTTTCGGTCCCTGCTCCTTGTCGGGTGCAGGCGGGTTGTTCGGGTCCGTCATCCGGCGAAGGTAGGCGATCAGCGCAGCGCGCTTTTCTTCGCTCTTGATCCGCTGTAACGGCATTTTCGTGCCGGGTGTAAACTCATCGGGTCCGAGGGCAAACAATTTGTCGATTGTCTCCTCGCTCCAGATGAAATCCGCGTCCAGCAGAGCCTCGGAATAGGGATATCCGGGATAGGTCCCGACCTTGCGCCCGAACACGCCGAACAGGGTCGGGCCGGCCCGAAACTTGCCGTCCTTTGTCAGCGTGTGACAGATACTGCATTTGCGGGCGAATTCGCGCTCACCGGGATCCACATCCTTTGAAACCTGAAAGCGCCTGGGATAGGTGACGTCGACGGGTTCGAACGGTTTTCTCGGACTGACGGTCCAGGTCGAAACAAAATCGTCGAGACCGGCATAAAACATTGCATCTCCCTCGGGCGAAAAAGCCAATGCCCAGACAGGCCCGTAGGGATTTTCGAATTCCTCCAGCACCGCGCCGGTCTTGGCATCGCTGACGAAGATCCGGCCATCGCCGCCGCCCGATGCAATCAGCCGTCCGGATTTCGACACGGTCAGGGACAGGACCGGACCGGTATGTTTTTTGAGTTCCGCAATTCGATCACCCGAGACCGGATCCATTATGAACACCGTTCCCTCCAGCGAGCCGTAGACGAGATGGCCCTGCGGCAGCCGGTCAAGGACGTTGATGGCCCAGCCATGATCGGCCAGGCGGCGCTTGAAAACGCCTGACCGGGTATCCCAGGACCGCAGGGTGCCGTCGTAGGAAACCGAATAAAGCGTCTTGCCGTCGGGGGAAAACCGGACCGCGTTGACATTGCCGCGATGGCCTTTCATGGCGGCGACCAGGTCGCCGGTCTCGGCATCGTAAACCCGCGCGACCTGATCCCAGCTCGCCAGCGCCACCATCGACCCGTCCGGCGACACATCGATGTCGAGGATCTTGTCGCCGGTTCCCGGAATCCGTTTCTTCACGACGGCTTTTTCCAGGTCCCAGAGAACCAGGGATCCGTCATCGGAAACCGATGCCGCGGATTTTTTCGAGGTGAATACGATATCGTTGACGGCGGCTTCGTGGCCGAACAGGCGTCCAAGCACCCTGGCCTCGCCGCCGGCAAGCGACCAGTGGATTGCGGAATAGTCAAATGACGTGGTCAGTGCCTGGCGCCCGTCCGCGCTGACCACAATCGACTTCACCGGTCCGCCATGCCCCTCCAGACGGTCCGGATAGAGGCCATTGGCCTCGGCGATCGATAGGCTTCCGAGCGACGCGCTGCTGACCAGCGCGACCCCGCAGACGAATGCATGCCGCGCGATCGCCTGCAAACCAAACCTGATCCTGGAACAGCGCCGAACCATCACAAGCAGGTATTATTCAGCGGGTTGCGGCGAACCGTCATCCGGTTCCGCCTTCGCTTTTCCCCCGGACTTGGCCCCCGACTTGGCTTGCACTTCCTCGACCCACAGGGAATGGTGTTCCTTGGCCCAGTTGAGATCCACTTCGCCTGAGCCCATCGCGGCAAATGCGCCCTGCATGCCGACCGAGCCGATATAGATGTGGGCAATCACGATCACGATCAGGAACATGCTCATGATGGCATGCCAGAGCTGACTGTATTGCTGTTCCTGAATAACGGTCAGATCTGTCGGCAATGTGGTGCCGAACAGCGAATTGATGACTGTGAACGTTTCGGCAAATGCAGACGTCGTAAAGGGAAACAGGAGCGCCCAACCCGAAATTGAGAGGGACACGCCGCCCAGAACGACAAGCCAGAAAATCACTTTCTGTCCGGCATTGAACTTCTTGGCCGGCGGGTGCACGCCCTTGATCAGAACCCCGCCGCCCTTCAGGATCCACATGATGTCGTGACGGCTGGGCAGGTTGTGAAGAACCCATTGCACGAAGATCAGCGTCAAGCCGACCATAAAGGCGAACGCGACATAATTGTGAACGTACTTGCCGGCGATCATGATCGCCCCGAAAGCATCATTGCCGATAATCTGCGGTAGAAAATGCCGACCGTACAAGATGTTGAGGCCCGTCAACGCGAGCAGGATAAACGACACGGCAAGCAGCCAATGGCTGGCGCGTTCCAAGGTGTTGAAACGGGTGATGGTTTCGCCGGCAAGTCCGTGATCGACCTTGATGCGGCCGCGAATGAGAAAGAAAAGCGCGAGAAGGACGAAAATGCCGCCGAGCGCATACGCGCCGTACAGGGTTACCGGACCATTTCTCAGGGCCCGCCAATTGTCGCCTTCGGACTGGACCAGTTGGCCGGCTTTCTTGTCCGGGATCGACACGGTTCCGGCAACGCCTTTTCGGATTGCGCGCCACATTTCAGCATCGGAGGCGCCCCCCAGGGTGCCGCCCGGGACAATGCCTCTTTCGGGAGACACTCTGAGAGCGGGATCGGTCCGGTTCTGTGCCTCGGCGCGGTCCACCGCGATGCCGGAGGCCATCAAGAAGCTCAGGCCCAAGGTCAGAACGAGCGTCAACACGCACGCCGCAAATCTGCACCGCATTTTCAAACCCCATCCTGCGTTTTCATAGTCATTGTTCGATATCCCGCTTTTGCAAGACATGATTTCCACGTGGCGCCTGCGCCAGTCAGGCCCGGCCGGTCCGGTCATGTTTCGTTGGAGACATCGGACCGGATGTTCTCCTGGCCGTTGCCGGGACCGCGCGCTCAAAAATTCTGGAGCGTTCCGCGTCGGCGAAGTTCGCGCCGTTGTTCTTCAGTCAGTTTCTGGTCTTCTGCACCGCCATAGACCCCTTTTTCGTAGGTCAGCGGCCGGTTTTGCTCGGCTTCATTGCACGCTGCAGGAATCAGTGCCAGCAGGCAGACAACGATCGGGACGGACAACTTGTTGGACCTGAACACACACTTCTCCCAAGCCGAGATACAAAGGGTCACCGGACTGCGCCGGTACCACCAATTCACTTGTAAGTCGACAGATTTTCATGCGCCCGAAACATCCCCTCCGCGACGGCTCCCGATAAGGGCCCATCAGGATCATTCAGGCGAAAAGGGGCGGCCGGTAGCCGCCCCAATCTCTCTTGAACCCGGACGATCAGCTGCCGGACTTCTGGTCGTAGGCTGTGCCCCAACCCCAGGCGCCCGATCCGAAACCGCGTGAAACCACGCGTTCGCGGTAGATCGCCGACACGACATCGCCGTCACCAGCAAGCAACGCCTTGGTCGAACACATTTCCGCACACAGCGGA
>JGI12316J15310_10000274_pt9 | contig 28345 bp, 30 predicted proteins | sample MarCyaLeptolynsp_FD_15310 | JGI IMG/M metagenome (IMG submission 15310)
CGCTAAATGCCGGCTGATTTTCCCGATCCTTGCTTGCAAGCCACGTGGTGTCCCGCGTGTGGATGACAGGCGCGTCCTGAACGGTATCTTCTGGGTCTTGCGGTCGGGAGCACCGTGGCGTGATCTGCCGGAGCGCTACGGCTCCTACACCACTTGCTACAACAGGTTCGTTCGATGGCGTCATGCTGGAGTCTGGGATCGCATCCTGACAGCGATCTCGCATCGGAACGATGCCGATGTTCAGATGTTCGATAGCACGATAGTCCGTGCCCACCAACACGCGAGTTGCATCCAGAGTAGCGCCGGCGAAGGCTTTGGACGTTCCCGTGGAGGGTTGACGACAAAAATCCACGTCGTGGTCGATGCGAACGGGCTACCACTCAACGTAATGATTTCCGGCGGTCAACAGCATGATAGTCAGATGGCACCTGCATTGCTCAAAGGCGTACCAAACAGCAGAATGGTGCTCGCCGATAAGGCTTACGACGCGACCGAGATAAGAACACTTGTAAGCTCGCGTGGCGGGTGGCAAACATTCCGCCACGGCGGAACCGCCGTGATCCTGTATGTTTCAGCCCGTACCTCGTCGCAGCCGAAATCATGTCGAGCGGTTCTTCAACCGGATCAAGCACCGTCGGCGCATCGCTACTCGTTATGAGAAACACGCTGCCAACTTCCTCGCTTTCGTCAAGCTCGCGGCCATACGGCTTTGGCTAAAGGTTTATGAGTCCACGTCCTAGAAAAATTTCAGTTAAGTCACGGCCGCTCGACCCAACAGGGCTAAAACCGATTGTACTCCACACAGTTGCAGTCAAAACTGGGGTTTTTGCATTCTTGCATACTATATCTTTTTGATTTGCCGCGTTCGAAATGCTCAACAAAAAAGAAATCTTTCCGAGCTGCGCGGCTAATTGACTTACAGTGCCGTACATCTTCGTTTCGAAGGTCGATTTCCTTTTCGCAAATCTGGTTTTCGTTTATGAACCATTCGTTCATTTGCCACTCCGAGTTATCTCCCTCGAAAACAAAAAAACCTAAATCGAAACGTGGGTGTTTTGTATAACGCACTCGATGGTCTTTTTTGAATTCAACTCTCACAATACCATCAACAGAACAATTCAGAAATTTCTTGCCAAGAATTTGGCTCAGACCTTCATCTGTACTCAAGTCTAATTCGACCCGAGAAATGACTGTTGCTCGTGTCTGGAAGGAGAATAGTGTCGCCAAAAGAACTGCGCAAATTAGGGTTTTGATCATTGGGCAGCTCCTTCTCTAAAGCTTCAATTTCCGCATGAATTCCTGCTTGTCGCCTTTTGCGACAGGCCCTGCTGCAAATACCCGGAAGAGTACATACAGCAGTGTAAGAACCAGCGCGAAGAGCAGGCCGATCCCAGCTCCGAAAAGGGACCAGATCGACATTGAATCGGGCGAATAAAAAGCCGCACCAAGAAACGCGAAAACGACCCACATACCCCAGATATAGTGTTTCTTCTTCATGAGTTGGCTCCTTATGAGTCATGGTTAAAATTCAGACAGCGGCGGCATTGGACAGGTCGAACAACCGCTTCGAGCCCAAATTGCGTGATGCTGCACACGTACTTAAAGTCTGCTTTGAAAGGAGGAGTATTTATTGAAGCTCTTCCACCATCGGGATGTACGGCGATAGATGCGGATCAAAACCGCGCTTCAAAGTTCCTCGCCGCAGAACAAACACTTGAAATTCATTATTGCGGTTTTCGGCATCCTCATCATCATGGATGGATAAAATCCCGTACGACCCCGGAGCATTTTCGGCGACCCATTCGAATAGAGCCAGAACCTCGGGCCAATCGCCAGAAGCATGGTTTCTATTGCCCATTATGAATAATCGATACTCTCCATTGATCTGCGTAAAAGTTGCTTCGCACCATGGGCGCTGTCCAAGTTCATCAACGAGCATGGCAAGTTTATGGGTGACACTTACCAGCTTCTCTTCGTCTTCGCCTTGCTCATTAAAAGCCTCTCGGATCGTGGCCCAACCTTGGTATTCGATCATAGCATGCCCAAAATCACGCAGTTGTTTGCGGAAGAGTACATCCCAACATGTTCCACGTCAGCGGCAAAAGTCGACATTGGAGACATTGCAACTGAATGCAGCTAAGTCCGCAGTGCAGACATTTGATAGAGCACAGCAAACGTTCGCTTCCCGCCCGAAACCGACATTGGAGCGCCGCGTAGCGAAGGTTTGAAACGAGCCCAGACCAACTAATCGCTGATGCACTCAATGTTAAGCGAGCGTGTATAGGCCTTGCCAAAGAAATGCAGAAACTCTGTATGCTGTGAGACAATGCAGGCTCAGGATCGCCCGCACCAGCGTGTAGTTCGATAAGCTCGTGGACTATGCGATTAGAACGGTCGTGTTTGATAACCGGGCTATCATAGAACTCTTCCCAAATCTTTGTAAGTTCAGGGTACTTTTCAGGTGCTTGATATGCCGCTTGCAGAATGTACTCTTCAGAGTGACTGATGCTCAAGCGCAATTCGCCTGCGAGTAATGCGAATGCCATAGCGTTCCAATCTTGGTTCGGGCCGAATGCTGAGCGGCCATTGTGTTGGGTTCTGGGTCAGGTGGGCATCAAAGAGGACAATGTCAGCTCAGTCCGCATAGCCACGTTCGTTGATTTGGGCCACCGCGTCCCGTTTGAACTCGTCACTGGAATTGCCCGTACCCATCATGGCCTCCTTGCCTCAAAATTAGGGAAGAAGGCGTCTGCAAACCTAGCGGCTATTCAAATAGACCAAAGTTCTTTACGGACATAGGGTTCGATATTGAAGGTTTGGGCCATGGTACAGTGCTTCCGAGGCACGTTTCGGGTCGTTAGACAAAAATGGCAGATAGTAACATACGCAGAATAGTACAGTTCGAATACGCGAGGTTAAATGGTGTGGTCGAAACCGAATCCAGCCCAGGTTTCGCTGGTCGAGTTGAGTTCATTGTTGTCGCAGATTCGCCTTTAACTGATGTCATGAAAAAATCCGAAGAAATTTTGAAATTGATAGACGAAATTTCGATTGATGGATGGCCCTCTCTAGAGGAGTGGAAGTCTTCTTTTCCAGCTTGGTTTATGCAGAAATTTGAGCGTGAACTGACTCCAGATGAAGCAAACGCAGCGTTGCGAGAATGGCAACTTTCTCGAAGTGATGATTCGAAAATTGCTGGAGATGAGCTTGAAGATTCATGGACCTTCTCAAATTGGATACATTGGTTTGAGCACGAGAATCGCTCATGGTTTTGGTCTCACGAAGAGATAGAAAGTCAGTCTAGGGCAAGACTGTTTGTCGATTTCATCGAATACCCTTTTGCTTGGGGAGCTTTAGACTGGTTGTTGAAATGTTGTGGTGCTACATCATTAGAAGAGATTTCGATTGAGAGTTGAAGTGATCCTCCCCTTTGAAGTGGTCCATCGTTATGTTTATTGAAAACGGAGGATCATGAATGTCTACGAAACGTCATAAGCGGGAAGAAATTGTCTCGAAGTTGCGGCAGGTTGAAGTCCTTGTCGGCCAGGGAATGCCGCGTATTGATGCCATCCGGCAAGTTCGCATATGCTTCTGTTCAATAAGGTGTTTCGTTCGGAACACCTACTTGCTTGTTTTCCGCCCATCAAACCGTGACGAACATGGCTTTCAGGTAGGGTCAGGACCCATTAATTAAAGAACTCCGAATGACGGATCCGAGCCCTAACAGGTCGTGCGAAACTTGCTTGCCAATGAAGAGATTTCCTCGACCTTAGTCTCAATTTTTCGCGTTATCGAAGTGGCATTTGTTTCTGCCTCGGAACGCTCTTTCGGAAGTTGTTTGGTGATGCCAATCGCCCACACTGCCGATTCGGGAACTCGATTCCAATCACCTTCGAACATTGGGTCTATCAGGAAGACAACAAAGACTGTGAGGTCTCTAGGCGACCAGAGTGACCTGAGCTCCCAGATTTCTTTGGCCCACCAACAATCACTTGCCAGTTCGACAGGATGAATGGACCAGCCTGTTTCGTTGAAGGCATCTCTGATCTTAGCAAAACGACTCATCCGCTAACACTGAACCAAGACCCGTTGGTCAGCAATGTCCGCATTGCTGACCTTCGTGGTTGATTGATCGCCTTCAGGGATTCCGCCGAAAGTGGACATCGGCGTTCATCTTTTTTAAGTACACGTCCTAGATAGGTCGATGTTCCTCGTTCGCGCCGTAATGCGACAGGAACATCGCGACGCAGTCGTTCATGATGCCCTCTGTCTCCGGTTTTTCTCCCATCAGGAACTCCGGCCAGAAGAAGAAGTTCTTCACAAGAGCGAGAAGCTGGCTGGCAGCAAAGGCCGGATCCGCTTTTCTCAGGGCGCCTGCATCCATCGCATCGGCAATCAACTTCGTGACCGGATAATCATGCGCGGCGGCCTCCGCCAGGAACGCCCGCGACCGATCGAGGTCCCGGAGGAACTCGGAAATGATCATGCGGTTTACCCCGATTGCCTCCTCGTCGGTGATCACCGCCACGTATCGGTTCAAAGCGTCAACAAGCTGATCACTCAAAGGCCTGTCCGGGATGAAGTCGACCGGTGCCATAGCGCAATTGCGGGCGAGCATGATTTCCGTAATCGCGTCGAAGAGGTCTTCCTTGCTCTCGAAATGATTGTAGAGCGTCCGGCTTGAGACACCCGCCCGCTTGGCGATCCGTGTCGTGTTTGCCCCGAGGAATCCCTGTTCACGAAACTCCGCAATTGCGGCTTCGATAATATTTTCTCTTTTCTTTTCAGTCAGTTTCACGTGTTTACGCCAGTTTTCTCGAGAAAAGTAAAATTTGTTGTTTACATTTTTGTAAAGCCGTCCTAAATGTAAACTCACAATTTTACCTTTGCAACACCAAGCCAGGAGACAGTCATGTCTGGCAAGACTCCCTTCGGTCCGGAAGGCTGGACGCCCGCGCGTATCGGCGATCTGACGGGCAGGACATTTATCATCACGGGCGCCAATGGAGGCGCCGGTTTCGAGGCCACTCGCGTGCTTCTCTCAAAAGGTGCGCGCGTGGTGATGATGAACCGCAGCGCGGAACGGTCAGCCGCAGCCATTGGCACCCTGAAGGCGGAATTCGGACCGGACGCAGAGGTGAGCTTTGTGCGCATGGATCTTGCCGTGCTCGCAAGCGTCCGCGAAGCGGCAGCGGAGCTTCTGGAAACAGACACCCGGATAGATGCCCTGATCTGCAATGCCGCCATCGCGCAGGTCGCGACCCAACAGCTCACCGTGGACGGATTTGAAAGCCAGCTTGGCGTCAACCATTTCGGCCATTTCCTGCTGTGCGCTCTGCTCTTTGAGCGGATCGAGTCGTCTTCGGGCCGCATCGTCGTTGTCGGCAGCAACGGTTACAAGATGGGCGACAACCGCATCCGCTTTGAGGATCTGAACTATGATCAGAATTACTCTGCGTGGAACGCCTACGCCCAGAGCAAGCTGGCACAGATGATGTTCAGCTACGAATTGCAACGCCGCGTGCAGGGGGCGGGCAGAAATGTGGAGGTCCACGTCTGTCATCCGGGTGCATCGCGCACCGGCCTGATCCGGGACACGGCGGGCATTGTCACGCGGTTTCTCGCCGTCATGCTTTCACCACTGGCGCAGTCCGCCGAGCGAGGCTCGTGGCCCGAAGTCATGTGCGCGACGGAAGAGGGACTGGAACCAGCGACCTATTACGGGCCGACGCGTTTTGAGATGGTCGGCCCGGTTGGCGTGTGCCCGCTGAAGGAGTTTGTCCTCGATACACAGCAAGCCCGTGATTTGTGGGCACTCTCGGAGGAAAAGACCGGCGCAGAGTGGCGTCTCTAAGGTCATAACCCTGGCTGCGTCAGCCGCAGATCCGGCACCGGTGTACATCCCGAAATCAGATCGATCCTGCCTCGACCATGTAATTGTTGGCCGAGCACATGGCGGCGTCATCCGAAGCCAGAAACAGGACCATGCGTGCCACATAGACGGGGTCGATCAGGTCCGGAAGGCATTGGCGCTTGCGGTGCGCGTCCAGTGCCTCGGGCGTCGCCCAGAGTTCTTTTTGGCGGTCCGTCATGATCCAGCCGGGAACAACGGTGTTGACCCGGATGCGGTGATCGCCGAGGTCCCGCGCCATGGTTCGTGTCAGGCCGTGGACCGCTGCCTTGGCCGTTGCGTAGGACGGAAAACCACCGCCGGCTTCCCACCAGGAATTCGATCCCATGTTGATGATCGAGCCGCCGCCATTCGCGATCATGTCCGGGGCAATTGCCTGGATCGCAAAGAACATGTGGCGGAGGTTGGTGGCCTGGCGTTCGTCCCAGTAGTCTGGCGTGACGTCTTTCCAGTTGTGACGGTCGTCCCGGGCGGCATTGTTGACCAGCACCTGACAGGGGCCGATCCGTCCGGTCAGTTTCGCAAGTGCAGCCTGCATCGCGGAGATATCCCGCAGGTCGCAGATCTCGTAGTCGATATTCTCAGCCGTGCCGGCCAATGCAGCGCTTGTCGTCTCGTCGAGATCAAGGAACCCGACGCGGGCACCCTGCCCGGCGAAGGCCTTGACGATTTCGGCGCCGATGCCCTGCGCGCCGCCGGAAACGACCACACTCTTGTTTTTGAGGCTTGGATAGATTGCGAAGTCCGGCATCGTGTTTCCTGTTCAGCTTTGCAAGTAATCGACAGTCTGCGCCCAAAGATCACGAGAAACAGGTCTGGTGCAAGTTCACCTGTCCGGGATCAACGACGATTTGATCTCCGGAGCGGCGGTTTGGCTTGGCCGGTGAAGGCCCCTCCGCCCGTCAAAGAGCCGCCGAGCGGGCGAAAACACCCGCTTCCGGCGGTCCATCAACGACCGACGCACCTCGGTGAGCGATTCAGACGGGCCTATTGCTGCTTCACGTAAGAGACACCGTTCTGGCCGTGCCGGTTGGTCCAGGTGAAGGACCTCGGACCTGTGATGAAGATCTGGTGGCCCGACGGTGTGTTGTAGGTGTTCGGACCGCTTCGGATAAAGACCGCTGTCTTTCCCTGAACATCGCCGCCTGCGACGCGGGTCATGTAGATCTGATTGCCGGTGACCTCGACGCGATCCATCATGGCGCGTCCGTCTTTCCAATAGCCAAGATACATGCCGCTGTGGAGCGGTTGATAAAAGCCCTGCTGAGCTTCAGCGCCCATCGGTGCCAATGCGGCTCCGGCGGCGAGACCGCCGAGCAATGCCAGAAACTTCCGCCTTGTCTGTCCCGGTTTCGCCTTCTTTGCACCGCTATCTTCAGAATGTCTAATCGTATGAACTGGCATATCTCTTTCCTCAAAACAAAAGTGTCGCGGGCCGGGCTGTCGCGCCCGTTTTCCGTTGACTGGTATGAGGATGAGATAAGTTGCCAGGTAGAGTTGCCCCATGGGGTCATTCCCCCATTCGCTTTGGGTCGGCAATGACGGTTTGTGCCTTGCCGGACATGCGGTTGCGCACTTGCCGTTGCCCACAGGGTCCTGTGCGCGGGGGGAACGAAGGGCTGCTCTTCAGTGCGCCGGCTCGGAGCGTGTCGCAAATGCGTGGGACCGCGCCACGATCTGTTTGACAACCTCGAGTTCCTCGTTGTCGCGCGGTGAAAACACCATGATCAGGCCCGGCGGATAATGCCCCATGGTGACAAGGAAGTGGTCTTCGCCCCACCCCGCTGCAATGACGTTCCTTGCATCTTCTGCGGACAGTTTCACATGCATGCTGCCATTATCCGGGTGCGGGTGAATATGAGCGAATTCGCGGCCAACCATGAAGGCGTCGGGATTGCAGTTACAGCCTTCGTGCAGAACAAGAGCGCGGGCTCCTGGCACGGAGATGCCACTATGTTCGTTGTTCACATCAGGCAGAGAAAAACACCAGTCGTGAAGTCGTTCGATCACGTCGTCGGGCCCGTGCTGCGTCAGTTGTGAGTGCGGGATCTGCCGGGTCGTTTCCGGTTTTGGCCCGCTGCGCAGAGGCCAGTTTTCTTTGCTGCTCATGGTCACCCCATTGATTGTTCTCAAACAACATGACTATCAATAAGCGCAAAGAAAATGACCACATATGCAAATGGAGTTTGCATGAAAGCACAGAGGCTGCGCAGTGATCAAAAACTTGACTGGTCGGACATACCCTACATCCTGACTGTTTGCGAAGCAGGAAGCCTCGCCGGTGCGGCGCGTCTCCTGGGGGTCAACCATTCCACCGTTTTTCGAAGGGTTGAAAGCGTCGAGGCACGGCTGGGTGTGCGTCTTTTTGAACGCCGGCGTAGCGGCTATGTGATGACGCCTGCAGGCGAACTTTTCCTGAAACAGGCCAGCGTTTTGCGCGACGGCATGGACAGGATCGAGCGGGAACTGAGCGGTAAGGACTTGAGGCTGGAAGGTCCCTTGACCGTCACAACAACCGACTCGCTGCTTCACAGTCTCGCGCCGGTCTTCGCGGCGTTTCAGGCAAGGCATCCGGATATCGAATTGCGGCTCCTGTCGGATGTGCGTGCACTCGATCTGATGCAGCGCGACGCCGATATCGCCTTGCGTCCGACACCCGACCCGCCTGAGCATTGGATCGGTCGCAGACTGTCGCGTCTTTCTTTCGCCACTTACGCGCACCGCGACTATTGGCGGGATGCACGTCATCTTGCCCCGGAACACCTGCGATGGGTGCTGCTTGGCGACGATCTTCATCAATCGCCGATGAGCAGGCTCGCAATGCAGCACCGTGCCAAAGAGGCGAAAGTCACGATCGCCAACACGATGATGAGCGTGTTTGCCCTGGTACAGTCCGGAACCGGGATCGCGGCAATGCCCTGTTATCTGGCTGAAGGGAACCCTGGTCTGGTCCGCGTTCACGAGCCTGATGCGAGCGCAAACTGGGATCTCTGGCTGCTCGCGCATCCCGACGTGCGCCGCAGCGCTCGCGTCAATGTATTCTACGACCATGTGGCTCGACAGGTGACAGACGAATTCCTGGGTGCGCCCCCGCGTTAATGCACCTTCAGAGCCGTGCCGTTGCCTTTTGAGCTGTTGGGGCTTTGAGTGTTTTCATCTGGTGCGTGTTGAGTTGCAGGCCGAACCGGTCAATGGTCCAGTTTTGCGAAAACTGGCCTCGCGGCGGCTGTATGCTGACCTGCGAGCAGTCTTCTGAGGCAGGGAGAACGGTATGGTGATTTGCATTTTCGGCGTCCGCTACCGGGACGACATCGACTGGGAACTGCACAGGACGCTGAACGAGGACATGGCGCATGCGGTCGCCGGAATGCCAGGCTTCATATCCCTCAAGTTCTACAAGGCGGATGATGGCGATCAGATCGGCATTATACGCTTCCAGACGCGCGCAGATCTGAAGAGCTGGCGCGATGATGTTGCCCACAGAGGCGCCTGGGGACATGCCCCGAAGCTCTATCACGAGTTCTGGGTCCAGAACGCGGAAACATTCGACGATTACGTCTGGGTCGATGGCGTGCACCGTGACGGTGATCAGACCGACCGCTTCCAGATGACGGCCGCCGATGTCCTGAAATCAATTGCAACCGATCGGTCCTGATCCGCAGTTGTGCAAGTCGGTGCGCATGACGGCTGGTGGCTGACTTCCGTCGGAAGCCTGTCATTCCGGCTGAAGCGCAGCGCGAGCCTGGACCGGGGAGGCAATGGCCCGCCGGCTCTTTTGGCGGCCGTTGCGGTAGACTGCGGTATCCCCGTCGCGGGGTTCAATTCGTTCGTCGGGTGTGACGAATAAGCAGCGGGTGCATTTGCTGCCAGCGTACCGCATCTGATTTTAAGGCTCTGCCAATCGTCAATCTCATCCTGAGGAGGCGCGTGAGCGCCGTCTCGAAGAGGAGCTGACAGAGCTCGTATACGGGGCCTAGCCTTCAAGGCTTCGCTTTGCACCGCACCTCACCTCACGATGAGGCGGAGTTACGCGAAATTCCTGCGCAGTCTCATTCGCTCTCTTCGCTCCCGTCGCAATCCGAATGCGTCCGATCCAGGCGCTGGAACACAGGCCATGGGCATAGGAGTTACATAATAGTAGATTGTTGACAATCTACTATTAGCGCGCTTTTATGGCATGAGACGCGCGCTTCCCAAACGGCGCCGGTTGCGAAAAAAGGGGAACCCAGAGATGAAACTGAACCGTCGAACAGTTCTGACCCTCACCGGAGCCACTGTGGCTTCAACGCTGGTCGCAAGTGGGATTCCGGCGCTTGCCGCCGGGTCCCTGGACGACATCAAAGAGCGTGGCAAGCTCCGCGTCGGGGTGACCCAGGCGCCGCCCTGGTACTCAAAAGACCCGTCGACCGGTGAATGGTCATCGGGTGTCGGCGTGTCCGCCGGCAAGGCCATGGCCGAGGCGCTTGGCGTGGAGTTCGAGCCCGTGGAAGTCACATGGGGAACGGCAGTCGCCGCGCTGCAGAGCAACAAGATCGATGTGATGTTCGTTCTGGATGCAACGGAAGAACGCAAGAAAGCTGCCAGCTTCCCGGACAATCCGCTGCTTTACTATTCGCTTGCCGTTCTGGCCAAGGACGACGTTCCGGTCACATCCTGGGAGGATCTCAACAAGCCGGAGATCAAGATCGCCGTGCCGCAGGCGACCAGCATGGACAAGTTCCTGACCGAAAATGTCGGCAATGCGGATATTCAGCGCTTCCCGGGCAATACGGAAGCGATCGCAGCGTTCCAATCCGGGCGCGTCGATGCGGTTTGCCTGTTCCATCCGCCGCTGATCGCCGCGCGCCAGAAGCTTGGGCGCGGCAAGATCGTTGTCCCGTCTCCGGTGAAGTCGAACCCGACCAGCGCCGCCGTGCGTAAGGGCGACACGGACTTCGTCGCGTTTGTCGATGCGCAACTGGCGGACTACTACCAGTCGGGCCAGATCCAGAGCTGGTACGAGGAATTCCTCTCCGGCTTCGGTCTCGACCCGAAATCCGCTCCACCGATCATCAAGGAACTTTTGTGAGCCGCGCGGGCTGATCATGTACGAGTGGGACTTTTCACCGGTACTTGCGGAAGGCGGCTTTCTCCTCGTCGGCTTCCGTAATACCTTGATCCTGACCGCGACGGCGCTCTCGGGCGGGCTGGTGGTCGGTCTTCTGCTGGCGTTCGCGCGCCTGTCCCACAAGCGCTGGCTCAACATTCCGGCAGGGGTGGTGATCGAGGTCTTCCGCACGACACCTCCTCTCGTACAGCTGTTCTGGTTCTATTTCGGCCTGCCGATCGTGCTTTCGGTCGAAATGACGCCGTTTCTCGCCGCCTCGTTGACCTTCATGATCCAGAGTGGCGCATTCTTCGCCGAGATCTTCCGGGCGGGCATCGTGTCGATCGAGCGCGGTCAGTGGGAAGCCGCCAAGGCGATCGGTATGACCTACAATCAATGCATGCGCAGGATCATCCTGCCCCAGGCCGTCAAGCGGATGTTCCCGTCCATGATGGAACGGTCCATCGAGTTGATGAAGACAACGACGCTGGTGGCTACTGTGTCCTATGCCGACCTCCTGTTCCAGGCGAACGAGCTGGCCCAGAAGACCTTCCGTCCGCTGGAAGTGTTTACCGTCGTTGCCCTGATCTACTTCGTGTCGATCTCCTTCATCAGCTTCGTCGCATCGCGCATGGAGCGCCGTTTTGCCAGGAGCGGTGAGTTCACGCCATGAGCTATATCTGGAACTTTCAGGACGTCTTCGACAACTGGTATGCGCTCGCGATCGGGGCGGCGGGAACGCTCAGGCTGTTCGTTGTCTGTCTCGTGCTCGGCATGGGACTGGGCCTGATCATCGCCCTTGGGAAACGTTCGAAAAACCGCCCGATCCGATGGCTTGCAACGGCGTTCGTTGAGTTCTTCAGGAACACGCCGGTACTCGTGCAGATCCTCTGGTTCTATTACGCACTGCCGATTATCGCTCCGATCGAAATCGGTCCGTTTCTGGCGGCAATCCTCGGGATTTCGTTGAATTCCGCGGCCTATTCGGCGGAGATCTACCGGGGCGGCATTCAATCCATCGAACCAGGCCAATGGGAAGCTGCCAGAGCGATCGGCATGACCGGGCTCCAGACCTTGCGCCGGGTAATCCTGCCGCAGGCAATAAGACGCATCATTCCGGCCCTGACCAATCGTGGTGTCGAGATTTTCAAGATGACCACGCTCGCGTCGGTCGTCGCGTATGTGGAACTCTTGCAGCAGGGCAAACTGATCGCCTCGCTCAGCTTCAATCCGCTTGAGGTCTATACAGTGATCGCGGCCATTTTCCTCATCATTCTCTATCCGATCGTGCGCCTGACCTATGCGCTCGAGCGCCATCTTGCACGGAGTGACTGACGTGAACGCACCTGTTCTCAGATTGTCCGGTTTCGGTAAACAGTTCGGGTCGCTGCGTGTCTTCTCGAATATCGATCTCGATGTCATGCCGGGCGACCGCATTGCCATTCTGGGCGCTTCGGGTTCCGGCAAGAGCACGCTGTTGCGCTGTATCAACGTCTTGGAAACACCAAGCGAGGGGCGCCTCGAACTGGATGGAGACACTGTCGGTCAGCCGTCGCGCTCGGGGGACATGCGCTTTTCAGAGCGAGAGCTGTGCGCCTTGCGGCAGCGGGTCGGCATGGTGTTTCAGCAGTTCAATCTCTTTCCGCACATGACGGTCGCCGGCAACGTCGCCGAAGGACTGAAGACGGTGCGCGGTGTTTCGGCTCAAAAGGCGCAGGAACGAGCCGTGACGGAACTGCAGCGCGTCGGCCTTGCCGACAAGGCCGAGACATTCCCCTCCCGCCTGTCCGGCGGACAGAAGCAGCGGGTCGCAATCGCGCGCGCCCTGGCGATGGATCCGGAGATCCTTCTGTTCGACGAGCCGACATCCGCCCTCGACCCGGCGCTGGTCGGAGAGGTGCTTGGGGTTATCGAACAGCTGGCGACAGAAGGGCGCACCATGCTTCTCGTCACGCATGAAATCGGCTTTGCCTATCACTTTGCGACGCGGATCCTGTTCCTGGCCGAAGGCGGCATTTACGAGAGCGGGACACCCGACGACGTCCTCAAGAACCCGAAACGCCCTCTGACGCAGCAGTTCCTTGCAGAACACCGGCGCTTTCAGTTTTAGATCTTTTCTGGAGACCATTTCGATGAACACGTCTGCAAGTGCGCAAGGCTATGTCGCGGATCCGCGGAACGAAACCGTCCTGGTCTATGTTGACGGAAAGCTGGTACCGCGCAGCGAGGCCGTTGTCTCCGTTTTCGACAGCGGGTTCGTTCTGGGGGACGGCGTCTGGGAAGGCCTGCGGGTCATCGACGGGCGTGTTCTCCAGCTTGATGCGCATCTTGAGCGCATGTTCGAGGGGGCCAATTCCATTGCACTCGACATTGGCCGCTCCCGGGACGACCTGAAGAACGCCATTCGTCAAACGCTTGCTGCCAACGGCATGACCGACGGAGTTCATATCCGCCTGATGGTCTCGCGCGGGCTTAAAAGCACACCGAACCAGGATCCGAGATTCGTGATTGGAAAGGCGACCGTCGTGATCGTGGCTGAATACAAGTCGCCCCGGCCCGACGCAAAGACGAAGGGACTTTCGCTGTTCACGTCGACCTTCCGCACCAGCGGGCCAGACGTCTTCGATCTTCGGCTGAACTCCCACAGCCGGCTCAACCTGATCCAGGCTCTCATCCAGGCAATCAATGCGGGGGCGGACGAAGCCCTGATGCTCGATCCGCGCGGGTTCGTCGCAAGCTGCAACTCAACGAATTTCTTTATTGTCAGGGGGCGGGAGCTTTGGACGTCCACAGGGTCCTTCTCCTTCAAGGGGCTGACGCAAAAGGCGGTGATCGATAGCTGGCAAGGCAACGGCAATGTTGTCCGCGAAAAGGACTTCACTCTCGCAGAGGCTTATTCGGCAGATGAGGCTTTCATTACGGGCACGCTCGGAGGCGTTACCCCCGTCGTACGCATCGACGGGCGCACTATTGGCAGCGGCTTGCCGGGAATGGTCACGTTGGAAGCCTCAAAGGCTTACAAGGACTGGGTCTTGCGCTAGAACAAGAGGAAAGCAAACTGCAGCAATGCGCCAGCCAAAACCGAACAAGTGCACGGGGCCATGAACAAACCGCAACTGATGTCGCAAAACCGGGTCAAACCCGTCAAGCGCGAGACGTTCAGCAACCAGATTGCGGCCAACCTTCGCCGTGCGATCATCAGCGGTGAGATCGAGTCCGGCAGCCAGATCACCGAATCCGACCTCGCCGCGAGGTTCGGCGTGAGCAGGGGGCCGCTGCGCGAGGCCATGGGGCAAGTCGCGGCCGAAGGCCTGATCGAGACGATTCCCTACACCGGCACACGCGTTCTCAAGCTGTCGCCAGAGGATGTCAGGGAAATCTATTCACTGAGAACCGCGCTGGAGACGCTCGCATTCCGCGAACTCTGGGATCGCCGGGACGATGCCTTCGCGCGTGAACTGGAAATCCGGCACAAGGATCTTCTTGCGACGCTCGAACTTGATGATCACGTGGCCTCGAGCGAGGCTGAAGTGCGGTTTCATTCGCTTGTCTACGAAATGAGCGGGCACAAGCTGCTTCTGGAAAGCTGGCGCCGCATCGCCGGGCGGCTGCAGCTTTACCTCGCCGAGCACCAGAGGGCGCACGGCCGCAAGGGTCCGATCGTGGATGCGCATGAACGCTACCTGCAGCTTGCACTTGGCGACCGGCTGGATCTCATGCTCAAGGAAATCGATGCCCACATGCAGCGTGGGGTCACGCAGATCGAACAGTATCTGGGCGTTGCCGAGTAGCGGGTTTGCGATCGCTATCCGTAGGACGCAGCAATCTGTTCCCAAACCTCCATCGGATCTGTCGCATCAGAAGGTCTTTCGGCACGGCGGAACCAGTAGCCCGCATTGCCGAGATCGCCTTCGATCAGGTGACACAGAGCATGGACCCAGTCATGCGCCCTTTCGCCTTCCGCATTCTGGCAGATCATGTGAGCCTTCTCCCATTCCGGTCCTTTGCGGAGATTGCCCTTCCGGAGCCACCAAAGAGCCTTTTGGGGAGCTGAAAGGTCTGCGGGAGGTTCGTCGGGCGATGTGTCCGTCAGTCGTGCGTCTGGCATTTGCCGCTCCTGAAGTCGTCAATTCTTATGCAACCATTGCCTTTCCGCTACGATATTTGAAGAAAAAATCGCCAGATCTGATCTTTGTCGGTTAAGAACGGAGGAATGAGCGAGTCGAACGTTAGAAAAGCCAATCCAACCGTGCAGGACGTCGCGCGTGCGGCCAAGGTCTCCACGGCAACGGTCAGCCGGGCGCTTTCCGCGCCTGAGCGCGTTTCGGTCAAGACCCGCGACAAGGTGGCAAGGGCAGTCGAGGAAACAGGCTATGTGCTCAATCACGCCGCGCGAAATCTGCGCCGGCGCGACACGGGCACCATCGTGGCGCTGGTTCCCGACATCGGCAACTCTCATTTTTCCAACATCCTTCAAGGCATAGAGACGGTTTGCGCTGCAAAGAATCTGAAGGTCCTGATTGCAGACACGCGCAAGCCCTCCATGTCGCGTTCGACCATCAGTGATTTCTTCAGCAAGAACAATTGCGACGGCATCGTTATCCTTGACGGGCATTTCTCGATATCAGACGTCCGCATGATGAACCCGGAGCTGCCGCCAATCGTGGCCTGCGGCGAATGGAGCGACGACCCGGCCGTGCCGATCGCCGTCGTGGACAATCTGCTTGGCGCGCGTCTTGCCGTCTCCCATCTCCTTGAATGCGGACACACGAAAATCGGACATGTCACGGGATCGCTGACCCACAAGCCAGGAAGAGACCGGCTTGAGGGCTTCCGGACAACGCTGACCGGTGCAGGCCTTGATCCGGAAAAGGCCTGGGTGTTCGAAGGCGACTACACGCTGGATGCCGGGGAGAAGGCAGCCAAGGCTTGGCTCCGCTTGAAGAACCGCCCCTCGGCAGTTTTCTGCGCGGCCGACCGGATGGCCTTCGGCTTCATTTGCGCGTTGAACGAAGCCGGCGTAAGCGTGCCCCGGGACGTTTCGGTCGTCGGCTTCGACGATATCGATATTGCCGGTCACTTCGTGCCGCCGCTGACGACGGTTCACCAGCCGCGCCGCGCTGTCGGCGAACAGGCGGCCCGCCTTCTGCTCGACCTTCTTGAAGGCGCGCCGCCCGAGCAGGGAAGCATTCAGCTGAAGCCCTGGCTTGTGGCCAGAAAGAGCACCGCAGCACCGTCATAGATCTGCAGCGCAAATCCCGGAAGAAGCCTGGTGCGGTTTGCGAGTTTGAAGATGGATTCGGAAACCGCAGGAGCAATGATGCGAACTTCAAACTCACCGCACTAGTAGCCGGTCAGATCCTCCGGCTGGAAACCCTTGGCCGGTGACGGCTTGGTACCGAGAATGTTCTTCAGGATGTTGTTCATCGTCGCCCGGTCGTTGTCGAAACCGCCATGGGTCTTGCTGTCCGTGATCGTGTCGCCGCGTCCGGCATAGTGGAGCTTGTGGGCTGCCTTCAGGGAGAGGTCCTCGCTAAAGTTTTCCATTCCCAGAAGCGGCATCTTGCGCTCATCCTCAAAGGCGTTGGACACGAGATAGAGAAGTGACTTCCTGTAGGGCCCAACCGAATCGTCCTGTTCGCGCTGGTCGATCAGGTTGTATTGCACCAGTTGCGCGATATCCGATGCGGCTTGCTTGCCGCCAATTCTGGGATGATAGAATTTTTTGAAGAAATCTATGGTGCAGGCAGGTGCCATCAGCGAGCAGGACTGGACCGGTTCGGAGAGCGGATTGACGGAATTGAGCCGATCGAGCAGGTGGCCGAGAAAGATGCCTCCGGCGCTGTGACCGACTAGATGGATCTTGAGCGGTTTTTGACGTTTGGCGTTGCCCTTGAGCAGTATGTTCAGGGCTTTGCTTCCGCCGCCCGACGCAAGAAAAGACTGACCCGCGTCGCGTTTCATGTCACGCCATATGGCGCGTCCGGGAAGCCGCACCGTTGTTTCGAACACGCGGTCGAAAAAATCCGAGACGCTGCCGACGCGGGCGGCTGCCTTGGCGTTCGACGCAAAGATGATGTCTCCGAGAGTCTCGAAAAATCCCGTTTCCCACATGAAGTGGATCGGGTAGATGCCATTACGCTTGAACACCTCCTTCATCTTTCTGACGCGGTTCGCGGAGGCGTTCTGGTCGTTCAGGCCGCCATGCGCATAAAACACAAGGTGTTTGTAGTCCCGTCCGGCCGTCGCCTCTTCATCAGCCAGAAAATTCGCGGTTTCCTGGAGACTTGCAACGGGGGTCGGATATTTTCCGGTTTCAACGAGGTTGCCGTCATCGAGATGAATGATATGACCGACGATCTCCTCGTGGCGTGGGCCGCGTGCGGTCGGAGAGCCCAACAGGTTCCGGCTGCCATCGTCAGGGGACTGGACCGTTAGGTCGAAGGAATCCGGGGTTGGAACATTGAGCCGCAGAACCCAGGCATCCATGATATTTGCCGACCAGTCCTCGTAGCGCCAGCGGGCGATCCCGGGCTGTCCGTTGAAGCCGCCCCATTGTTCTCCCCAGGAATTTTGGATCAGGAAGCCCTTGTCGTCATACCCGACGATGATGAAGGCGTGACCGCCCTCCGTCACGTTGGAGGTTGCAATGTCGCCCCGGCGCGGGCGCTGCCAGCCGCGGTGGACCATCGCGGACGCATAGATCACGCCGGTTTCATTCAGTGCTGCGTGATAGTCGATGATCTGCGGGCGGAGGCGGAAATACGCTCCAAGACCGACATTTCTGGCATCCTCGGCCTGATGTTTCTTCAAGTACCAATTGCGCTCGCCCTCGACATAGGGTGCCAGGTCTTCGCTGCAGACGCCGTTGTTGAAGAACCCTTTGAGAGCTGCCCTAATGCTGGAGCCCTCATAATCCTCTCCGGGCCATTCGTCGTTGAGCTTGGCCATTTCGTAGAGCATGCGCGCGCTGGCAATAGGAGCCTCAACAGGGTTTGAGAGTTGGCTGTGCCGTTTGCGGTTCAGGAAGGTGATCGCGCTTGAAAGCGCAAAGCCGGTGCAGGATCCTTCGCCTCCCTGGTCGCGGATCGGACTGAGGTCCGGATCAGGCGGATCCATGGAGAGTTTCAGACCAAGCAAAGCAGGCTCATACATGCGATCACGCAGGTCGATCGCATCCCGTGGAACATTCAGGATACGCTGGCCGAGAGAAGGACCGGTAACAGGCTGTGAAGCCTTGGCCGCGGGTGCTTTCTTTTTTGCTGCCTTGGATCTTGGTTTTTTGACTTGTTTCGCCTTGGCTGGACGCTTGGCCATACCGTCTCCCCCTCGATAGCATTTATGGTTGTGTATAGGTTGTATTTTTTGATGCTGTGCGTCTGGCGAGTATAGGCGTGATCCTCGTATGGAGCAATTACCTAACGTAAGTTGGCGCGGTGACCGTGACTCGAACCGGGCTTGACCACAGGCTCTTCGCAGCCGCAGCGCAAATGCAACAATTGGAAATAATTGGATCATATTGCTGCAAATCAGCCGGTCTAGCGTCTCATCGAACGCGGGGAGACATGGTGCCTGGCCGTCTTCGACAAATTACCGGTTGAAGGTTAGGGCGGCACGCTGTTTCATACTCGTTCAAAGAACGACCCCGGAACCGGGGCACCTTCCAGATCGGCGGTTTCGTTCCCGTTGCTGCCGGTTGAACAAGAACGGATCAGCGAGGGACGTGTGAAAACAGGTCCTGACAAGCCGGTCCAAGGGGAAGAAACGAATAATGGCAGGGTCGAGCGGCACGTCGCCGAGCGGGGAAGATACCTTTCCGAAAATCCTCTTGCGCAATGCAAGGGTGTTTGGAAGCCGGACAGCGTTCCGGGAAAAGGACTATGGCATCTGGCAGAGCTGGACCTGGTCCGAGGTATGCGAAGAAATCCGCGCCTTTTCAATCGGGCTGAAATCACTTGGACTGGATGAGGGCGACAAGATCGCCATCGTCGGGTCAAACCGGCCGCGACTCTACTGGTCGATGGTTGCCGCCCAGGCGCTGGGCGCGGTTCCGGTTCCGGTCTATTCAGACTCCGTTGCCGAAGAAATGGCCTACGTTCTTGGCCACGCCGAGGTGAAGTTCGCGGTCGTCGAGGATCAGGAGCAGGTCGACAAACTGCTGTCCATGTCCGACGAAGTGCCCACCCTCAAGGACGTTGTCTACGACGAAATCCGGGGCCTGCGTGACTACGACCATACGCATCTACACTCCTATAAATCCGTGCAGGAAAAGGGCCGCGCCCTTCAGGCGGACAACAGCGCGCTTGCCGGCGAATGGGAGCAGGGATTTGCCGGTGGCAAGGGCTCTGACATTGCCGTGATGCTTTATACGTCCGGCACGACCGGACGTCCCAAAGGCGTCATGCTGTCCTTCGACAATCTGGCGATTTCGGCCCGGAACGCAAATGTGTTCGATCATCTGGACGAAACCGAGGAAGTGCTGGCCTACCTGCCAATGGCGTGGATAGGCGATCACGTGTTTTCGCTGGCACAGGCGTTCACGGCCGCCTATTGCGTCAACTGTCCGGAAGGCATGGACACGATCGATGTCGACCGCCGGGAAATTGCCCCGACCTATTTCTTTGCACCGCCGAGGGTGTTTGAAACCCTGCTGACACAGATCATGGTGCGCATGGAGGATGCGGGCAAAACCAAACGTGCCATGTTCAACTACTTCATGGATGTCGCGCGCAAGGCCGGTGAAAAGATCCTCAACGGCGAAACCGTGGCGTTTAAGGACCGGCTGCTTTACCGGCTCGGTGAGTTTTTCGTCTATGGGCCGTTGAAGAACCGGATGGGGCTGACGCGGATGAAAGTCGGTTACACCGCCGGCGAAGCTATCGGACCCGAGATTTTCCAGTTTTACCGCTCACTCGGCCTCAACCTGAAACAGCTCTACGGACAGACGGAAGCCAGCGTTTACATCACGCTGCAGCCGGACGGTGAGATCTTCGGAGACACGGTTGGCAAACCGGCTCCGGATGTCGAACTGAAAATCGCCGACAACGGCGAGGTCATGTACCGGTCCCCGGGCGTCTTTGTCGGTTACTTCAAGAATGACGAGGCGACGGAACAGACCAAGACATCCGACGGCTGGGTCCATACGGGCGATGCAGGCATCATTGCCGAAAACGGGCACCTGAAGATCATCGACCGGGCCAAGGATGTCGGCAAGCTCAACGACGGTGCCTTGTTTGCTCCGAAATACATTGAGAACAAGCTGAAGTTCTTTCCCAATATCAAGGAAGCGGTCGCCTTCGGCCACGAACGTGACATGGTTGCTGTGTTCCTCAATATCGACCTGACCGCTGTCGGATCCTGGGCGGAACGCAACAACGTCAACTACGCCTCCTATCAGGAACTCGCGGCCCATCCGGATGTCTACGCGATGGTGGAAAGCCATGTCGATCAGGTCAATCGGGACCTTTCGCGCGAGCCGATGATGGCAGGCGCCCAGATCAAGCGGTTCCTGATCCTGCACAAGGAACTGGATGCCGATGACGGGGAACTGACCCGGACACAGAAAGTGCGGCGGAGCTTCATCGCGGAACGCTACGAGCCTTTGATCGAAGCGCTCTATGACGGCTCGACCTCCAAGCACATCAGGACGGAAGTCACCTTCGAGGACGGCCGAAAAGGGGCGATTGAAGCCACGGTCGAGATCCGCGACATGAAAACCTACGATCCTGGCAAGGGCTATCAGGAGGCTGCCGAATGAACGCCTTTGCAACAGACATGACAACAGAGCCGACCGGTGCTGCCGAAACGTCGGCGCACGAGGAATTGCTGCGGGTCGACAACGTTTCACTGTCCTTCGGTGGCGTAAAGGCGATCACGGACATCTCCTTCGATATCCTGAAGGGCGAAATCAGGGCGATCATCGGCCCGAACGGTGCCGGCAAGACCTCGATGCTCAATGTCATCAACGGATTTTATCATCCGCAGGAAGGCACGATTACATGGCAGGGCAAGGAACGGCGCAAGATGAAGCCGTACGAGGCCGCGAGCCAGGGGATCGCGCGCACGTTCCAGAACGTGGCGCTCTTCAAGGGTATGACGACGCTCGACAACATCATGTCCGGGCGTTCCTTGAAAATGCACCGCAACTTCTTCTGGCAGCTGATCTGGCGCGGACCGGCAGAACGCGAAGAGATCGAACACCGCCGGAAGGTCGAGGACATCATTGATTTTCTGGAAATCCAGGCGATCCGCAAAACGCCGGTCGGGCGCCTGCCCTACGGCCTGCAAAAGCGGGTCGAGTTGGGGCGCGCCCTTGCCATGGAGCCGGATCTGCTTCTGCTGGACGAACCGATGGCCGGCATGAACCTGGAAGAAAAAGAGGACATGAGCCGCTTCATCCTCGACGTGAACCAGGAATTCGGCACCACGATTGCGCTGATCGAACATGACATGGGCGTGGTCATGGATCTGTCCGACCGCGTGGTGGTGCTCGACTACGGAAAGAAAATCGCTGACGGCCCGCCCGAAGAAGTGCAGGCGGACCAGAACGTTATCGATGCCTATCTTGGCGTCAGTCACTAGGGGAGAGTGAAACGATGCTCTACGACATTTTCATTGATCCCTTCGTGCAAATGTACGAAATGCCGGATTTCTTCCTTCAGGTCCTTTGGGAAGGATTTGTCGCCGGGATCCTGTACGCCCTGATCGCGCTCGGTTTCGTGCTGATCTTCAAGGCATCGGGCGTCTTCAACTTCGCCCAAGGCATCATGGTGGTGTTCGCCGGACTGACGCTTGTGGGCCTTAACGAAAACGGCGTTCCCGCCTATCTGGCGCTCGCGCTGACGATCGGTGCGATGGGCATTCTTGCTTATGGTGTGGAACGGGTGGTCATGCGGCCGCTCGTCAACCAGCCCGATATCATCCTGCTCATGGCGACCATTGGCCTGACCTATTTCCTGATCGGGTTCGGGGAGTTCGTGTTTGGCGGCGAACCGAAGCAGATGATCACCGAGGAACTCGGTTTGCCGACCGGCTCCACGGCGATCGAATTCGGCGATCGCGGTCTGATCATCCTGCAGCATATCGATATTGCGGCCGCCGTAATCGCGGTGCTGATGGTGGCGGCGCTCGGCATCTTCTTCAACAAGACGCGGATCGGCCGTGCGCTCCGGGCGGTTGCCGACGATCACCAGGCCGCACTGTCTGTCGGCATCTCGCTGAACCAGATCTGGGCCATCGTCTGGTTCGCGGCAGGGCTCGTCGCACTTGCGACCGGGATCATGTGGGGCGCGCGCTCGGACGTCTCGTTCGCGCTCGAAATCGTGGCCTTCAAGGCTCTGCCGGTGCTGATCCTCGGCGGCTTCACCTCCATTCCCGGGGCAATTGTCGGCGGCTTGATCATCGGGTTTGGCGAAAAGATCGGGGAGCTTTACTGGGGTGGTCTTGTCGGTGGCGGGATCGAGTCCTGGCTCGCCTATATCATCGCCCTGGTTTTCCTCCTGTTCCGGCCGCAAGGCCTCTTCGGCGAACGCATCATCGAGCGGGTATAAAGAATGTTTTATCGCGAAGCTGGCCAATTCAAGACGAGCTACAAGGCGGATCAGGCACTTATGCCGATCCTGCAGGACCGGGTCGGTCTCATGGTCATCCTGGCCATTGCCTTTGTGGTCATTCCCGTCTTTGCCAATGACTTCTTCCTGACGTCGATCATGATCCCGTTCCTGGTGTTTTCACTGGCGGCGATCGGGCTGAACGTGCTGACGGGTTTCTGCGGGCAGCTCTCACTGGGGACCGGAGCCTTCATGGGTGTAGGCGCATACGCGGCCTATAAACTCACGACGATATTCCCCGATGCCAATGTCATCGTCATGGTGCTGCTCTCCGGTGTGTTCTCGGCTGCGATCGGTGCCGTGTTCGGATTGCCGAGCCTGCGCATCAAGGGGCTCTACCTTGCGGTCACGACGCTTGCCGCTCAGTTCTTCCTGGAGTGGTGCTTCATCCGCATTCGGTGGCTCTACAACGACAACGCGTCGGGTGCGATCGAGATCCCGCATCGCGAAGCCTTCGGTTTCGTGGTGTCCGGTGCGGAGGCCACACCGATCGTGCGGTATTTCATCGTGCTCGGAATCACCATGCTGATCGCCTGCCTGATGGCGAATGTCCTGCGCGGACGCATCGGACGATCCTGGATGATGATCCGCGACATGGATATCGCCGCGGAACTGATGGGCATCCGGCCGCTGCAGACCAAACTCATGGCGTTTGCCGTCTCGTCCTATATCTGCGGTGTCGCCGGTGCGATGATGGTGTTCTTCTGGCTGAATGCGGCAGAGCCGTCGTCCTATTCGATCGCATTGTCGTTCCAGATCCTGTTCATGGTGATCCTGGGTGGTCTCGGCAGCCTGAGCGGGTCGTTCATGGGCGCAGCGTTCATCTGGATCCTGCCTGTGTTCCTGAAATTCATTCCCGGTACCATCGGGATCAACCTGGCTGCCGAAACGGTCGAACATGTCACGTTCATGATCGTCGGTGCCCTTATCATCTTCTTCCTGATCGTCGAACCGCACGGGTTTGCGCGGCTCTGGCAGATCGCGAAGCAGAAACTCAGGGTCTGGCCATTCCCCTACTAGGAGGCCAGTCATTTTGAACGTCATCCGGATTTGGACCGGTCCGGAGAGGAATGGCGCAACAGGTCTGGCGGTGCCGGATGGTCCGGAGCCGCATGGGAGGAGAAACATGAAACGCATCAAGCAAATTGCGCTGGGAACCGCTGTTGCGCTCGGGGTCGGAATTTCCGGCCTGGCCACAACGACGGTCGCTCAGGCTGAAGACAGCAATTATGTGCCGCTGCTGACCTACCGCACCGGTCCGTTTGCCGCGTCCGGCATTCATATTGCCAACGGCATGCACGACTACCTGAAAATGCTCAACGAGCGTGACGGTGGTATCGGCGGCGTGAAGCTGGAGCTCGAGGAATGCGAGACCGGCTACAATGCCCAGAAGGGCGTCGAGTGCTACGAGGCAACAAAGGGCAAGGGCGCGCTGGTCTACAACCCGTACTCCACCGGCATCACGCTGCAGCTGATCCCGAAAGCGGGTGTTGACAAGATCCCGGTCCTGTCGATGGGTTACGGCCTGTCCGCGGCCGCCGTCGGTTCCACGTTCCCCTGGGTCTTCAATGTGCCTGATACCTACTGGGACGGCGCGTCCGTCGTCATTAAGTATATCGGCGAGCAGGAAGGCGGTCTCGACAACCTCAAGGGCAAGAAGATCGGCTACATCTTCCTTGATGCCGGCTATGGCCGCGAGCCGATCCCGCTTCTGGAGCAGCTGGCCGAGAAATACGGCTTCGAGCTGTTGCAGTACCCGGTCGGCGTCAAGGAAATGCAGAACCAGTCGTCGCAGTGGCTGAACGTGCGCCGGGACCGCCCCGACTACATGGTCATGTGGGGCTGGGGTGCGATGAACCCGACAGCCATCAAGGAAGCCGTGAAGATCCGCTTCCCGATGGACAAGTTCATCGGTGTCTGGTGGTCTGCAGGCGATGACGACGCCGCTGCGGGCGGTGAAGGTGCCAAGGGCTACAAGGCCATGAACTTCTCCGGTGTCGGCAGCGATTTCCCGGCTCTTGATGACATCAAGAAGCACGTGATCGATGCGGGCCTCAGCTCGACCGATGCAAGTTCGATCGGCGGCACGCTCTATAACCGCGGCGTCCTGAACTCGGTGATCATTGCCGAGGGTATCCGCACCGCACAGGAGCTGACCGGCAAGAAGGTCATTACCGGTGCAGACATGCGGATGGGTCTGGAAGCACTCAATCTCGACGAAGCCCGTCTGAAAGAGCTTGGTCTTTCCGGTTTCGCGCATCCGATGAAGGTCACCTGTGACGATCACGCCGGAAGCCATCCGGTCTTCATCCAGGAGTGGGACGGTACGCAATGGCGTCAGGCATCGGGCTGGATCGAGCCGATGACCGACATCGTTCGTCCGCTTCTCGAAGCAGCTGCTGCCGAGTATGCGGAAAAGAACGCTCCCTGGCCGGAGCGTACCGAGCCCTGCCCGAACTGACAAGGCAGTCCGTTCCGCCGCGCACCTTGCGCGGCGGAGCATCCCAGGAGAGAGTTGAATGGCATTGCTGGATGTAGAACAGAACGGTTCGGACGGCGCACCTGACGCTGCGGAGACGATCCTTTCGGTGAACAATATCGAGGTCATCTACGACCATGTGATCCTTGTCCTGAAAGGTGTGTCGCTGACGGTTCCGAAAGGCGGCATTGTGGCGCTGCTCGGAGCGAACGGTGCGGGCAAGACGACTACCCTGAAGGCGATTTCCAATCTCCTGAGCGCGGAGCGCGGCGAGGTCACGAAGGGCTCCATTCTGTTCGATCAGGACGAGGTCCAGGCCCTGTCGCCGAACGAACTTGTCCGTCGTGGCTGTATCCAGGTGATGGAGGGCCGGCACTGTTTCGGCCACCTGTCCATCGAGGAGAACCTTCTGACCGGCGCCTATACCCGCAAGGACGGGCACGCCGCGGTCAAGGCCGATCTGGAGATGGTCTATAACTATTTCCCGCGGCTGAGAGAACGCCGCCAGAGCCAGGCAGGCTACACCTCCGGCGGCGAGCAGCAGATGTGCGCGATCGGACGCGCACTGATGAGCCGTCCGAAGATGATCCTGCTGGACGAGCCCAGCATGGGCCTTGCGCCGCAGCTTGTTGAAGAGATTTTCGAGATCGTCCGCCAGCTCAACGAAAAGGAAGGCGTTTCCTTCCTGCTGGCGGAACAGAACACCAATGTGGCGCTGAAATACGCGACCTACGGATACATCCTGGAATCGGGCCGCATCGTGCTTGACGGCGATGCCAAGGCGCTTCGCGAAAACGAGGATGTGAAGGAATTCTATCTGGGCGTTGGCGGCGAAGGACGCCGCTCGTTCCGGAATGTCAAACATTACAAGCGAAGGAAGCGCTGGCTGGCCTGACGGGTAAGTGACCCTGATGCCATAGACGCGGAGACGACCATGAGCGACCAACAGTTTGATGCGCGCGAGCGGCAGGACCCCGCTTTGCGCGAACGGGATCTCTTTGTCCGATTGCCGGAACTCATGGCACATGCCATGCGCCGCGCACCCGCCTGGGCCGAGCAACTGGAGGGCTGCGACCTGATGGGTGTTGTCGACCGCGTGTCCCTGGCTGCCTTGCCGATTCTGCGCAAGCCGGACCTCATGGAAAGGCAGAAAGCAAATCCTCCCTTCGGCGGATTTCTGGCAGGTGAATTGTCCGAAGCCGCACGCGTGTTCATGTCACCCGGGCCGATCTGGGAACCGCAGGCGCCGGGGCTTGACCCGTGGAACGGTGCGCGCAGTCTGTTTGCTGCCGGCTTCCGCAAGGGCGACACGGTTCTGAACGCGTTCTCCTATCACTTGACGCCGGGGGGGTTCATTCTCGACCAGGGGGCAATCGCGCTCGGCTGTACGGTCTTTCCCGCCGGTGTCGGTAACACCGATACGCAGGTGGAAGCGATCGAGGTTCTTAAACCTTCGGGCTTTGTCGGTACGCCCGATTATCTGAAAGTTCTCCTGGACCGGGGGCGGGAACAGGGCCGTGATGTTTCCTCCATCAAAAAGGCGCTTGTCTCCGGCGGCGCTCTGTTTCCGTCCCTCAGGCAGGAATACGAGGATCAGGGCATTCAGGTCGCCCAGTGCTACGCGACCGCCGATCTCGGGGTTATCGCTTATGAGACCAAAGCCCGCACCGGTATGGTCGTCAATGAGGACTTTATTGTCGAGATCGTCCGTCCGGGCACCGGAGAGCCGGTTGAAGACGGAGAAGTCGGCGAGCTGGTCGTGACCAATTTCAACACGCTCTATCCGCTGATACGGTTCGGTACCGGCGATCTTTCCAAGGTCATTCCGGGCCGGTCGGCCTGTGGGCGTACCAACATGCAGCTTGCCGGCTGGATGGGGCGTGCAGATCAGCGCACAAAGGTCAAGGGCATGTTCGTCGACCCGACGCAGATCGCCCAGATCGTTGCGGCGCATCCGGAAGTCAGCAAGGCCCGGCTCGCCGTCAGCCGCGCGGGCGAAAGCGATGCGATGACGCTGTCTGTGGAAACGGACATCAGCGCGGATGGTCTGACGGACCGGGTGGCGGTCACGCTGAAAGAGGTCACGCGGTTGAAGGGCGACGTTGAAATCGTTGCGCCGGGCGCTCTGCCCAACGACGGCAAGGTGATCGCCGACGAGCGCGAATACGGGTGAGGGAGTTTCCCGAAAGCATGGAATCCATGCCGCTACGTTTCATAAACAGTGAAACCTTTCAGGATGTTCTTTCCCGGTGATCCGGCGCATTTCTCTGGCGTAAGCGCTATGCCGCATTGGCCTTCACAAGAGGTTGGCCTATGTATGGCACCAGAGGATACGTCGCTGAGGGACACACCGCGCTTATGAACGTTCAACCAACCGCACCGCTGGCTGATGACAAGGCCGCCGAATTCCGCAAACTGCATCTACCGGGAGATCACCCGCCGGTCAAAAGCGGCAAGGTCGGTGTGCTGCTGGTCAATCTCGGTACCCCGGATGCAACGGACTACTGGCCGATGCGCCGGTACCTGCGCGAATTCCTGTCCGACAAACGTGTGATCGAATGGCCGCGCGCGATCTGGTATCCGATCCTATACGGCATTGTCCTGATGACCCGGCCGGGCAAGTCCGGCAAGGCCTATGAGGAAATCTGGAACCACGAGAGAAACGAATCTCCGCTCAGGACCATCACGCGCAGCCAGTCCGACAAGCTGGCCGAGGTCATGGCAGGCGAAGGCGACCGGCTGAAGGTCGACTGGGCGATGCGCTATGGTCAGCCGTCCATTCCCGACAAGCTAAAGGCCCTCAAGGAGGAAGGCTGCGACCGCATCCTGGTGTTTCCGCTCTACCCGCAATATTCGGCGGCGACAACGGCGACGGTGAATGATGTCGTCTGCAAGACACTGCTGGAGATGCGCTGGCAACCCGCGATCCGTACGGTGCCGCCCTACCACGATGACCCGGTCTACGTGACCGCGCTGGCGAACTCCGTGAAGGAGCATCTTGCGACGCTCGATTTCGAACCTGATGTCGTCCTAACGTCCTACCACGGTATTCCGCAATCCTATTTCAAGCGCGGCGATCCGTATCACTGCCACTGCATGAAGACGACGCGGTTGATGCGCGAAGTGCTTGGCTGGGACGACCAGAAACTTCGTGTGACGTTCCAGTCACGCTTCGGGCCCGAAGAGTGGCTGCAGCCCTATACGGACAAGACCGTTGAACAGCTGGCAAAAGACGGCGTTGCCAAGGTTGCGGTCATGAA
>JGI12316J15310_10000016_pt26 | contig 28344 bp, 41 predicted proteins | sample MarCyaLeptolynsp_FD_15310 | JGI IMG/M metagenome (IMG submission 15310)
CACCAGCGAGACCGACGCTCTGAAAGGGCCGCCCGAGGGGCTTCTCCTCACGCCCAGGGGTACGACTGGGCGTGGCGACGGGTCCGCGCTCGCTATGTCGACGAACATCCGCTTTGCGAGGACTGTCTCGAACGAGACCGCGTGACGCCCGTCGACGAGGTCGACCACGTCATCCCGCTCCAAGAGGGCGGAGCCAGGCTCGACCCGGCCAACCTGCGCTCCCTCTGCCGCAAGCACCACGCCGCCAAGACGAAGCGCGACCAGGCTCGTCGTAGGCGAGCGCAGGCCTAGCCGCCTCTCCGCGGCGTAGCGCCAACACGCGCGCTCCCAGCGCCAGCGAGAGGCGCTCCAGCCTCCCAAGGGGGGTACGGGGTCGATTTGCCCAAGGCCTTGTCGCGCGAGGGCTCCGCCGTCTCCCAACCGCGCCCGCGCATAGGAGAAAAAAGCACACAGGTCGAGACAGCGGCTGGATCCCCCCTGGAACAATAACCGTAACGTCGCTTCGCTACGTATCCGATGAGATACAGAACATGAATTGGGACGTGCTGGATCTGGCCCTACGGGAACTCCGTAGTCAACCAGAGAAGGAAGAGGTGAAGCGGTCCGAGGCAAAGGAACACAGCTCACGCCGCCCCACGCGCAAGGGCAAGAGCCCGTACTCGGTGGCCGCGGGCTCGGTCTGGTTTGATGAGCGAGACCCTCCTTAGCCCAGCAGTACGTCGATCCCATCGTCGGTTTCTCCGGTCTTGTCTCCCTGCACCCCGGGCGTCTTGCTGGTATCGATCCGCTCCCAGTCGTACGGCGTGAGCCCGTAGCGCACGCAGAGTCGCTCGAAGCTTCGGCGCGCGTCGTTCAATGCCTGAACGGCAGGGTGCTTCTTCGTCTCGCCGCGGGCGCCGTTGACTGTGACCCCTTCGTCGGCAAGCGTCTTGCGGTGGCGGAGGATGTCGCACCAATGTTGGGCGAGCTGCTCGAGCCCGAAGACGTGGATCTCCTCGAGCCCGACTCCGGACTTGAGTAGCCGGTTCTGCATCGCTTCGTAGACCGCGCGTTCCTCGTCAGATACCAGCGAAGAGAGCTCTCTCAGCGGCGTGACCACCAAGAGCGGTCGTTCCTCTCGCTGCTTCTTCTTCGACCGACCGCCGTCGATCACGTCGAGTTTCCGGGGCTTGCGCGGGTTGGGCATTCCAATCAATGATCGCCGCGGCGCGGCATCTCGTCTTCGAAGCCTGCCGACGGGCGTGCGGCTCAGGTTGCTGCTCCACCTGCCGATATGCCGGTCGGGGGCGGCGATTCAGCACAACTAGAGATGAGCGAAACGATACACCTGCGAGAGCTGCTTGATGAGCGCTTCGAGCCGTTTCACAGTGCGCCGTCTGCGATGCTGGTGGCAGACTCTACCGGAGTCATCGTCTACGCGAACCAACGCCTAGCAGACACTTTCGAGTACCCACGCGAGACGTTGGTAGGAAGCAGCGTAGACGCACTCGTTCCAGAGGACGCTCGCAGCAGCCACACCGAACTGCGGCAGGCTTACGTAGAGTATCCGGCGACCCGTCGAATGGGGGCGTCCCGAGATCTCTACGGCGTATCCCGATCGGGTCGGAGGATTCCGGTCGAGATCGGTTTGACTTCTTTCAAAATTCAGGATTTCGATCTGACTCTGGCTTTCGTGCTCGATCTAACCGCAAGAAAGCGGCAGGAAGACCGGTTTCGAGCGGTCACCGAAGCCGCTAGTCACGGCCTGGTGATGGTCGACGAGCAAGGAAGAATCGTCCTTGTCAACGGCGCTGCATGCGAGATGTTCGGATACGAGAGGGAGCAACTCGTTGGGCAGCTGGTCGAAGCCCTGATTCCGGCGACCCACGGATTGAAACACCGCGTCTATCGAGCGAGCTACGCACAACGCACGGAAGTGCGGAGGATGGGGTTCGGTCGAGACCTGTATGCGAGACGGAGGGACGGCTCCGAGTTTCCGGTCGAGGTCGGACTTACGCCGCTTGATTCCGATGACGGTCGGTTCGTTGTTGCAACCGTCTCCGACCTAACCGAGCGCAAACGCGCAGAAGATGAGATGCAGGAATCTCACCGACACCTTCTGCGTCTCAACGAAGAGCTTTCGGGCTTCTCCTACAGCGTCTCTCACGATCTAAAATCACCCTTGGCGAGCATCATAGGGCTGATCGATTTGGCCCATCAAGACGCTGAACAGGGCGACCTAGAGAGCGTGAAGGAAACGCTGGGTCAGATTCGAGAGAGAGGATCCCACCTCGGTGAGCTAGTCGACGATATTCTGAACCTCGCCCGGTCCGACATCGAATCGAACCGGTCTGAGCGCCTGAATCTCCACGCGATCGTTCGAGACGTGTTTGCCTCCCTTGAGCCTTTTGCAGAACAGCGGCAGGTTGATCTGATCAACGAAGTACCCCAAGACCTCTCGCTTTTGTCGCAGAAGATTCGGCTGACGCAGATCTTGGAGAATCTGGTCTCGAACGCCGTCAAGTACTCGTGCGACCACAACGGACCGCGGCAAGCTCGCGTATACGCCACGACAAGCGCGGCCGAGATTGAGTTCGGGGTCGCGGACAACGGACTTGGGATTCCGGATGAATACCGTGAGCAAGTCTTTGGGATGTTCCAGCGATTTCACTCCGATCACTGCGACGGTAGTGGATTGGGTCTGTCGCTGGTGAGAAAGCACGTCGAGGCAATCGGCGGGAGTATCGAGTTCGAGTCTTCAAGTGAGGGAACCACCTTCATGGTCAGCATTCCCGGAACCGGGGATAGCTAGCCCGATATACCTGTCTCTTCTCTCAGCCGGGACGATCTGGGGAATCTCTGTCTAAGAATTCGAGCGGGGCGGTCGAAGAGTCTAGTAGGCAGTAGTTGCCTCGGGCTGCGGACAGTCACAAGAGGACCTTATCAAGACCAACCGATGAAGAGAGTAGTGCTCGTCGAAGACACTGAAGCCGATCGTTATCTCATGCGGAGGATGCTCCAGTCCCGCTTCCCATCACTAGAGTTCGTCGAACTCGCGGACGGCGAGTTGGCGCTGGAGTACTTTCGCTCAGCTGAGTGGTTCATCGCGGACCAAACAGACCTCGAGACGGTTCTGATCACCGACATCAATATGCCTCGTATGAACGGATTCCAGTTTCTGGAAAGGCTGGATGATCTCATGATCGAGCGCGGGATCCATCCCGACGCGATTCCGATAGCGGTGCTGTCCTCGTCTAACGCTTGGACCGACCGCAAGAGAGCGGCCGAGATCTCGATCGTGGACGAGTGCCTTTGCAAGCCTATCGATAGGGACAAACTCCAGAGGCTAGTCGGCCAGGCCGTAGCCGCTCGGGCTGCTTGAGGCGCGCGCGCTCGCCATCCCCTCGGCGACGAATTCGACGCCATTGCCGAGGGCAACCATCCGGGCAGAGTGCGATCGGCGGCGGCGTGCTAATCAAGGAGCGCTCGTGACTCGTACCAGCATCAGGCTAGGCCGCATTCAGGGACACCGTCTCTGTCGATCAACGAAGCTCAGAGCCAGGTGTACGACCGCGCCAAGGCTGAGCGCCCGATCCGCTTCTACGAGCGCCTGCTGAAGCTGACGGCCGGCCGTTTCCTCGGCAAGCCGTTTGAACTCGCCGCCTGGCAGGCGTTTGCGATCGCGCAGATCTTCGGCCACGTCGACTCCAACGGCCAGCGCCTCGTCTCCGAGGCCTTCATCCAGATCGCGAAGAAGAACGGAAAGTCCGAGTGGGCGGCCGGACTCGCGCTCTATCTGTTGTTGGCCGACAACGAGCCGGCGGCGGAGATCTACGGCGCCGCCGCTTCCCGTGCGCAGGCCGGGCTCGTCTTCAACGTGGCCGCCAAAATGGTCGGCCAGTCGCGCGAGCTGCACGATCGGCTGAAGGTCTATCGGCGATCGCAGCGTATCGTGAAGCGGGCCGACCCGTGGAGCTTCTATCAGGTGATCTCGGCCGACGCCAACACCGGCGACGGCGTCAACCCGCACGCATGCATCTTCGACGAGATTCACCGGCAGCGACACACGGAGCTGTACAACGTCCTCAAGTTCGGCATGTCGGCGCGATCGCAGGGCCTCATGCTCGGGATCACGACCGCCGGCGCACAGGACGCCTCGCCTCTCGCTCGCGGCCTGTATGAGAAGGCGCGGCGCGTACAACGGGGCGAGTTGAAGGACCCGAGCTTCTTCGGGCTGGTCTTCGAAGGTGACCAGAAGCGCTGGCAGAACCGCGGCAAACCTGGGACCGCGCAGAGCAGGGAGGCGATTCTCTCGGGCAAGGCCAAGAGCCCGTGGAAGCGGAAGCCGACGGGCTGGTACGCCGCGAATCCGTCGCTTGAAGGCAACCCCGGGGGCTTCCTCCGCCTGGCAGATCTCGAATCCGATTGCCGCGACGCCCAGCAGAGTCCGGCCCAGCTGAACGACTTCCTCCGGCTACGGCTCGACCTGTGGACCGAGTCGGTCGTGCGCTGGATCCCGCAAGAGAAGTGGGACGACTGCAAGGGCAAGGTTCACGACGCCGACGACTACGGCGGCCGCCGTTGCTTCATCGGCGGAGACTTGTCGAGTACTCGTGACGTAACGGCGATCGTCTACCTGATCGAAGACGGCGCCGGGTGGACTCTGCTCCCCAAGCTCTACCTGCCGGAAGTCGGCGTTGAGCTGCGCTCCCGGGCCGACGGCGTGCCCTATGCGCACTGGGCCGCACAGGGCTATCTCACCCTCACTCCGGGGCCCACGATCAACTACGACTATATCCTTCGCGACGTGCTGGAACTCTCGAAGATTTTCTCCGTCGATTCGGTTACGTTCGACAGATGGAACGCCCAAGGGCTGGCGCAGGATCTCGACGACGAAGGCTTCACGGTGCGTCTGATCTCCCAGGGGTTTGGGGACATGTCGCCGGCAGCGAAGGAGTTCGAGCGGATGGTCTATGCGGGCGAGCTGCTGCACGGAGGGAATCCGTTGCTCGACTGGATGGTCAGCTGCACTGAGGTCGCCACCAACACGACCGGCGAGATCCGGCCGAAGAAGCCGGACCGGCAGACGTCGACGAAGCGGATCGACGGAGTGGTCGCGGCGATCAACGCGGTGACGGGGCTGATGCGGGACGAAGGAGACGGCGGGATTGGCATCACGGTTCTCAGCGCCTGAGCAAGAGCTGAAGCTGCGACGGAAGGCCGCGGCCGCGCTTGCCTTCCTGCCCGACGCCCTGTTGCTGCTTGGACTGGGCGGGCTGTTCGTCGGCCTGGAGCGGATCCACGCGGGCGTGGGCTGGGCGGTCAACGGAGCGTTGCTGGTCGGGATCGGACTACTGAAGGGGAGGGCAGGGTAGATGTTCCTCGCCGACGCCCTCAACCCGCGACACCTTCGCTCGAACTTGGAGAACCCGAGCGTCCCGCTAATCGAAGCCTTCACCGGGGGCCTGTCGACCTACACTGGCCGGTTCGTCTCCGAGCGAAAGCTGACACAGCTTTCGGTCGTCTTCGGAATCCTGAAGATCTACTCCGAGTCGTCGAAGCAGCTTCCGCTTAACCTATACCGTCTCGGCCAGGACGGCTCGCGCACGCTTGCGAACGACGACCCGCGGTCGCGTCTGTTGCGGTTCGCCCCGAACCCGCTGATGAACGCCGACGTCTTCCGCGGGTTGATCTTGTCGCACGTCCTCGGTTGGGGCAACTTCTACGCCGAGATCGACTTCGATCCGCGCATGGTCCCCCGGGCGCTGTGGCCGTTGCCGCCGAGCCGTGTTCAGCGCAAGATCGACTTCAACACGCTCGAAGACGTCTACGAGTTCCGAGCCGACTCCGGCGAGACGATCCCGATCCCGGCGAGCCGCATGCTGCACGTGATGGGGCCGAGCTTCGACGGCTACCACGGGGTCTCGCCGCTCGCTCACTTCAAGCAGACCGGCGCCCTCGGTCTCGCGCTCGAGGAGTACACCGCGCGCTTCGCGGCGAACGACATGCAGCCGACAGGGATCCTGGTTTCGCCGGGCTCGATGTCGGCGGAGAAGCGGACCGAGCTGCTCGAAGGCTGGAAGGAGAGCTTTTCGGGCATGGAGAACAAGCACCGCGTGGCGGTGCTCTCGGGCGGCGTCGAGTACAGGCAGATCACGATCGATCCGGCCAGTTCGCAGCTGCTGGAGACTCGCAAGTTCACGAACGAGGAGTTCTGCCGGATCTACCGCTGTCCGCCGCACATGGCGGCGATCCTTGATCAGGCGAGCTTCAACAACGTCGAGATTCTCGACATCGGATTCGTGAAGCACTCGCTGCGGCCGTTGCTGAAGGCGATCGAGTGCTCGCTGGTCGTGAGCCTGTTTACTCCCGGGGCGTGGAGTCGTTGGCAGTTCGAGCACGACGTCTCCGACTTGCTGCAAGGCGATCCCGAGAAGCAGGCGAAGGTCGACGAACTGCACGTCCGCATCGGAGCGAAGAACTCGAACGAGATCCGCCGGCGGCTCGGTCTCAACCCGCGAGCGGACGGTCTCGGCGATCGCTACATGCAGTCGGTTCAGTTTATGGTCGCCGGCGCGGGCGAGCCGGAAGAGGATCCGGACGCCGAGCCCGAAGCGGATCCCGGTACCGACGACGGCGCCGACGAGCGCAGCGTGCAAGCCGCTCGCTCGCGACTGCGGATCCAGAACTCGACTGCGCTGCGGGGACTGGTCGAGGCGGCGATCTCGCGGGTCGTCGCGATGGAGGAGCGTGAGGTCCGCGCGGCGACGAAGAAGAACCGAGATCTCGGCCAGGCGCTGCGCGGTCGCACGGCCGACATGACCCGGCAGATGGCGCCCGCATTGGAGGCGACCCGCGAGCAGCTCGTCGAAGCCATCCGCGCCGAACTCGGCGTCGACGACGAGACGCCGACTCCCGAGACCAAGAGCGGAGGTCTACGCTCGGCGACCTGGTGGGCCGAGCGGCATGTCGCCGAGACGCTGCGAGTACTCGAGGAGTCCGATTCGATCGAGGATCAGCTCGATGAGTTTCGCGCAAGTCGCGCATCGGTCGAGGCGGCTACGGAACATCGACGGTTCTGCTCGGCCGTCACGGCCGATCTCTTCGCTGCGTTCGGAGTCCGCAAGCTGCGCTGGATGGTCGTCGGCCGGTGCAAGAGCTGCGGCGACCGCGACAACCAGACGGTCCAGATTGGCCAACGCTTCGCCGGTGCGAAGAAGCATCCGCCGTTCGACCAGGACTGCGACTGCATGCTGTTTCCGGCCTGAGGGGAGGTTTTCTGATGGATCTAGCCAACACGAACTACGAACGCCGCTCGACGCCGATCTCCGCGCTCGAGCTGCGCAACGACGGTGACAAGACCGTGATCGAGGGCTTGGTCGTCCCGTTCGGTCAACGGTCCGAAGACATGGGCTTCTTCACCGAGGAGTTCCGCGGGATCACTCCGGATCCCGAGAACGTCTTCGCGTTGTGGGCCCACGACGTACGGGATCCGCTCGGCTCGACCCGCGAGGGCGCGCTCTCGCTGAAGGTTGAGACGCGGGGCCTCGTGATGCGGCTCGAGAAGCCGGTGATTAGCGCGGAGCGGATGGAGATGCTCCGGCGCGGGATCTTGCCTAACGCGTCGTTCGGGTTCGTCGACGCCACGGCCGAATGGGTCGAGGAAGAAGGGAAGGAACATCGGGTCATCCACGACGCAAAGCTGATCGAGGTCTCGGTCGGAGTGGCCTTCCCGGCCTACAAACAGACCGACATCAAGGCCGCCCAGCGCTCGCTTGAGGCCGCACGCGAGGAGCGCTGGAGAGTCGACCAGCAGCTGATGGAGATGGAGGCGCGGGTACGCACCGCGTAGAGAGGGAGAGAGGAAACGGAGGACTGAAGATGCTTCAACGAAAGACACCCCTAATCGCTGTGGCCGCCGTCGCGCTGGCCGCGGTCTTCGTGTTGGCGCCGCGGCTGTCTGAGCCGCCAGACGCTCTGGCGGCGAACGTCTTCTCGACGCCCGACGTCGAGTTCATGGACGACTTTCTCGGCACCGAGTTTCTGAAGAGCGAGGCCGGTTCGGACGGCGTGTGGTCGACGACCGAGACGGCGCTGAACAACGCGATTGCGGTGGATCCCGACGCCGAGAACGGCGTACTTGTCTTGCAGCTCGACGCCGACGTGAACGCCGAGGAAGCGACTCTCCACTGGAACGACCAACGCGGGATTGACCTCAACCAAGACGCCTACGTCGAGATGAGGGTACAGGCGACCGTCCTGCCGACGCTGACCGCCGAGGCCGTCTTCGGGCTCGCCGGCGATCGAGCGGCGACCGCGGACGCCGTCGCCGAACACGCCTGGTTCAAACTCGACGGATCGGGCGCCGTCGTGATGGAGTCGGACGACACGACGAACGACAACGACGACGCGGTGACCAACGTCACGTTTGCGACCGACGTCTGGTACACGATTCGGATCGACTTCTCGGATCTGGCGGACGTGAAGTTCTACGTCGACTCGGGCCAGGTCTCGGCCGGACAAACGTTCGACATGTCGAACCTGACGACCGGCGAGGCGATCATGCAGCCGTACGTGATGCTGTTCAAGGGCGCCGACGCCGGGCTCGGGACCTTCAAGGTCGATTACGTGCGGGTGGTCAGTCGACGGAGTTGAGATCAGGTGGACTAGTTTCGGGGCTCTGAAACTAGTCCACCCTCTCACCGACGCCCGAAGGAATAGCAGGGCGATCGGATCCCGCAACGAAAGTACTATCGGACCTCTGAAACGAGAACAACAGCTTTGGACCTTGAACACACCCTCGCAATCCTCTCGCTCGTCACGATGGGCGGAACCTGGCTCGGCGCCTTCCTGGCGGTCAAGCACGGGCTGAACGGCGCTCGAAGCGACATCGCGGAGATCCGGACCCAGGTCGGGAAGCAGGGCGAGCTGCTGACCGACGTCGACAAGAGGATGGCCGTATTGGAGTCGCGGGCAGAGCGCAAATCGTGAGACAGCATACGTTGACGCCTGCTGCGTATGCGGCGAGGCAGGCGATCATGCCGCATTGCTCGGCCGCCATATCGATGGAACGATTAGCCGCCGGGGCTTCGGATGATCTGGGCGCTGCCAGGCCGTCGGCCGTTTCTAAGCACTAGTCCCCGCTGGCCGATATGGGTCCTAGCTATGACCGGCCGTTTCTGCTGCAAAGGTTGCAGTGACCCTCTGATTCACGACCGCCTCCCCGATCGGCATCACCCCTTCCAGTCCTGGCGGATTGCGATCCGCTGCTCGTCTTGCGGCGACGACAGCTCATACGGCGCCGATGATCTGGTTGATACCGACGCAGGGGACCTCCGGCCAGTCTGGTCGCCGGAGGCGCAGGCGCGCAGGACTGGGGCGGGACGAACCCTGAGGCCGGGGCGATAGACGTTGCTCAGCCCAGTGGGAGAGTCCGCGAACTTTCCGTCGGCGATCCTTACTATGTACGATGCCGAGCGCAGCGCTAAGCGCCCTCCACGCTCCTGCTCGCTAGGCCCCTTCAGCCCTGTGCTTGACCGTCCGAACGACAATCCCCAGCTCGGAGATCTCGTACAGATCTGCGCTCAGTTTTTCGACGTAGTGGCCCCCCGTCGTTCGATAGGCGGGCTTGAGGCTTGGGCTCTCCGGATACTCCCAGATCTCAATCGTGAAGATACGGCGATCTTCCGCGATTGCGCTAATTAGTCTGACGTCCGCCGTTGTAGAAATCCCCCGTGTCTCCATCCTGCGTGAATTGGAGTGGGCGAGACAATCTGTCAACATTCCCGGGCACTCTTAGCCCGACGGTACCGTTTCGTGGTACTCAAAGCCCTGTTTCATTTCGGAATTATCTAGCCTTGAGTACTAGTATTCTTCGACGGCCGTGACTACGCGGAGGTCGCGCACGCAGTCGGGCTAGGCGTCGTCGTGGGGCCCTCTTGAAGGGGCCTCCGGCGATTGCAAGGCGACAGCCTGAACGGAGGCGACGAGTCGAGACTCGCTACCTAGCTAGGTGATCGTTCCAGTTCGGTCTGTAGTTGCCAGATCATCGCGTGAACCCGACCGGTCGCTGATCCGCTGTCTCTGCCGGCCTCTTCCCGCGCCTGGACCATCACTTCCTCGTCGACCCGCCCGGATTGCTTGAGTCGCTTGAGGGCCCCTATCGATTCGTCGACTCGCTCGCGCTGTCGACGCAACTCGTCGAGGTACTGCTGAACAGACGGAAATTCCATCGGGTACTGCTCTCCAGATCAGATGCTATCGAGCGATAGCATGCGCCAGTTTACCTTCAACAGCCGCTCTCGGCCAGCAAATTCGTTGCCGGGTCTAGCAAACAGTCCCTAGCACCGAGCGGCGGTGCGAACCTCGACACCCGTTGCTCGGTTGCTAGGGTACCAGTGGGAACCACATGACCAAGGACGCGATAGAGGCTCTGAACGAAGGTTGGACGTTTTTCGGACTGCGGGTTCACGACCAGGACTGCTTCGTCGATGGAAGGCACTGTAGCGGCTGCGGAACCCAGGTCGTGCATGGGACGGATCCTGAAGGTCTAACGAGGGAATTCATCTTGATCGGTCGCCGGACCTTGGTCCGCCACGACTGTGCGGCGTTTATCCCGATGCAGTCCGCTGCGAAGTAGGCCGACCAATCGGGAGGCGTCGCCACAGAGGTCACCGCTTTTCGGCGAGTACGCTGATGCCCAGAGCGGGAATCCTGAAGACGCCGTTGCCGCGCGGATAGGCGACAAAGCCTTCGTCCGTTACTGCGACCAGTCCACTGACTGTCGTGGTTCCTTCCTCTGTGGCGACCTCCAATTCGCGTCGCCACACCCGCAGTTCGAAACGAACAGAGTTGCTTGTGTAGGCGTGGAATGACTCCACGAACTCGCTTTCGGGCACGGTACGCGGCATGGCTTTGCTCCTCTACAGATAGATTGAGCCGTGGCGGATCGTTTGGAAATTGGGGGTTGCACCTATCGGCCTATGGCCTGGTGGTACTGGGGTCGGTACGGACGATGGCGTACCATTGGCTGCCTCACCCGGGAGCCTCTATCTTGATTGGCCGTTGGACTCTGGTCTCCCAAGGCTAGTACACGCACCCGTGGGATCCGGCAGTCTAAGCTTGCCGACTAAGCTCGCCGATTGAACCCGTTAGTGCCCACCTGGGAGGCCATCGCGGAGGTTGTGAACGCGGCGATTGTGATCGTCGACGCCGGCGCGGAGCATCAGCCGATCACGTACGTCAACGCGGAGTTCTCCAGGATGACCGGATACTCCCGCGAAGAGGCCATTGGCAGGAACTGTCGCTTTTTGCAAGGCGATGATCGGGATCAGCCAGCCCGACATGAGCTAGCGCAAGCCCTACGCGCGGGGCGCTCTTGTAGGGTTTTGCTGCGCAACTACCGACGATCGGGCGAGCTGTTTTGGAACGACCTGCACGTTTCTCCGCTGATGGACTCGGACGGGACTGTGACTCAGTTCGTTGGCGTTCAACACGACGTGACGGAACGCGTGCGCACCCGTGATTTGTTGGCGCGTTCGAGGGAGGCTCTAAAGGGATTCAGCTCGGTCGTGGCTCATGATTTGCTGTCTCCGATCGCGACGCAAAAGTCGAACATGAACATCGTCCGCGACTTCTTCATCGCCAACGGAGAACACGAGGCTCTGCCGTTTATCGATGCGGCCGTGCGGGCATGCGACCGAATGTCGAGCCTGGTCGTGGGAATGCAACGTTCTGCAACGGGAAGTGAGTGCGAGTTCCAGCCGGTCCCCGTGAGTCTCGCAAGCGTAGCGGGAGAAGTCCTTGACGACCTGCGAGAGCCGATCAGATCGGCGGGGGCCGAAGTCAGGATCCATTCACTTCCCGGAGTTCTGGGCGACGCCTACCAACTCAGGCAGGTGCTACAGAACCTCGTGGAGAACGCTCTCAAGTATCGTGGGGCGGAGCCCTGTCGTATTGAAGTCGGGGCCGACGTCCAGGAGGGGATCGCTGAGATCTGGGTCCTCGACAATGGGATGGGCATACCTTCCGACTCGTTAGAGTCGGTCTTCGAAGTCCACGTCAGGCTCGACCGCGACCGACGAGCGGCTGGCTCGGGCCTTGGCCTCGCTACGTGCCGTCGGATCGTTGAGCGACATGGCGGACGCATTCATGTCGAGTCGGCGCCTGGGCAGGGGGCAAGGTTTTCTTTCTCTCTCCCGACCCACGACTGCTCAGAGCACCATGGCGTTGCATCAGAGCGCTCGGAAACACCCTCTTCGCTCTAGTCCACCGGATTCTGATCGAGGTACTTCCGCGCGAGATGGCAGTGACCGCCTCTTCCAACGGCGGCTCCACGGACAGATTGTCCTAAGGAATGATTCGGCTAAGTCCGATATCTCTCGTACGACTGTTGTTTCGAGCGGGCCCAATGGCGGGGCCCGTACGGTCGCGCGGGCCGGCTAGTCTCTTCCCGGCCCGCGTCCGACCTCGCTGAGAATGCGACCTCGATGTCTCTGATCGGTGGCAGAAGAAGGCGACTTAAGGGCCGCTGAGCGACCGAGCGGAGGGTGCGACTCGGGGACCGCTTATCCCATCACGGCGGTCCCCTTCTTTGTCACCCTACGATCCGCGAGCCGAGGCTCCTTTGTAGCCGCGGCGACTGGGGCGGGCCGGCGACTCCGAGCCTAATCAAAGGTGTCGGTCCGTCCCTCCTAACGGTCTTGTCTTTGCGGGGCGCTCCTCTCAAATAGCCGAAGCGCCCCTGGGTTGGTCTATGTCGTTGCCTCGCGTAGTAGTTGTTCCAGCTCCTCGGAATCGGACTAGCCCCTCGGAGACCCCCGAGGAACGCGAGGGCGACCTGAGGTTGGGAGTACGGAGATCGTCCACTTTCTCATCTGCGGGGTACCGGGCCTATTGGCTTCGATTCAGGACTGTCGCGACTCGAGTCCCCGTATCGCGTATTCCCGCTCGATAGGTTTAGCTAGTAGCTCCGGGCGCTGAGAATATGTTTCTCAGCTGCGAGGAATGGCGTTGCGCGACACAACGATGGCTCTCGTCGATCGCTTCGAGAAAACTCTGCCAGTCCTCAAGAACAGTACTGATGTGGCCGTCTAGCTGATCCCACTCGCTCGAAAGGGTTTCGCGGTCGAAGGTAATGTGACTCAGCATCTTATTGCAGCGATGCTTGGCATGGTTTGCCCAGTCTGGAGGCTCGAATGGCAGGCCGTGGCCGCTTCCGAGGAACAGAACTGCCCTTACGTCGCTATCTCGATTGGACTCCCCTTCGTAGAGAAACTCCAGCATGTTTCGGTAGTGCACAAGTAGGGCTTCGAAGTGCACGATCGCATGGCCGCGCTGCCGATTCTGTTGTTCCCGGCCGAGACCGAGACAGTATCGAAGCATCTCGACCTCATATGTAGCGTGCTTGATTCCGACCGCTAAGCGGTCTGCGGTAGAGCCCATGTCCCTATTCTCGTACTCCGAACTGAGTGAGCCAAGAATCCGCGTAGTCGCAGGAATCAGAATGCGAATACGCCTAGGCATCCGAGGCCAAGCTTCTTAAACATGGCTCTCCTCCTTAGCGGGGTCTCAAAAACCACAACTGCCCGCTGCGAGAACCGTAAGGCGGAAGCTCTCCCGCGACGCATTAGACGTTGAGCCTAGGCGCACGGCCTAATTCGCCTGAGTCGGGTACGCTCGGGAACTGTTTTTCTATGTGATTCGTCGACCCATAGAGCGTTAAATCAGCTCATTTTCTCCCCTGGTGCGAACGAAATTCCGAAAAAGGGGGAATTCTGAGATGAATCAGCCGCCCGAGCCTGTAGTTCTTGAGTGCCGATCGAAGCCGAGCATTACCAGAGAGGAGATCGAGCAGATTGTGCGACGCCGGGCGCTTGTTGCGCGCGAGCTGCGCTGGCTTCGTGCCGAGGGAAGGCGATTGCTTCAGGCTCTGGAGTTGGGCGCCACCGTTGAGCCCGGGCCGGTTCCCGTCGGCATCGAGCGCGGATGGCATGGCGTCGCGCGCTACTCGAGGTTGATGGTTGACGGGCGGAGCATCGACGAAGTCTAGCTTCGTGGTCGGTATTCTGTAGGCGCTATGCGCGAAACCGTCACCGACATCGACCTTGACCGCCTTGAGAGCGTCCTAGGGCGGGGAAACGTGCCTGAGGAGAGCTTGGCCGAACTGAAATCGTATGGCATGTTCCTGGCGTCCCAGCTTGAGAGTCGCCGTCAGCATCATCAGAATCGTGCGCTGAGTCTGATGGGGTGGGCGCTCGCAGCACTTTCGTTCATGGTTGCAGGCCACGATGACTTGGGTGCCGCAGGCGCCTTGCCGCTTGCAGTGGCAGCCAGCCTCATGTGCGTAGCGATGCTGCTGGCCTTTGTCGCCGGATGGAGAGAGAAGGCCGACCGGCCGGGCATGGAGGCCTGGTTCTGGGCAGAGGAGTCACCTCGTCTCGACAATCTGGTTCAGCAGCCTTGGCGGAGGCTTTCGAGTCGTCACATCCTGGCGCTGGCTCAGTTCTATTCGTGGCGATCGAAAGTCGTAGCGACCAAGAGCCACTGGTTGCTTGGCGCCGAGATAGTGATCATACTGGCTGGACTATCGTTGCTCGCGGTTGTCCTTGGGCTCTGACGGTTCAGTCGTTGGTCTCTCCGTCCTGGTGCTGTCGTGCTTCACCGGCACATAGAATGGGTCACGTCCCGACGACTTGTCTTTCGACGTGTCCTTCTTGCCCTTGTCGCTCAATCTGAATTCCTGCGGCATTGCTGTACAACCTCCCTTCAAGACTCAGTCATGCCCTCTTCTTTCTCCGTGGCACAGGCGTCGTGGGGGCCTCCGTGTACTCCGGCTCCGGCTCGTCTTCGATGACCTCGACCGGCCTGGTCTTGGGCTGGGTTGCCTCGACTTTGTGGGCGCCGTACCCAATGGGGAGGGACAGGCCCGAGGGCTCAAGGATCGCGTCGTCTGGCAGGCGGCCGACGGCGCCGAGAGTATCGATCAAGGCACGGGCAGTCGAAGACTGCTCCCTCACACGGTGAAGTCTTAGTACCGCCGCAACGAGCGACCGTTCAATGTCATCCCGGGGCTGGATCTCTGACTGGCTGGCTTCACTAGGCAGCGACACGCCTCTTTCGCGAGCCAACTCGACGATGCGCTCCGACACATCCGCCGGCATCGGATGGCCTTTCTCATAGTTGCGGACCATCTGTAGCGATCTGCCGGTCGCGGACGCAAGCTCGCTCTGAGTCATGCGAAGCCTCTGCGTCCTGATGGACTTAAGGTCCCAAGCAGGCATCAGAGCGCCCCCCATCGCAAGGGACCAAAGGCGCACCAAGAGAAAAAGTGCTTGACAGGCGTTAGTAGTAGGATTAGTATCAGCACTAATGACTCGCGTGTAGCGGGCAGTTCAGGGATAACACATGGAGCAAGAAAATCGCGACGTTATGACGACCAGCCTGCGGATAGAGCCCAATCTCTACCGAGCGATCAAGGCTGAAGCAGCCCTCCGGAATTGCCCCGTCGGCGAGGTTCTCGCTGAGGCTGCCCGAGAGTGGCTCCGCAAGAACAAGAGCCAGCCCAGCACAGAAACTCGGCAGTCGGCTGCCTAGGAGACACGGATGTCGCGTCTCCTGAGCAAGTTTCCGCCGGGCAGGGCGGAGTCGTCTACGGTCCGAACGGAACGGACGTGTCCGAGCGGTACGTTCCCTTCGGACACTTCCCCGGAACAGGTTTTCAAGGCTCGTCTGCGGGCAGCCTGCGACGTCTGGAAGCGGTCGCGGGACGCCACCAGGGAGCAGTTTGCGGACGCGCTAGGCATTCCGTTCCTGACGCTGAAGCAGTACCTCTCGAACGACGAGTCGAGGCGCGTGCCGCCCAACGTCGTTCTGGCGGCCGAGGAACTCGCCCTGAAGACCCGCACGGGCCTCACGGATCAGGAGATCGCGCAAGCGGTGATCGAGCACGCCCGGGCGGAAGCGACGCTCATGCGCATCCGCTCCCGACTGCTGGAGGCGACGGCGTGAACCAAACACGGCATTGCTGCGAGGCGCAGTTCCCGCCGGTGGGAGGGTTCACGGAGGCGGGCGAACGGTGGGACTGCCCGACGTGCGGCACGCGCTGGATCCACGTGGTCGAGGAGTCCGAAGGCTGCTGGTGGGAGCGTGTGGAGGAGGACCAGGAAGACGACCCGGAGGCCGCATGAAGCTGATCACCCTCCGCCCGGATCACGAGGTCGGCGTCATCGTCGGCGGCCCGAGGAAAGCGCTGCCGACCTCGAAGAAGTCGAAGTGCGACACCTGCGGCTCCGAGGTCTGGCTGGCGCCGTCGTCTCTGAAGCTGATCGAGCGCCAGAACCCTGAGATCGCCTGTTTGCAGTGCGTGATCGATGCCGGGGGTTTCCCCGAGCAGGCGGCCGTTGCCTCGGCGGAAGAGTATCTCCGAGATCTCGGAGCGGGAGGTCTGAATTAGCGCCATGCGACTGCTTGAAATCCTGTTGACCAAACCGCAGGCGAAACCGGAACCGGCGCCGGTGATCGAGTTCCCGGGTCGGGACGAAGGCTACGAGCACAAGTTGCGGGTCATGTCGACGATCTGGCAGGAGTCGGCGATCCGAACGCTCGACACCCTGGCGGAGATGCACTTCCCGTCGTCGCCGAACTGCTGTCGGGTGCGCGATTTCGACTGCGCGGACGACGTCAGTCACGACGGGGTCGAGTGGTGGGCCGAGAGGCGGAACGCACTCATCGACCGCGCCTACAGTCTTCGGAAGCGTCCTGGGATCGACGCGGACATTCGCGAGTTGCTGGTACGGATCGCCTCGGAAGAGAAGACCTACAAGCTCACCGAGATCACCCCGGGGACTTGTCGGCCTTGGTGCGAACTGATCGTCGCGGCGCGGATCCAGATCGGCTGGCTCGGGCTCCCGTGGGACGGCTACCCGTGGCGGGAGGACGACACGCCCGGCGAGATCGAGGCCTTCAAGAGGAGCGCGGACCGATGACGGACGCCGAGATCAAGGATACGCTCGCGAGGGCGTTCGCTGAGATGCGCGGATGCTCGGAGCGGGTGCCGGAGTGGTTCGGCGGTCGGGGCCTGGAGCGCAGCGAGGAACTCGCGGCGTTGGCGGCGGTCACGCTTCGATTGATTTCGATCGGCATACCCCCAGGCGCCGCCATCGCGGGCGCGATCTCGAGCGGCATCTACCTCGGTCTCCGCATGGCCGAGCTGAACGAGACCGACAAGGCCGTCGAGTCCGTGGAGCGCGCGTCATGACCGGCTCGAAGCACCCGCGGCCGTTCGAGCAGGTTGTCGCGCGAGCGCGCCTGATGCGCTCGTTCGAGCTGATCGAGCAACTCGACCGCTGCTACGGGCGGCACGCCTGGACGGGGCCGGTTCCCGAGGCAACGCTCGAAGCCGCGCTCTTGCTGACCGAGCAGTCGCTACAGGAGCCCGATGTTTGACGGAGCCTGCGATCGCGGAGACGTGCGCTCGTTGCGGATCGCCGCTCAACGGGCCGCACCTGGTGCGCCGTCGCTACGACGATCGCGCACAGGAGACGTTCACGGCGCTGGTCGAGAGCTGCGGTTTGTGCCCGGTTCACCTGGCCGAGCGGCTCGATCGAGATCTTGCGGAGTTGGCGCGGCTGCGCGAGTACAAGCGCGAGTTTGCGGGTCGGATGCGGAAGAAAGAGTCCGAGATCCGCTGGCTCGATGAAGAGGCGGGGCGTCTGCGGGTCGAACTCGACCAGGCGCAACGACGGTTGAAGGCGATAGGAGGGAGACGAACGGTATGAAGCACTACACGATTGAACAGGTTTTCGGCCCGGCGCCGGTAAGCGAGAGCTATCACGGACAGCCGCACGGCAAGGACTGGCAGGCGGCTCGCAACGAGTGGGACCGGCTCGCCGCGGGGTTCGTCGGCGTCAAGGCGCGGATCGACTCGGACGGAGAGATCCTCGCGCCGATGGGCGAGCTGAACGCGAAGCAGCTCGCTCAGATCGAGCCCGCGCGACGCGTGGCGGTCAAGCTCGAGACCGTCGTCCACGTAGTCCTGTGGGATCTCGGCCACGGGAAGCTGCACGCCGTGACGAAGGACGTGACGGCGCCGGGCTCGAGCGTGCAGAACAACGTCCTGCGCGAAGTGCGGCCTTTGCGGTTGCCGCTGGACTTCTTCGGCAAGCCCGGGCTGGGCGACGACGAGGTCGACAAGATGATCGTCGGCGAGTTGATCGAGCGGATCGACAAGGGCATTCCGATTCTCTTGGCCGACGACGGGTTGCTTCCGCCGTCGAAGCGCCAAGAGAACAACCGGCTGTTGCGCGAGCAGGCCGACGCCGAGGATCTTCCAGGCGTCGAGGCGCTGCCGTCGCTCTAGGAGCCGTTTCCCGATGTACGTGTTTCTCGCATCGTTGGTCGCGTTGCTGGTCGTCGCGCTGATCGTGATCGTCTCGTTCGGGATCGCCCTCGCGGCGGCCGCGCGGGACGTGAGCGGGCGGCTCGTCGAGCAGCAGCCGCCCAACCGCCGAACGAGTCGTCCCTGGCTCAGAACGTAAGCACCGAAGAAGGAGGAGTTGGAAAGGAATGGATCTCGGAATCACCGTCAAAGACAAGATCACGGGCTTTACCGGCAGGACGACCGGACGAGCCGCCTACATCACCGGCTGCGACCAGTACCTGGTGGCGCCCAGCGTATTGGCCGACGGCTCGTGCCCCGATTCGCGCTGGTTCGACGAGACGCGTCTCGAACGAACGGACGAGAATGAGGAACCGCTTCAACTCGAAGCGGAGAAGCCTGGCGCCGACATCGAAGCTCCGGTCAAGTAGATGGCCGGTTTCCTTCCATCGACGGCCGCGCGGAGGAGTGAGCGATGACGATTCGCTCCTCTTCCCGCACGGAGCGGCGGATACGAACGGCGGTCGAGCCCTTGGCCCGCGACGTCGGGTTCGAAGAGGCGACGCACACGTACCGTCTACCCGGCGAAGCGGAACCGCTTCCGAGCGTGACTCAGATTCTTGCGAAGGCCGGATTCGTCGACTGGCATCGTCTGGTTGCGGACGACGTCTTGGAGTACGCCGCGCTGCGCGGCACGGCGGTCCACAAGGCGGCCGAGCTGATCGAGGAAGACGACCTCGACTGGGATGCGCTCGACCCGCAGATTCACTCGCGAGTGAGCGCCTACGTCGGGTGGCGGAAAGCCTGCCAGTTTCGACCGCTCTTCGTCGAGCAGCGAATGGTCTCTCGGCGACTCGGGTACGCGGGGACGGCCGATCTCGTGGGCCTAGTCGGCCTCCAGCCGGCCATCGTCGACCTCAAGGCCGTCGACGTCGTTCCCAAGGCGACCCCGATTCAAACCGTCGCCTACGCAGAGATGCTCGGGCTCCCTCGGGTCCTTCGGTTTGCTCTACGCCTCGATTCGAGGGGGACGTTTCGACTGGTCGAATTTCCTCAAGCCGAGTACGCCTCCGACCTGAGCGCCTGGCGCTCGGCGCTAACCCTGTACCGCTGGAGGAATCGCAAGTAATGGCAGCTCAAGCCCAACCGACACCCCCCTCCGAGGGCGCGCCCAGCCCGACGCTGGTCGAGCTCACGAACAAGGCCGCCCAGGCCGCGGAGATCTCGATCGACCCCGTGCAGATCGAGGTGGCCGATCTGGCGAGGAAGCACCGGGTCAACTCGCAGCGGACGGCCGACGAAGCGGGCGAGATGCTTGACGGCCTCGCCAAGCTCGAGCGGAAGATCCGGGACGAGTACGACCCGCTCGCGCAGGCCGCATACCAGTCGCACAAGATGATCACCGGCCGTCGAGCCGCGCACCTGAAGCCGATCCAGGAGGCCGCGAAGGCGCTCAAAGAGAAGCTCTCGAAGTGGATCGCGGAGGAGCGGGAGAAGCGGCGTCTGCAAGCGGAGAAGGAAGCCGAGCGTCAGCGCGAGATCGAGGAGCGGCGAGCCGCCGAACTAGCCGAGCAGCTGGAGCGGGAAGAAGGCTACGACGCCGAAGAGGCCGTCGAGGTCGCTCAGCAGCAGGCCGTGCTCGCGCCGGCACCGGCCGCGATCGCGAGGCCGATCACCCCGAAAGTCAAGGGCGTCTCTTCTCGCGAAGTCCTCGCGATCGAAGTTCACGACCTCCAGGCGCTCTGCGCATCGATCGGGGAGGGCAAGACGCCGGACGTTCTTCTGGTCCGCACGGCCAAGGATCGCCAACGGCTTGAGTCCAACATCCGCCAGTACGCGAATGCGTTTGCTGGACGCGTCGAGATCCCGGGCGTTCGCATCACGAAGGTTTCAGCCGTATCGAGGAGATAGATCATGTCCGCTCAACAGAGTCCGCTCGCTGTGGCGCAACGCGCCATCCTCGATCTCGCCGACAAGACGACCGCGCCGGCGACGATCCCCGTCACCGCTCCCGCAATAGCGAACGCGGTCTGCAAGGAAATCGCGAAGAACCCCAAGCTCGCCGCCTGTACGGTCGACTCGATCAAGCAGGCCTTTGTCGAGGCCGTCACCTACGGATTGGTTCCGGGGCTGAACGGGCAGTGCTACCTCGTTCCGTTCAACAACAAAGTCGGGAAGAACCAATGGGTCGCCGAGGCTACTTTGATGATCGGGTACCGCGGGATGCTCGACATGATGCGTCGCGACGGCGCCGTGCAGGACTGCTACGCCGAAATCGTCTACTCCAAAGATCACTTTCGACTGCGCAAAGGAGACAACCCCGGCGTCGACCACGAACCGTTCGTCGGCGACGAGCGCGGCGAGTTCGTGGGCGCGTACGCCGTCGCGCATCTGACCGAGTTCAGTCGTCCTCGGGTCGAGTGGATGCCGAAGTCCGAGATTGAGAAGGTCCGCGAGGCTTCCAAGCAGAAGAACGGCGGCAAGGATTCTCCGGCCTGGCTGAACTGGCCGGGCGAGATGGCGAAGAAGACCGTGCTTCGACGGGCTGCAAAGACGCTTCCGTGCTCGGTTGACTTGATGAAAGTGTTTGAGGGCCAGGTGACGGCGGAATTCGGCGAGTCGTCGTTCTCGGTCGAGCAACGGCCCGCGATTGAAATGCCGCGACGCAAGAGCGAGGCGCTGCCTCCGCCCGTCGCGCAATCAAGTTCCCCGTCTCACTCCACGGGCGGGGCCGAGGCTCCTTCAGAGCCGCAATCGGGCGCGACCTCTGAGGGGGCCTCGGGAAGTTCCTCCGACAGCGGCACGGGGGACGTTTCTCCTGATGCAAAACGTCAACCAGCCGAGGGCGTGGCCGCGACGCCCTCGGCGCAACCCCAGAGCGACGGGCCTAGGCGGCTGCAGCTGGCGGACCTGGACCCCGACGAGACGGCGGCCGTCTCGCCGTACCTGACCTCCCAGGCAGGACCGGCGAAAGCGGACCAGAACGTCTGGCTGTCGAAGTTCGACGGCGACAAGGCGACCTTGCTCGAAGCCGCCGGCGACTACAACGAGCGCAACGGGCTCATGCCCGACGGCACCCGGCGCGAGCCGGGTACGGCCTCAGGGAAAAAGTCTCAGCAAGCTCTGAAGATGTGAGGGAGGACGATCCTTGGCGAGACGAAACAAGACGATCACCTTTCCGCAGTGCCGATTGCACAAGGTCACTGCGACGGCGAGGGAGGGCGCCAACGGCCACTACTGCCGCGGCGTGATCCACTTGAAGGGCGAGATGGCTGCGGCGTTGGCGAAGCGGCTGGGCGTCGAAGACTCGTTCAAGAACCCGGCGATCAGCGAGTTCCAGATCCCGGGCGAGAAGCTCTCGGACTTCGATCCCGACAGCCAGAACTATTCGATGCAGCTGCTGTCGATGAACAGCCGCTCGGTTCAGCTCAGCGTGGGCGTAGTCTCGGTCTACGCGATCAAGTGCAAGCGCGCGGGCGGGGAAGTCGCGTTGAGCTTGCAGATGGCGTTCGACTCGCGGGTCGGCCGCGCGGTGAACGAGTTCTGCTGGGATACCCCCGGGTGGTGCGGCTACGTCGAGATCGCGCCGACGCAAGAGGCGCTCGACTTCGACCCGACCGACGACGACGAGCCGGAAGAAGAGCAAGAGGCGGCCTAGGGGGCCTGCGGTGGAGGAATGGGACGTCACGTTACCGCCGGCGCAGGTCTCCAGGATCTGGAACAACCTGCGCCGTCGCGACAAGAATCCGACGTTCACCAAGAGTGAGTTGGAGCGATGGTTGATCGACGGCAGTCACCAGCGAAAGGGCAACATCTGGTACTGCGCGTACGGCGTGCGCTGCGACAAGCCCTTCGGGATCTCCGAGATCTCGCTCGATCACCGGACGCCGATGGCGGACGGCGGAGGGACGACGTTGGAGAACCTGGCGGTCTGCTGTCTGCGTTGCAACCGCGCCAAGGGACCGGTCGGCGAAGCGGAGTTCCTTGCACTCCGCGAGCTGGTCTCGGCGTGGCCCGTCAAGTACCGCAAGAGCTTGTATCAGCGCTTGGGGCAGCCTCCGACGAGGCACATCGACGCGGGGCGGAAGAACCGCGCACGCAAGCGATTCGGGCCGGGCTTCAAACCCGAGTTCGGGCGTCGAGACGCGCTCTACGAGCAGAAGGAGGAGTTCTAGCCGTCTTGCTAAGGATCGACCCAAAGGGCCTCTTTGAAGGCAAGCGACTGCGAGCGTGCAGCGACGAAGCACAGGATCGTTGGCCGCGAATCTTCTACTGTTCGAACGGCTACGGGCGCCTGGAACTGGATTATCAGGTGATCGTTCGAAAGGCCTTCATGGGCTATCAGGAGCCGCCGTCGGAGGCCGAATTCTGGAGCTGGATTCGCGACTACTACGAGAACCACCTGTGCGTGGTCTACGCCCATGAGAGCGCTCTGTGGCTCGCCTGGGACACCCCGAAAAAGAACCTTCCTCAGTACAAAACGGCCGCCGACAAGGCTAGCCCGGCTCCTCCAACCAAAATCGAGCGAAATGTTCCGCAGAACTTTGAACGCCTGTTGCGAAATCTAAGTGGTGCAAATACGGAGGTTACGAGGATTTTGAAAATCCTCAAAAATTTGCCTCCTACGCGCGCGCGCATTGCCGTTGCCGATGCCGTTGCAGAAGCCGATGCCGTTGCCGACATCGAGACTGCTTCGGTCGGTCGGTTAGGAACTCAAGCACCCTCCCCCCCTACCCCCCCTCCCGAGGACGAACCTCCGAGCGGACCCGACAGCGGCGGCGCGGCAAGACCGACCCGAGTCTTCCCGGAACCAACCGACCGACCGACCCGGACTGACGGCGAACCGTCGACGGAAACCGACCGACCGACCGACTGGACCGAGGGGGATCCCTACCGGGCAACCGAGTCCGACGTAGCGCTCTTCCGGGAGGTCTGCGAGAAGATCTCCGGCGCCGCGGATCACGCTTTTGCGGCCGAGACGCTCGCCGCCGTCACTCGGCCGTCGACGCTCGAGGAGATCCTCGCCAAGGTTCGCGAGAAGTGCCGGGGCAGGGAAGTCCGTTCGAACGGCTACGTGCGAGCGATCGTGCTTGAACACTTCGGGCCGACGACGAAGGAACTCCGGGAGACCGAGGAAGCGCTACAGGCGCAAATGGCCCAGGACGAGGCGCTGCGGCGCGAGTACGGCGCCGCGTTGCGGGAACGGCTACAGGAGGGCGACGCCGAAGGGCATCTCGCGCTGATGCAGCTCGGTTTCGAACGCTGGTCCGAGCAGCACCGCGGACCGCCGACGAAACCGTCGGGTATGGGACTGGAGTCCGTGGGCGAGATCGCGAGGCGGATGGCGGGGTAGGAGCGGAGGTACTGGTAGGTCCCTGATGAGCGCGAACAGCAGAATCGAGTGGACGACGCACACGCTCAACCCGTGGTGGGGCTGCGAGAAGGTCTCCCCGGCGTGCAAGCTCTGCTATGCCGAGACGTGGGCCAAGCGCACCGGACATCAGGTCTGGGGCGGCGACTCCCCGCGGCGCTTCTTCGGCGAGAAGCACTGGGCTGAGCCGCTCAAGTGGAACCGCAAGGCGGGCCAATCGAAGGAGCGTGCTCGGGTCTTCTGCTCCTCGATGTCGGACATCCTTGAGATCCATCGAGACGCCGAGGTCGCCCATCGCCAGAAGCGCGAGCGCAGACGCCTCGGTCACCTGATCGAGATCACCGAGCACCTGGACTGGTTGCTGCTGACGAAGCGGCTTCACGACGGCGGCCGGTGCTTCACCGAGATGTTCGGCGACCGCGGTAAGTTCCCGAAGAACGTCTGGATCGGGACGACGATGGAAGACCAGGATAGGGCCCAAGAGCGCGCCCCGTGGCTGTGCAGCTTGACGTCGACTGTTCGATTCGTCTCCGCCGAGCCGCTGCTGGGGCGGCTGAGCTTGCGCGATCTTGACATCGGCGGATACCTCGCCGAGCGCTACCCGATTCCGGGCCAGTTCGGGCACATTCCTGTCCGGCTCGACGCGCTGACCGGTTGCAACGACGGCCAGGCGATGGGCGGTACCAAGGCGCAGCCGGTGAACTGGGTGATCGCCGGCGGCGAGTCGGGGGCCGGGGCGCGGCCGACCGAGTTGTCGTGGTTCCGCGATCTACGCGACGAGTGCGCCGCCGCGGGCGTGCCGTTCTTCATGAAGCAGATCACCGAGCGCGGTCGCAAGATCCCGTTCGACGACTGGCCGGACGATCTCAAGGTCCGGCAGTTCCCGGAGATAGGCGGGTAAACACTCCGACGCGAGCACGTTTTTCATGACCAGCAGCCCCAGCCAAGTCGCTACTCTCTTCCCCACGGAGGAAGAGATGGCACGTCGCCGATGGCAGAAGGGGTACCTGTACGAGGAAAGCGGACTTTGGAAGCTGCGCTACTGGATGGACGTGATCGAGAACGGCGAGCTGGTGCGCAAGAAGGCGACGCCCGAGGTCGTCGGCCGCGCCGTCGGTCCAGGCAAGCTCACCAAGCGCCAGGCGGAAGCGATCCGCGATCAGTTGATGGCGATCGTCAACACGGCTTCTCACAAGCCCCAGGCCTCGATCACGGTGGCTGAGTACGTTGAGAAGCACTTCATGAAGGGGCATGTCGCGACGGTCTCCAAGGCTACGGCGAAGTCGTACGCCGACAAGATGAAGTGGATCCTTCCGGCGATCGGAACGCTGCCGATGCGAGACGTCCGGACGACGCACGTGCAATCGTTGCTGACGTCGATGGCCGAGCGCGGCTACGCCCGTTCCACGATTCTCAACACCAAGCGCGCGGTCCACACCGTCTTTGCCGTCGCCGACGACACCGGCCATTTCTATGGCCGGAACCCCGCGGCGCGAGTGAAGGTCCCGGTCTGGGCGAAGCAGCCCGAGCCCATCCGCGGCTACACGTTGGAGGAGGTCCAGCGACTTCTCGCCGCACTCGACTCACCGCTGCGCGAGATGTGCGCGCTCGGGTGTCTGACTTCGATGCACGGAGCCGAGCTGGCCGGTTTGAGGATCGGTCATCTGAACTTTTCTGATCAGCCAAGAGAGATCGCCGGACGCATCGTGCGACCCGAAGCGCTGATCGTTTGCGAGACGTACTCGCTGAACCAGAGGAAGGACCCAAAGAATCGCCATCGCGTGCGCGTGCTTCCGATCCCGGCGCCGATCAGATCCGCTTTGCTGGCCATCGCAACCGGGCGACCGGCTGAAGATCCGCTGTTTGTGATGCCGCAGTCATTCAGGCGAGGTCGGATGCGTCCGGTCGACACCGGCAACGTGACTAGCCGCCGCTTTCGGAAGCTGAGCAAGGTCCTTGGATTTCCGGTCAATTGGCATCGCCTACGGCACACCAACGCGACCTGGTCGCATGAGGCGATGCTCGACGACGGCGACCGCGCGGCGATGATGGGGCACTCGTCGACGGGGACGACGAACGACGTCTACACCGATCAATTCGAGCGGCAGAAGCGCTTCGCGGACCACTTCGGATGGAAGCTGATGGGCCGCTCTGGAGACGTTCAGTAGCTCATTCTGACCAGTTATGACCAGAACTTCCAAAATCGGCGTTGAGAGCAAAAGAGATGGATAGATCTAACAACTCTTTCGTAAACAGCAGGTCGCCGGTTCAAGTCCGGCTCGTGGCTCCATGGCCCCGCCGTCCTATTGATGGGCGGGGCCGCCACCCCCCCCTCCAGATCAGCGTTTTCGGTGGAGTCTTTCGCTATGGGCAGCGGGCTCTCTGCGTCGGGTCCGCTGACGTCGGCAGCGATCCCGGTCGACCCGCTCACCAGGTCGCCGCTACCATAGCCTCCGTGCTGACACGCCGAGTACTGTTCGCCTCCCTTGCCGCCTTGTCCGGATGCGGAACACAGCCGCAGGCCCGCGCCGAAGGCTTCTTTACCGTCGGCCAACGCAACGGGCGTTGGTTCCTTCTCGATCCCGCCGGGACGCCCACGTTTTCCATCGGCCTCAACCACATCGACTCGACCACGCTCCGTCTCCCCGCCGGCGGAGACGTCTGGCGCCAGCGCTTCGGCAACAGCGAGCGGCGGTTTATCGAGGAAGGCGTCCGCCCCGACCTGATCGACTGGGGCTTCAACTGCGTCGGCTGGAATCAGGAAGTCGTCATCCGAGGCGAGTCCCTCAGCGAAGGCGGCATCCTCCATCGGCACTCGCGCAGTTGGACGCCTGAGGAGTACCGCTGGCTGGATCTCCCCTACTGCCACATGCTCCCCTTCATCGCCTCGCACCAGTGGGACCGCGAGACTAAGTTGCCGGACATCCGCAGCGCCGAGTTCGAGGAGTGGTGCGACTACGTCGCGCGGGCCGACTGCGCTCGGCTAGCCGACGATCCAAACCTAGTGGGCTACTTCTACACCGACTGTCCGATCTGGGTCCACTCCCGCGTCGAGCACAAGCCCGCGATCTTTGACCCCGAACTGCTCAAGACCGAGGCCGGACGCAAGGAGCTCTTCGACCTCGCTACGCACTACTACAGTGTGATCCACGACGCCGTGCGGCGCTATGACAAGAATCATCTGCTTTTGGGCGATCGGTATGAAGCGCGAAGGCCGCTGTCGGAGGAGGTCATTCGCGCTTCCGTCCCCTACGTCGACGTCCTCTGCTTTCAAGATTTCGGCCCCATCGACGAGGTCGTAGCCGGCTTCCGCAAATGGCACGACGTGACCGGCCTCCCCGTCATCCTCGCGGACGCCTCTGCTCGACAAGCCGACGCGCCCAAGCTACAAACCTACTCGCAGAAGATGGAAGCCCTACGCGAACTCGACTTCTGCGTCGGCTGGCACCTGTGCGGCGCCTACCTGCGCAACACCGCACGGAAACGGGGCATCCGCACGGAAGCTTTCGAGCCGGACGACGCCTTCATCGCAGAACTGAAGCGGGTTAACCAGGAAACCCGCGAGTACATCGCCGGCCAAGCCAATACTGGCGGCTAGACGAGCGCCTAGATCTACGGCGCTGAAAGCCCCTACCGCCGCGCCTCGAACATCGCGCAAGTCCGCTTCACCGCGTTCTTCCGCAGCCGATGCCGGTCACTGTAGACGAGGTCTTGGTTACGATCGAACACCGCCACCTTGTTGCTCTTGACGAACGGCGTCGTCGGGTTCATCCCCTCGGAGTCGATGCGCACCAAGTAGTCCGCCGCCTCCCGATCCGCGGTGACGACCACCGTGTCGGCACACTCTTCCAGGAACAGCCGCATCACCTCGGTGTTCATCCGACTCACGCCGCCGTCGACTGCGAGAAATCCCTTCGCCTCGCCGACCTGCGCCTCGCCCGAGGCTTGCACCGCCCCGCTCTCGGTCACATAGATGCGGACCTTGTCCGCCTCGGCCGCCGCCGCAAGCGAGACAGTCAATAGAGCCGAAACCAATAGGGCCAAACAGAACCGGGCGTTGGGCATCACAGACCTCCTACAATCTGGGCCATCGACGCGCCGCCCCCGCTCGCCGTTTCAAAAAAGAGATCTACCCGCGGTCGCCCGTCGTCTCAATTCCCGCCAGATTCTTCGCCAACCCCTTCTTCTTTTCAAGCCCCGCCTGGCGCCCGATTTGAATCCTTTGCGCCTGCGGCGAGCCCGCCCCGTGCATCGATTCCGTCAAGTACCCGACCGCGTTGCGCCCCAGCGTCATGTTCTCGATCAGCCGTAGCACCCGCATCCGATCCTCGGTTGGGACCTCGCTACGCCCCTGCAGATACTTCGCCAACAGCGGCCCCGTATCCTCGTCCCGAAAATCCTGCTCCGACGGCATCGTAGCCACCAAACCGCCGGCTAGGTCCTGCGCCAGCCGACCCAGCTCGTACGGCATCTTCGTCACGTGGTGCTTGCAGACGTTCGCCAGCATGTCGTCGGAAATCCACACCCCTGAGGGCAGCGCGTGCGCGCGATACGAAGACGCAATTCCCGACGAATAGATCGTCTCGTTCAAATGCGTCATCTCCACCAGCTTGTCGCG